>ENA-UOWG01000526-UOWG01000526.1-activated-sludge-metagenome-genome-assembly--contig:-NODE-526-length-49429-cov-6.781160_pt1 | contig 49429 bp, 38 predicted proteins | sample MGYA00238147_ERZ761563 | MGnify/ENA primary metagenome ERZ761563 (study PRJEB28884, sample SAMN05720216) | anaerobic digester metagenome | isolation source: active sludge of municipal...
CGAGGAGTAACGAAGCCAGCGAGCCAAAGCCTCGCAGCCCTCCGGGGCGGGGCGGGCGCGAGGGCGCGAGATTGGCCTTCCTTTTTTCTCGCCACCCGGAAAGTAAAGCATAAAATGCCGAATAATAGCGGGTCCTCCCTGTTTCCAGTTATCGGCAGATAGGGGAGACAAGGATCGGCCTGCCAAACCTGCGCACTTCAGCTCGATGAAAACGCACTTGGCGCCTTGGAGCATTTCGGCCGATGATTTCCCAACCGACACCTACGCGTCCGACCAGCTGGAGTTCATGTTGCGGTATGCCATTCTGGCGCCTTCAAACCATAACACGCAGCCCTGGCTCTTTCGCATCAACGCCATGAATGCGGAAGTGTATGCCGATCGGCGTCGGATGCTGCCGGTCATCGATCCGGAAGGACGGGAATTGGCCATCAGCTGCGGAGCGGCCCTTTATAACCTTCGGATTGCGGCGGAGTACTTTGGACATACCTATCGGGTGGAACTGCTGCCGAATTCGGCCCAACCGGAATTGATGGCGCGGCTCGATTTGGGGCTCGAGGGCGAGACCAGCTCGGAAGACGTGGTCCTTTTTCATGCCATTACGCAGCGACATACCAATCGTAAACCCTTTGAGGACCGTGCCGTGCCGGAGAATGTGCTGGCGGATTGCGCGGCTGCGGCGCAGGAATTGGGCGTCCAGTTCCAGGTGGTTTCAGAGGAATCCTCTCGTCAATCGGTCGCAGACCTGGTCGCGGAAGCCGACCGCCGCCAATGGGCCGATCGCCCCTTTCGTGTCGAACTCGCGCATTGGATCCGGACCCGGCCGGACGATTCACCCGACGGCTTGCCCGTCGCCGCTGCGGGCGTAAAAGACTGGCTCTCTTTTGCGGGGCCGATGTGGATTCGAACGTTTGATCGAGGGGGAGGATTGGCGGCATCTGACCGCGAGATCGCGGTTCATTCCCCCGTTTTGGCAGTGCTATCCACCGATCAGGATCATCCGCTCGCCTGGGTGAACACCGGACAAGCCCTTCAGCGCATCCTTCTCGTGGCAACCTCGGAAGGCCTTGCGAGTTCATTCCTCAACCAACCGATTGAGATCGCGGATCTTCGAAACCGGCTCGCGGAAATTGCCGGTTTAGGCGGATATCCTCAGGTCCTGTTGCGCCTGGGATATGGCCCCGAGGTGGATCCCTCGCCACGACGGGCGTTGCGGCAAATGCTTATCCTTCACCACACCGCTCACCCTTGATGCCCCGCTACCCCTTCCCTGGAACGATCTGACGGCTTCTTGGGGATGCCGCAAATTCATCCACAAAACAGGAAAACAACAACACCTCCATCGGACAAAATCACGTTGCGCCTGCAACATGGTTTTGTCGCGGCTATGCAGGGTTGGTCCATGCATGGACAAATAGCGGATCCGTCCATGCCAATGCGTGCCGGAGCGATAAGAACTACTGGAGGCTCTTAAGGGCAGTGTCGGCTTTTTTCTTGGTTCCGTCGTTTTGGCTGGTGTTGAGGACCTTCTGAAGGGCCTGAATCCCCTGTTCCTTGGGAACGTCTTTTAGTTTCTTACTTGTGGCCAAGTTGACAATGGCCAGGCAGGCTTCTTCGGAGACAGCGCTATCGGCGGCGAAGTCGGTGAGGATGGCCAAGGCCCCGGCAGGAGGCAGGACATTGGCGGTGGCAATCGCCAGTCTCTTTTCATCCGGCCGTTTGATGAACGGCAGCAATTCTTTGAATTGGGTAAGTTTCTCCTGGTCTTTGAGGTTCTTGTTTTCCTGGAGGAACTGCAGATACCCCCGGACTCCCTGGACTTGGTGCAAGGTTTTCGTGCCGGACTTGGCCAAGGCGAGCAGGGGTTCCGCCACGGCAACATCCTCAGGCCAATTGCCGGGCCACGTGGCGAGCAGGCCAACGGCCTCATCCTGGGTTGCTTCATCGGGATCTTTGACGGCTTTGGTGATGGTGGACAGGGCCTCGGGACCACCAACGGATGCCAGGGCGCGCAAGGCGATCCTGCGCATGGCTCGGTCGCTGTTTTGCGCGAGGGGCAGCAAAGAAGACGCGCACGAGATTCCCCAACGGCCGCAGAGGGTCATGAGGGTTTTTTCCATGTTGGCACGGTCCTGGGAAGCCGAGGCTTTGGGAAGCATTCGGACCACATCGGCGACCTGTTTCTCGGAGCCAATGGCGCCAACCGTGTCCAAGGCTGCCCGACGTGTTTCGGGATCAGAATCTTCCACGTACCGCATCATTATTGGCAGCGCCGCCTCAATTCTGCGTTGGCCGACCAGTTCGATCAGAACCAACCGCATTTTGCCTTGAGATTGGGAAAGGCGTGACAAGATGTCGGCATCCACTTTCTTGCTCTCCAGTCTGGCCACGGCGGCTTTTGCGGACTGGGCCAGGGTGGTGTTGGAGTGGGTGGCGGCTTCAAGGAGGACCGGCATGCTGGTGGGATCTCCCAACTGATCGAGGACGCTGACCGCAACGATTCGCATGGCTTCAGAACCTTTTCCAGCCATCTCGATCACCTTGGGCAGGACGGCCTCGTCACGGCGATCTGCCAATGCCAGGAGCAGTGAGGCCTGTCGATCGGACGGGGTGCGATCCAATTCAGCGGCCAGGACCTCGGTGACCTCGCGACCCGGCAGTTCTCGAGCGGTCCTCAGCCCCATGCTGTACGCCGCTTTGTCCGCAGACCTTAGTTGTTCCATCAGGAGGGGGATACCGGCGGATTTACGGGCTAGAATGGCGCCGCGGGTGGCTTCAAGGATGCGTTGTTTCGGGGACTGGGATTGGCGAACCATGTCGTACAACCGTGTGGCTGCGGCATTATTGCCATTGGCCAGGAACAGTTCGGCGCATCCAATGCATCCTTCGGCAATAGCAGAACGAACGCTGACGGGAGCCTCTCCAAGTAACTTCGAAAGACCATTGGCAGCGTCATCACCTCCAATTTTTCCCAAGGATACCGCCGCGGCGGATGCCACATCGGCGCTGGATGCCTTCAACAACTCGATCAGTTTGCGGGTTGCCTGAGTGTCTCGGCGAAAACCGATGGAATTAATCACCCCCACCAAAAGCCTGCCCTGGGTCTTGGACAAGGCTTCACGCAAGGCCTGATCGGCGGCCGGCCCCGGAATGGCTTCCAAGGCAATGCGGGCCCACGAAGCCAGTTGTTCGTCAAGCAATAACGGGGCCAAGGCGGGAATGGCATCCTGATTGCCGTAGATGGCAAGCTTCTTGCAGGCCATGGCCTTGTTCTGAGGCGGGGCATCGGACTTGAGCACGGCGATCAAGTCCCGCGGGTTGTTGGAAAGAGATGCCTGGCTGTCCGCAGCGCCCAACCGGGATTGGCCGAGGGTGAGCAGGCACACTGCCGTCAGACAACATGCAAACACGGAGAATCGTCGAATCGAAAGTTTCATATTCGTATAATGATTGGGTGGATAAAGCTTGGGATTGAGACTCTATCAGATTTGCCAAGGTTCTCGCAGGGCTTCCGATCGCAATCGATTCGCCTCGTCGTCGTTGATGAACTCATTCTTCTTGGGATCATATTGGACTTTGCGGCCGAGGAACAAGGCGACATTGGCCGCGTGGCAGGCAATGTGTGAATAGCACGCCACGTCGGCGCTGGCCCTGGGTTGTCCGCGGGATTTCACACAATCCAGGAAGTTGCGTACATGAAAATCGGCGGGGTATCCGGAAATTTTGGCCCCCTTGCCGGCCAGCAAAGCTTCGGAGCTGGCCACGAGATCGCCGTTGTCGGCGGTTTCCACCCAGCCGGTGTCGCCTTCAAAGCGAACGGGGCAAGAGCCCAAGGGAAGCCAGCCTTCGTTCCGCATGACCAGTTTTACACCGTTGGCGTAACGCGCGTGCAACTGGTCGCCCTTGGGTTCATACTCGATGGGAGCGGTGTTGTCGGCATCGTTTGCCCACTGGCAGAGATCCACGCAATGCGAACCCCATTCCAGGCATCCGCCACCCACCAAACCGCCACCTTTCTCGAAATTAAACCCGTCGAGGAGCCGACGACTATAGGGTCGCCAGGCGGCAGGTCCCAAGTAAAGATCCCAATCGACTTGATCGCGAGCCGGCTCCGGTTCAGGGGGCGCCCAGCCACTCATAGAGGTCCCCAGCCCACCAGGATGGGCATGCATGGTTTGAAGGTGACCCAGCTTGCCGTGTCGGGCCAAGTCTATGGCATACATAAAGTTAGGCAGGCTGCGCCGCTGCGTGCCGGCTTGAAAAACCCGTCCCGTGCGCCGAAAGGTCTCGGCCAACGCCAGACTTTGCGCAATGTTCTTGGTGCACGGCTTTTCGCAATAGACATCCTTGCCGGCCTTGGCGGCCATGATGGAGGCGGTTGCGTGCCAGTTTGGCCCGGTCGCAATGAGCACCGCATCGATGTCATCGCGGGCTAGCAATTCGCGCAAATCCTGATAGGTCGCACACTCCTGGTTGCCGTACTTGGTGTCAGCGGTCTTCTTAACTGACTCGCGGCGAGCCGCTTTCACATCGCATATCGCCACAAACCTGACATCAGGCTGCTGCAGAAAGCAGCCCAGCACATAGCTGCCGCGGTTGCCTATCCCGATGGCCCCTAGGACAATCCGTTCGCTGGGAGCCGTTGCTCCGTCCCTGCCCAGAACCGATGAAGGAACGACTTGCGGCAAGAGCAGCAAGGTCCCGGCCTGAGCGGCTTTTGAGAGAAATCGCCGTCGGTTGAGTCGATTCGCGTTATCAGGCTTATGGAGGTGCTGGCTGGATCCATGTCTTGGAGAGTTGGAAGTGCCATGATTCATAATGATATTTCCTTTTTGAACGCCAATGGTTTGATGCCGGCATTTTGGCCTATAATGGCCTGTGATGTCCATCATTGAATAGGGTGTAATGAGGATAAGTCAAAAGGGCAGTGTGAGACTCGGAAGGCGGTGGCAAGCAATATGGGGCCTGTCCGAGTGGAAACGAAAGCAGAACCTGCAACCCTTGCGGCGAATTGCAGGATCAGCCAACAAAACGATGGTGCGCAACGAAAGCTGGCCTTCACCCCTCAAAGAGGTTACATTCCTCTCCGGCTTAGGCGACCGCACTGAAAAACCCGATTTTCTTATGAAAACCCGTCGTACAAAAGCAATATGGATCGCAATGCTCGCGATTCCGTGGACGATATTCGCGGGTTGTTCAAGCGATAACCAACCATCCAGCTCCGAACCTCCGGCTGAGCTCAGTCTTCCTGCGGGAACCAATGCGCCTGCCTCTGTGGCATCTGAACATACGATTCCGATCCAAAAGATCGAGCCAACGCCCATGGTGACCTCCGCGGGGATTGACGACATCATCAAGCTGGTCAAGTCCGGAGTTCAGGATTCGGTGGTATTGGCATACATCGAGAGTTCCGATGTGGCCTATGATCCGAGCGTTGAGGAGATTCTCTACCTCAACGATATTGGAATATCCAGCGAAGTGGTTTCCGCGATGTTGCGCCGCGGCCGGCAGGTGCGAGATCAGATGGCTGAGAAACAACAAGCGGCCGTCGAGATGGTGGCCGAACCCGTTCCAGCGGCTCCGGCCGTTCCGGCAACGCCAGAGGTTGAGCCGAGCCCCGCAAGTGCGGCTCCGCCGGCGGCTCCAGCCGAGCAGGTTGTGGTCGATGCCAACCCGGCGACAGCGCCGACGGCAGCCGTTCAGCCTCAGGTCGTTTACCAGGCGCCGGCCACCATGCCGCAAACGGTCCAGGTCTTCTACCAAACCTTGTCCCCCTACGGCTCCTGGATCGAGCTGGATGGATACGGCTGGTGCTGGCAACCGACGGTGCTTTCAGTGAATGCCGCCTGGACCCCTTATAGTGACGGCGGCCGCTGGATTTACACCGATTGCGGATGGTATTGGACATCGGATTACAGTTGGGGCTGGGCGCCGTTTCACTATGGACGGTGGTTCCGGCACGGTCATTGCGGCTGGGTGTGGGCACCGGGGGACGTCTGGGGACCGGCCTGGGTTTCCTGGCGCTATTGGCCGGGTTATTGTGGCTGGGCTCCATTGCCGCCTGGCGCCTATTGGCATCATCACAGCGGCTGGTCTTATTATGGAACCTCGGTGGGAATTTCGTTCGGTTTCGGTCTGGCGTACGCGGATTTCACCTTTGTGCATGCGAAGCATTTTGGATCGCGCGATTGGCATCACCACAGGGCCTCGCACGATAACGTCAAAAGGTTTTATAACAATTCGGTGGTCATCAACAATTATGTGAAGGGCGATAACAATGTGATCATCAACAACGGGATTGGGAACGAGCGTCTCCGTCCGTTTCGGGGCGCCGATCCGAAGCCCATCGCGGTCCGTGATGCGCCCCAGGGAGCCGGACAGATCATCAAACCGGATCGGATCGAGAACCGGAACGGCAAGGAAGTGGTTTTCCGACGGCAGTTGCAGGAGTCCATCCCCCAAAAACCGAATATTTCGACTGCGGACAACCAGAGGCGGGGTCCGTCAATGCCGGGTCAATCCACGATGGGCAATTCGCGATCGGAAGCCGGGAGTCAGTTCGCCGCAGCGGGAAATCCGGGCGGATTGCGATCACCGGCGACCTCTGTGGACTCGACGGCGTCTATGAACGGACGGCGTCCCGAGGCATCCTCCAGCTTTGCGGGTTCGAGCGGTTCGTTGGGAGGCACGGGAACCGCCAGCGTTTCACGATCGCAGCAGGAAGGATCCGCCCGCTCTGCGACTCAGCAGGGCGCGCCAGGAAACACCCGTCGGGAATCCTTGTCGACGCTCTCTGAACGCACTGTCAATCCTTCGGCATTGAATGCCAGCAGGCCGACAGCCGGCGGAGGAGCGGCCCCCAGCGGCAACACCACTCCAAGAAGCCGGCAGGAGACGGTCAGTACATCCCGTTCTCCTGGAAACGCCGTCGCACCATCGTCTGCCGGTGGAACGAGCCCCGGCACCATCGCTCCCACGACGCGGCCCTCGACCGTTCTGGGCGCGCCCAATTCCCGCACCACGGCCGGTTCATCGCTCTTTACTCGTCGTCAACAAGCGGAACGCAGCATCCAGTCGCAGGGCAGCCGCAGCGGGACATCTGTGCCGTCGGCCTCCAATCCGAACGTGAACTCCCAGTTCTCAACCCGGGCGCCTTCGGCATCACAGGCGCCAGCACAGGCGAATCCGGGATACAACCGATTCACTCCGCCTTCGACCTATAACCAGCCTGCCACGACACCCAATCCCCCCAACTATCGGAGTCAACCCATGAATGTCCCCACATTCAACCGGCCGGCTCAGATCGAAACCCCGAGACCCTCGGTCGCGCCGACTGTCCCGAGGTCTGCGCCTGCAACACAGTTCAGTCCGCCGTCGCCCTCTTACACACGGCCGGAATCCCCTTCCGTATCCCGCAGCCAAACGTTCTCCCCGCCGGCTTCGAGAAGCTATGAAGCGCCTTCCAGCGCGTTTCGCTCCGCACCGTCCAGCACGGGAAGTTCCCAGTCTTCGTCATCGAGCCGAAATGAAAGCTCGTCCTCGTCAGGATCGAGTTCTCGAGGGGGCGGACGGCCTTTTGGCCGCTGATTCCAGATCTCGTCAATGATCTGAAGTCAGGCGAATCGTAATTCACCCATTTAACAACCGAGGACACCCGGATGTCGGAAACCCACAAATCGATCAGAAGCTCAATCGTCATGTTGCTTGCCCTTTGGCTAGGCAGCGTGATCACTGCGAATGCCGCCTACACGAACATTCTGTACTCCACCCGGTTTGAGGCCGAAGAAGGATTTCTGGGCCAATACACCCTGGCGGGACAAGGCGACTGGTTGGGAGAAGGAACCGGGGGCAATGGGTTGGTAACCAACTTTTTCCCCGGGCTCAAACAACAAGCGTTCCTGGGCTACTTTCCTCCAACCACCGCGGGAGAGGACTTTTCAACCGTCTGGCATCCGATCAATTATGTGCCGACAACGGGCAGCTCCGGACAGGTGTTATTCACGGTCGACATGAGTGTGATCGACTCCACCACCACCAATCGGGACGAGTTTCGCTGGAGCATCTATAACGCCGATGGCGCCAACGCCAAACGGCTGTTCTCATTGAACTTCGACAATTTAACCCAGGAAATTTCCTTCTCCCTCGACGACGGCCAGGGTTTCGTGTTTACCGGTCATTACTTCTCCAACGCGGTCGTCTACAACCTGGCCATTGAGATGACTTTAGCCTCGAACCGTTGGAGCGCATTTCTTGATGAGACTCAACTGGTGAAAGACGAACCGATCACCACAACCGGCGCAACGCTCAGCCTTGGGGATGTGGCCGCCGTGTGGGCCATCGCCAATCCCACGAAGCCGGGCGAAAACTACCTTCTCTTTGACAATTACACGGTGACTACCGCCTCTCAGCAACCGGCTGAACCCGAGGCATCCATCGAATACGTGGCGCATCTGCCCGGGGGGGAATTCCTCCTGCGAATGAAAGGACCTCCAGGCAAAGAATACGCCATGGATTACACCTGGGACCTCATGAACTGGATTCCGCTGAAGACCAACACCATCGGTAGCGACGGCTGGTTGGATTTCATCGACACAACCGCCTTTGTCGACCCTAGGCGTTTCTATCGCGCCCGTCGCACCGCGCCGTGACCCGCCACTTTTCACCGTTCCAGGGAACAGAACATCATCAAACGCAGAGGCGGCCCTTCATGCTCCCCATCGAGGATCCATCATCTTAAGGTCGGAAGAGGTGCTGAACCACGCGCGGATCCTCAGGGAGGGCGGGGTTGATCAGGACGGTTGGTTCGATCAGGAGGCTGTTGGCAAGATCGGCTGTCGGTGTGTTTGCGTCGTTTCGCCAAATCACGTCAAACTGAAATTCCATGATGCCATGTTCGTCGGCGGCAAAATTGGTGTACCAAAAATTGTTGAAAATCATGGCCAGCAGCCTCCCGGGATCCCGGGGCGGAGTCTGGCGGCGGGACAAGGTCGGTTTCGAGCCCATCGTCATCAGCGGCGCGTCGCGGCTTACCCACAGCCACCGGCCCTGCGGCGTGATATACTCGGCCCAGCCATCGATGGCAAAGTAATCGCGACACGTGCCGAACAACTGATCGGTAAAAGGCGTAAAAGGTATTCCGCCGCAGCTTAACTGAGGCAGAGCGGATCCGGTGGGAAATGGAAAAACAACATAGAAAATTTCGGGAGCGGCCGATGAGAGGCGGTTGATGCGAAGAGTGAACCGGACTCGGGGCTCGCGTTTCCAGATCTCGATGATGCGCGTGCCCCATTGCAGGCGCGGATGACTGATGGCCTGCGATATCGCCAGGGTATGGGGAGTCTCCCGAACCGCGGCTCTCGATTCAACGGTTGCAGCCGTCTCCTCCAGTTTGTCTGGGCGAAGCGACCAGCGTGGGGCAAAGGCCTGCACTTGGACCGCCACGAAGTCTCCAAAACCCTCGATAAACAGGGGCTGAGTCATGCCCGGCCAACGCACGCCAATCGGCCAGCCTTGATCATCCAAACGCAACACAGGTTGGGAATCCGAGGGAGGCGTCTCGGAATCGAGGGCTTGAGGACTCAAACGCAGGCGTCGAATGGTGTTGGGATCGAGCCGCTCGACCCAGAACCGGGCAATCTTGTTCGGGGCGTTGTCAGGGAAGGTGGCGGAGATATCTTCCCGGGTGAGATCCTCGGGTTTGGCAGGCCGGCCCCAGGGTTCGATGCCGGGTTCGAAGTAAAGTTTCATGCGCTCACCCGAGCGAGGATCTTCGATCGACTGGTAAGGTCCGCGAAGACATGTGGCAATCAGGGAGATCCAACCCGTGAATGCCGCCGAGCCCGGATTCGCCAGAAACAAACCTTCCCCCTCGGAAATCAGGCGGGAACGGGCGCGCTGCGAGAGCAGCCACTGAGCTCGCGCCATCGGACGAAAGGCCAGCCCGGCTTTCTCATTGAATTGTCCTTGGGTATCCAGGCTGTAAGGTTTGGCCACGCTGAGGCTGGAACCCCACGTGTGTTCATCAAAAAGACAAAGCTCGCGATAAAGACCGTCCATGGTCAGTCGCGCAGCCGGTGTCAGCGGCCCCCAGAGGAGAGAGGCGGCGGCGGATAAATCGCGTTTGGCCGCGCGGCTGGCTGCCACTTCCCGCGGGGCGGAGGCGGTGCCGTTGGCCCACCAGTCTGTCCATTCGCCCGTATGCTCGGGGGCGGTGGGGCCCATCGCTTTCTCCATACGTTCCATGGCATCGGAGACCGTCGTGAGACGCAACCGCGGCTTCAAGCCCAGCTTGTTCCACGCGGCCACAAAGTCGGCCAGCCCGGGAAACGGCGGATCATTGTCAAACCGCCATTGGCTCGTGATGGAGATGGTCAGCAACGAATGGCTGTAGCCCGACTTTTCCAGGGCCCTCAAACGATCCACACAAAGACGATGCGCAGCCCGCAAGGACGCTTCGTCCGTGCGGAGAATGTCGCCCGCGCGCGGCGGACGATAACGGGTGTCGGCCGCGAACGGCACAGGACCCCGCCGCCACTCGGCCGGCTCGAAGAAATCAAAACCCGATCCATAACCGATGTTCAGCCAGACAAACATCCGGCGGCCATCGGGCATTTTCCACCAGAATGCGGCCGGGCGAGGAAACGGAACTCCGCCGCTGTCTTCGTTAATGCCGGTGAACAGATATCGAATCCCGCGATCGAGCAAAGCGAGGGCCGCGGCACGGGGAGTCCCATTCACATCGTTCTGAACCGCCACCTTGGGACGCACACGGTCCCACAAATCCTCGGGCAACCAGTGGAGCGCCGTCTGCCATTGGGCCGCGTCCATGAAGGGAGTGTTATTGAAGGGAAGCGCGGCGATCTCGAGTTGACCGGTCCGCACCGCCTGCAGGAATTGACGCCGGCGCGATGGCGGGGCGGCTTGCCACCAGTCATGGACCGGAAACGTCGCCTCGGCGGTCCAATAGAAACGCTCGCCAACAGGACGTTTCCTCGAGTCCAAAACAGCATCGATCGCGATGTCCAAATAACGGCGATAAAGCTCCCGGCAGACGGACGGATGATCCGTAAATCCGACATCGGTGTGTGAAAAATGAACTAAATTAAGTTCCTGGATGGATTGAAGAGCGCGCTCCGGAACAGTGGCCGTTGAAGAATCGGCTCCCCGGGTTTGGGGAGAACCAATCCAACCGGCGCAAAGGATCGCGCTCATGAGGACGAGGAGAGCCGGATTGTGCGGATAGTTCATGGGTTCGGGGCTAAAATGGCCTAATGGGTGGGGTAATTCAACATGCTTTACATGTATCTCGCCTGTTTATAGTCGCACAAGCCCGGGCGAACTTCTATCCTGCTTGCCAACCTATGGGCGATCGGTTTCCTCGAGATTGTCGTGAACAGTTCCAGGGCATCGAGTTTTTGCGATGGATCGCCTTCATCCCGATTGTTCTAGTCTTTGTTGGGCTGGTTGTCAGCCATTTTCGTGGGATTGAAGGCGGCACGGTCGCCTTGCTGTTTGGGCTTTTTGCCGCATTTCTGGTCCTGATGTGTTTCATCTTCCGGTGTCCGGCCTGTCGAGGAGGATTGGCCATGAAACTCAGACCTCGGTTCTGTCCGCACTGCGGATCGAAACTAAGGGATCCTGGCGCGAAAGAGTATTGGCGGGATATCGATGGGATGGACCCTTATCAAGAGGATCGATCGCTGCCTGATCCGAAGAAGGCCGTCCGGATCATCGAGGACACCGCCGATCGATTTCGATTTCGGTCCAAGTCCAATGCGGTGTTGGGAGGGTGCATCCTGCTGGCAGGTATCGGACTGCTGGGCCTGATTTGTTGCACCGTAACAGTCACGTGCCGTCGGAATTCTGAGAGCGCCGTGACGGGGCATATTGAGCGCGTTTTATTGGGCGTCAGCTTAAGTTCGACGGTGATTCATGACATCAAGTCCGTCGAAATCCAGGAGTCTAGCGACCAGGATCAACCCGGCTATCGGATAGCTGTGCGGACCCCTTTGAAGATCGTTCCATTGACCCAAGGCTTCTATGACGAAGCACAACCGCAACTCAAAATGGCCAATGACATCAACGAATTCATCAAGAACACAACGAAGGTCCAGGCCATATTCACCCAGCCTCCATCACCTCTGGCCTGGATGGCTGCCGCTTTCCTGCTCCTCGTTGGTTTTGGGCTCGGGATCCAGCGGCCCGTTGAGTGCGTCTTGGATCGGACCACCCGCACCTTCCAAATACTGCGTCCCCGCCTGGGTGGACGGCGGGTGCTGGAGTATCCTTTGGAAGCCATCGACCAATTCGGCATTGTCAAGATCCCGTATCCGGGTTACACCTTGAATCAACGACTGACGTTTTTGGACCATCCCACCAGGCCGTCCTCATCGAGCGTTGAACTCGAAATCGATGGAGGATTACATTATGCCCATACCGTGGGGATGCGCCTGCAGACGGGTGCCATGGTGCGCCTGAACGACACGAACTGGAAACGGCGTAAAGAACAGGCGTTGGTCAACAAATTGGAAAAGATGAGACGTTCGATTATGCGCACTCCCTTCCCGACGGCGGATCCCCAGGCTATGAGAGATAGCAAGCGTTGCGTCCTGTGCGGGCTGGATTGCAGCCAAGAGGCACGGTTCCAAGATCAGGATGGTCGATACTATCATCAAACCTGTTACACCCAGCAACGGGCGTCAGGCGAACTCCAGATTTCATCGTGAAGAACTTTCTATCATTCCGGTTCTGGTTATTATCCATGATCTCGTGCGCTGGTCTCATCGTGCATTCTGTTGCCCAACCGGTTCCCCTGCCCCGGGCGCACTCACACAATGATTACGCGCACGATCGGCCGTTGCTCGATGCCCTAGACCAGGGCTTTTGCAGCGTGGAAGCCGATATCTGGCTGGTCGAGGGCCGTTTGCTGGTGGCTCATGATCGGAGCCAGGTCAAGCCGGAACTCACTTTGCAGGCTCTCTACCTGAACCCACTGCGCCATCGAATCAGGAAGAACGGTGGACGCGTTTATCCCCAGGGCCCGCCCTGCATGTTGCTGATCGATTTGAAGTCCGCCGCCGAGCCGACGTATGGCGCGTTGCGTGAAGTCCTGCGTGGATATCAGGATATTCTCACCGAGTTTACGTCCTCAAGCACCCTCACTAACGCGATCACCATCGTATTGTCCGGCAACCGCCCCACGGAAATGCTGGCATCGGAATCTTCGCGCTACGCGGCGATTGATGGCCGACTGGCCGATCTTCAAGGCAACGCCTCGCCGCACCTCATCCCGTTGATCAGCGACAATTGGAGGCTCCATTTCTCGTGGCGCGGCACCGGTCCCCTGCCCGATTCCGAAGAAAAGAAACTCAGGCAGATCGTCGAACAAACGCATCAACAAGGCCGTCGCATCCGGTTCTGGAACACGCCGGACACTCCGGCCGGCTGGCGGGAACTGCAACGAGCCGGAGTGGACCTGATCAACACCGATCATCTCGCGGGTCTAAAAAGCTTTCTCCTGGAAGGATCCTCCCCATAATTCTGAATTATGGGACCGGCGCGAAAAAGGCTGTTACTGGGCCTGCCCATTTTGGGTGTGGGGTGTTCCCTGATTGCCGCACCGGAGGACGCGCATCCCACCCATCCGAAGCGCGTGTTGATCGTTGAATCATACGGTCGTGACATTACCCCTTGGAACGTCATCACGCCGGCCTTCAAAAATGAATTGGCGCGGCAATGGCAAACCGCCATTGAATTCCACGAATCCGCCCTGGAGACGGCCCGCAATGAGGAATCGAGGGCTGAATTGGCGTTTGTGGATTACCTGCGTGCCCTTTACGCGAAACAGCCGCCAGACTTGGTGGTCCCGGTCGGCGCGGCAGCGACACAATTTTGGTGGCGCCATCTGCCGGTGTTGTTTCCCAGCACTCCGGTGGTGATTGGGGGCATCGAACACCGGCTGCTCAAGGTTCTGACCCTTGGCGCCAACGATACGGCCGTGGCCATTCAATTCGGCAACGCGCAAGGGGGCCTCGACCTTATTTTCCAGCTTTTGCCAGCAACGACGAACGTGGTCATGGTCATCGGCAACTCCAGCCTCGAACGTTTTTGGATGTCGGAATGCCAGGAATCCTGGACGCGTTTCAGTGAGCGCGGTCAATTGGTTTGGTACAATACCCTGTCTTTCCCCGAGATATGCCGGCGGGCCGCCGAGCTTCCGCCCCGGTCGATCCTGACGTATGGGATTTTTTGGGTCGACGCGGCAGGGGTGCCTCATGAACAGATGCGATCACTGGATCAGCTTAGCTCAGTGGCCAACGCCCCCATATTCGGCTTGTTTGAGGAACAACTCGGTCACGGAATCGTGGGAGGACGGCTCATTTCCAGCGAGTCGATCGGACGCGAGACCGGTCGATTGGCGGCCCAGATCCTGCGGGGCGAGTCGGCCACGAACATTCCGCCGAGGGTGCTCGGCGCCAGCCCGCCCGCTTTTGATTGGCGAGAACTACGGCGGTGGAACATCGAAGAGCGCCTGCTGCCGCCGGATAGCGTCGTCATGTTTCGGCAGATTCCCGTGTGGCAACGATACCGCGGATACATCTGGAGCGCCCTAACCATCATCATGCTGCAGGCGGCCAGCATTCTGGCCCTGGCACTGCAACGGACCCGACGACGCCGAGCTGAATCCGCCGCACAGCATTTGCAGGCCCAGGTTCCGGCAACAAAACTGATCTTCTTAACCGTCAATGAAGATGCCGATTTCGCCCGCGAAGCACTCGCGGCTGGCGGAGTGGGCTACGTAGTCAAAGCGCGGCTCGGCACGGACCTGCTGCCGGCATTATGCTCGGCAGTTGCCGGACAATACTTTATCTCTCCCTGCCCGGGATTGGCTGACCTCGTTTCTCTGAATGGAACCTTGGCCGGCGCACAGACCTGTTTGATGTCGCAAGAACCGGGATGGCAGCCCCCCCCAGACAATCCAAGCCTTCAAACCCAGACTCCGCAAATTGACCCGTGAAGCGAATGTTACTAAACCAACCAAAATAAAAACCACGCATGAAATCAAATCCGAAAAATCAATCCTCGGGCCTCACCCGGCGAGAAGCACTTAAACTCTCTGGCTTGGCCATGGGTGGATTGGCCTCGGCCAGCGCCCACGGCGAACTGGCGTTCCCCTTTCGCCCGATCGACGGCGGTAATGCCATCAAGGACGTCGGCGATTGCTACCCGACCCAACGCCGCACCCAACGATACAGTTATTTCGAACGCCTCGATCCCATCACCCCTTGGGGGAAGGACATGGAAGGAAACTTGACCGGCACAAAGCTCGAAGCCAATGAAATGCGAATCACGTTCATGGGATCCGTGGTTCCCATGGCACGCCGGGCCCAGGCCGAGATGAGCATTTTCGTCGAGGTAGGATGGGATGACGAGAAAAACCAACCGCTTGATCAGTTCGTCTTCGACCTGGGCTGCGGGGTTTCCGCCAATTACCAAGCTTGTGGGGTTGGCTATGGCAGAATGGATAAAATCTTCATTAGCCATCTGCACGCGGATCACATGTCCGATCTGATCCAGTGCTATGGATTTGGAGACGGAGGCGATCGCAAGTCCCCCCTCTTTATCTGGGGACATGGACCCTCGGGCGTGCTCAATCCTGGAAATGGTCCCGTTGTCGCCGATCAAAACAACCCCCAGCCCAACAATTACGCCAACTTTCCGGTCACTTACGACGACGGCGTTCAGGCATTTTGCACCTATCTCCGCGAAGCCATGCGGTGGCACACCGAGAGCCAGGCTTTCCAAGGTTCGGCATACAAAAGCTATCCGACGTTGGACAAAATCGCCGTGGACTGGGGATTGCCGTATGTGCCATCCCCCGCGGGCTTGTATCCCGATCCCCCCAATGATGCGAATGCTTTAATCCCCATTGCGCTGGATTGGCGAAAAATTGGATTGGATAGCGAGGGCAGGCCCACGGGCGATAACATCGCCTACAACAACCTGGCCACCGGAGCAAAGGTGCTGCATTACCCTGTGATCCATTGCCGGAAAGGTTCCATGGGCTACAAGCTGGAATGGACGCCTTCGGGAGCCGCCAAGCCGCTCACGATGATCTACTCGAGTGACACCAAGCCCGAGTGGAATTCCATCCATCATGCCATAAACCGAGACAAGAACGGCACGCCTCAAGGCGTGGATGTCTTTATTCATGAAATGGCGGTCGCGCCGGAAATCTGGGCCATGAAGCAGCAAGGGCTGACCGAGCCCGGCGATGAAAATGATCCCTATTGGGCCGCGACGCTTCAAGCCACGACCGATGTCCAAAACAGTTCCCACACGCCTCAGGGTGCTTTTGGATATATGCTCAGCCAAATCTCGCCGCGTCCACGTCTCGCGGTTGCCACGCATTTTCCGACGGCCGATGACACCGTAGCCTGCGCGTTGAAGAGTGTGCATGCGCATTGTCGTGACATCGTGAAAATCGGAGACAAACTCGTTTGGTCCTTCGACCTGATGGTGCTTCGGGTGTTTCCAGACAGAATTGAGCAAAAAAGAGCGGTCGTAAACGACTTCTCGTTCAATCCGCCGATACCCAAAACCCAAATGCATGGCGATATGTACGCCCCCAAATATCACACCGAGACCGGCGATTGGGATCCGTTCTACCAAATCGATACCAAGGGTGAAACTGCGGTTTGGATCCCCTCGACAGAAGACGGTGGTTACAACGATGGGCCAACCTACCGCCAGGATGGTTATTGATCTGTCGGCAGGAAGGAAAATGGGAATCGGAGGGGGGCGAGGCTCAAGCCGTTCCTCCGAGTTCCGGCCATCTTTTTTCCGAACCCATGAGGGTCATATCACAGCCAGCGAATGTATAGTTACTTGCGGGACATAACATTAGTTCGCCTCGTAGACCTGGTAGTACCGGGCCGTGTCGGATGGGGAAACACCGAGGGTTGTCTCCATAATCGTGTTCGTGGCTTGGACCGTCGGCCCGACCTTTCCCCACATTGTGTTTACGACGTTCGGTTTGGTTTGGAAGCCGTATCTCCGCCCAATCCGCTCCGCCTCGATTTGCCACACCAACCGGACGGTGTCATTGCTCGGACGGCTGCAACTCCAGATTCGCGGGTATTCCCCGCCTTGCGGATCGAAGACCCAGAGGCTGTTGTAGTAGGTGAACGTCGGGCAGTCGTATGGGGCGCCGCTGGCGCCACCCACCACATAGATCTTCCCTCCCATCGTGACCGACGCGGCAACTAAAGTCGGCGCGGGCATCGCTCGCCGGCTGGTGAACTGGGTCTGAACCGGGTCGTAAGCGAGCGAGAGGTTGTGGGCGCAACTCGAGCTCGCCGAAAGGCCGCCGAAGAGATAGATCTGGCCGTCTACACTCCCTCCTACTGAGGCATGGGCCCGGAACTCCTTTGGGAGCTGGGCTCTCTCTATCCATTGATCGGTTTGGGGGTAATAGATGTAAGTCGTAGCATAGTCAAAGAAGGCGTGGATCTTGCCGTTAACGACCTGGACAATCGGGTGCACGGGCGGCACGGACAGATCGCTTTTCCGCGTCCACTGACCGGTCTTCGGATCGTAGCACTCCATGCTGCTAAGGAGGGTCATGCTATTATCCCACCCCCCAAGCACGTAGATCAGGCCGTTCAACACGCAGGCGTCCGCGCATATCCGTGCGGTGGGCATATCGGCTTTGCGGGTCCAGGTGTCGGTCTTGGGATCGTAGGTTTCCACGACCTGAGTAGCCGTGCCCGCGCCGAAATTACCGCCACCCATGACGTAAATGATCCCGTCCACGGCGGCGGCAACCGGGCCGTTGCGTGCGGTCGGCATGTCGGTTTTGCGGGTCCAGGTGTCGGTTTTGAGATCATAAGCGAAGAGGCTCTTGATCGGGTAGTTCCAAGAGTTCGTCTCCCCGCCCGCCACGTAGAGGATGCCGTCCACTTCACAGGCGGCAGCATTGCCGATCGCCATCGGCATGTCCGCCTTGCGGGTCCAGGAACCCGGATGGTCTTGCGGATCGAAGACCCAGAGATCGTTGTAGTAGGAGAACGTAGGGCACTGGTTTGGGGCGCCGCTGGCGCCACCCACCACATAGATCTTCCCGCCCATCGTGGCCGACGCGGCAACCACACAGCCTACGGGCATCTCTGGGGCACTGGTGAACTTGTTCTGGGCCGGATCGTAAACGAACGAGAGATTGTGGGCACACAACGAACTCGTCGAAAGGCCGCTGAAGAGGTACATTAGGCCGTCCACAGCCGCCCCTGTCGATGGCGATGCGGGGATCTGGGCCTTGCCGGTCCATTGGTCCGTTGCTGGATCATAGGCGTATACGCTCCTATCGCAGAACGAGTAGATGATGCCGTCCACGGTTTCGACAACCGGGGATCCGGCGGCCTCGTGGGGCAGATTCTTCTTGCGCGTCCACTGATCAGTCTTCGGGTCGTAGCATTCCACCGTGACAAAGGAACCCCCGCCCCCGGTCATTCCACCGATGACGTAAATCAAGCCGTTCAACGTGCACCCGCCTGCGTGCATTCGGCCCGTTGGCATGGGGGTCTTGGTCGACCAGGTGTCGGTCTTGGGATCGTAAGCTTCCACGACTTTGGTGACCGAACCAGCGCCGATATTGCCGCCGCCAATGGCATAAATGATCCCGTCCACGGCGGCGGCAACCGGGCCACTGCGCGCGGTCGGCATATCGGCTTTGCGCGTCCAGGTGTCGGTCTTGGGATCATAAGCGAAGAGGCTCTTGATCGGGTAGTTCCAAGAGTTCGTTTCGCCTCCCACCACGTAGAGGATGCCGTCCACCTCGCAGGCAGCGGCGCCGCCTAACGCCATGGGTAAGGGGGCCTTTTTGATCCAAGCGCCTTCGCCGGCCAGGGCTACTCCGAGGTCGAAACCCAAGCAAACTGCGAGGAGAATGCCGACGGCAACTCGCGATCCGCAGGTCGTTTTCCTTCTGTTGTTTATGTTCATAGGATGTTGGTCTGGTTGATCATTTTGTGCGGTCGCACGTCGCCATCTCCGACGGGGCAGCGCTCACTTCATCGCCAACGCCGCTCCCGCGGGGCGCGTTGCGTGCACTGACCACATACCTGGGAATACCGAAAACCTCGGAAGGGTTACAGGACACCTGATGGCGCTGCTCCATGGTTCTCTGCGTTCTCTGCGGCCTCTGCGCCAGATGACGAGTGCGGGATAGAGGGCTTCGATCGATGACGCACCGCCGAGGGCGGGGGGCTTTGCGGAGACGGCCCAGGTGATGTTTGCATAGGCAAAGTGACAGGTTCATAGTCGGGCGAGGGGCGGGAACCACCGTTGAAGCCTGTCGCGGCTAAAGGAAGGTGCTGGGTTGCGCTTCCACCCGAGGGCAACCAGGCCACGGTCACAACAGCGAACCTGTCACCTTGCCCCCGCCGCTGCGACGCCGAGATTGAAGTCAGTAGATCAGGGTCCCTTCCGTCTTAATACCGTAGGTCATGGTCATGTAGGGATAGTCTGTCGTGGCCTGGAGATCTATGAATTCGCCACTGGATAGCTCGCCGGTGGCACCCTCGAACCGCCCGGTGCCGTCGACAATCTTGTTCACCCCATCGATGAGTTCAATGAACAACTGGTCCCCGTTCGCCGCGGTGACGGTGGCCTCAATCTCGTCCACGGTGGATGTTTCGAGATCCATGTGGCCGACCATCGTGATCGTAGCGAGTCCTATATGGGTGCCGTGAGTCAGGATCGTGCCCTCGAAGTATCCGGTCTGCAGGTTGACCACCAGGATGGCTTGCCCGTAGTCTTTGTATGGTCGGGCCACCGGGTTCTTCTGGCTGGCGAGGGCCGAGAGGCCCAAGAGGCATGCCCCCAGGGCGATGAGCCTGAATGTTTTGTTGAGGTTCATGGTAGCTTTCCTTTCTGTTCTGTTGTGGTTCTGTTTGCGGCAATGTTGTTCGGTGCGGGCCTGTGCGATGCATTCCCAATACCCCTCCCACGGGGTGCGTTTGCCTGCACCGGCCGCATACTGGGAAATGCCGAAAAAGCCAAAAAGGTTACAGGGCCTCAGGAAGAGACCGCGAACTCAAGGGCGCCTCCTGGACGGCTCGTTCTTTTCAATCTCCTCCCACGAGGGTGCGCGCCAGACGACCGTCCCACCTTGGAGGTTGATGGCGAACAGCGTGTTGCCATCGGGTGAAAAGTCGACCCGGGCGAAAAATCCCGGCTCGCCCGGCAGTGTGAGCACGTCACGCCCAGTGGCCACGTCCCATACCTTGGCCAAGCCTCGTGGGCTGGTGCCTGTGGTGATCAGACGTCGTCCGTCGGGTGAAAAGACCAATCCGTGCAGAAGGCTGCCATACCCAAGGCCGTCGTGTGTGAGTGCGGGTGGGCGGCTCACGGCGTCCCAAAGCGTAATCCTGCCGTCCCGTCCAGCTGTGGCAAACCATCGTCCGTCAGGCGAGAACCTGACGAGCGCGCCACCACTGTAATGGCAGTCAAAGAAAGCCAAACGCTTTCCGGTCAGAATGTCCCACCACGCGGCGGTTCCGTTCCAGTACCCTTTCGCCACCGTCCGGTCGTCGGGGGCGAGATCAAAGCCCTCGCCGTTGGCGAAGTCGACGCCCCGCACGTTGACCTCGCGCCACGACGGCACCTCCCAGGTTTGGTTGGTGACCCGCCAGTTGGGCGTGGATTGGTATGCGCCGCAATAAAGATAGCGACCACCCGGCGAGAGCAAGATGCCGATGATGAGTCCGGCGTTTCGGAATCCCAGATTGGTGACGCATTGACGAGCGGGCAAATCCCAGATCCGGACCGGGCCGTTGGTCACTCCGAGGGCGAGCCAACGCCCGTCTTTCGAAAGGGCTCCGCACGAATAGCCGGTCCCGAGGAAGGACAAAGTCTCGAGCGGTCGGAGCGTTGCCGTGTCCCACCGTACCACGTGACCTTCCCCACGCCCGATGGTCAGGAACTGCCGGCTGTCGGGTAAGAAGATTAATCCATAGCCCCAGACCGCGGCAGGCAGCGTTTCATAGGGACGCCTAGTCTTCCCAGCCGAGTCCCAACAACGTACCGTGCCGTCTCTAGCACCGGTCAGGAGGTTCTTTCCCTCTCGCGACCAGGCAACGGCCCAGACCTCATTCGTGTTCCCCTGGAAGCGACCGAGTTGGGCCTGCCCGACGACATCCCAAAGGCGGAGGGTCTGATCGGCGCTGACGGAGGCGAGAGTTGGTCTGTCGGGCGCGAAGGCGAGACCGGCAATCCAGTCCTGATGGCCCTCCAGCCGCGACTCCGCGCGTGTCGCCAACTCCCACACGTGCAGAATCTTATAATCGGAACCGCACGCGGCGGCGAGCCACCGGCTGTCGCGCGAGAAGGCCAGCGAGTTGATACAATCAGCGGCCTCGGGCAAGACCAAAGATTTCTCCTCCCGGCAGGCAGGCCAATCCCAAAGTCGAATCTCCGGTTTCATCGCGCCCACAGCTAACCACCGACCATCCGGCGAGAAGTGGACACATCCCGCATGGGCGGTATACCCCGGCCCCCTTTTCGAAGCTTTTGCAGGCTGGCGGAGGATTGGCGGATAGGTTCCCGCCAATCCGGCGATCGGCTCCGCTGCCGAGGTCGCCGGCGCGAACCTGTCCAGGAACCGATCCGCGGGCGAGTAGGCAAGCGGGGCCGTGGCAATGTTGGTCAAGACTTGGTTTGACGCGACGTCCCAAATTCGCAGAGCGCCATCCTCGGCTAAGGTGGCCAGCCACCTCGCGTCGGGCGCGAAGGCCAGCGATACGACAAGATTGCTGGAATGCGGGAAGCGGGCCATTTCCTTCTGAGCGGTCAGGTCCCAGAGAGTGACGAATGCCGCGCCGCTGTCCTCGCGGCTCCCCCAGGCGAGGAAACGGCCTTCGGGTGAGAAATCCAGGGCCTTGTAACGCACATACCGACCGGCCACTGGCAACTCGGTCACCGGTTGCCTGGTCACGGCGTCCCAGAGGGCCACGGCACCGTTTTCTTGCCCCACAGCCAGCCACTTCCCGTCGGGCGAGAAAGCAAGTGCCCAAATGGCGTTTGTGAACTGGTGCATTATGGAGCGTTCTTCGCCTCGGCATTGCGCCCATAAGTAACGCCATTCCCAGCCGCGCAAGTTCATTGCGGATTGCGGATTGTGGATTGTGGATTTCTCAATAGGCTGGTGGCGTTTCAGCTGCTCGCGAGCGCTACTAAGTTTGTCATCATCGAGTGCCTGCTGCACGAGGTTCATGTCCGCCGCGTAAGCGTTGCGCCGAGCCAGGAGGGCTTCGACCTCCGCCCGACGCCATTGCCAAGTCACACCCGCCAAACCCAATAACAGGCTCGACAGTGCGACGCCGGTGAGCGCAGCCAGCCGCGGATTGCGCCGGCACCAGCGCCAGACCTTGCCGGCTAGGCTAATGGGTCGAGCCACCACCGGCTTGCCTTCGAGAAACCGACCTAATTCCTCCGCCAGCGACTCCGCCGTGCTGTAACGTTGGGCCGGCTCCTTCTCCAGGCACTTTTGACAGACCGTCTCGATGTCCTTGGGCACTGCGGGATTCAACAGTCGAGGCCGGAGCGGGTCTTGATGTACCACCTGATGCAGGATGTCGGTCAGCGCTTCACCCACAAACGGAGGTCGGCCGGTGAGGAGTTGATACAGAATCGCTCCGAGCGCATAAACGTCGCTCCGCCGGCCGATGTGTCCGCGCTGACCCGACGCCTGCTCAGGCGGAATGAACGCTGGCGAACCCAGCACTTGACCGCTCAGGGTGAACTCGCTGCCGGTGTCCAACCGCTTGGCCAGACCAAAGTCCGTCACACGCGATTGATCGTTCGGGTCGATCAGCACGTTCGACGGCTTCAGATCCCGGTGCAGAATGCCCCGCTCATGGGCGAAGTGAACCGCCTCGGCAATGGTCCGGAGATACTGGGCGGCCCGCCGAGCGGGGAGTGGACCGTTCCGGCTGATGTCCGCCAACGTCGGTCCCGGCACATAGTCCATCACTAGATAATGTTGGCCCTCGGCAAGGCCCACCTCGTGCACCGCAACGATGTTCGGATGCATCAGACTGCCGGCGGTGACGGCTTCCGTGCGGAACCGGTTCACGGCCTCCTGATTGCCCAGTGCGGCCAGCGAGAGCACTTTCACCGCGACGTCCCGCTCCAAACTGATCTGCCGGGCCTTATACACCACGCCCATGCCGCCTTGGCCGATCCGTTCGAGCAATTCAAAGGCGCCCAACCGACGTGGGAGCGCCTCTCCTGGCGGGCTCGAGGGCTCCGTTACCGATGGTTCTTCCACGGCCACCGATTGGGTGGCTTGCGCCATCAGGCACGTGGGACATAGCCAAGGCCGTGTCGTGGCGGGCAACGCGGCCCCGCATCGTGGGCAAATGCGCGTCGTACTCATTAGTCAACCCGAGGTTTTTGGGTCGGTCAGTTGCCCTTCTGGAATGTCCGCTGCTGGAGCCAGCCTACGTCCGGATTGCCTGGAGAGGTGTTCCCTTCAGTAGAGGTCCGAGCGATGGGATAGTGCGGCACCAACCGCGGCATGGTCCGAGGGTCCAGCCACTTATGAGCTTCGACGTGGCCATCGGCGAAGCTGACGTTGCCCTTTCCATTGTGGTAGCTGGCTGGGTAACCCAGTAGCCGATACAGGGCCGGATTGCCCTCCAACAATCCATACGGAACAAGCATGAATATACTGAATAGAATGGAGTCCTCCCTCTCCTCGAGGAATACAAGACACTGCACCGGCCCCAGATTCCGGATGTCGTCGATCTTTTTCACCCGATGTCGATCCATCCAGCCCGTATCCCAGGCGGGGCGCTGGAGTGTTCGGGTAGGATGATATATTCCGAGATGCTCGTTCATAGAGAGGCTCCGTGTGCGTGCGAGGCGCTGGCCCTGAACGGTGCGCGTGCTATGATCGGCCGGACAACGCCAGATGCCTGGCACGGCATCATACCGCGCCAGCGGGCTTCTAAGCAGATAGGAAATATCGGTGCTTTCTTGTGGCGGCCTCGTCCCTTCGAAGCCCTCATGGTCCAGTGTCAAGGTCCCCCGCACCCACGATTCCCAATCGGCTACGGCCTGGTCGGCGTCGTTCATCACCACGTGTTGGCCGTTGTCATCAGCATACATCGTCCACGCCAGCGTCATCTGTTTCAGGTGGTTCAGGCACTTGATCTCTTGGGCCTTGGTCTTGGCTTTGGAGAGCGCGGGTAAAAGGAGGGAGGCCAGCATGGCGATGATAGCGATGACCACTAAAAGCTCGACAAGAGTGAAGGCGCGCCAAGAGATAGAAGTGCCTTTCACCGGAGGAAACGAAGAGAACGAAGGGGACTCACTCAGGCATGGCTCTTCGGTGGATCTTATGGGTCCGATTCGTTTCCTTCGCTGCCATCTGTAAAAACTCATGGCGCCTTCTGCTGTTTCTCTGTCACACCGATCTCGTCCCCCCAGGGTGCCGCCCGTTGGCTGGGCGGCAGACCATTTCGGGCCAAGTCCGCCACAGTTGGCTCCGCCTCGCGGGCAAATCCGCGTCGTATTCATTGGTCAACCCGAGGTCTTGGGCCGCCGTGCGGCCCTGCGAGTACAAATACCCAAACACGCTCCACGGTTACATTCAGCCACGAAAAACCGCTTGAAGCGTCCGCAACTCTTCCTCCAGATCGGCGGGTGAATGCACGGTTTCGGCGACCTGTTCAAGCAGCAGGTCCCGATACCGTCGGCGCAGCCGATGCACAGCCACTTTCACGGCTCCCTCCGTCATCTGCAGACCGGCGCCCACCTCGGCATAGGTCAACTCACCCGGGTCACCGGAAAGGAACCTGCCGAGCCGTTCGAAGAGGGTTCTCTTGCCCTCTACCGTGTATTCCTCCTCCAGCCGTTCGTAAGTCGTCTCGATTAAATGCGTAACCCAGGCCCGATCAAACAGCAGATCCGGTGATGAGGTGTCGGCGGCGTCCAGGCGATACCGTTGCTCGGCCTTTTCACCGTCAAAGGGGACGTGCCGGACCCGACCGCCGCGCTTGACGGTGAGGTTCCGCCGTCGTTCCTTCAGGAGAAACCGCTTCACCGCGCAGAGGAGGAACCACCGGAACCGGCCGCGTGCGGGCTGCACCGCCCGTAAATAACGACGATCTATCAACCGGGAGAAAAACTCCTGGGTCAGATCCTCCGCGTCCACCACCGAGTACCCAGAGCTACGCACGTAGGCATAGAGGGGGTACCAATAAGTGCGGCAAAGCTGTTCCAGTGCCGCCTGGGCCTGAGACGAAGGCTCCTCCCGGGCGGCGAGTACCACGCTCCAGTGAGTTGTGGTGAACTGCCGGTTAGCGCCGGAAGATGTCTCATGACAAGAATCCTCGGCCATAACTTATGAAATCTCAGACCTATTCAGCACAACCCCGATACTACGGCTCCCTCAGCGTGCCATCATAGCCGAGGATTCTCACCTTAGCCCGGACTGCCCCTACCGGACCCACTAGATTCGGCGCCTCAAGGCCCTAACAACCTTCGCAAACGACCTCCGCCATGCAGCCTGCGCCGCCGCGCTTCGTCACGACGACGAATACCGCCTTGATATCCGCATCTTTGAGTTCAGCCCAGAGTTGCAGGTCGATCCCCGGTTCCATGCTCGGCTCGAACAGGACCTCAAGGTTGCCGTTGTTGTGCATCGTCGCAAAGCTCTGCGAGAAATCGCTGTGCAGGACAATCGGTGTTGAGGTCAGCCCGATGAGGCGCGTTTCGCGGAAAGAACCTAGACGAGATGATCTTGCCTGCGCCCTTCCTCGAAAACCTCCCAGAAGCTGCCCATGACCAGTCTCTAGCGAGTCATTGGCTCAGCTATCAATGTGAAATTTACGCTATAATTCAGGAACATCAAGGGAGGTGACTCAGCAATTCTCCTTTGGGTCCGGAGCGCGGCTGTCTAAAACGAGAGTTGCTGGAGATGACTTCAGATGAGTCAAGTTACTGGGGGGATATTGGCGCCGGGAGGCAGGATCGATCCGAATCTTGACTCACTTTGAGCGGAGGTAAGAGCCGCAGGCGATCGTGAGACGGGAGATGATGATTGAGGAAATGAAGAGAGCTCGTTGTTTCTTGGGCGGTCAGTCACCCCTTTGGAATGTCCGCTCCTAGAGGCAGCCAAGGTCCCGACCGGCCCAGGTTCGGGCGTGGAGCTCGATCCAGACTTCATCCGAAAACACCAGCCGGTCACGGCGTGAACGCAGCGTGTCCGCCAGGGCCTCGCCCACAAACGGGGCCGACCGGTCAGCAGTTGGTAGAGAATGGCTCCGAGAGTGTATATGTCGCTCCGCCGCCACGTGTGACTCACTGGCGTCCCGTTCCCCCTTGTCTGGCCCCGCCTGGTCAGGCACACTTTAGCCATGTCGAAAAGTCAAAGGCTTGTCAACAAACCCGCAATGCTCGGACTGACGGTGGTCACGCTCCTCGGCGGCTGCAGCGGCGCCCCGGATCAGGTCCCGCCGGAAGCCCCCAGGCCACACAAAGATTGGCAATCCGCTTACATTAACAGCAACGGCATCCAGCTGCATTACTGGCGCACGGGAGGATCTGGCAAGCCGCCCCTGGTGCTGGCCCACGGCATCACCGACTACGGCCTGAACTGGGCGTCGCTCGCGGAGCGGTTCGAGGGGGAGTATGATATCGTCATGTACGACGCCCGCGGGCATGGATACTCCGATAAGCCCGATGAACCGTACGACTTGGCCACGCACGTCGCGGATCTGGTGGGCCTCATTCGCGCCCTGGCCATCGAGAAGCCGGTGCTCATGGGGCATTCCATGGGAGGGGCCATAGTGGCCCTGGCGGCCGCCACCTACCCCGACCTCGCTCGTGCCGTCATCCTGGAGGATCCCGCCGATATGCTGGCGCGGCTCAACCCGCTCGGTGAAGCGATCATCCCCGACTGGAAGAAGCAGGTCAGGAATGATCGGCGAACAGGCAGGGCAAAGCTCATAGCCATGGCCCGTAACAAGCGACACCCCGGCTGGCAAGACCGCGATTACGAACTGTGGGCTGAGTCTAAGCTGCTGGTGAGCCCAAACGTCGTGGATATCCTCCACGGCGACGGTTTCGGTGATGCCGGAACAACTTATCCGAAACTGCGGGTTCCGACCCTCGTCCTCAAGGCTGACGCCGATGCAAACAGCCGGAAGAAACATCTCGAGATCGTCCGCCTTCTGCCCAAGGGAACGCTGGTCCATATCGAAGGCGCCGGACACGTGATCCGTAACGACCGACCGGATGACACCCTCCGCGAAATTCGGGCTTTCCTCTCCCGGTTGTAGATCGTTGGCAACCCCTCGTTCAATGCCTTGCCTTACGGCGTAGAAACAGGTCTGAAAATTGAGCCTAAACTAAGATGTTAACGATATCCAACATGGCAAGAAACACGCGACCAACAAGATCCTCTGGCGACACCAGGCTCGGTAACCCCCAACATAGGCTGGGTGTGAGAGTGGATATCCTGAACAGAAAGAGGAACTTCGACATGGGATTTCGAGCTGGATTATGGGTTCGGATTTTCATGCTCGCGTTCTGTCTCTGCCTTGCCAACTCGACGACTGAAGCGGCGGAGCGTAAAGGCCAGGCACCCGCCAGAGTCAGTCTGACCCTGATCCCGCCTTCCCCCGTCACCGATCAGATCATCCTCGATATCCGGGCGGCAGCCCGAAACCCCGGTGAAACAGCCCAAACCGTGGAGATGGCTGTTTATCTGGATAAGGAGCAGCCAGCGAGCTTGTTGCACCGGGAGCAAGTCCTAGTGGACGCTTATTCCGCCAAAGGAATAGCTTTTCGTTGGGCAACGAAGGGCCTCATGGGCAAACACCGAATCCTCTTATTTGCCCGATCCGGCGGAAAGACCTTTCGGGCCAGGCAACCTCTTGTGATTTTGCCCTCCGACGTCCGCTCAACGCGCCAATTGGCTGGCGCTTTTGTCGACCTCTACCATCACGACGAAGCGGAGGGGCGTCCCTTCAATTCCGAGCTAGCCCGAATGACCCCAGCACAATGGCGTGAATTGGTGCGGGCGATGCACGCGGTAAACCAGAACATTCTTGTCCTCACGATGGTATTCCAAAATTTCACGCATCGGGGGCAGCACCAGATCGAAACCGAAGGCTATCACGGGAGGGCCTGCTATCCCTCTCAGCTCTATCCCGGTCGGGTCCCGATCACGACGCAGGATCCGCTGGAGGTCATTTTCTCTGAGGCTGATCGCCTCGGAATGCAGGTCATGCCTGGGATTGGCCTCTACGCCTTTTTCGACTTCAGCCCGGGCTCACTCGCGTGGCACAAGCAAGTCGCTACCGAGTTGTGGGCGCGTTACGGGCATCACCCTTCATTCTACGGCTGGTATGTCAGTGAGGAAAAAGATGGCGGTTTGGGCACGGCTGAGGAACAGGGGGAGATCGTCGAATTCTTCAGCCAGTTCACGCCCTATTTGCGCGGTCTAGCGCCGGACAAGCCAGTCATGCTGGCAATCAACAGTTTCCACTTCCGCGGCGCCGAGGACACTTACCGCCAGTTGCTGCCTCACTTGGACATCCTTTGTCCCTTTGGTTTTCACCGGATGCCTGCGGGCGACCTCCCCGGGGAGCAGGCCGCCGCGCTCATGCAATCGTTGTGCGACGAAGCCGGCACTCACCTGTGGCTGGATCTCGAAAGTTTCGTCTTTCGCAACGACAATGAACTGCATCCCCGACCTATCGAAGGGCTCGTCCGAGACCTGACCCGCTTCGGGAATTTTGAAAAGACGCTCCATTACCAATTCCCGGGATTGATGAGTTCCCCGGCGATGTCGCGCCAGCCCGGCGGGCCAGCCAGTGTCAAGCTCTATCTTGACTACAAGAAGTATCTCCAGACAGCGCCGCTGGCGGCCAGAACGCGGCTTCATCCTTCTCGCTCTGCCACGAGTAAATCACCCTGATGCTCCTAGAAACTCATATGCTCAATTAACCGATTCCTCCAATAACTAAGTTCGAACCCAAACTTAACTCTTTTGTTAAGATTTCTAGCCTGTGGAGCAGGCAAGATGAGAATTCGGAAGGTAATATGCGCGGACAATTTTTGGCACTGCTGGTTTTTCTGCTTTCTTGCCATACAACTGCAGTTGCCGAAGGCCATTCCCTGCTCAAAGACGGCAAATGCGCTTACACAGTTGTGGTCGGCTCAACGGCCAGTCCCTCTGAAAAACGGGCCGCCGCAGAAGGCAATGGGGTCAGATCCATACTATTTATAAATGCAACCGACTCGCGCGATAGTGTGCCTCGGTAGGAGCCAGGATTCGGAACCGGTGTGTTACAGCCTGAACTATCTTCTTTGGAATCTTATTTGTCAATGATATGGACCTGACCCTATTGCCTTTTTCGCGGTAAGCCTTTGCCAAGCGGAAGTTCAGCACCGATAAGGAGAGATGGTTGGCGTGGCGATGATCCAATGGGCGCTTCGCGGAATCCCCGTTGGCACGGTCGTGCTTGGCGCTTTGGGTGTTTGGCCGGAGCTTTGGCTCAGTCTCACAGCCGAGAGCTTGAATGTCCAACAACGTCATTGGAGCGAATGCTGGCGGGCCGTGTCAATTTGCAGTCCGGTGCAGTGCAGGATGCGCTTTTCACGAGGATCCGGGTGAGTATCGAGTCGGCCCGAACGATACCGATTCTGATACCGACTCCAACGCCGATGGGACTATGAAACCGGAAAACAGCCAGCCAACCGCTTCACCGCATCCTGCCGAAAGACGGCCTCGGTGATCACAAGGACACTTCGAGCACCATGAGCACATTTCAGACATTCGTTGCCAGTCTTTTTCTTCTGACAATCACGGCTTGCTCGGTCATCAGGTAGTCTGATGCGACGTCGAGCGGGGCCACATGTTTGTCCATAAAGACGACATTGTTTCCGGATTTGGAGTGTGGGCGATGGCACTCCTCGTAATCGAGCAGGAGCGGCGTTGTCTCTGGTGGAAAACGCGGTTTAGTTTTCGGCCTCAGCGCCTGTTTTCTGACCTCTTTTTCGGCTGGACATGGCATAAGGCTCACCTTTTGCAGGAAAAACCGTAACCTTGAGTGGCCTTCAGCACGCGGAAACCGTCGAGTGGGAGCAGGTTCCTGTGTGGGATTATGGGAGGCGGCACAGGGGCGTTCGCGCTCAACGGCGTGGTAGGATGGCCAGGCCGGAACTTCGCAGTTCCTTAACCAGTTCTTCGGCCATGGGAACCAACTGGGAGGCGAGCAGCGAAGAGAGCTGATTGCCGGGAGCCATCGAGGCGGGGATGATCCCGAGGAGCACGATTTCCCTGGGGCACCGTCCGCGTATTTCGCTCAGGAGCAGCATTTCCTGGATGCCGATTTGGTGAGGGGAGAGTTTGGTCGGAATGCGTTGCAGCATGAGGTCTTCTTTGTTGAAACGCATGGGCTGTCCGGGTTCGCCTTGGAGGGCGAGGACATCGACAACATAGACCCGGTCGGCGGATTCGAGTTCGTGGGCGGCCATGATTCCCAGGGCGCCGGCATCGAGGATTTCAACCTCGGGCGGAAAAAGGTAATGGGCCTCGAGGTGGCGAACGAAGTGAACCCCGAATCCTTCGTCCGAAAGGAGCAGATTCCCGGCGCCGAAGATCAGCGTTTTCATGCGAGGCCGAACGCGCCGTCCCGAGACCTGTTCATTGCACCTTGACCTGGACGATTTCCTCGCCCGCCGGATTGATCGCATGCACGGCGCAGGCGATGCAGGGATCGAAGGAATGGAGGGTTCGAAGGACTTCAAGCGGTTTTTCAGGGTCTGCGATCGGGGTGCCGGCCAGGGAAGCCTCGTAGGGACCGGGAACTCCTTGTTCATCGCGGGGCGAGGCGTTCCAGGTGGTGGGCACGACGGCCTGGTAGTTTTCGATCTTTTGATTTTGGATCACGATCCAGTGCGAGAGACTGCCGCGCGGGGCCTCGTGGAATCCGACGCCGCGAAACTCGCCCCGGGGAATCTCGGTGGGATTGGCATAAGTGGAATCTCCCGCGCCGAGGTTTTGGATGAGTTTATCGACATATTCGAGCGAGAGATCGGCCATGATTCGGGTGCGAATGGCTCGAGCGACGAACCGGCCCATGGTTGAAAGATAGTCTTTGATCCTGATGCCGAGAAAGCCGTTGGTCTCATTGACCAGCGATTGGACGCGAGGATTGCCGGCGGCGTAATTGGTCAGGATCTGAGCCAGGGGGCCGACCTGGACGGGTTGACCTGCCAACCGGGGGGCTTTGCACCACGAATATTTGCCGTCGGCCTTGAACTCACCGGGTTGCGGCCGGGTTTGGGCCTGCCAGGGATGCGCCGGCTTGCTGTCTTCGTACCAGGCGCGCGCCACGGATTCCTCAATGCCGTTGATGATTTCCTGGTCCGCATGATTCTGGAGGACGCGATGGCCGTCGAGATTGCCGTCTTGAATGATTCCGCCTCCCAGGGCAAACCTGGAATTGACGCCGTCTTCGGGAAACTCGGGAACGGCGAGGAAATTGGTGACGCCTGCCCCCAGACCGAACCATTCCTTGTAAGCGCCGGCGATGGCGAGGAGATCGGGGTAGAAGACCTGTTGCACGAACGCCCGGGATTCTTCCAGGAGCCCCCGCAAGAGAACCAGGCGCTCGAGGTTGGTGGTGGCCATGTTCTCGAGGTTCAAGGCGGTGGCGACTCCCCCGACCACGAGGTTCTGGATATGAGGATTCTTGCCGCCGAGAACGGCAACCGCCTGGGCCGCCTTCCGTTGAAAATCGAAGGCGGTCAAATAATGGGCCAGGATCATGAGATTCTGTTCGGGCGACAGTTTCATCGCCGGATGTCCCCAGTATCCCGATCCAAAGATGCCCAGCCGGCCGCTTTGAACAAAGGCGCGCAACCGGTCCTGGACGGCCTTGAATTCCGTCTCGCTATTCCCCGGCCAGGCCGAGAAATCCTGCGCCAGCCGGGCGGTTTTCCTGGGATCCGCCTGAAGCGCCGACACCAGATCCACCCAATCGAGCGCGGCTAGGTGATAGAAATGGACGATGTGATCCTGGACGGAATGCTGGGCGATCATGATGTTGCGCACGAACTGCGCGTTGAGGGGAATCTCAACGCCGAGGGCGTGTTCGACGGCGCGAATGGAGCTGATGGCGTGCACGGTGGTACAGACGCCGCAGAACCGCTGAGCGAACGCCCAGGCGTCCTGGGGAGGGCGTCCCCGCATGATCACCTCGATGCCGCGCCACATTTGGGCGGAGCTCCAGGCTTGGGCGACCCGGTCGCCGTCCACCTCGACGTCGATACGGAGGTGGCCTTCGATGCGTGTGACCGGATCCAGAGTAATGGTGCGTGTGGCCATGAATGATGGGTGCTGGGTTAAGGGTGGCTCAGACGGTTTCGAGGGATGAGCGGCTGACGCTGCCGTTAAGCGCCGGATACGTGGGCTGGAGGGAGGGCGTGGCCGGCCGCAGCCGGGGCCGGGTTTGGCCCGAGCCCGAGGTCCGCCCGGGAAGTTTAATGCGAGGCAGAACGGGGCAAAGTTTGACTAACACCTGATAGCCCAGGATTTCCAGGGCCACGATGCCGACGGTCACCAGGATTTCGGAGAGCGAGGGGAAGTATTTCCATCCCTGGCCCGGGTCAAAGCCGATCATGTAGACGTTCACCCTGTATAATCCACCCCCGAGCACAATCAGCGCCGCCGAGACGTACAGCCAGCGAGGCGAATGCCGGTGTTCGCGCCGCAGCAGGAGCAATGATCCCGCGATGATCAGGGCGAACTCGGCCAGGAAACAGCCCGAATAAAGATCCAGCCGGAATGCGGCCTCCCATTGCTGCCGATAGGTGAGGTCGGCAATCGCCACCGTCAACCACACCGCCGTCAACCAGGGAATAATCCGGGCGACTCCGGACAGTTCATCGAGATCGTAAGGGCGTTTGAAAGCATAGGCAGTGAGGAGCAACTGGATGATGGCAATGGCATACCCGATGTAGATGCAATTAATGAGGAACAGCAACGGCAGGCAGCCGGTATGCCACAACGGATGGAGCTTGGTCCCCGCCACCAGGAGCATCGATCCGAGGGAGGATTGATGCATCGTGGGCAGAGTCACGCCCAGGATGATGAAGAAGATCAGCGCTTGATCCAGCCGGGGGCGCAGCCAGGTGGCCGCCGCGCGCAATTGTTCGGCGCGGCCGAGGATCTTGTCCTGATCGACTGGCATCCGAAGCTGGATCCAGTTGAGGGTGGCGCGCAACCGCCGCCAATCGCTGGTCTCGAGGCTCACCAGAATCGCCGGCAGAAACTCGATCATCAACACGGTGGTGTAACTCATGATGCACAGGGCCACTTCGAACATGACCGAGTTCACCTGCCATTGGGAAGGCACGAAGAAATTGTAGAAATTCCAGGGCCGTCCCAGGTCCACCATCACGGAAAATCCGGCCAGACCGTAGCCGAACATGCTGGTGAGAATGCAGGACCGAATTAAAGGATGATATCGCATCCGATTGCGGATATAGACGAGCAAGGCCATGGCGTAGCCGCCGCAGGCCATGGCCGTGCCGATGGCCACGTCATAGGTAATCCAGATGCCCCACGGATAACCATCGCTCATGTTGGAAACGGCGCCGAGGCCTTTGACACATCGGACGGCGATCAGGAATCCTCCGATGAGAACCAGCGAGAGGAGGATGAAGAAAGACGGGGTGAAAAGCCGGCCTTCCTGTTTTTGGAATTCATCATGTCGCATGGGGGCCATTCTGTTGGTCTTCCGCGTCAGGGGCGGAAGCGGGGTGATCGTGGTGTTTTTTGAGGTTCATTAGCGCCAGGCCGCCCAACAGACTGTAGAGGACGACGGGAGCAATGAATCCCTTATAAAGGGTGTGCTGGATCTTTTCCGAGAAAGCGGCCGGGGCGTCTTTCGGGAGGGTGGGCAGACCCAGTTTCTCGAAGGGCATGGCCGCCAAGTAGAGGTGGTTGGTGCCGCCCACCTCGTGTTCTCCATAGATGTGCGGCACATACCGGCCCGGTTCCTCTTGCATGCGACGGCGAGCTTCCTCGATCAAAGCCCCCCGCCGCCCGAACTGAATGGCGCCCGTCGGGCAGATCTCGGCGCAGGCGGGCACGCCTTTTGTCTTGAGGTGGGTGTTGCGGCAGAGGTCGCACTTGACGATCTGGGGCAGCGCGCGGTCCCACTGGAACTTGGGAATGTTGAAGGCGCAGGCAATCTGGCAGTAGCGGCAACCGATGCAGGTGTTTTTGTTATAGTCGACAATGCCGGTCTCCTTGTCCTTGGTCATGGCGCTGACGGGGCAGACCGAAACGCAGGAGGGTTTCTGGCAATGCATGCAGGAATGTTTGACAAAGGACTTCCCGGGGCCGTCGGTCCCGAGCTTGATGATAGTTCGGGTGTCTCCGGACAGGTCCATAGGCGCGTCCCAGAGCGCGTCGGAATCAAAACTGGCCGGTTCATAGGCCAGGCTTCCATAATCTCCGTTGACTCGTTTGCAGGCGGCCATGCAGGCCTTGCAGCCGACGCAGCGCGTGGCATCGTAGAGCATGCCCAGCTCGTTCTGATTTGGAATGACAGCAGCGTCGCTGGCCGACGCCGATCCGGCGGGGGTCACCAGACCGGCGCCGGTCACGCCGAGGATCTTAAAAAAATCACGCCGGTTCTGTTTTTTCATGGATGGTTTTCTCCGGGGGAGGTGTCGCGTGGGGGAGGCGCTTCGACATCATCATGCCGGCGCCCAGAGCGAGGCCCGCGCCGAGGCCCGCGAGCCCTGTGGTTAATGGATCGGCACCCTTGCCCTTCCGTTCGACCACGGCGGGGGCATAGCCCTCGAAGGGCGTGGGCTCTTGGATCGGGACTTTTTCCTCGATGCTGGTGCGGAAGAGCAGATCGGGTTCGGTGCAACCAATGCAGGGATGTCCGATCGAGACCGGCCAGACGCCCACGTCATTGAACCGTTGCACGGAGCAATTGGCATGGGTCGCCGGGCCCTTGCATCCCAGCTTGTAAAGGCAGTAACCCTGAGCGTGCCCCTCGTCGCCATAGGCCTGCGCAAACCGCCCGGCATCGAAGTGCGGACGACGCTCGCAGTGTTCATGAATTTTCCGGCCGTAGGCGAATTGGGGACGGCCAAGTCCATCAAGTTTTGGCAGACGCTTGAAGGTCAGGAAATGGAGGATGGTCGAGAGAAAATTGTAGGGATTGGGCGGGCAGCCCGGAATGTTAACAATGGTCTTTTGTTTCAACAGATCTCGCACTCCGACGGCGCCGGTGGGATTGGGATCGGCCGCCTGGATGCCGCCGTAACTCGAACAGGTGCCCAGGCACAGAATCAGGGACGCTCCGTCGGCGGCTTCGTTCAGCAACTCGTGGGCGGTTTTGCCCCCGATCCGGCAGTAAGCTCCGTGGCCTGCCGTGGGAATCGCCCCTTCGACGACCAGAATGTAGCGGCCCCGGTAGGCGGTCATCGCCTCATGTCGCGATTGCTCGGCCTGCAGCCCCGCGCCCGCCATCAAGGTTTCGTGATACTCCAGCGAGATGAGGTCGAGAATGACGGAGGAAACGGCGGGATGGCTGGAGCGCAGCAGGGATCCTGTGCAGCCGGTGCACTCCTGAAAGTGCAACCAAATCACTGGCGGCCGGTCGTCCGCCTGGGCGGCGTCCATGACCCGGGCGGCCATGCGCAGTGGCAAGCCCATCATGGCCGTAGCCGTCAAGCAGGTTCTCACAAAGTCTCGGCGCGAGAAGGTTTTCGAGGTGGCGTGCGAGCTCATGTTGGGTGAATCGCGTATTTTTTCTCTATTGGTCAACCAGTAAATGCAAGGATCGTGCCAGCCTCCGTCAGGCTCAAAAAACCCGGGTTTTGCGGGGATTTCAGAGGATCCAGCGTCTGAACGCCCCCTGACGAAAGCCCGCAATCAGCGAAGTTTCGCAACGGCCGGTGCGAAATTGCGTTTATGGACCTGGAGGGTGGCAGAAGTAATGGCATCATCAAATCCGCCGTGTAAGGGCAGGCGGCCTCCACCGTTGCAGGCCGGGTCCATCGCCCGGTGATGGGTGATAGGCAACATCCAATGACATGATCTAAATGAATTGAAGCTGCACATTCTTTCGATAACGCGACTCGAGGACCGAGGCGATTCGACGGACCACATTCCGCCGAAGGTCCAATTCCACCGGCACGCTGGGATCCTGGTGAGCTTCATTGATGCGGGTGCCGACCAAAAATTGAACCACGTCGTTGTCCAGCATCAAGCGGACCAGATCCCGGGCGGGATTGGGGCGCGAGGACTCGGAATCGTCGCCGTGCTCGAGGAGTTCGGCGGCCCGGGCCAGAGTCAGGGTTCCCTCGGTAACCAAGTCCACGCCTTCCATTCTGGCGGCGGGGGGCACCTCTGGATTAAACGAATTCAACGACAGGGTGACGGGCCGGCCCAGGAGGCGGGAGACGATGGTCGCGGTGGTGCCTCCGCAGATGGCTTTCCGGCCGGAGAAATCCCGGATCCTGTTGGCCAGATCGGGATCGCAATCGGCATTGAATGGGGGACCGGTGACGACCAGCAGGCTGCGGGGACAACGATAATGAATGATGCCGCAGGTGATATCGTCTTTCGCGACGTGATTGTCGTTGGTCAGCGCAATTTGAGTAAGAACCGAAGCCAGTTCTCCGGCCGGGATTTCGCTGTGCTCGCTGATATGACGGCTGACAAACCGGCGGACATTTTCATTGCCCCAGCCCAGAGGAAATCCCTTCCGGCCCATGCCCGATTGATTGACGCCGTCGGAATAGAACACAATCCGGTCGCCGCGCTGCACCTGAAACTCGGTGTAATACATGGCGCGATCCTTCCATTTTTCGAGGGCGAACTCGATCCGTTCGAGGGGCAAGGGTTGCGCGTCGCGCAGGAGCAGGAGGGGAGGATTGCCATGCTCGATCACGCGGGCATGGCCGTCCTCGCGGAGATCGACAATGGTGAAAGTGGAATAGCTGATCCGGCGCTCCTCACAGATAGGGAGGGTGTCCATGATGGTTCGGGCGCTTTGCCGAACATCCATGAATGCGGCCGTATAGCGCAAGGCCATGGTGGCCGTCAGGTTCGAGAGCACGCTGGCCTTGACGCCGCTGCCCAAGCCGTCGGACAGCACGGAAATAATGCGCCCCTCGTCCTTGAAACGGCGCGTGAGAAACCGATCGCCGGACACTCGCTGGCCGTGCTTGGGACACTGGCGAAAATCAACGTCGATAAAGCTTTCGCCAGTCATGGCTCGGTTCCGGCTCCTCGGGTTTGCGGGGAGAGAAAGACTCGATGATTGAATTCAGGGCGATCTCGGATTCCGCGGCATTCTCGCCGAGCAAACAGGCGATTTTCTGGACCGTTTCAAGATTCTTTTGGATGATGCCGCGCGCTTTGCGAATCACCTGTTCCTTGCGCACGGCGGGCTTGGTCACATCCTCCAGGATGCCGGCGACGACGCAATGCCGCTCGATGGTGAAGATCGAAGCGCTGAGGATCGTCTCCTGAAAACGCAACGTGCGGTCGAGAATATCCTCGCCGGTCTTCAACACGCTATGGAACAGCTGCGCGAAAGGCATCCATTCGCTGAGCATGCCGCCCTCGATCCCCGGAGGCGCGGCTCCGCCCGAAGGCATGTCGCGAACAAAGAGCGCCGTAAACGCGGCGTTGTGTTCGAGGATGCGCAGGCCCTCGTTGACCACGACCACGGCGGACGGCATCTTCTGAATCAGGGCATGCGCCTTCTTGAGGGCCAGCTTGCGCATGTAGGTGACGCACATCGAGCGCTCCGCCTTCTGCGTAATCAGGGCGATGGCAAAGGCCCGGCACGAATCATAGCCGCAGCCGCCGCAATTCATTTCGTCATCCGCGGAGTTTTTGCCCACCAGACGCAAGGCTTCGCGAAGATGCGCATCGGTATACAGGGGAGGCGCCGGACTGGCCGAACGGAAGGTCTCGGGAATGGCCAGAGACGGCGTTCGGGGCAGGGAGAGCCCGGGGGGGCGGGCGTATTGCAGGATCCGATAGCGTTTGGCGGCGGTGCCGGTTCGGCGGCCGGTTTGCGGGCCGTTCACGCACCCGCCCTCGCAGGCCAGCAACTCGAGGAATAATCCGTGATCCGGCTTGAATTCCTCCAATCCATCCATCGCCTTGGTCATGGCTGGAATGCCCGAAAACGCCATATACGAATTCTCATTCACGGCGCAGGCCGATTTCATTCCGGCGATCATGCCGCCGTCGATGGGGTACCAGGCGCCCTCGGCGGACGCTTCGGGAATGAAACAATCCTCGGGAGTCTCGAGGGCCTGCTCGGGGATGAGTTTGGCCTGTTTGAACCATCGCCGCAGATCGGCGAAGGTTAATGCAATATTGATCAGCTCCGGGTGTTGGGCGGCCTCGATCTTTTTCGCGATGCAGGGCCCGATAAACACGATGCCGATATCCTCCCCGAAAAGGCTGCGGAGCATTTTGCCGTGCGTCAACAGGGGGGAAAGCAGCCCGGTGAGATGCCCCAACATTTCCGGCCGGTGTTTCTGCAGGTGACAGACCACCGTGGGACACGCGGATGAGAACAGGACCCGGTTGGGATTGGCCTCAAGGAGGGCGGCCGCCTGCGCGGAAACCTGTTGGGCGCCCAGTGCGGTTTCGGACACCCCGTGAAACCCCAGCTCGCGCAAGCCGCGGATCAACTGCCCCGGCCGCAGCTCGGGAAATTCACTGACAAACGAGGGGGCCAGCGAGACCAGCACGCGTTCCCGTGTGGCCAGCAATTGTCTGACGGCTGGCAGATCGTCGCGCACCCTTTTGGCGCCGCTGGGGCAAACCGCCACGCATTCCCCGCAGTATATGCACAGGTTCGGAATGACCGACGCGCAGCCGGCTTCCACTTTGATGGCCTTCACCGGGCAATGGCGGACGCACTTGTAGCAGTCCTGGCACTCGCGCTTCTCGGTGTAGATGGGGCTCAGGTTGTCCACGGATTGTCCTCGGGCAAATGTCGTTTCAGCAGGTTAATCACGGCGTCCGGCGCCGATCCGGGGTAAGTGACGCCGTTGATCGTGATATTGGGGCCGTTCTTGCACTGGCCCTCGCAAAGATGCCCCGCAAGCTCAACGGTCGCGGGCATGCCATGGTCCGCAAGAAACTTCTGAATCAGCGCAACGCTGCGATTGTTGCCGCGGGAAAAGCAGGAACTTCCCATGCAAACGGTGATTTGCAGCGGGCGATGTTCACGCATAACCGACGTTCTCATAAATCTCAAATTCTGGTTTTGATCCGATCCAACGGCCGATCCGTCCTCCAGGTCCGCGTCCAATGCGGCGCCCCATCCCGGTCAATTGATTCTCCAGACGGCCGCAGATCGAGTCCGCGCTCGAGTCCGGGATTCCTTTCGAGGGGTAGATCTCGTAAAGTTGGCGGTAGATCCAGGGAGTGAAATTCGGCATCACCACGTTGGCCCCACGTTCCAAGGCCAGTTGACAGCCTTGGCGGGGATTTAATGTGGCCATCGCGGTGGTGCTGGGGATGTTGGCTTGGGGACAGAGAATCCGGGCCAGGGCGACCACCGTGGACGCCATCTGCACGGTATTGGGCACCTGTTCGTTTCCCGTCACAGCCTGTTCGCCCGAGCGAGCCCCCAAAGGCGTCATGGGATGGGCAATAAATGGACCGATGCCAATCATGTCCAGGTCGAGTTCTCGAAACAGGAGGAGATCCCAGGCGACACTCGCGTAGGTTTGCCCCGGCAATCCCACCATGATGCCGCTGCCCACCTCGTAACCCAGCGCCCTGATCTGTGCCAGGAGATCGATCCGATGGACTGGAATTCCGTTGAGTCCCGGATGGATGGATTGGTATAGAGCCGGGTCGGAAGTTTCGAATCGCAACAGATACCGGTCCGCCCCGGCGGCGCGCCAGGCTGCCAGCTCAGCCGTGTCGCGTTCTCCCAGGCTCAAGGTCACGGCCAGCGGGGTTTCAGCCTTGATTTGCCGGACCAAGCGGGCAATCCAGCCGGTTTCGATGGCGGGATCCTCACCGCCTTGAAGCACGACCGTGCCATAGCCGATGGCGGCCACCTCCCGAGCGGCGGCCATAATTTCTTCCGCACACAGCCGGTAACGTTTCAGGGTTCGATTGCCGGCTCGGAGCCCGCAATAAGCGCATTGCCTCCGGCAGTAGTTCGATATCTCGATCAGTCCCCGCAAGTGAACCGCATCTCCCACGCAGCGCTGCCGAACATGATCGGCGTGGCGCCACAGGGCCTCGAGCCGAATGGGGTCGTCGGCGCGCAGCCAAGCCAGCAGCTCTTCCCGATCCATCTCGGCTTTCATTTTCAGGCGGCCCGGGCTTTTTGGCGCCGAGCCTGGACGACTCCAAGGGCGGCCGGGAACGGTTCGAGGGCCCGATCCAGGATGCCCAGGCTCAGAGCGATCGCCAGACCATAGTTGGTGATCGGGACGCCGGACTGCTGGCAACGCAGGATGCGGCCGAGCATCTCGCGGCGGTTTCCCATGCAGGCCCCGCAGTGGATCACCAGCCGATAGGCGTTCAGGTCCGCCGGAAAATCATGGCCCTGGACATGATCGAAATGCAGAGTGCCCCCGACATACTGGGTAAGCCATCTCGGGATTTTGATCCGGCCAATATCGTCTTCAATCGGGTGATGCGAACAGGATTCCGCGACCAGGATCCGATCGCCGCTTCGCAGCTCCTCGATGGCCAAGGCGCCTTGGACCTGGGTCATCAGGTCCCCTTTTTGACGCGCCATCAGGATCGAGAAACTGGTCATGGGCACCTCGCGAGGAGTCTCGGCCGCTACCTTCAAGAAGGCCTGCGAATCGGTCACGACCAGCTTGGGGAGACGAGCTAATCGGGCCAAGGCCCCGGGCAGCTGATGTTCCTTCACCACCAAACAACAGGCGTCGGTATCGAGCAGATCCCGGATGGCTTGCACTTGCGGCAGAATCAACCGGCCTTTCGGGGCTTCTTTGTCGATCGGCACAACGAAGACCGCCAATTCACCCGGCCCAACCAGATCGCCCACGAGGGGGGGCGAATTCAGGAAGTCGGCGGGCGCGGTCTCGAGGAGAGCCTGGCGCAGTTCCGCCAATCCTCTCCCACTGGCCGCCGAAGTCAAAACCACCCGGATATTCCGGGCCGCCAGGCGCGCCAAACCTTCTGGCGAGGGTTCCATGGTGTCGCACTTGCTGAAGACCACGATCATTGGCAGCCTGCGGGCGTGAAAATCTTCGATCAGGTGTTCCTCGAATTCCCCCCAGGCGTCCGCCTCCGCCACCAGCACGGCAAGATCCGATCGCTCGATGATCTGACGGGTTTTTTTCGTCCGCAGATCTCCCAGGAGACCCGTATCATCCAGGCCGGCGGTATCAATGAACAAAACCGGACCGAGGGGCAGCAATTCCATCGGTTTCTCGACGGGATCCGTCGTCGTGCCAGCCACGGGGGACACAATCGAGACCTGTTGCCGAACAAACGCGTTCAACAAGCTGGATTTGCCGGCATTGCGGCGTCCAAGCAAGGCAATGCACAAGCGAAGACCGCGGGGCGTATTCAGTTTCATGGGTTCAGACAAAGACATCGCGTTCGTGGGCCTGGACTCGGGCCAGGAGGCGGCGGGAAGTGGCCCGCGCGGTGGAGTCCATTCCCCGCAGCACACCCTCGGTCAAAGGCTCCCAGGCCTGGCGCGTTCTCGAGCTGGCATAATCGGCCAGATACTCCGCGAGGCTCGACAAGGCGTTTGGACCGCAATGGCGTTTGATGAGGCCGGGCTTCGCCAAATCCATGAAGTCAGCGCCGGTGCGCCCCAACCGGTAGCAGGCCGTGCAGAACGAGGGCACGTAACCCAGTGTGGCCAGGTCCCGGATGATTTCATCGAGCGACCGATGATCGCCCAATTGGAATTGCGCCCGATGTCTGGTTTCGCTTGCTCCGGTATAGCCGCCAGGATCGGTGCGGCTCCCGGCGGAGATTTGGGAAACACCCAGGGCAAAGGTCTCGCGACGAACCTGGGCCGTTTCACGGGTGGACATGATGATGCCGGTATACGGCACAGCCAATCGCAAGAGAGCGATAATTTTGTAGAAATCCGCATCGGACACGGCATGGGGCGGATGATGGGCCAGGCGGGATCCCGTGGCCGGCTCCAACCGGGGCACGCTGATGGTATGCGGCCCCACGCCAAACACCTCCTCCAAATGCCGGATGTGCTGCATCATGGCCAGAAGCTCGAAACGCCAGTCATACAGCCCAAACAGAACGCCGATGCCCACGTCTTCCACACCGGCCTCCATGGCGCGATCCATCACGGTCAAGCGCCAGTCGTAATCCCGTTTTCGTCCCCCCAGATGCACGGAGGCGTAAGTCGCCCGATGATAGGTTTCCTGAAAAAGCTGGTAGGTGCCGATCCGGGCCGCCAGGAGGCGGCGGAAATCCTTGGTCTCCAACGGAGCGATGTTAACATTGACCCGGCGGATCTCGCTGCGGCCGGAGCGGGTTCGGCTGATGGTGTCGATGGCCTGGAGCACGTCATCGACATCCTTGGGCGCCCCGGCTTCGCCGGCCACCAGCAGCACGCGCTTGTGACCTTGGTCAATCAAGGCCCTTGTCTCGGCGGCAATCTCGGCCAGGGAGAGCTTCCGGCGCGTGAGCGAATCGTTGCGAGCTCGGAAGGCGCAATAGCTGCATTCGTTGTGGCAGTGATTCGAGATGTAGAGGGGAGCGAACAGGACCAGGCGGTTCCCGTAGATATCCTCCTTGACCTGTCGGGCCGCGTCGAAAAGCTCCTCGAGCAAGGCCGGTTCCTCGACGGCAGCCAGCGTCGCGACCTCGTCCGCGGCCAGTCCGTCGAGGTGGCGCGCCTTGGCCAGGAGTTCGCGCACCCGTTGGGGTTCCGGAGGCTTTTCCGGGGCCAGGAGCGCGGCGATGGCCGCTTCGTCAATGAATGTCGCCGGGTTTGGACGTGGAGTGATCATGGGTTGTTGCCTGTTGAAGATGTTGGGTGATGGCCCGGCGGACGGTGTCCACCGTGCATCGGCGAAGGGCCTGGCCCGCCACGCGGACTGTCGGGCCGTGATCACAGCGCTCGAAACAGAACGAGGCGCTGATCTCGACGCGGTCCTGGAGCTTTTGCCGCTCCACATCGTGCAACAGGGCCTGGAGGATGCCCTGCGAGCCCTTCACAAAACAGTTCGTGCCCACGCACACCTCCACTTTGAGTTTCTCATTGGCCTGGCCTTCGCCCAAACGGATGCTTTCCTCGGCAATCCGACGGCGGTTCTGATAATGGGTATGGAGCAGGCGATGGGCCTGGCGTCCGCCCACTTCGCCCAGGTGTTTCTGGTAATACTCCGTGATAACGAAATTGTCTTGTGACTTGTGCAGGTCCAGAGTTTTGTCGGCGTCATAGAGACTGCGGCAACGGAGGCGGCGCACTTCGAGATCCCGGGTCACCGGTTGGCCGGCTCCGCCGATGCAGCCGCCGGGGCAGGCCATGACTTCGACCAGATCGGCCTGACACTCGCCCCGCCGCAGTTGCTCGATGAGCCGCCGGGCGTTGTTCAAGCCATGCACCACCGCCACATGGATGGGCGCGCCATCCACGTTGAGGGACGTCAGGCGCATCCCGTTCTCGCCTCGAACCCGATGAAAGTCCGGATTCTCGAGCGGGCGCCCGGTCATTTTCTCGACGGCATAACGGAGAACCGCCTCGGTCACGCCACCCGAGTTGCCGAAGATGATGCCGGCCCCTGTTTTGAAACCCATCGGCATGTCGAAAGACTCGGGCTGTAACTTCTGAAAACGCACGCCCGCTTCCTCGATCATGCGCGCCAATTCCTGCGTCGTCAGCACGAAGTCCACGTCTGCGAGACCGTCTCGGATGAATTCGGGCCGCCTGGCTTCGAACTTTTTGGCGGTGCATGGCATGATCGACACGACGACCAGATTCTGGCGGCTGATGCCCAGTTCCGACGGCAGCAGTTCCTTGCACAAGGCGCCCAACATCTGCTGGGGCGACTTGCAGCTCGACAGATGGGGCAAAAACTCGGGGTAATATTGCTCGGCGAATTTCACCCAGCCGGGACAGCAACTGGTGAACTGCGGAAGCCGCTCGCCCGATTTTTTGCGCTGCAGAAACTCATGGGCTTCCTCGATTACAGTGAGGTCCGCGCTAAAAGAGGTGTCGAAGATCCGCTTGAAGCCCAGCCGCCGCAATGCTGCCACGATTTGGCCGCTCACAACCATGCCCGCCGGCATGCCGAAGGCTTCCCCCAGCGCCACCCGCACCGCGGGCGCAATCTGCACGACGACAGTTTTCGCGGGATCCATCAACGCCCGCCACACCGATTCCACCTCGGATTTCGGCGTGAGGGCGCCTGTGGGGCAGACCGCGGCGCACTGCCCGCAGTTGACACACTCGACCTGGCCCAAGTCCTTGCCGAACGCCGGCATCACCGCCGCCTCGTGGCCGCGCCGCACAAAATCAATTGCCCCGATCCCCTGGATCTCCGCGCAGAGACGGACACAATCTCCGCACAACACGCACTTGTTGGGATCGCGCACCAGCGACAGCGACGAGTCATCCACCGGTTGGGAGCGGTGGACGGGTTGGAACCGCACCTTCCGAACATCCAGCTTGCGCGCGACTTCCTGGAGCTGGCAGGCGGAGTTCTTCGGACACGTCGGGCACTGCTGGTCGTGATTGGCCAGCAGGAGTTCGACCGCAATTTTGCGGATCTCGCGGATTTCGGCGGTTTGGGTGCGGATTTTCAGGCCAGGTTCGGGCGGGGTGGAACAGGCGCCCTGAATGCCGCGCCCTTCCACCTCAACCAGGCACAATCGGCAGGCCCCATACACGCTCAGGTCGGAGTGATAACAAAACGTCGGCAGTTCAATGCCCGCCTTGCGGATCACCTCGAGAAGATTGCGTTCGCCCTCGATCTCAACCTCCCGGCCGTCGACGTAAAGGGTTCGAATGGAATTCAATGATTTCATCAGGTGGTTAGGACAGACCGGTGATGGCGTTGAATTTGCAGGCCTTGACGCAGGCCCCGCACTTGATGCAGCGCGCCGCCAGGATGGTATGCGGCTTCTTGCGTTCTCCCTGTATGGCGCCGACCGGGCAGTGCCGGACGCATGCGGTGCACCCCTTGCATTTCACCGGATCGATCGAGGCCTTGGCCAAAGCCCGACACTGACCGGTGGGACAGTGCCGGTGAAACACATGCGCGTCGTATTCGGTCCGAAAATATCTCAGCGTGGACAGCACGGGATTGGGCGCCGTTTTGCCCAGGCCGCAGAGCGATCCCTTTTGCACCGCTCGGGCCAGCTTTTCCAGCAGCTCCAACGTCTCTCCGGATGCGCGGCCTTCGATGATCTCGTCCAGCAGCGCCAGCATTTGCCGGGTGCCTTCCCGGCAAAGGACACATTTACCGCAGCTTTCCCGCTGCGTGAAATCCATGAAGAACCGTGCAATCGCCACCATGCAGGTCCGCTGATTCATCGCCACCAGCCCCCCCGAGCCGACCATGGCGCCGGCATCCCGCAGGGAATCGTAATCGAGCGGCAGGTCGAGATGTTCACGGGTCAAACAACCGCCCGAAGGACCTCCAATCTGCACCGCCTTGAATCCCTCCGGGCTGGGATGACCCGCGCGATCGGTGATGCCGCCCCCAATCTCCTCGACCACTTCGCGAAGCGTCGTGCCAAAGGGGACCTCGATCAGCCCCGTGTTGGCCACGTGCCCCGTCAAGGCAAATGTCTTGGTCCCGGGAGACGCCAGGGTCCCCACTTCGCGGAAATGAGCGGCGCCTTCTCGAATAATCCGCGCCGCCTGGACGAGCGTTTCCACATTGTTAATGACGGTCGGTTGCCCCCATAAGCCGCTCTGGGCCGGAAAAGGCGGTTTGGGACGCGGCATGCCCCGGCAGCCTTCGAGGGACGCAATCAATGCGGTTTCTTCGCCACACACAAAGGCGCCGGCGCCCTCCAAGACCTCGCAGGTCAACCCCAGGCCCGATTCGAATACGTTCGCTCCCAGAAAACCCATGGCCTGGGCATCGCGCACGGCCTGGCGCATCCGGCGCACCGCCAAGGGATACTCGGCGCGCACATAAATAATGCTTTCCCGGGCGCCGATGGCGCGCGCGGCAATCATCAAACCTTCCAGAACGCTGTGGGGATTGCCCTCCATGACGCTGCGATTCATAAACGCGCCGGGGTCCCCTTCGTCCGCGTTGCAGATCACATATTTTTCCGGCTCCGCCTGAAGCCGTGCGGCGTCCCATTTCCGGCCGGTTGGGAACCCCCCGCCCCCGCGTCCCCGCAGACCGGAGCGGGTGATCTCGGCGCAGATGGCCTCGGGCGTCAGTTCACGGAAAGCCTTTCGCGCCGCCGTGTAGCCGTTGTGATGGAGATACTCCCGGATGCACTCGGGATCAATCACCCCACAGAGATCCAGAACCCGCCGTTGCTGGCGCCGGTAAAACGGAATCTCGCCGGGCCCCGGACAGGCCTTGCCTGTGGAAGGATCCACATAAAGCAGCCGGTCCACGACCTCCCGGTTCACCAGCGTGCGACCAATGATCTCCGGCACGTCGTCCACCTTCACCTGCCGGTAGAGAACGCCATCGGGCAGAATCGTAACCAGCGGGCCCATCTGACAGAAACCCTGGCAGCCGCTTTTGTGCAGCCGCAAGTCGTGGTCATGAGCTTCGGGTTCGAACTCGGTGGTCACGGCGACTCCGGCGGCGGCGATCTGATCGAGAAAGGCCTGGAACACGCGCTGAGCGCCGTTGGCAATACAACCGGTGCCGGCGCAAACCACCACGCGACGGCCGGCAGCCATCGCTGAATCATGCAGGGGAGCAATCACGGGGCCGCCTCCTTGGCCACAATGTCATCAATCAGCTTGACCGCGCTCTCCGGCGTCATCTGACCGTGGACCTCATCGTTCACCACGACCACCGGGGCCAGTCCGCACGCGCCCAGACAGGCGACCGTTTCCAGGGTGAACAGCAGGTCGGGTGTGGTTTGGCGCTTGCCTTCGAGACCGAGTCGGCGACGGAGGGCTTCCAGGATCGGGAGGGAATCCTTGACATGGCAGGCGGTGCCGTCGCAGATCCGGATGAGATACTTGCCTTTGGGTTGGAGGGCAAAGTGGGCGTAGAACGTGGCCACCCCAAAAACACGGGCGGGCGGGACATCCAGCGCCGTGGCCACATAAGTGAGCACTTCCGGTGGCAGGTAGCGGTATTCCTCCTGCACCGCTTGCAGGATCGGGATCAGCCGGGAAGGACGGCGTTCGTGCTGGTCAACGATCGAGCAGACCTTCACAAACTTCCGCGCCGTGCCGGGTTTTCTTTGAAGAGTAGGCATGGTGTTAGGCATGGATTAAAACCGGGGAATTGCGGCGCTCTGGCTCGGGGTCGTTCGCAAAACTCCGGCCAGTTTCTGAGACAAAAAGGCCAGGGAACAGTAAAGATCTTCGTTCAGGACAATGGTCGATTCCGGCACTCGTAGTTGCACGGGAGCGAAGTTCCAGATGGCCCGAATCCCCCCTTGTATCATCAGGTCCGCCACCGCCTGGGCCGCCGGCGCCGGCACCGTAATGATGCCAATCAAGATCCCCATCTGCCGGGCCAGAGCCACCAGACGGTCGAGAGGCAGGATTTCCTTGTGATGAATTTTCTGACCCACCTTGGCCGCGTCGTTGTCGAAGACGGCCACGATGTTCAGGCCGCATCGCTCAAATTTTTTGTAGCCCAGGAGGGCGGCCCCCATGCTGCCCACGCCGACCAGGAAAGTTTCCTGGACGTTTTTCCAGCCGAGAAACCGCTCGATGCCATCGATCAAATGGGTCAGCACATAGCCCACCCGCGGACGGCCTTCGATGCCGGCGGCCTCAAAATCCTTGCGGATCTGGGTTGGATCCAGTTTCAGCTCGAGGCCGATGTCGGTGCACGAAACATTCTCGCGGCCCAGCTTGTCCAGTTGCAGGAGGTAACGATGATAAAGGGGCAGCCGTCGCAACGTGGGTTCGGGCACCGTCTTGGAGGATTCAACGCCCATGCATCACCTTCCTTGGCGCGGGCAATCGAGAATCTTTTTTCGATAAATGTTTCTCGATTCGTTATCAGAAAAAAATTCCGCGGGAATGTTCATCCGGTCTGTGTGTTTAGTGAATTTGATGGAGACAACAGGGGAGGTCCTCGGCCTCCCCCGGCGAAGCGCGCCTTGCCCGGCTCTCTAGGCGGCCACCAGCTTCCGGTAGTTATGGCTGACGGCCCATTCGGCAAACCGCTTGATTTCCTCCAGGACCCGGTTCAGTGCCCGCACTGACGTCGGGCTGGGAATGCGTCGAATTTGGTCGGCCACTTTCACCGGGCTCGACACACAGGCCGCGATTTGCTCCTGCGTCACCGACGAAGCCCGCTTGAGAACATCCTCCGACGCAAACGAAAACTGCCCGTCCACCGGCTGATACCCCAGCAAATCGTGCAAAACAACACAGCCGCGGGAGTAGGCGATGTTCAACGCGGGCGGCGCAACCAGGGCGGTTGGATTTTCCGTGACGGGAATGATCATGATCTCTTCGGTGGGTCGATCTGGATTTTTCTCGCAGGTCAGGGGCCCCGTCCGGATGCCCAACTGGAATAACGCCGACACGATGGCATCGGCCAATTGAGTGGTGCGCCCGGAAAAGTGGGGGGGCACATTGAGTTTGATCACACCAGTTGGTTCCAAGGGACTGCAGGTGTTGTCCAAGTCAAAGAAATTCATGAACCGTCGGTCCCACTGGACGCCGTCCTTGAGGAACAGATGCTCCAACACGTTGACGGTGAGATAATCGCGCAGATCCAGAATGGTGTGGGTGGGCATCTGCTTGGGTGCATCCACGATACTGATTTCCAGTTTCATAATGTCAGTGTCCGTTGGCTCAAGCGTGTCGCCCATGGCCTCAGGCCCTTTGTGTCGCCCGGATCCTGGGTGAAACGCGGCTGCAACGGCTGGGATTTGCCCAATGCAATTTCGATGCCAAACACGAATTCCCCGCGAAATGCCCTGTTTTACAGGGACTTTTGGGCAGAATCCGAAAAAATCAGGTTAACGAAAACTCGACATCTGCGAAGGTTCGTTGCCGGGATTTCACCCTCCATGATCGATTGGAAGCGCAGTGATGTGACCGCCAGATCCAAAGCAATCTGTAAAAATCTAAGGAGATCAACCCGAGTTCCGCGAAATGGGCATTCGGCCATCGCTGATGATCATTTCCGCGAGCCCGGCCATTGCCTTTGTGCCGTTTGCGCAGCACGCTGCGCAATCGCCCGCGTATCCATTGGT
>ENA-UOWG01000537-UOWG01000537.1-activated-sludge-metagenome-genome-assembly--contig:-NODE-537-length-48951-cov-18.504397_pt1 | contig 48951 bp, 49 predicted proteins | sample MGYA00238147_ERZ761563 | MGnify/ENA primary metagenome ERZ761563 (study PRJEB28884, sample SAMN05720216) | anaerobic digester metagenome | isolation source: active sludge of municipal...
GGCGGGGGATAGAGTGGGGTCGTGCGGGCTCGTCAACCAAACACGGTCGCACCACCTTAGTCGGCGCCTCTCCTCCCTCCCTCCTCAGCCGAATTCGGAAGTGACCGTGTGACGAGCCCTCTTTTTGCCCGGACTCGCCTTGTAAGCGGGCACTAACTGGCGCGTCGTAGCGGCTAGAATGCCGGATCAATTCAAGATCGATCGGCACGATGATCCCGGCGCAGCGCACCCAGCAGATCGCCCCGTTCCAAGTGATGGAGATCATCAAGCGGGCCGACGCCCTCGAGGCCCAGGGTCGCTCGATCATCCATCTGAGCATCGGCGAGCCCGACCAGGGCACGCCGCTCGCAGTCGTACAGGCCGCGCAGGCCGCGTTGCAAGCGGGGCGAACGCGCTACACACCCGCGTTGGGGCTACCCGCGCTACGCGCCGCGATCGGCCGGCATTACGAGCAGTTGTATGGGGTGCAGGTCGACGCGGAGAGAGTGGTTGTCACGGCAGGGGCCTCGGGAGCCCTGCTTCTGGCCTGCGCGGCCCTCGTGGATCCATCGGCCGAGGTGCTCATGGCAGACCCCGGCTATCCATGCAACCGGCACTTCGTGGCCGCAGCCGACGGCGTCGCGCGGCTAGTCAACTGCGGCCCGCAGGCGCGCTTCCAACTCCTGCCCGATGCGGCTGCCGCAGCCTGGTCCTCCGCGACGCGCGGCCTGCTCGTTGCCTCGCCCGCCAATCCAACCGGCACATCGCTGACACGCGAAGAGACTCGCGCGCTCGTCGATTTGGCGACCGATCGCGACGGTTTCGCGATCGTTGACGAAATTTACGGCGGCTTGAGCTACGGTACCGCGCCGCGCTGGAGCGCGGCAGCCCTACCGCAGGCGGTCGTGGTCAATAGCTTCTCGAAGTATTTCTGCATGACCGGCTGGAGGCTGGGCTGGCTGGTGCTGCCGCCGCCGCTGGTGCCGATCGTGGAGCGCTTGGCCCAGAACCTCTTCATCTGCCCATCGGCCATCGCGCAGCACGCTGCTCTGGCCTGCTTCGAGCCCGAGACGATCCGCTTGCTCGAGACGCGCCGTGAGGCCTTTCGCTCTCGCAGGGACTATCTGGTCCCCGCGCTCGAAGCACTAGGCCTGCAGGTCCCCGCGGCGCCGGACGGCGCGTTCTATGTATATGTAGACGTCTCGCGGGTCAGCGCAGATAGCGCACAGTTCGCCGCCGACCTGCTCGAAACCACCGGTGTTTGCATCGTGCCCGGCGCGGACTTCGGCCGAGCCGCGGGCTCCCGCTACGTGCGAATCTCGTACGCGGCCTCGCAACCGCAGCTCGAGGAGGCGGTCCGGCGAGTCGCCGGATTCCTGGCGGAGCGCAGGGGCCCCCGAGGCGCTTAGCCCGCGGGGTCGGTCGGCGTGCCGGCAGCCGGCCTTGCCGGGCCGGCCCCGGCGACCGCCGCAGACTTGGCCGCCGACTGCAGACGCTGACGCTCGGCGAGCACCTTGGCCCCGTAGCCTCCGTCATCCGGCAGGTTGCCTGCGCCCACATACAACTGAAGGCCGCGTTCGACCGAGCCCCCGCGCGAAATCAGCTCGCGAAGAATCTCGGCGCCGACCTCCAGGTTCGCCAGGGGGTCGAGCGCAGCGGCCTCGCCGCCGTGGGGCTCGAACCGCTCGGCGTGCACACGGGTCATCACCTGCATCAAGCCCTGCGCGCCCATCGAACTCTGCGCCAGCGGATTGAGGCTCGACTCGATCGCGGTGACCGCCAGAATGAGCAGCGGATCCACCTTCTTGTCGCGGCCGACCGCGTAGGCGTGGCCGACGATGCGCTGCACCGCCTCATCGGCGACACGGTAGCGCCTCGCCAGATAGGCCGCGACGTTGCGTTGCTGCGGATCGCTAAGGGCGGGAGTCCGCTCATCGGCAGCCGGCGAGACTTCCGACACGGCCCCCTCCGCGGCGGCCGCGACGCGCTCACCCAGCCACGCGGCCACCGCCAGAGGCGTGACCTGCTGCATCCGAGCACGAGCGTCGTCGCTACCGAAAACATAGGCGGCGGCAATCAAGGTGACACAACCGACCAGGGTCACAAACCCTCGGGCGACAAACAGGGCGCCCCGCCCGATGTCACGGGCGACTTCCGACGCGCCGGCCTGGCGGCCCGCGGGAAAGCTCAGCGCATAATCCGTGGAGTGCGACACGTAGGCCTCCTTATGCCGAACGGCTACATCGCCGGTGTTCCGGCTACTGCGCCTTCTTTCACAGGTTGGTACGTAACCGCGAGATCCACGCGTCCCCGCGGCGGCTTGTTCAATCCCGGCCTCCGGACAGGCGTCCGGGGGTGGGGTCTCGAATCGGGAAGGGCGTCGTGCCCGACTTGCTGAATGGGGCCCGGTCCCCAGCATCCCGCCCCAAGACCCGGCGGTCCGGATCGCGGTGCACTGCACCAAGCGGGAGTCCTCAACGTCGAGGCATCACGGATTTTAGGGATCGGCGCTCGCCGGTCAAGAGATGACTTGCCCTCAGAGCTGCCGTTCGTCCGCTTAGCCCCCTCTGGCAGAGCGGCGTTTATTATTATTTTTCAATGGTTTAGCAGCCTTCACTGGGCCCGGCCGAGAGTGAGTCCTCAGATTCTTGCCGACCGCCCGCGCATCAATATGAATCAGGTGGAAAATTGCAATACAGCGATCTAAGAGACTTTTTGCGTCAATTAGAGGACTTAGGGCAGCTTCGACGGGTCACTCAACCCGTATCGCCCCGACTCGAGATGACCGAGGTGTGCGATCGCGCCCTGCGGGCCGGCGGGCCGGCATTGCTGTTTGAGCGACCGACCGAGCACAGCATCCCCGTGCTCGGAAACCTCTTCGGCACGGCGGAACGGGTCGCCTTGGGCATGGGCGCCGAGTCAACCGCGGCCCTTCGCGATGTGGGCGAACTCCTGGCCAGCCTGAAGGAGCCCGAGCCTCCGCGCGGCCTGCGGGATGCGCTGTCCAAGGTGGCGATGCTCAAGAGCGCGCTGTGGGACATGGCGCCCCGCTCGGTCCGGGGGGCCGCCTGCCAAGAGGTCGTCTGGGAAGGCGCGGACGTGGATCTGGCACGACTGCCGATCCAGACCTGCTGGCCCGGGGACGCCGGTCCCCTGATTACCTGGGGCCTGACCATCACCCGCGGTCCGCACAAGAAGCGCCAGAACCTGGGGATCTACCGCCAGCAGCTGATCGGTCCGAACAAGCTGATCATGCGCTGGCTGGCCCACCGCGGCGGGGCGCTAGATTTCCGCGACCACCGCCTCGCGCACCCCGGCCAACCCTTCCCGGTCGCCGTCGCGCTGGGGGCGGACCCCGCCACCATCCTGGGCGCAGTCACCCCGGTGCCCGACAGTCTCTCCGAGTACCAGTTCGCCGGCCTGCTGCGCGGAAGCCGCACCGAGACCACCCAGGCGCTGGGCAGCGCGCTGTCGGTGCCGGCCTCGGCCGAGATCGTGCTGGAGGGTCACATCCTCCCCGATCCGGACAACGCCTCAGGCCAACTGAGCGCGGCCAACGCGGGCTACGAGACCGCGCTCGAGGGCCCCTTCGGCGACCACACCGGCTACTACAACGAGGTGGACCGCTTCCCGGTCTTCACTGTCGAGCGCATCACGATGCGGCGCGACCCGATCTACCACTCCACCTACACCGGCAAGCCGCCCGACGAGCCCGCCATCCTGGGCGTCGCGCTCAACGAGGTCTTTGTTCCGATACTGCGCCGCACCTTCCCCGAGATCGTCGACTTCTACCTGCCCCCCGAAGGCTGCAGCTACCGCATGGCGGTGGTCTCGATGCGCAAGCAGTACCCGGGGCACGCCAAGCGCGTGATGATGGGCGTCTGGAGTTTTCTGCGGCAGTTCATGTACACCAAGTTCGTGGTGGTCGTGGACGAGGACATCGACGCGCGGGACTGGAAGGAAGTGATCTGGGCGATCACCACGCGCATGGACCCGGTGCGCGACACGGTGCTGATCGAGAACACGCCGATCGACTATCTGGACTTCGCCTCGCCGGTTTCGGGCCTGGGCGGCAAGATGGGCCTGGACGCCACCAACAAGATGCCGGGCGAAACCACCCGCGAGTGGGGGCGCCCGATCAGCATGAGCCCCGAGGTCAAGGCGCGCATCGACCAACTCTGGCCGCACCTGGGCCTGTGAGCACCCGGCGGCGCGGGCAACAGGCCTCGAGTTGCCCCGCGGACCGCCGTCTTGCCATTGCCCGTCGCGCAAGCTGCGCGCCGGGCGACTTCAAGTAGCATCGTCGCACCCATCGAGGAAGCTTCCAGAAAGAATCCCATGACGCGCCTGACACGCCTGCGCTTGTTCGCCGTGAGCACCCTGCTCTCGGCAGCCTTCGCCGCTCACGCCCAGCCCGCCACGCAGGAGTTGGTGATCGGGCTGTCCACGCCAGTCACCTCGCTCGACCCGCACTTTCACAACCTTGGCCCGAACAACGCGATGGCCAAGCACGTGTTCGAGGCCTTGGTGAAGATGGACGAGGCCCAGCGCCTGCAGCCGGGCCTGGCCGAATCGTGGAAGGCCGTCGATCCCACCACCTGGGAGATCAAGCTGCGCAAGGGGGTGAAGTGGCACGACGGCACCGACTTCACCGCCGAGGACGTGGTGGCCACGCTCAACCGCATCCCCAAGGTGCCCAACAGTCCGGCCTCGTTCGTCACCTACACCAAGCCCATCGTCGCGGCCACGGCGGTCGATGCGCACACCCTGCGTCTGAAGACCGAGCGGCCTCACCCCCTGGTGCCGAACGACCTGGTGAGCATCCACATCGTTCCCAAGAAGATCGCCGACAACGCGAAGACCGAGGACTTCAACTCCGGCAAGGCCATGATCGGCACCGGCCCCTACAAGTTCGCCGAGTACGTGGCGGGTGACCGCGTGGTGCTCGTGCCTAACGCCGCCTACTGGGGCAAGAAGCCGGACTTCGGCAACGTGCGCTTCAAGATGATTCCCAACGGCGCGGCGCGCGTGGCGGCCCTGCTCGCCGGCGACGTGGCACTGATCGCCGACCTGCCCACCGCCGACAACGCCAAGCTCGCCAAGGACCCGCGCGTCACCGTGGTGGGCGCGGTCAGCAACCGCGTGATCTACCTGCACATGGATTCGGACCGCGACAAGAGCCCCTTCGTCACCGACAAGGCCGGCAAGCCGCTCGACAAGAATCCGCTCAAGGACGTGCGCGTGCGCAAGGCGATCAGCAAGGCGATCGACCGCGACGCCATCGCCAGCCGCATCATGGAAGGCCAGGCCCAGACTGCCGGCCAGTTCCTGCCCGAGTTCTTCTTCGGCACCAGCAAGAAGCTGCCGCCCGAGAAGTACGACCCCGAGGGCGCCAAGAAGCTGCTCGCCGAGGCCGGCTACCCCGAGGGCTTCGGCCTGACCTTGCACGCGCCCAACAATCGCTACATCAACGACGAGAAGATCGCCCAGGCGGTGGCGCAGTACCTCAACCGCGCCGGCATCGCCACCAAGCTCGAGACCATGCCCTCGAGCGTGTTCTTCTCGCGCGCCGGCAAGCTCGAGTTCAGCTTCCTGCTCGCCGGCTGGGGCGCAGAGACGGGCGAGACCTCCTCGCCCCTGCGCGCTCTGGTAACGACCTTCGATCCCAAGGCCGGCAGCGGGGCCGCCAACCGCGGTCGATTCTCCGATGCGGGCGTGGATGCGGTGGTCAACACCGCGGTGGCCACCATCGACGATCCCAAGCGCGGGCTGATGCTCGCCGCCGCGAGCGAAAAGGCGATTGCCGAGAAACAGGCCATCGTGCCCGTGCACTACGAGGTCAGCACCTGGGGAATGAAGAAGGGCCTCTCATACAAGGCGCGCGCCGACCAGTACACGCTCGCGCAGGAAGTCACCCGCACCAAGTAAGCGCGGCGGGGTCCGCTGCCGCACCCGATGCGGCAGCGGCGCCTGGCCAGCCCCATGCCCGTCTTCATCCTCCGTCGCCTCGCCCAGACGCTCGTCGTCCTGTTCGCGACCTCGCTCATCGTCTTCGTGGGTCTCTACCACGTAGGCGATCCGGTCGAGATCCTCGTCAATCCCACCGCCGACCAGGCCGAGAAGGAGCGCGCCGCCGCCGCACTGGGGCTGGATCGGCCGCTGCATGAGCAGTACTTCGGCTTTCTCAAGGGCGCCGCCACGGGCAATCTCGGACAGTCCTTCGTGTACGGCCGCCCCGCGCTCGAAGTGATCTTCGAGCGCATGCCCGCCACCCTTGAACTGGCCGCGCTCGCCATGTTCATCGCCACCGCGCTCGGCATCCCGCTCGGCCTGTATGCCGGCCTCAAGCCCGACTCCTGGGGCGCACGCACGATCATGGCCGCCTCGGTCGTGGGCTTCTCGCTGCCCACCTTCTGGATCGGGCTGATCCTCATTCTCGTGTTCGCCGTGCAACTGGGCTGGCTGCCGTCCACCGGCCGCGGGCCGACCACCGAATTTCTCGGCATCACGAGCTCGCTGTGGCACTGGGATGGGCTCAAGTACGCGCTGCTGCCGGCCATCAACCTCGCCTTGTTCAAGCTGGCGCTGATCATCCGCCTCACCCGCGCCCAGGTGCGCGAGCACAGCCTGCAGGACTACATGAAGTTCGCGCGCGCCAAGGGCTTGTCGCGTACGCGCATCGTGGGCGTGCACCTGTTCAAGAACATCCTCATCCCCCTGGTGACGGTGATCGGCCTGGAACTCGGCTCGGTGATCGCCTTCGCCGTGGTCACCGAGTCGATCTTCGCCTGGCCGGGGATGGGCAAGCTGGTGATCGACTCGATCTTCCAGCTCGACCGTCCGGTGGTCGTGGCCTACCTGATGGTCATCGTGTTCATGTTCATCCTCATCAACCTCGCGGTCGACCTGCTGTACTCGGCCCTCGACCCGCGCGTGCGCCTCGATGCCGCCCAATAGCGCGGCCACCGCGGCCCAGGCGCCGGCCGCCGAATCGCGTTTCGCGCGCTTCGCGGCCGAGTACGCGCGCAGCCGGCTGGCATTGGCCGCACTCGTGGCACTGGTGCTGATCGTGCTGCTCGCGCTGCTCGCCCCGTGGATCGCGCCGCAGAATCCCTACGACCTCGCCACCCTCGACCTGCTGGATGCACGCTTGCCGCCTGGCAGCCACGCCGCCAACGGCATGACCTACTGGCTGGGCACCGACGGCCAGGGGCGCGACATGCTCTCGGCCATCCTCTACGGCCTGCGCGTGTCGCTCTACGTGGGCCTGGCCAGCGGCGCGATCGCTCTGACCGTGGGCTCGCTCATCGGCGTGCTCGCCGCCTTCACGGGCGGGCGCTTCGAGCAGTTCGTGATGCGCGTGGTCGATGTGCAACTGGGCTTTCCCGCCATCCTGGTGGCGCTGATCCTGCTCGCCGTGCTGGGCAAGGGCGTGGACAAGATCATCATCGCGCTCGTCACCGTGCAGTGGGCCTACTACGCGCGAACGGCGCGCTCGGCCGCGCTCGTCGAGCGCAACAAGGAGTACATCGAAGCGGCGCGGGGCCTGGGCCTGTCGCGCGCGCGCATCGTGCTGCGCCACCTGCTTCCCAATGCACTGCCGCCGCTGATCGTGGTCGGCACGGTGCAGGTGGCGCACGCCATCGCGCTCGAGGCCACGCTGTCCTTCCTGGGCCTGGGCCTGCCCACCACCGAGCCCTCGCTCGGCCTGCTGATCGCCAATGGCTACGAGTACCTGATGAGCGGGAAGTACTGGATCAGCGTCTACCCCGGGGTCGCCCTGCTCGCCACCATCCTGTCGATCAACCTGGTGGGCGACCAGTTGCGCGACGTGCTCAACCCGCGCCTCGCCCGATGAGCACACCCGCCGCCCCGCTGCTCGAGGTGCGCGACCTTGCCACGGAGTTCGCCACGCGCGAGGGCACGGTGCGCGCCGTCGATGGCGTGAGCTTCACGCTCGAGCGCGGCCAGATCCTGGGACTGGTGGGCGAGTCGGGATCGGGCAAGTCGGTGACCGGCTTCTCGATCCTCGGCCTGATCGATCCGCCGGGGCGGGTCGTCGCGGGCTCGGTGCGTTTCGACGGCCAGGAGCTCGTCGGCCGCACGGAGCGCGAGCTGCGCAGCTTGCGCGGCCGGCGCATCGCGATGATCTTCCAGGATCCGATGATGACCCTCAATCCGGTCCTCTCGGTCGAGACCCAGATGATCGAGACCGTGCTGGCGCACGAGCGCGTGACGCGCGCCGCGGCCCGTGCGCGCGCCGTCGCGGCGCTGGCGCAGGTGGGCATCGCCTCGCCCGAGGAACGCCTGCGCCAGTATCCGCACCAGTTTTCGGGCGGCATGCGCCAGCGCGTGGCCATCGCCATCGCCCTGCTGCACCGGCCCGAGCTGATCATCGCCGACGAGCCCACCACCGCGCTCGACGTCACCGTGCAGGGCCAGATCCTCGCGCAGATGCAGGCCCTGGTGCGCGAGACCGGCTCGGCGCTGATGTGGATCACCCACGACCTCGCGGTCGTCGCGGGGCTCGCGCAGCGCGTGGCCGTGATGTACGCCGGACGCATCGTCGAGCAGGGGCCGGTGGGCGCGGTGCTCGACGCGCCCTGGCACCCCTACACCCGCGGCCTGCTCGACTCGGTGCCGGCCAACAACGTGCGCGGCGTTCCCTTGCGCCAGATCGCGGGCATGACGCCGGCGCCCGGACAACTGCCCGCCGGCTGCGCCTTCCGCCCACGCTGCCCGCGGGCCGATGCGCGCTGCATCGAGGAACCGCCTCTCGTGGCCGGGCCGGCGCGCAGCGCGCTGTGTCACCACCCGCTGGAGGCGGCGTGAGCACGCCCGCCGACACGGCGCCCCTGACCCCGGCCGTCGCGCGTCCGGCGAGCGCGAGCGCGCCCGCGGCACCGCTGCTCGAGTTCCGCGATGTCTCCAAGCGCTTCGGCAAGCGGCTCGACGCAATCGAAAGGCTCGCCCGCGGTCTCGGTGCGCGCGTGGCGGAACTCACCGTGCACGCGGTCGAGCGCGTGAGCTTCGGCGTGGCGCCGGGCGAGGTGGTGGGCCTGGTCGGCGAATCGGGCTGCGGCAAGTCCACGCTGGGCCGCCTGGCCTGCGGACTGCACTCGCCCACCTCGGGCGAGGTGCGCTACCGCGGCGCGCCGCTGCCACCGCTCTCTGACCGCCGGCCGCGCATCCAGATGGTGTTCCAGGATCCCTACGCCTCGCTCAATCCGCGCATGCGCGTGGGCGAGGCGATCGGCGAGGCCGCGCGCGTGCACGGCCTCACCGACCGGGCGGGGCAGACCGACTACGTGGCCGAGTTGCTGCGTCGCGTGGGCCTCGATCCCGGCTACGTGCGCCGCTACCCGCACCAGTTCTCGGGCGGGCAGCGCGCGCGCATCGGCATTGCGCGCGCGCTCGCCGTGCAGCCCGAGTTCCTGGTGTGCGACGAGGCCGTCGCCGCGCTCGACGTGTCGATCCAGGCCCAGGTGCTCAACCTGTTCATGGATCTGCGTGCCTCGCTCGGCCTGACCTATCTGTTCATCAGTCACGACCTCGGGGTGGTGCGCCACCTCGCCGACCGCGTGGTGGTGATGTACCTGGGCCGCATCGTCGAGATCGCGCCCACTGACGCGCTCTACACCGCGCCGCGCCACCCCTACACGCGCGCCCTGCTCGACGAGGTGCCGCGCATCGATCGACGCGGCCTGGACTACGTACCCATCCGCGGTGAGATCCCGTCCCCGCTCGCTCCGCCCCCGGGCTGCCACTTCCACCCGCGCTGCCCGCACGCCAGCGCGCGCTGCGCGGCCGAAGCGCCGGCGCTGCGCGAGATCGCGCCGGGGCAGTTCGCGGCCTGCCACCTTCTCGATCCAGCCTGAGCCCCCTGCTCGCGCCCAGCACTCCGCCACCATGCCTGCCCTCACCCTCACCGGTTCCACCGCCAGCCCCGTGGTGCTCGACTCGCCCCACTCCGGCCACGACTTTCCCGCCGACTTCGACGCTCAGGTAAGCGAGTTCGAGTTGCGCGAGGGCGAGGACTGCTACATCGACCAGCTCTATGCGCCGGCCACGGCGCTGGGCGTGCCGCTGCTCGCGGCGCAGTTTCCACGCACCTACCTCGACCCCAACCGCCACGCCGGCGACGTGGACCTCGACCTGCTCGACGCACCCTGGCCGCACGAATACGTGCCCAGCGGCAAGGCGCGCATCGGCAAGGCGCTGGTGTGGCGCACGCTCGAGGACGGCCGCCCGATCTATGCGCGCCGCCTGCGCGTCGACGAGGTACGCGCGCGCATCGAACGCTGTCACGCGCCCTACCACCGCGCCCTGGTGGGACTGCTCGACGCCGCGCACGCGCGCCATGGCGCGGTGTATCACCTCAATTGCCACTCGATGCGCGCGGTGGCCGGCGCGATGGGTGAAGGCGGCGCCGGCAGCGCGCGGGCCGACTTCGTGCTCGGCGACCGTGACGGCACGAGCTGCGACCCGCGCTTCACCGAGTTCGTCCGCGCCACGCTCGCCGACCTGGGCTACGCGGTGGCGGTGAACGATCCCTACAAGGGCGTGGAACTCGTGCGCGCCTACTCGGCCCCGCAAGCCGGGCGCCACAGCCTGCAGGTCGAGATCAACAAGCGCCTGTACATGGACGAGGCAAGCCTCGCCAAGTCGGCGGGCTTCGACCGCCTTCAATCCCATCTGCACCGGCTCGTCGAGGCGGTGCTCGATTACGCCCGCTCGGAGGCCGCCCGTGGCTGAGACCTACGCCATCGAACTCACCCCGCCCGATCTGGCACCCTGGCGCGCCGGCAACACCGGCGTCGACTTCGTGCACCGCTTCGACTCGGGCCGGCCCGGCCCCACCGTGATGGTGCAGGCGCTCACGCATGGCAACGAGATCTGCGGCGCGATCGCGCTCGACTGGCTGCTCAAGCAAGACCTGGCACCGGCGCGTGGCCGGCTCTTGCTCGCCTTCGCCAACGTCGAGGCTTACGCGCGCTTCGACCCCGCCCGCCCCAACGACTCGCGGTTCGTGGACGAGGACTACAACCGCGTGTGGTCCGACGCCGCGCTCGACGGACCGGGCCACAGCGCGGAGCTGCGGCGCGCGCGTGCGCTGCGTCCTTTCGTGGACGCCGCCGACTACCTGCTCGACATCCACTCGATGCACGACCCCTGCCGGCCGATCATGGTCTGCGGCCTGCTCGACAAGGGCGCCGACTTCGCCCGCGAGCTCGGCGTGCCGGCCGACCTGCTGATCGACACCGGCCACCCCGCCGGTCTGCGCATGCGCGACCGCGGCGGCTTTGGCGATCCGGCCTCGCACAAGAACGCGCTGCTCATCGAGTGCGGCCAGCACTGGGAACGCGCCGCGGCCGACGTCGCGATCGACACCCTGGTGCGCTTCCTGGCCGTCACCGGCATCGCCGACGAGGTCTGGACCGCACCGCGCTTGCGCCTCGATCCGCCGCCCCGACAGCGTCTGGTGCGCGTCACCGAGGCGGTGGTGGCCAAGAGCCCGGACTTCCGCTTCCTGGTGCCCGTGAGCGGACTGGGCGTGGTGCCGCGCGCCGGCACGCCGATTGCGCGCGACGGCGAGCACGTCTGGCTCGCGCCCTACGACGAGACGGTGCTGGTCATGCCTTCGACGGCGCACCTGCGCCCCGGCACGACCATGGTGCGCCTGGGCCGCTACGAAGACTGAGTGCAGCGACGGAGGCAGGCATGGCCATCGAACGCAAGCCCATTCGCCGCGGCGGCATCAAGTCCGCCGGCTACGACCGCGGCAGCCGCATCCTCGAGATCGAGTTCGACAACGGCTCGGTGATCCAGCACACGGCGGTGGGCGAAGAGATCGCGCGCCGCTTCCTGGCCTCGAGCGCGCCGGCCAGCGAGTACCGCGACAACATCCAGGAGGAGTTCACCCAGCGCCGGGTGAAGTGATCAGGCGCCGCGCTTGAAGCCGGCCAGCAGCACGCCGGCGGTGACGAAGAGCGCGCCGAACACCCGGTTGGCCCAGCCCATGCGCGCGGGTGAGGCAAGCCAGGGCGCCAGCCGCGCTGCGGCCAGCGCGTAGCCCGCCATCACCACGCTCTCGCTCAGAGCCAGGGTGGCGGCGATCACCCCCATCTGCGCAGCGGCGGGCCGCGCCGGATCGATGAATTGCGCCACCACCGCCAGCAGGAACACGGTGCCCTTGGGATTGAGCGAGTTCACCAGCCAGCCCCGGCGCAACAACGCGAGTCGGCCCGGCTGCGCTTCCTGAGCGCCGATGGGTGCCAGCGGGCGGCCCGGCGTGCGCCACTGCTGCACGCCCAGCCACACCAGGTAGACCACCCCCGCCCACTTCACCAGCGCGAAGGCGGTTGCCGAGGTCATCACCAGGGCCCCCAGGCCGACCAGCACGACGACGATCTGGGTCATCACGCCCAGCACCAGGCCCGGCACCACCCACAGGCCGCGCGCGCCGTGCGCCAGGCCGGCGCCGAGCGAGCTCAGCACCGCGGCGCCGGGCGAGAGGCTGATGGCAAAGGCCGTGGCCATGAGCGCAAGCCAGGTGTCGAAGGGCATGGGCAGGGCGGCGCGTGGCGCGCCGTCAGAGGAAGAACAGGGTGGCCAGCCCCAGGAAGATGAAGAAACCGCCGGAGTCGGTGATGAAGGTGAGCAGCACGGAGCCGCCCATCGCCGGATCGCGGTCGAGCCGGCGCAGGATGATGGGCACGGCCAGCGCCACCGCCGCCCCCACCAGCATGTTCAGCAGCATGGCCAGGAACATGACGGACCCCAGCAGCAGTCCGTTGGCCGAATCGCGGTAGAGGAACCAGGCGAGCACGCCCGCCACCCCGCCCCAGACCGCGCCGTTGAACAGCGCCACCGTGATCTCCTTCATCACCAGGCGGCGCTGGTTGGCGTCGGTGACCTGGCCCATGGCCATCGAGCGCACCAGCAGGGTGAGCGTCTGGTTGCCCGAATTGCCGGCAATGCCCGCGACGATGGGCATGAGCGCGGCCAGCGCCACCACCTTCTCGATCGTGCCCTCGAAGGCATTGATCACGCGCGAGGCGAAGAAGGCGGTGCACAGGTTCACGCCCAGCCACAGCCAGCGGCCCTTGGCAGAGTCCCACAGCGAGCTGAACAGGTCCTGGTCCTCGGACAGGCCGACCTTGGCCAGCGCCTCCTGGTCGCTTTCCTCGCGGATCACGTCCACGACCTCGTTCACGGTGAGCCGGCCGATCAGGTGACCGCGCTCGTCGACCACGGCCGCGCTCACCAGGTCGTAGCGCTCGAAGGCCTGGGCGGCCTCGCTCGAGTCGTCGAGCGCCGAGAGCGTGAGGATGTCGGTGCGCATCACCTCGCGCACCAGGGTGTCGGGCTCGTTGACCAGGATGCGGTCGATCGGCAGCGCGCCCTTGAGCACTTCATCGCGGTCGACCACGAAGACCTGGTCGGTGTGATCGGGCAGGGTGTCGAAGCGGCGCAGGTAGCGCAGCACGATCTCGAGGCTGACCTCCTCGCGGATCGTCACCATGTCGAAGTCCATGCGCGCCCCCACCGAGTCCTCGGGGTAGCTCATGGCGGCGCGCAGCTGGGCGCGCTCCTCGTGGCTCAGGCCCTCCTGGACCTGGGCCACCACGTCGGGAGGCAGGTCGTCGACCAGGTCGGCGATCTCGTCGGCATCGAGCGTCTCGACCGCGTCGACCAGCTCCTCGCGGTCCATCGCGTCGATCAGCGTCTCGCGCACGCTGTCGCCCACCTCGACCAGGATCTCGCCGTCGCGGTCGGCCTTGACGCAGTCCCACACCGTCAGCCGCTCGGCCAGCGGCAGGGACTCGAGGATGTAGGCCACGTCGGCCGGGTGCAGCGCGTCGAGCAGGCCGTGCAACTCGGCCAGGTGCTGACGGTGCACCAGGGTCTCGACCAGCTCCTTGCGTCCGCCGGCCTGGCCGTGGGGCTCCTCGCGGTGGACCAGGGCCTCGACGCGTCGGTGGCGGTCGAGCAGCTGCTGCACGCGCTGCAGGGCGCGGCTCGCGGCCTCGGGGTCGCGCGTGACCCCCGCCGGCGCCTGCAGGGGCGCGGCGTCCGCCACTTCGGACCTGCGGGATTCGAGCTCGCCCATCGCGCCCCCGGGAATGCCGCGGCGATTGTAAGTCCGCGCCGCCGCGCGCCTGTGGCACCGGCGCCTCAGGCGCTCACGGAATCTCGGGGTGGTCGATGTAGCGCAACACTGCCTGCGTGCGCTGGGCGAGGAAGGCCGAGCCCCGGTTGCGGTCGTAGAACTTGGGGCGCGGCAGCATGGCGGCCAGGCGCGCCGCCTGCTCGCGGGTCAGCGCCGACGCGGGCACGCCGTAGTAGTACCGCGCCGCGGCCTCGGCGCCGAACACGCCATGGCCCCACTCGACCGAGTTCAGATAGACCTCGAGGATGCGGCGCTTGTCCCACAGCGCCTCGATCATGTAGGTGATCACCAATTCCTGGACCTTGCGCAGGTAGCTCTTGTCGGGCGACAGGAAGAGGTTCTTGGCCAGCTGCTGAGTGATGGTCGAGCCGCCTTTGGCGGGCTTGCCGCGCTTGAGATTGGCCTCGTAGGCCTTGCCCAGCGCGTCCCAGTCCACGCCCTCGTGGTCGTTGAAGCGCGCGTCCTCGGCGGCGATCACCGCCCGCTTGAGGTGACTGCTGATGCGCTCGTAGGGGACCCATTGGTGCTTGAGCTGCGCCTTGGGGTTGGACTCGCGCAGCGTGGCGAGCTCGCGGCGCATGAACGCCGTGTCGCCGGGGTCGACCCAGCGATAGGCCAGCACCCATCCCAGATACCAGAGCTGCAGGCCGACCAGGCCCAGGACTAGGGCAAGCGCGGTCCACTTGAGCGCGCGGGCAAGCGTCTTCATGCCCTGCCTAGCCGGCCGCAGCGACCTCTTGGGCGATCAGGCGGCGCAGGGCCTCGTAGACCGGAGCGGTATCGGGACGCACGCCGCGCCACACGTGGAAGGACTCGGCGGCCTGCTCGATGAGCATGCCCAGTCCGTCGGACACGCAGCGCGCGCCGCCGCGCTCGGCCAGGGCCATGAAGGGCGTGGGCTCGGCCGCGTAGACCAGGTCGTAGGCCAGAGCGCAGTCCTCGAAGGTTTCGGGGTCGATGGCGGGGGCCTCGTGGTGCAGACCGGTGGTGGTGCCGTTGACCACGAGGTCGAAGTGTTCGGCGGGAATCTCGTCGAAGTGGATCGCCTCGACGCCGAACTCCTCGGCCAGCTCCTCGGCGCGCGCGTGGGTGCGGTTGGCCACCGCGAGCCAGCGCGGCCCCTCCTCGAGCAGCGAAGGGATCAGGCCGCGCACCCCGCCTCCGGCGCCCAGCACCAGGATGGCGGCGTCCTTGAGCTCGAAGCCCAGACGGCCGCGGATGTCGCGCACGAAGCCCACCCCGTCGGTGTTGTCGCCGAGGATGCTCTCGCCGTCGAAGCGCAGGGTGTTGACGGCACCGGCCAGGCGCGCGCGCGCGCTCAGCTCGCTGGCGAGCTTGGCGGCGTCGAGCTTGAAGGGCAGGGTCACGTTCAGGCCGCGGTAGCCGGCGTCGCGCAGGGCGAGCGCGGTATCGGCAAAGCCGTCGAGCGGGGCCAGCACGCGCTCGTAGCTGATCGACTGCCCGCAGGCGCGCGCGAACAGCGCGTGGATCTCCGGCGAGCGGCTGTGCGCGATCGGGTTGCCGACTACGGCGTACTTGTCCGGCGACGTCATGGTTTCGGTCCTGCGGCGCTGCGCGTGGCCAGCTGGTCGTTGGTGAAGATCCAGGTGCGCGTGATCTCTAGGATATCCGTGTCCTTGGCGATATCGGGCGGAAACGGCGGAAACGGGGCCGACAGTTTCACGATGCGCCGCGCCGCCGCATCCAGCATGGCCGAGCCCGAGGACTGTTCGAGCACGGTGTCGACCAGGCTGCCGTCCTTGCGGATCGCCACCGTCACCCGCAGGCTGCCATAGACCTTGCCGCGCGCCTCTTCGGGATAGTGCTCGTTGCCGATCTTCTCGACCTGAGCCCGCCAATCCTCCACGTATCGGGCGTAGCGGTACTCGGAGGTGCTCGGCATGAAGTGGTGCTTGCGCGGTCGCGCCTGGTAGTCCGAGACCTGCTTGTCGATCACCGCCTGCATGCGCGCCAGGGTCTCGCGCGCCTCCTCGGCGGCCGCGCCCTTGGTGGCGCTGTCCTGCGTGGGATCGCGCGGCACGGCGAGCGACTTCATGCCGCCCTTCATCGCCGCGAGCAGGCGCTTCTGCTCCTCCTCGAGCTGCTCCACCTGGCGGCGCGAGACGTCGAGCGTGTCGCCGTCGCGCATCGTCGCCGAGGCCGGCAGGGGCGAGCTGCGCACGCCCTTCTCGTGCATGCCGCCGCCGTCCAGATTGGCCTGAGCGAGCGCCTGCGCCTTGCCCGGCTTGGTGTCGCTCTTGGCGTTGACCAGCACGATCTCGAGCGGCGGCTCGAGCGAGCGCACGGTGAACAGCTCGGGATCGACGAAGCGCACCGCCAGCAGGGCCGCGTGCACGCCCACCGAAATGGCGAGCGCCGCCAGCAGGAGGCGGTCCGAGGGGTCGAGACGCGAGACGGCGGCCGAGGCGGACATGAGGCCGAGGATTGTATCGAGCGCGACCTGCTCGCCCGCCGCGCGTAGACGCTACGCCGCGCCTGACTCGTCGGACGCCGCCGGGGCGGCAACAGCCGGATCGGGCGCCGGGCCCGGCGCTGGAGCCGCCCCCGCGTCCTCGAGATCGGCCAGGGCGAGCGCCTCGTCCTCGTCGCCCACCGCATCGTCGGGAGCCTGCTGCTCCAGCACCTGACGCAGGCGCGCCTCGAGCACCAGGTCCACGAGGTCGGTGCCCAGCACGTCGAGCTCGACCTTCTGCCCGCGCGCGAGCACCGGCAGCCCCGGCAGGCGCTGCACGAAGGGCAGCCCCTCGAGGCGCAGGACCTCTTCCTTGATGACCGTCGCGCCGATCCGCTTGACCGCTTCCTGCTCGATCCAGCGCAGCCCCCAGTAGCGCTCCATGCGCGCCTGGAACTCCGCGTAGGCGGTGTAGGCCGCGTCGAAGGCCGAGACGATGGCGAACACATCGGCGTCGCCCGCCGGGTAGGGCGCAGCCTGGCCCAGCGCCAGGGCCACGAGCTGGCGCTGGTTGACGAGGTCCACGTAGCGCCGCAGCGGCGAGGTGCTCCAGGCGTAGTGCGCCACGCCGATGCCCTCGTGCGGCGCGGGGGTGGTGCTCATGCGCACCCGACCCATGCGCTGCGAGCGGTAGATGCCGATGCGCTGGTGCCGCGCGAGCCACTCGCCCCAGGTCGAGTTGGCCAGGATCATGAGCTCGGACACCACCAGGTCGAGCGGGGAGCCGCGCCGCCGCGCCTTGAGCGACACGCGGGCGTCCTCTGCCTCGCCCTCGAGCTCGTAGCTCCAGTCGAGCCGTCCGACCGGCTCGGGGCGGCCGCGCACCTGCTCGCGCGCGCGCATCAGGCTGCGCGCCCAGCGCCACAGCCAGGCGAGCTCGCTGGCGAAGGGCGCGTCGAACGCGCCGCGCTCGATCGCCTCGTCGGTGATCACCGCGTCGAGCCGGTCGTGGCGCAGGTTGGCGGCGATGCGCACGCGCTCGACCCGGGTCTCGGTGGCAAGCAGGGCGTGGTCGGCCTCGTTGACCACGGCGTAGAGCGAGAGCACCGGCACCTCGCGCCCCTCGCCCAGCGAGTAGGCCGCGACCCACTCGTCGGGCAGCATGGTGATCTTGATGCCCGGGGCGTAGACGGTGGACATGCGCGCGCGCGCCACCGCGTCGAGCGCGTGGCCCCGGGCTATGCCCAGCGCCGGCGCGGCGATGTGGATGCCCACGCGCACCCGGCCCTCGGGCAGGCGCTCGACCGAGAAGGCGTCGTCGATCTCGGTGGTGGCCGAGTCGTCGATCGAGAACGCCGGCACGGCGGCGAGCGGCAGATCGGGCGCGGCCGCGGGCGCCGGCAGATCGGCCGCAAAGCCGGTGCCGCGCGGGAAGTACTGCGCATCGAAGTTCGCCAGATGCCAGCGGTAGGGCGAGGCCAGCGCGCCGCGCGCCAGCAGCAGACGCAGCGGAGTCATCTGGCAATCGGCCGCGGCCTGCTCGAGTGCCTTCCACTCGATGCCGTTCTTGTCGGGCCGCACCAGCAGTTCGACCGCGCGCGAGCGGAACACCTCGGGCAGCACGCCGCCCTTGAGCGCCGCCACGTACTCCTGGCGCAGCGCCTCCTGCTGGCGCTTGCGCTCGACCGCGACGAGCGCGGCCTTGAGGATGTCGGCGGGCGCGGGCCGGAAGCGTCCGCGGCCCTTGCGGTGGAAGTACACGGGAGCCCCGTGCAGGCGCAGCAGCGTGGCCGCCGCCTGCGCCGGGCTGGGCTCGGCACCGTAGTACTCGCGGGCGAGTTCCAGGAAACCAAACTCGTCCTGCGGCGCGACCTCCCACAGAAAGTCCAGATCCAGGGTCTCGGCCTGCGCCTGGGCTTCGGCCAGCAGCGCCACGGGCGACGGCGCCTCGAAGCGCAGCAGCACCTGGGCGCTCTTGACCTTGGTGCGCTTGCCGCTGGGCAGCTCGACCTGGAACGCAGCGTCGGTGGCCGAGAGCACCGTGCCCGCCTTGAAGGCGCCGTCCTCCTCGAAGAACAGGTTCATGCGAAGCTCGCCACGTAGGTCTTGATGCCGCGCAGCAGCAGCTCGACCGCGATGGCCGCCAGCACCAGGCCCATCAGGCGCTCGAAGGCCACGGTGGCGCGCTCGCCCACCAGCTTCTGGATGCGCTCGGCAAAGGCCAGCACTAGAGCGCTGGCCGTCATCACCACCGCGATCGCCGCGACCCACTCCCACTTCCGGCCAGGCGACTCGGCCACGAAGAGCAGCACCGTGGCCAGGGCCGAGGGCCCCGCCAGCGCGGGCACGGCCAGCGGCACGATGAAGGGCTCGCCCCCCATCGACTGGCCGAACACCCCCTCGGGCGTGGGGAAGACCATGCGCAGCGCCACCAGCATCAGCACCACTGCGCCACCGATCTGCAGCGAGACCTCGGACAGGCCGATCAGGTCCATCGCCGGGCGGCCGGTGAACACGAACAGCGCAAGCACGCAGAAGGCGATGAAGCACTCGCGCAGGATGACGCGCCGACGGCGCGTGGCGGGCACCTCGCGCAGCGCGGCGATGAAGATGGGAATGTTGCCGATCGGGTCAGCCACCAGGAACAGCAGCACCACCGCCGCGATGAAGCTGTCGTCCATCAGGCGATCTCCGCCTCGACCCCGCCGGCCACGCGGGCGAGCTCGGCCGGCGCGATCGGAAACACGCAGTGCGGCGTACCGCCCGCCGCCCAGACCACTTCGAAGCGGTGCAGCGAGGCGTCGCGGAAGGTGAGCAGGCCGGCAGGGTGCGCGAGCGGCGCGACGCCACCGATGGCGAATCCCGTGGCGACACGCACGAACTCGGGGTCGGCACGCGTCACAGGCTCGCCCGCCAGCGCGACCAGGCGCGCCTCGTCGACGCGGCGGTCACCCGCGGCGATCACCAGGATCGCGCGCCCGCTGGTGGCGCCGCGAAACACCAGCGACTTGGCGATCTGCCCCAGGGCCACGCCGAGCGCGTCGGCCGCCTGCTGCGCGGTGCGCGCGGCCACCGCGAGCTCGATCACGCGGCTGGCGATTCCCGCCTCGTCGAGCGCGCGCTGGACCTTCTGGGCGGAGGCCGGCAGCGCGTCCGGCACCGGGCTCATGCGCCCTCCCGAGCGAGGTGCGGCCCGGCGCGACAGGCACGGCGCGCGCCACGGCGCCAAAGGGCCCTCATCACACCGTCATCCCGCCCGAGACTTCGATCACCGCGCCGTTCACGTAGCTCGCGTCGTCCGAAGCCAGGAAGGCGTACACGCTGGCGACCTCCTCGGGCCGGCCCAGGCGCCTAAGCGGCACGCGCTCGTTCATCTGCTCGAGCACCTTGTCGGGAATGGTGTGCAGGATGGGCGTGGCGATGAAGCCCGGCGCCACGGCGTTGACGCGGATGCCCTTGGGGCCGAGTTCGCGCGCCCAGGTCTTGACGAAGCCGATCACCCCGAACTTGCTCGCCGCGTAGTTGGTCTGGCCGAAGTTGCCGTAGATGCCCACCACGCTGGAAGCGTTGAGGATCACCCCGAAGCCCTGGGTGCTCATGGTGTCGACCACCGCGCGGGCGCAGTTGTAGGTGCCCTTGAGGTTGACTTCGATGACGCGGTCGAACTGCTCGTCGGTCATCTTCACCAGTCGCGCGTCCAGGGTGATGCCGGCGTTGTTGACCAGCACATCGATGCGGCCGTGGCGCGCCTTGACGGCCTCGACCATGGCGTCGATCTGGTCGCGGCGCGTGACGTCGACCACGTGACCCTCGACGTGCCCGGGGTGCACGCAGCCCTCGGCCAGTTCGCGCACCGCGGCGTCCACCGCTTCGCGGCGCACGTCGGCCACGGCCACCACCGCGCCCTCGGCGAGGAACTTCTCGGCGGTCGCGAATCCGATGCCCTGCGCTCCGCCCGTGATGATCGCGACCTTGCCCTTCAGACGCATGATTGCTCCTTGCTGATGTTGTACTGATCGGCCAAACCGGCCCTCAATCGATGCCGCACCATGCCAGCACCCGCGGCAGGTAGGCGGCGAAGTCGCTGATCTCGTGGTCCGAGCCCTCGATCACGCACTGCTCGCAGCCCGCGTACTTGGCCACCATGGTGCGCCAGTCGATCACCGCGTCGCCGGTGGCCGCGAGCAGCCGGTAGCGCTCGGGCCGGGTGATGCGCGGCGTGTCCAGGGCGCGCAACTCGTCGAGATGCTCGGCCCGCACTTCGATGCACTCGTCGCTGTGAAAGACAGTCTGAACGCCCAGGTGCGCGGCGAGATCCTCGTAGGGCTTGATCGCGGGGTTGAGCAGCACGGCGCGGCAGCCGGTGCGCTCGGCCAGCCAGGTGGCGTAGTAGCCGCCCAGCGAGGAGCCCACCACGGTCAGCGCCTCGGGTTGCTCGAGTTCCGCCGCAGCCAGGATGAGCTCGGCGGCGTGGCGCGGCGACACCGGCAACTGCGGGCACAGGTAATCGGCCGCGCGACCGCGCTGCTCGAGCGCCTGCGCGAACAGCTGCGCCTTGGTCGAGCGCGGCGAGGACCGGAAGCCGTGCAGGTAGAGGATCACGCAGCCGCCCCGGCCGCGGCGAGTGCCGCCAGCAGCTTGCCGTGGATGCCGCCGAAGCCGCCGTTGCTCATCACCAGCAGGCAGTCACCGGGCCGCGCCTCACGCACCGTGTCGGCCACCAGGGCGTCGATCTCGGTGTGCGTGACGGCGCGTTCGCCCAGCGGCGCGAGCGCCTCGGCCACGTTCCAGCTGACTCCCGATCCTGCATAGCAAAGCACGCGGTCGGCGCCGGCCAGCGCGTCGGGCAGGGCGGCCTTCACCGCGCCCAGCTTCATGGTGTTGGAGCGCGGCTCGAGCACGGCGAGGATGCGCCCCTGCGAGAGGCGCCCGCGCAGCGCCGCGATGGTTTCGCGGATCGCGGTGGGATGGTGAGCGAAGTCGTCGATCACGGTGACGCCGCGCACCGTGCCGCGCACTTCGAGGCGGCGCTTCACCCCGCGGAACCGGGCGAGCGCAGCCAGCGCCCGGTCCGGCTCGACGCCCACATGAGCCGCGGCAGCCACGGCGGCGAGCGCGTTCATGCGGTTGTGCAAGCCGGGCAGTTCCAGCTCGAGCGTGCCGCAGTCCTGGCCGCCGCGTGCCACGCGCGTGGCCTCGGGCCCCTCGAGCGTCCACTCGCCGCGGGCTCCGAAGCGCTCGAGCTGCGACCAGCAGCCCCGCGCCAGCACGCGACCGATCGCCTCGTCGGCGCCGTTGGCGACGATGCGTGCGCTTGACGCCAGGGTGCGCACGAAGTGGTGAAACTGGGTCTCGATGGCGCCGAGGTCGGCAAAGATGTCGGCGTGGTCGAACTCGAGGTTGTTGAGAATGGCGGTGCGCGCGGGGTAATGCACGAACTTCGAGCGCTTGTCGAAGTAGGCGGTGTCGTACTCGTCGGCCTCGATCACGAACAGCCCCGAGTCCGAGAGCCGGGCCGATCGGCCGAAGTCCTGCGGCACCCCGCCGATCAGGTAGCCGGGCGCGCGGCCCGCGTGCTCGAGGATCCAGGCGAGCATCGAGCTCGTGGTCGTCTTGCCGTGCGTGCCGGCCACCGCCAGCACGTGGCGGCCGCGCAGGATGTGCTCGGCCATCCATTGCGGCCCCGAGGTGTAGGGCAGTCCGGCGTCGAGGATGGCCTCCATCAGGGGCTTGCCGCGCGTGACCACGTTGCCGACCACGAACAGATCGGGAGCGAACGCAAGCTGGTCGGCCTCGAAGCCTTCGACCAGCCCGATGCCCGCCGCGGCGAGCTGGTCGCTCATCGGCGGGTAGATGTTGGCGTCGCAACCGGTGACGCGATGGCCTGCGGCGGCCGCCAGCTGCGCCAGGCCGCCCATGAAGGTGCCGCTGATGCCCAGGATGTGGATGTGCACGGGTCAGGCCGAGTTCTGCTCGGCACCGGGAAAGCGCGCAATTCTAAAGGGCCGCCTCGGGCAGGCCGGCGCGGATACACTGCGCCCGCCCTTGATCCCCTCTCGAAACATGCCTCACGCGAATGACCCCAGCGCCGTGCGCGGCAGCGCCGCGCACGAGCTTCGCACCGAGATCGCGGCGGCTGCGGCGCGCCTGATCGTCGAGGATGGTTGCGACTGGGCGAGCGCCAAGCGCAAGGCCGCCCAGGCCGTGCTGGGCGAGCGCGCGTCGCACCGCGCCGCCCTGCCGGAACGCGCCGAGATGGAGTCCGCGGTGCGCGCCTACCTGCGCACCTACCAGCCGCAGGAGCATCGCGCGCTGCTCGCGGGCCTGCGGCGCGCCGCACTGATGCTGATGCGCCGCCTGGAGAACTTCGACCCGCACCTCACCGGCGCCGTGCTCAACGGCACCGCCACCGAACACTCCGACCTGCGCCTCGCGCTGTTTTGCGACTCGGCCAAGGACGTGGAACTCGCGCTGATGGAAGCGGGCGTGGACTTCGAGGCCGTCGAGGGCGGCCAGCACGAGCCTCGGCCCGAGGAAGTCCTGTCCTTTCTGTGGCCTGCGCCGCGCGCCGCCGGACTGCCTTCGTCCTTGCACCGGCTGGGCGTGCATCTGGAGGTGTACGGGCCGCGCGCCCGCCGCCAGGCGCCGCGACCCACCGCCGCCGAGGACGGCATGCATCCGCTCGAGACCCTGGGCCGCGCCGGAATCGCCCAGTTGGAGGAACTCCTGGAAGGGACGGCTCGATGAGTCCGCGCCGGCGCTTCCTGGCCTTTGCCCTGGTGGGCCTGCTGGGCCTGGCCACCGGACTGGCCGTGGCTTGGTGGCGGCACGCCGAGCGCGGCGCCACGGCGTCGGCCGCACCGCTGTTCCAGGCGAGCTTCCCCGACGTCATGGGGCAGGAGCAGGCGCTCGCACAGTGGAAGGGCCGCGTGCTGGTGGTCAACTTCTGGGCGACCTGGTGCCCCCCCTGCGTGAAGGAGATGCCCGACTTGCAGACGGTCGCGCAGGAGTACCGGGAGCGCGGCGTCACCGTGATCGGACTGGCGATCGACAATCCCAAAGCCGTGGCCGCCTTCCGCGAGCAGCACGGGATTACCCTGCCCTTGCTGGTGGCAGGCGCCGGAGGCTCTGAACTGGGCCGACAGCTCGGTAACCAAGCCGGCGCCCTGCCCTACACGATCTTGATCGATCGCAAGGGGCGTATCGTTCAGTCGCGAATGGGGCAGGTCGACGCGGCACAATTGCGCCTCTGGCTCGACGCCCAACTCTGACGCGGCGCACTAGCGGACTGGACACGGCGGCCGCCTCCGACCACAATCCCGGCTTTCTGACAGGAATTGCCGGCTTTTGATGCAAATTCGTCGGCAAGTCCAATAGACAAAGGACGGGGAAGGTCTCGTGAGCGGCCGCATCCTCTTGCTGAACGGCCCCAATCTGAATCTCTTGGGGACCCGCGAGCCGACCCACTATGGGGCGCGCTCGCTCGCCGAGATCGAGGCCGAACTCACTGCGCTGGCCCAGAGCCAGGGCGTTGAACTGGCTTGCTTCCAGAGCAACAGCGAAGGCGACCTGGTCGATCGCATCCAGGCGGCGCGCGGCGAGGCGGTGGGATTCATTCTCATCAACGCGGGTGCGTACACCCACACCAGCGTCGCATTGCGCGACGCCCTGGCAGCGGTGGAAATTCCGTTCATCGAAGTGCACCTGTCCAATGTCTATAAGCGCGAGGAATTCCGGCACCGCTCGCTGCTCGCCGATCTGGCGCGCGGGTTGATCGTCGGTCTTGGCCCCCAGGGCTACCGCCTCGCCCTCGAATACGCCTTGGACGCCGTGAAGCGCCGCTAGCGCCCGGCCTGGAGAACACCGCATGGATCTGCGCAAGCTCAAGACCCTGATCGACCTGGTGTCGGAATCGGGCATCGCCGAAATCGAAGTGACCGAGGGCGAGGACAAGGTGCGCATCGTCAAGTATCTGGCGCCCGCGCCCGCACCGGCTCCCACCCTGGCCTACGCACCTGCGCCGGCGGCGCTCGCCGCGGCCGCACCCGTCGACACGGCGCCCGCGGTGGCCCCGGCCGCCGAGACCGAGAGTGGCACCAAGGTCACCTCGCCGATGGTGGGCACCTTCTACCGCTCGCCCAGCCCGGGCGCCGCGTCCTTCGTGGACGTGGGCAGTACGGTCAAGCCGGGCGACACGCTGTGCATCATCGAGGCCATGAAGCTGCTCAACGAGATCGAGTGCGAGGTCGCCGGCACCGTCAAGGCGATCCTGGTCGAGAACGGCCAGCCGGTCGAGTACGGCCAGCCCCTGTTCTTGATCGGCTGAGCCTCATGTTCGGCAAGATCCTGATCGCCAATCGCGGCGAGATCGCGCTCCGGATCCAGCGCGCGTGCCGCGAGATGGGCATCAAGACGGTGGTCGTGCACTCCACCGCCGACACCGACGCCAAGTACGTGCGCCTGGCCGACGAGTCGGTGTGCATCGGCCCGGCTCCGTCCAAGGACAGCTACCTCAACATTCCCGCGATCATCAGCGCCGCCGAGGTCACCGACGCCGAGGCGATCCATCCCGGCTACGGCTTCCTGTCCGAGAACGCCGACTTCGCCGAGCGCGTCGAGAAGAGCGGCTTCGTGTTCATCGGGCCGCGGCCCGAGTCGATCCGCCTGATGGGCGACAAGGTCTCGGCCAAGCAGGCCATGATCGCGGCCGGCGTGCCGTGCGTGCCGGGCTCGGGCGGCGCGCTGCCGGACGACCCCAAGGAGATCGTCAAGGTCGCCCGCTCGGTCGGCTACCCGGTGATCATCAAGGCGGCCGGCGGCGGTGGCGGGCGCGGCATGCGCGTGGTGCACACCGAGGCGGCGCTGATCAACGCGGTCACGATGACCCGCAGCGAGGCCCAGAGCGCCTTCGGCAATCCTGCGGTCTACATGGAGAAGTTTCTCGAGAACCCGCGACACATCGAGATCCAGATCCTGGCCGACGCCTTCCGCAACGCGGTCTGGCTGGGCGAGCGCGACTGCTCGATGCAGCGCCGCCACCAGAAGATCATCGAGGAGGCTCCCGCCCCGGGCATCGCGCGGCGCCTGATCGAGCGCATCGGCGACCGCTGCGCCGACGCCTGCCGCAAGATCGGCTACCGCGGCGCCGGCACCTTCGAGTTCCTGTTCGAGAACGGCGAGTTCTACTTCATCGAGATGAACACCCGCATCCAGGTCGAGCATCCCGTGACCGAACTGGTCACCGGAATCGACCTCGTGCAGGAGCAGATCCGCGTGGCCGCGGGCGAGAAGCTGCGCCTCAAGCAGCGCGACATCCAGTTGAAGGGCCACGCGATCGAGTGCCGCATCAACGCCGAGGACCCGTTCAAGTTCACGCCCAGCCCGGGCCGCATCACCAACTGGCACGCTCCCGGCGGACCCGGCATCCGGGTCGACTCGCACGCCTACAACGGCTACTTCGTGCCGCCCAACTACGACTCGATGATCGGCAAGCTCATCGCCCACGGCGACACGCGCGAGCAGGCACTGGCGCGCATGCGCATCGCGCTGTCCGAGATGGTCGTCGAGGGCATCTCGACCAACGTGCCGCTGCACCGCGAGTTGATGGTCGACGAGAAGTTCATCCAGGGCGGCACCAGCATCCACTACCTGGAGAAGCGGCTCGCCGCACGCCAGGCCGCGCACGGCTGAGGGCGGCTGCACGATGCTGCGCGAGGTCTCGCTGCTCGCCGACGAAGCGCACGCCGAGGCCCTGGCCGATGCGCTGATCGAGGCCGGCGCGCTGTCGGTCTCGGTCGAGGACGCCGACGCCGACAGCCCTGACGAACAGGCCTTGTTTGGCGAGCCCGGCCTGGAGCCCGAGCGCCAGGCCTGGAAGCGCAGCCGCCTCACCGTGCTGATCGACGGCGACCCCGAGATCGACGCCCTGCTCGAGCACGCCAGCGCCGCCGCCGGCGCACCGCGGCCACGGGTGCTGGCCAGCGCCGAGGTGGCCGACACCGACTGGGTACGCAGCACCCAGGCGCAGTTCCCGCCCACGCAGATCAGCCCACGCCTGTGGGTCGTGCCCACCTGGCACGAACCGCCCGACCCCGCCGCGATCAACGTGCGGCTCGATCCCGGCGTGGCCTTCGGCACCGGCACGCATCCGACCACGCGCCTGTGCCTGGCGTGGCTCGACGCCGCGCTCGTGCCTGGAAGTTCCGTGCTCGACTACGGCTGCGGCTCGGGCATCCTGGCGGTGGCGGCGGCGCTGCTTGGCGCGGGCGAGGTGCTGGGCACCGACATCGATCCGCAGGCGGTCGAAGCCGCCCGGCTGAACGCCGAGGCCAATGGCGCGCGAGCGCGCTTCGTGCTGCCTGCCGCGCTGCCTGCCGGCAGCTTCGACGCCGTGGTGGCCAACATCCTCTCGAACCCGCTCAAGGTCCTCGCGCCGGCCCTGCTCGCGCGCGTTGCGCCAGGCGGCGCGCTGGTGCTCTCGGGCGTGCTCGAGCGCCAGGCCGAGGAAGTGATCGCCGCGTACGCGCTCATCGACCCTGCCGTGCCGCTGGCCGTGTGGCGCGCCGACGAGGGCTGGGTCTGCCTCGCGGGCCGCCGCTCGTGACGCGCCGCTCACCTGCCGAGCCGCGATGGCACTGACCACCCGCTGCCCCCAGTGCCACGCGGTGTTCCGCGTGGTCGCCGACCAGCTCAAGCTGCGCGGTGGCCTGGTGCGCTGCGGCCAGTGCGCGACGGTGTTCGACGCGATCAGCGCGCTGAGCTACCTGGAGGATGCGCAGCTCAAGCAGGCGCTGGCCCCGCGCGCCCCGCCGCCGCCCACATCGCGCCCCGCGGCGCCGCCCCCTGCGCCCATGGCCGCCACCGCGGCACCGGCCGAGCCTGCCGCGACCGCGGTCGCGCTGCAGACTTCGATCGCGCCGGCGATGCTCGTTGCCGCCCCCGTCGTCGCTCGCGCCGAGCCCGTCGAGTGGGCGCGCCTGCGCCGCGCGGCGGCCGATTCGCCGCTGCTCCTGGGCGGCGATCACGCCGCGCCGGCCGGCGCAGGTGGCCCGACGGGCACTGCCGCGGACCCTGAAGACAACACCAGCGCATGGGTCGATCGCAGTCCGCCCTCGGCTGCGGCCGAGACCTCGGCGAGCGAGGAGCCGCCAGAGCTGCCCACCGATGCGCCCGAGATCGCCGACGCCGGCGGGTTGATGCCAATTCGCGAGACCTCGCTCATGGCGCCGGCCAGCAGCGAGGTCGAGGAAGCGCTACGGGCCACCGACGTGAACGACGCGCCCACGGCCGACGAAGCACCGGGGGCAGGCGAGTCAGACGAGCCGCTCGATTCCCCCAGCGCGGTTGCGGTCGCGAGCGACTCTGCCTTCAGGCCAGCTGCGGGCGACTCTGCCTTCGAGCCGGCCGCGGCATTTGATGGGCGCAACGAAGCGTTCATCCCCGCTGGCTCGGCTGCGCCTGGCCAGGCCGAGGCGCCCGCCTCGTCCGACGAGGCCGAGCCTCGAGCCGGGGCCGAGCCCAGCAGCGACGAAGTCGCGCCGCTCGACGCCGAGGCCACGGTGGACGGGCAGGAAGTTGCGGACCACGACGCCGAGCCCGAGGCGCCCGTCAGCGAAGGAGCCATCCGCGAGGCCGCGGCTCGGGAGAGCCCAAGCGGAATCAAGATCGGTGGCGCAGCGGCCGGAGAAGACGAAGGCGACCCCGCGAACCGCGGCACGGCGCTTGGGGTGAGCGACAGCGACACTGCGGTCGGCCATCCGGACGCCGCGCCCGCCGAGGTCGGCTTCCTCAACTCGATGGCGCAGGCGCGCGCCCGACGCCGCTCCTGGCTTTGGGGCATCGCTGCGGCGCTGACGGCCGTGGCGCTGGCGTGGCAACTGGCCGCGGCCTTGCGCGCCGAGATCCTCATGCGCTGGCCGCAGGCGCACCCGCTGCTGGTGCGCCTGTGCCAGCCGCTGGGCTGCGAGGTGCAATGGCCCATGCAGCCAGCCCTGCTTGCGGTGCTGGCCAGCGACTTGCAGGCCGTGCCGGGCACTTCGGCGTTCGAGCTCGACGTGACCGTGCGCAATCGCGCGCCCTACCCGCAGGCCCTGCCGGCCATCGAGCTCACCCTGATGGACACGCGCGGCCAGGCCATTGCGCGGCGCGTGTTCACGGCGCCGGACTACGGCGCGCCCCCGCAGGGCAGCCTCGCGCCCGGCGCCGACCTCGCCGCGCGCGTACTGTTCGAAGTCAAGGGCCCGGCCCCGGCCGGCTTCCTCGTGTATCCCTTCTACCCCTGAGCCCCGCCATGTCCGTGCTGATCTGCGGTTCCGTCGCCTTCGACTCGGTGATGGTCTTCCCCGGCCACTTCGCCGACCACATCCTGCCCGAGCAGGTCCACATCCTGAACGTGTCCTTCCTCGTGCCCGAGCTGCGGCGCGAGTTCGGCGGCTGCGCGGGCAACATCGCCTACAGCATGAAGCTCTTGGGCGGCACGCCGCTGCCCATGGCCACGGTCGGCGACGACGCCGCGCCGTATCTCGACCGCCTCGACGCGCTGGGCATCGACCGGCGCTACGTGCGCCAGGTGCCCGGCACCTTCACGGCGCAGGCCTTCATCACCACCGACCTCAACGCCAACCAGCTCACCGCCTTCCATCCCGGAGCGATGGGGCACTCACACCTGAACACGGTGCCCCGGGACGCGGGGATCAAGCTCGGCATCGTCGCCCCCGACGGGCGCGAGGCCATGGTCCAGCACGCGCAGCAGTTCGCCGAGCACGGCATCCCCTTCGTGTTCGACCTCGGCCAGGCCATGCCTCTGTTCAACGGCGAGGACCTCGACTGGTTCATCGCCCGGGCGCAGTACGTGACGCTCTCCGACTACGAGGCGCGCGTGGTGTGCGAGCGCACGCGGCAGTCTCTCGAGCAGATCGCCGAGAAGGTCGAGGCACTGGTGGTCACCCTGGGCGAGCACGGTTCCGACCTCTACCGCGCCGGAGCCAAGACGCACATCCCGGTGGCGCCCGCGCGCAAGGTGGTCGATCCGGTGGGCTGCGGAGACGCCTACCGGGGCGGCCTGCTCTTCGGTCTGGTCAGCGGCATGGAGTGGGAGACCAGCGCTCGCCTGGCCTCGGTGATGGGCTCGCTCAAGGTCGAGCACGGTGGCGCACAGAACTACGTGGTCGATCGGGCCGCGGTGGCCGAGCGCTTCCTCGAGGCCTACGGCTACCGCCCCTGGTAGTCCGCGCGCGGCCGGCTAGATGCCCAGCCGGCCCAGCACCATCAGCGCGACGTTGATCAGCACGATCAACACGATGGGCGACAGGTCCACGCCCCCCACCGAGGGCAGCACGCGCTGGATCGGCGCCAGGAACGGGCGCACCAGCATCGCCAGCGCGGGCGCGATCGGCGCCTGAGGGTTCACCCAGCTCAGGATCGCGTAGAGGATCGTGAGCCACATTGCCATGTAGAGCGCCCAGCGCAGCACCTGCAGCGCCGCGCCCGCCAGCACCAGCAGGGGCGACAGCGGCAGACCGAGCAGCAGCAACAGCAGGCTCACGAACACCGCGGCGACGATCAGCGCCGCCGCCAGCGAGGCCCAGTCCATCCGGCCGCGGCGAGGCAGCAGGCGCGACAGCGGCCCCACGATCCACTGCGTGAGCGCGAAGGTGAACTGCGCCAGCGGGTTGCGCCCGGGCATGCCCAGCCAGCCCATGTAGGCGCGCAGCACGAGCAAGGAGCCCAGAAGCGCGGCGGCGATGTCGAGGATCAGGCGGGCGATGTCGACGAGCATGGGTGAGCCTTGGTTGGTGCGCCCGATTCTATCGACGGGCATGCAGGCGCGGACGCAGGGCAAAGAAAAAGGGGCGCTTACGCGCCCCTTAGAGGGTGCTGCTTGCTTGCGCTTACGGACGGCTGCCGGTCGGGAAAGGCCAGGCGGCGGCCGGGTTCAGCGAGGTCTTGGCGCCGGGCGCCGCTGCAGGAGCGGCAACCGGAGCAGCCGGAGCGGCGGCGACCGGGGCCTTCTTGGCCGCCGCGCGCTTGACCGCAGGCTTCTTGGCCGGCGCCTTCTTGGCGGCGGCCTTGACGGCCTTAACTACTTTTTTTTTTGCGACGGCCTTCTTGGCAACCTTCTTGACGGCCTTCTTGGCGGCAGCCTTCTTGGCAACCTTCTTGACGGCCTTCTTGGCGGCAGCCTTCTTGGCGACCTTCTTCACGGCCTTCTTCGCGGCGGCCTTCTTGGCAACCTTCTTGACGGCCTTCTTGGCGGCAGCCTTCTTGGCAACCTTCTTCACGGCCTTCTTCGCGGCGGCCTTCTTCACCGCCTTCTTCGCGGCCTTTTTCGCCGGCTTCTTCGCCACAGCCTTCTTGACGGCCGCTTCGACCTTCTTCGCGACCTTCTTCAGTTCAGCGGCGACGGTCGCCTTCTTGGCGGCCTTCTTCGCAGGTTTCTTGGCAGTTGCCATGTGGATCTCCTTCAGTGTCATTGTCTTGCGACAGAACGTGGATGTGAAACCCGCCACAAGAGACCTGGCGACGGGCTATTCATCGGCGCACGCAGATGCTCTGTCGCCGCGACACCCCCAGAAGAGCGTTTTGATTTCCGCTGATCCGAGTTGAGCGCGGAACGTGCAGCGCACTGACCGCTGACGCTGATGAATTCGGCACGGCGCGCCCGAGAACGGGCGCGCAAGACGACCCCAGCGCGTCGCGCTGCGGCCATCTGGAAACTGGAAGGAGACCCCTGCGTGGCGGAAACCGATGCGGATTTCCGGAGGGAAGTTGCCCCGCAAGACTGGGAAGTCTTGTCGATCGCGGTTGCGAGAACCTGTCGTGAGCAACTGTCTGAGGTCAATGTCGTGTTCGATCTGCGTTCGATCGAGCATGCAACTTGAAGTGCGCGCATTGTTACTCGGAACGCGTTTGACTCGCAAGAGTTTTTCGTGCTTGCGGTGTGCTCGTGTTCCATTTTCTCAACGCGCGCGCGCACGGTGCCGCGTGTTCGCGTGATCGAACTCGCGCTGCTGCGATCACCGTGCGTGCTCATGCGGCGCTACTCCCAGTTGAGCGCGCCACCGCTCTGGTACTCGATCACGCGCGTCTCGAAGAAGTTGCGCTCCTTTTTCAGATCGATCATCTCGCTCATCCACGGGAAGGGGTTCTCCTCGTTGGGGAAGAGCGCCTCGATGCCGATCTGCTGGGCGCGGCGGTTGGCGATGAAGCGCAGGTAGCCCTTGAACATCGAGGCGTTGAGCCCCAGCACGCCGCGCGGCATGGTGTCCTCGGCGTAGGCGTACTCGAGGTCCACCGCCTGCTTGAACAGCACGCGGATCTCCTCGCGGAACTCGGGGGTCCACAGCTGCGGGTTCTCGAGCTTGATCTGGTTGATCAGGTCGATGCCGAAATTGCAGTGCATCGACTCGTCGCGCAGGATGTACTGGTACTGCTCGGCCGCGCCGGTCATCTTGTTCTGCCGGCCCAGCGCCAGGATCTGCGTGAAGCCCACGTAGAAGAACAGGCCCTCCATCAGGCAGGCGAACACGATCAGGCTCTTGAGCAGCGCCTGGTCGCTCTCGGTCGTCCCGGTGGCGAAGTTCGGGTCGGTCAGGGTGTCGATGAACGGGATGAGGAACTCGTCCTTGGCCCGGATCGACGCCACCTCGTGGTAGGCGTTGAAGATCTCGCCCTCGTCCAGGCCCAGGCTCTCGGTGATGTACTGGTAGGCGTGGGTGTGGATCGCCTCCTCGAACGCCTGGCGCAGCAGGAACTGGCGGCACTCCGGCGCCGTGATGTGGCGGTAGGTGCCCAGCACGATGTTGTTGGCCGCGAGCGAGTCGGCGGTGACGAAGAAGCCGAGGTTGCGCCGCACCAGCCGCCGCTCGTCCTCGGTCAGGCCGTTGGGATCCTTCCAGAGCGCGATGTCGCGGCTCATGTTGATCTCCTGCGGCATCCAGTGGTTGGCGCAGGTGGCGAGGTACTTCTCCCAGGCCCACTTGTACTTGAAGGGCACCAGCTGGTTCACGTCGGTTGCGCCGTTGATGATGCGCTTGTCGGCCACGTTGACGCGGCGCGTGTCGGCGGCAGCCAGCGAGATGCGCGCCGGCGCCTGCGCTGCGGCCGCCGGCTTGGCCGGGGCGGTGGGCACGGCTTCGGGCGGGCGGCTTGCGAGCCGCGGCGCGGCGGGGGTTTCGTCCCAGGACAGCATTGCGATGAGTTTCCTGTGTTCGTTCGGTTCGGGGTGCGCAGCGCCTACTGGCAGGCTTCGCAGTCGGAAAAACCGGGGTCACCCGGGCGCAGCATGCAAGCCTTGCCCTCGGGCTCGGGCATCGAGGCGGCTGCCGAGGACGCGCCGGTGGGCACGGCGTTCAACTGGCCGGTGCGGGTGGTGGTGGACTTCTCGGCGTGGGTGGCGCCGATGGTGCGCAGGTAGTAGGTGGTCTTGAGGCCGCGCAGCCAGGCGAGCTTGTAGGTCTCGTCGAGCTTCTTGCCGCTCGCGCCGGCCATGTAGATGTTGAGGCTCTGCGCCTGGTCGATCCACTTCTGGCGGCGGGCAGCAGCCTCGATCAGCCAGGCCGGGTCGACCTCGAAGGCGGTGGCGTAGAGCGCGCGCAGCTCGGCGGGCACACGGTCGATGCGGGCAAGCGAGCCGTCGAAGTACTTCAGGTCGGCGACCATCACCTCGTCCCACAGCCCCAGCTTCTTGAGGTCGCGCACCAGATACTGGTTGACCACCGTGAACTCGCCCGACAGGTTCGACTTCACGTACAGGTTCTGGAAGGTGGGCTCGATGCAGGCGTCCACGCCGATGATGTTCGAGATCGTGGCCGTGGGCGCGATCGCCACGCAGTTGGAATTGCGCATGCCGTGCTGCCGGATGCGGCCGCGCAGCGCGTCCCAGTCGAGCGTGGCCGAGCGGTCGACCTCGACGTAGCCGCCGCGCGCCTGGGCGAGCAGGTCGAGCGAGTCCTGGGGCAGGATGCCCCGGTCCCACAGCGACCCCGGGAAGCTGGAGTAGCGGCCGCGTTCGGCGGCCAGGTCGGTCGAGGCCCAGTAGGCGTGGTAGCAGACCGCCTCCATGCTGCGATCGGCGAATTCGACCGCCGCCTCGCTGGCGTAGGGCACGCGCATCAGGTGCAGGCAGTCCTGGAAGCCCATGATGCCCAGGCCCACCGGGCGGTGGCGCACGTTGGAATTGCGCGCCTTGGGCACGGCGTAGTAGTTGATGTCGATCACGTTGTCGAGCATGCGCATCGCCGTGCGGACGGTGCGCGCGAGCTTGTCGTGATCGAGCCGCTTGCCGCCCGCGCCGTCGTCGACCATGTGCGCGGGCAGGTTGACCGAGCCCAGGTTGCACACGGCGATCTCGGCGGGGCCGGTGTTGAGCGTGATCTCGGTGCACAGGTTGGAGCTGTGCACCGTGCCCACGTGCTGCTGGGGCGAGCGCAGGTTGCAGGCGTCCTTGAAGGTGATCCAGGGATGCCCGGTCTCGAACAGCATCGACAGCATCTTGCGCCACAGCTGCAGGGCGGGAATCTTCCTGTACAGCTTGAGCTCGCCGCGCGCGGCCTTGTCCTCGTAGCGCGTGTAGGCCGCCTCGAACGCGGCGCCGGTGGCGTCGTGCAGGTCGGGGCAGTCCGAGGGCGAGAACAGCGTCCAGTCGGCGCCTTCCATCACCCGCTTCATGAACAGGTCGGGAATCCAGTTGGCGGTGTTCATGTCGTGGGTGCGGCGGCGGTCGTCACCCGTGTTCTTGCGCAGCTCCAGGAACTCCTCGACGTCGAGGTGCCAGGTCTCGAGGTAGCAGCACACCGCGCCCTTGCGCTTGCCGCCCTGGTTGACCGCCACCGCCGTGTCGTTGACCACCTTGAGGAACGGCACCACGCCCTGGCTCTTGCCGTTGGTGCCCTTGATGTGGCTGCCCAGCGCGCGCACCGGCGTCCAGTCGTTGCCCAGGCCGCCGGCGTACTTGGCGAGCAGGGCGTTTTCCTTGATGGCCTCGTAGATGCCGTCGAGGTCGTCGCTGACCGTCGACAGGTAGCACGACGAAAGCTGGGAGTGCCGGGTGCCGCTGTTGAACAGGGTGGGCGTCGAGCTCATGAAGTCGAAGCTCGAGAGCACCTCGTAGAACTCGACGGCGCGCGCCTCGCGGTCGATCTCGTTGAGCGCCAGGCCCATGGCCACGCGCATGAAGAAGGTCTGGGGCAACTCGAAGCGGCGGCCCTCGTGGTGCAGGAAGTAGCGGTCGTAGAGGGTCTGCAGGCCCAGGTAGTCGAACTGCAGGTCGCGCTCGGGCTTGAGCGCCTGGCCCAGGCGGCGCAGGTCGTAGAGCGCGAGCTTCTCGTCGAGCAGCCCCGCCTCGATGCCGTGCTTGATCAGGCGCGGGAAGGCCTCGGGGTAGCGCTCGGCCATCTGCGCCTGATCCACCTCCTCGCCGAGGACCTCGGTGCGCACCGTGTGCAACAGCAGTCGCGCGGTCACGTAGGTGTAGGCGGGATCCTTCTCGATCATCGCGCGGGCGGCGAGGATCGCCGACTTCCACACTTCCTCGAGCGGCACGCCGTCGTAGAGGTTCTTGACCGTCTCGGCGAGGATGTCATCGGCCCGCGCGTGTTCCTCGAGGCCGGTGCATGCCGCCGCGATCAGCGCCCGGATGCGCCCCAGGTCCAGCGGCACGCGCTGCCCCGCGTCGAGCATCGACAACTGCGGCGTTGCCGGGCGTGCCTCCTGGGCACGCGTGGCGCGCTCCTGGGCGCGCTTTTCCCGGTACAGGACGTAGCCGCGCGCCACGTCGTGCGCCCCGTCGCGCATCAGGCTCAGCTCCACCTGGTCCTGCACGTCCTCGATGTGGAAGGTGCCGCCCGCCGGCTGGCGGCGCATCAGGGCCGTCACGACCGCGGCCGTCAGTCGCTCCACCTGCTCGCGGATCGCAGCCGATGCCGCGCCCTGCCCGCCGCGCACCGCGATGAAGGCCTTGGTCACGGCCACCGCGATCTTGGCCGGCTCGAACATCACCACCGAGCCGTTGCGGCGGATGAGCTTGTAGTCCGCGTAGGCCGCCGCGCCGGGTGACTCGCCTGCGGCGACCGCCCCGCTCGCCAACGCCGCCACGCCGAAGGCCGGCGCGGCCGCGGCCTGATCCTGCTGAAGATTCATTTGTGCTGCTCCTGGTTCCGGCTGCCCCGGGGTCGGTTGCCGCCCGCGGGACACAAGCTGTTGAGAAGTCCGATCCTTCGACCCCCATATGCGGGGCTGCCGACACCGCGTGCGGCGCGCCTTGCGCCGCCATCAGGGCGTTTGCGGAGCGCGCCCAGAGGCACGAGGACCACAATATATTGTGTACACACGGGCTGAAGTAACAACCCATGGTGTACGGGCATCTTAGGAGCATTCTGCCGGCGAATGCAATGGGGTTTCGATGCGGCGGCGCACCGATGGCGCAGACGCAACGCACGGCCGGCCGCCGCGGCGGCCTCGGGGGGGGTCAGGCGGGGAGCTCGAGCGCGGCGCCGCGCGCCGCGAGCACGGACCGCAGCAGGCGCCAGTCGAACTCCGGGCCCGGGTCGGTCTTGCGGCCCGCAGCCACGTCGCTGTGGCCGGCCACGTGGCGCAGGGGGTAGCGCGCAGCGAGCTTCTCGAGCAGGGCGCCAAGCGCGGCGTACTGCGCGGGCTCGAAGGGCGTGAAGTCGGTGCCCTCGAGCTCGATGCCGATCGACCAGTCGTTGCAGCGCGCCCGGCCGCGGAAGTTCGAGACCCCCGCGTGCCACGCGCGCAGTGCGCAGGGCACGAACTGCGTGACGCGGCCGTCGCGCTCGATCAGGAAGTGCGCCGACACGCGCAGTCCCTCGAGCGTGGCGAAGTAGGGGTGGGCGCCCGGATCAAGCCGCCCCAGGAAGAGTTCGGCCACGTGGCCGCCGCCGAACTCGCCGGGCGGCAGGCTGATGTTGTGCAGGATGGCGAGTTCGGGCTCGATCCCGCCCGGGCGTGCGTCGCAGTGGGGGCTGGGCTGGTGCCGCGCGCCCGCCAGCCAGCCAGCCTCGTCAAACGGCCCGAACTGGTTCACGGTTCCTCCTGCGCCGGTGCGGCCAGCGCCACGGCAAGCGCCGCGCGCCAGGCCTGGGCCTCGAGCGGCGCGGAGTACCGGGCGTGGAACACGCCATCGCGAAACAAGAAGAAATCGGGCAGGTGGAACGTGCCGTACTCGCGTGCGACTGCGCCGGCCTCGCCGGCGTCGAGCTCGAAGAACACGTCCACCAGGCCTGCGCTCAAGTCCGGGGCGCGCGCGTGGGCAGCCCGGCAGACGCCGCAGTCAGAGGAGCCGAGCATCACCAGGGCGACACCTCGCGTGGCGGCCACCGTGGCGTGAAACTCGTGCCCACTCAGCCGGCGCCAGCCACTCACTTCAAGCCCAGGCGCTGCATGCGGTAGCGCAACTGGCGGAAGGTGATGCCCAGCAGTTGCGCGGCGGCGGTGCGGTTCTGCCGCGTGCGGGCCAGCGCCGCGAGCACGGCCTCGCGCTCCTTGGCGTCCAGATAGGCCTCGAGCGAACTGGGCACGCCCTCGACCATCTCGAAGGCCGGTGCCAGGGGGGCGCCGGGCACATCGAGCGGCGTGGCGGCAGCCTCGGGCAGCTCCGGGTCGAGCGGCAGGTCGACCTCGCCGCCCGGCAGCATCAGGTCGTCGGCCATCAGCACATCGTCGCCAGACAGGGCCACGGCACGCTCGAGCAGGTTCTCGAGCTCGCGCACGTTGCCCGGGAAGACATGAGCAGCGAGGCGGACGGCGGCCGCCGGCGACAACCGGGCCGAGGGCAGACCGACGCGCTCGGCAACCCGCGCAAGGATGGTCTCGGCCAGTTGCGGCACGTCTTCGCGGCGCTCGCGCAGCGCGGGCATGCGCAGCTCGATCACGTTGAGGCGGTAAAACAGATCCTGGCGGAAGCGCCCCTCGGCCACCAGGCGCGGCAGATCCTGGTGGGTGGCGCTGATCAAGCGCACGTCCACCGCCTCCTCCTGGGTGGCACCCACGCGACGCACGCGCCGTTCCTGGATCGCGCGCAAGAGCTTGACCTGCATCGCCAGCGGCAACTCGCCCACTTCGTCCAGGAAAAGTGTTCCGCCCTCCGCGGCCTGGAAGAAGCCTTCGCGATCGCGATCGGCCCCGGTGAACGCGCCCTTGCGGTAGCCGAAGAACTCGGCCTCCATCAGTGTCTCGGGAATCGCGCCGCAGTTCACCGCCACGAAGGGCGCCGCGGCGCGCGGCGAGGCGTCGTGGATCGCGCGCGCGCCCAGCTCCTTGCCGGTGCCCGACTCGCCGAAGATCGCCACCGGCGCCATGCTGCGTGCCAGCCGCGGGATCATGCTGCGCACCTGCTGCATCGCCGGGGACTCACCGATCAGGCGCGCCAGTGCCGATGCGCCGGCGCTGTTCGCGCCCGCGGCCTCGCCCCGCGCGCCCGGCTCCGGCCGCACCACCGACCGCACCAGGGCGCGCAACTGCTCCAGGTCGACCGGCTTGGTCAGGTAGTCAAAGGCCCCGGCCTTGAGCGCGGCCACGGCGTTGTCGGCGCTGCCGAAGGCGGTGATCACGGCCACCGGCACGCCAGCGGCGGCGGCCTCGCGCACCAGATCCAGGCCGTGGCCGTCGGGCAGGCGCATGTCGGTGAAGGCCAGCGCGTACTGGCCCGTGGCCAGCCGGCCGCGCGCCTCGGCCACGGTGGCCGCGGTGTCCACGTCCAGACCCAGGCGCACCAGGGCGAGCGAGAGCAGTTCGCGCAGGTCGGCCTCGTCGTCGATCACGAGCACGGCCGGCGCGCGGCGCGCGGAGCCGGCAGCGTGGGAGGAGCGGGCGAGATCGTTCATTGAGTCGGAATGCTATCCGCTTCCAGCGGCCGGCCGAGGCCGAAGCGCAGCACGAAGCCCTCGCGCTGCGCCTGACCCACGGCGCGGTACTCGGCGTGGGCGAGCGTCGCGCCGTTGGACTCGCAAAACTCGCGCGCCAGGAACAGGCCCAGTCCGGTGCCCTGCGCCCGCGAGGTGTAGAACGGCTCGAACAAGGCCGCGCGCGCCTCGCCGCTCAGACCGGGACCATCGTCGAGCACCCACAGTTCGGCGCCGCCATCGATGCTGCGCCTTGCCACCAGCCGTACCGCGCCCGGTGCATCGGTGCAGTAGCGCAGCGCGTTCTCGACCAGGTTGTCGACCACCTGGCGCAGCTGCGAGGGCTCGAAGCGCACCGTCAGGGAGGGCGCGAGATCCAGGCCGATGCGGTCGGGCGCGAGCTCCCGGTCCGCGGTGAAGGCCGCCAGCCAGTCGGTCAGGAAGGCGTCGAGGCGAAACTCGTCGGCCGAGCTGGGCTCGCGCCGCGCCACACGCAGCACGTTCTCGACGAGGCTGTTCAGGCGACGCGTGTTGTCGCGCACGATGCTCGCCAGGCGCAGCTGCAGCGGGTCGCTGCTGTCCTCGGCAAGGAACTGCCCGGCCTGGCTGATGGCCGCCAGGGGATTGCGGATCTCGTGGGCGATCGAGGCCGTGAGCCGGCCCATGGCCGCGAGCTTGAGCTGCTGCGCGCGGCTTTCCACCTCGCGCAGGTCCTGGACCAGGATCAGCATCTCGTGGGCGTCGGGCGCACTCGGATGAATGAAGCGCGCCGCCAGCCGGCCCGGCGCGCCGGCCTGTGCCTGCGTCAGCGTGCCCTGCCACGGCGCTGGCACGGCTCCGCGCGCAGCGCCGTCCAGCCACTGCCTGAAGGCCGCCTCCAGCGCGGCGGCGCCCGGGACCTCGCCGAGCTGCCGACCGGTGACTTGCGCCTCGGGAAGCAAGCCGAACATGCGCCTCGCCGCGAGGTTGTTGGCGCGCACCCGGCCGTCGCGGTCGACCACGATCACGCCCTGGTCCATCTGGGCAATCACCAGGCGGTTCAGCGCCAGCTGGTTCTGAAGGTCGCGCCCGCGCGCTGCGGCCAGGCGCTCCTGGCCGGCTAGTCGCTCGCTCAACCATTGGAGCAGGTAGGTCACTCCGAAGAGCGCAGCGCCAAAGACCCCGGCCTGGAAGATCAGCGGCTCGCCTCCGGGGGGTGCGAACAGGCGCAGCCCGGCATCGAACAACACCACCAGCACCGCCACCGCACAGAAGAAGAAGGCCAGGACGCGCGACAGCAGCAGCGAGGCGCCAGCCAGCGGCAGTAAATAGAGAATCGCGTAGCCGCCCGGCAGGCCGCCGCTGGCCACGAGCAGGGCCGAGACGCAGGCCAGATCGAGCGTCAACTGTGCAAGGGTCTGCGCCAGAAAGCGCCGCGGCACCAGCACGGCCAGCGCGGCGAGCAACGCAGCGGCCACCACGTAGACCGCCGCGATGAACAGCAGGCGCTCGGTCGCGGGGTCGCTCAGGGTGCCGCGCGGCCCCAGGGTGCCAAGCGTGAGCGCCACGGCGCTGGCCACCAGCACGCGGGTGACCGCGAGGTAGCGCAGCGTGCGCCAGGCGGGCGCCGGATCGAGGATGGAGGCGGCGGCCACGGCCTCGCCTCAGCCCGGCGGGGCGGCCTGGCGGTGCTCTTCGCTGCAGTAGTAGCGCTCGCCGCGAGGCAGCGCGTCGCCCCGCGGCAGGTGCACGCCGCAGTGGGCGCAACGCACCATCGGCTCCGCAGCCGGCGCGGCGGGGTCGCGCGTCGCGCCGGATGCGGGCGGGCGCGACTGCGACACGCGCAGCCAGCGCCACGCGAAGTAGATCACTCCCGCGAGCAACACAAAGAAGAGCAGTCGTCCCATCACGCGCGTCCCAGCACGACTTCGAACACGAACCGGTAGCCCACGTAGGCCAGCATCAGCAGCCCGAAGCCCGAGAGCGTCCAGCGCAGGGCCTTGCGTCCGCGCCAGCCGAACGCGGCGCGCCCCGCCAGCAGCCCCCCGAACACGAACCAGGCGGCGAACGCGAAGATCGTCTTGTGATCCAGTCGCAGCGGCCGCCCGAACATCTCTTCGGAGAAGAACACGCCGGTGGCAAGCGTGAGCGTGAGCAGCACGAAGCCCGCGCTGATCAGGCGAAACAGAACCCGCTCCATGGTGAGCAGGGGCGGCAGCCGGTCCAGGAAGCGCAGCGCGCCGGGCGCATCGATGCGCTCATGGTGCAGGCGACGGTCCATAGCGGCCATCAGCAGGCCCTGCACGGCTGCGATCGTGAGCAGGCTGTAGGCGAGGATCGCTACCAGCAGGTGGGCGCGAAACAGCGGCGAGTTCGTGCCCTCGCCCAGGGGCGAGCCGGGGAAGATCCCCGGCAGCACCGCCGCCACCGCCGTGAAGGGCAGCACCAGCGCGAGCAGTCCCTGGATGCGCCCGAAAAAGCTCTCCACCCAAAGGATGGCCACGGTGACCAGCATGGTGGCGGAGAGCGCCGGCGCAAAGCCGAAGTGCATGCTCTCGGGCGTGAACACCGCCTGCACCAGCAGCACCGCGTGCACCAGGATGGCGAGCGGCAGCAGCATCGAGACCCAGGCCGGAGGCTGGGTCTCGTCGGAACGCAGGCTTGCAAGGATGCGCCAGGCGCAGATGCCATACAGCGCTGCGGTGGCACCGTAGAATACGGCGATCAGGCCTGACTGCATGAAGGATTTATACCATGCAGTCCGCCTCTCCTCCTCGAGACTCCATGCTGGATTCCCTCTCCCAACGGCTCGGTCGCGTCGTCAAGCAGATGCGCGGCCAGGCCCGCCTGACCGAGGCCAACACGCAGGAGATGCTGCGCGAGGTGCGCATCGCCCTGCTTGAGGCCGACGTCGCCCTGCCGGTGGTGCGCGACCTGCTCGCGCGCATCAAGGAGCGCGCGCTGGGCGAGGAGGTGGCGGGCAGCCTCACCCCGGGCCAGGCGCTGGTCGGCGTGGTCCAGCGCGAACTCACGCTGGTGATCGGCGGCGATCTGCCGGCCGCCACGCGCGAGATCAACCTCGCCACCCAGCCGCCGGCCATCATCCTGCTGGCCGGCCTGCAGGGCGCCGGCAAGACCACCACGGCGGGCAAGCTCGCCAAGTGGCTGCTCGAGAACCGCAAGAAGAAGGTCCTCGCGGTCTCGACCGACGTGTACCGCCCCGCCGCCATCGAGCAGCTGAAGACCGTCGCCGGCCAGGCGGGCGCCGAGTTCTTCCCCAGCGCCGTGGGCGAGAACCCCACCGACATCGCCGCGCGCGCGCTCGATCACGCCAAGCGCCACTTCTTCGACGTGCTGATCGTCGACACCGCCGGACGGCTGGCGATCGACGAGGCGATGATGAGCGAGGTCGCCTCGCTCGAGGCGCAGCTCAAGCCGATCGAGACCCTGTTCGTGGTCGACGCGATGCTCGGCCAGGACGCGGTCAACACCGCCAAGTCCTTCAGCGAGCGCCTGCCGCTGACCGGCGTGATCCTCACCAAGCTCGACGGCGACTCGCGCGGCGGCGCGGCGCTGTCGGTGCGCCAGGTCACCGGCAAGCCGATCAAGTTCGTGGGCGTGGGAGAGAAGCTGGGCGGCTTCGAGCGCTTCGACCCCGAGGGCATGGCCGGCCGCATCCTGGGCATGGGCGACATCGTCGCCCTGGTCGAGGACGTCAAGAAGGCGATCGACGTCGACGAGGCGCAGAAGCTCGCGGCCAAGCTCAAGGCGGGCGACCGCTTCGACCTCAACGACTTCAAGAGCCAGCTCGGCCAGATGAAGAAGATGGGCGGGCTGTCGGGGCTGGTGGACAAGCTGCCCGCGCAGTTCGCCGCCGCGGCCGGCAAGGTAAGCGACGCCGATGCCGACAAGTCCCTGCGCCGCGTCGAGGGCATCATCAACTCCATGACCCCGGCCGAGCGCGCCAAGCCCGAACTCATCAAGGCCAGCCGCAAGCGCCGCATCGCCACGGGCAGCGGAGTGCCCGTGCAGGAAGTCAACCGCGTGCTGAATCAGTTCGAGCAGATGCAGGCCATGATGAAGCAGATGAGGAAGGGCGGCATGGCCAAGATGATGCGGGCCATGGGCGGCATGGGAGGCCTGCGCGGCGGGCTGCCCGGCATGAAGCGTTGAGCGATCCGGCCGACCGCGTGACTGCCCCGCTGCGCATCCTCGGCATCGATCCCGGCCTCAACCGCACCGGTTACGGCGTGATCGAGGTCCACTCGGGCCGCTTGAGCTGCGTCGACGCCGGCGTGATCCGCGTGCCCACGGGCGAGCTTGGCAGCCGCCTGGGCCACATCCTCACCGCGCTCGGCGCCTTGATCGCGGCCACTCGCCCGGCTCGCGCGGTGGTCGAGCAGGTCTTCGTGAACGTGAACCCGCAATCCACCTTGCTGCTGGGCCAGGCGCGCGGGGCGGCGATCTGCGCTGCGGTCGCCGCCGGGCTGCCGGTGCACGAATACACCCCGGCCGAGGTCAAGCAATCGGTGGTGGGCACGGGCCGCGCGAGCAAGGAGCAGGTGCAGCTGATGGTGGCGCGCCTGCTCGAATTGCCCGCGGCGCCGGCCGCCGACGCGGCCGACGCGCTGGCCTGCGCCATCTGCCACGCCCACGCCAGCCCGCTGCTTGCACTGTTGAACCTGCCGCACGGCGCGCTACGCAGCGGCAAGGCGGCGGTGCGCACGCGCGGCTCGGGCAGCCGGCGCGCCTGGACCGCCAAGCTCGGAGGCCCGGCATGATCGGCCGCCTGGAGGGTCGCCTGCTCGACAAGAGCCCGCCCCAGGTGCTGCTCGATTGCGCCGGCGTGGGCTACGAGCTCGACGTGCCGATGAGCAGCTTCTACAACCTGCCGGCCGTGGGCGAGCGCGTGGTTCTGCTCACCCACCAGGTGGTGCGCGAGGACGCGCACCTGCTCTACGGCTTCCTCACCGCCGCAGAGCGCGCCGCCTTCCGCCAGCTGATCAAGGTGAGCGGGGTGGGCGCGCGCACCGCGCTCGCCGTGCTCTCGGGCATGACGGTCACCGAGCTCGCGCAGGCGGTCACGCTGCAGGAAAGCGCTCGCCTCACCCGCGTGCCCGGCATCGGCAAGAAGACCGCCGAGCGCCTGCTGCTCGAGCTCAAGGGCAAGCTCGGCGCCGAGCTCGCCACGGGCGCCACGCCGGTGAGCGAGGCGCAGGCCGACGTGCTTCATGCCCTGGCCGCGCTGGGCTACTCCGAGCGCGAGGCCGCCGCCGCGGTGAAGTCCCTGCCCGAGGGCACGAGCGTGTCCGACGGCATTCGCCACGCGCTGAAGAACCTCGCCAAGCCCTAGCCCCATGGAAAGCAGCCGACTGGTCTCGCCCGCGAGCGGCACACCCAACGAGGAGGCCGTCGAGCGCGCGCTGCGCCCGCAACTGCTTGCCGACTACGTGGGGCAGCCGCGCGTCAAGGAGCAGCTCGAGATCTTCATCGCCGCGGCGCGCGGCCGCGCCGAGGCACTGGACCACGTGCTGCTCTTCGGCCCGCCGGGCCTGGGCAAGACCACGCTGGCGCACATCGTGGCGCGCGAGATGGGCGTGAACCTGCGCCAGACCTCGGGCCCGGTGCTCGAGCGCCCCGGCGACCTGGCCGCGCTGCTCACCAACCTCGAGAAGAACGACGTCCTGTTCATCGACGAGATCCACCGCCTGAGCCCGGTGGTCGAGGAGATCCTGTACCCCGCCCTCGAGGACTACCAGATCGACATCATGATCGGCGAGGGCCCCGCGGCGCGCTCGATCAAGATCGACCTGCCGCCCTTCACGCTGGTGGGCGCGACCACGCGCGCCGGCATGCTCACCAATCCGCTGCGCGATCGCTTCGGCATCGTGGCGCGGCTCGAGTTCTATTCGACCGCCGACCTCGCGCACATCGTGGCGCGCTCGGCCAGCCTGCTCGGCGCCCGGCTCGGCGACGAGGGCGCGCTCGAGATCGCCCGGCGCGCTCGCGGCACGCCGCGCATCGCCAACCGGCTGCTGCGCCGGGTCAGGGATTTCGCTGAGGTGCGCCACGACGGCGCCATCAGCCGCGAGGTGGCTGACGCGGCGCTGGTGATGCTCGAGGTCGATGCCCTGGGCCTGGACCTGATCGACCGCAAGCTGCTGCTCGCGGTGATCGACAAGTTCGGCGGCGGCCCGGTGGGCATCGACAACCTTGCCGCCGCCGTCGGCGAGGAGCGCGACACCCTCGAGGACGTGGTCGAGCCCTACCTCATTCAGCAGGGCATCCTGCAGCGCACGCCGCGCGGTCGCATCGCCACGCCCCAGGCCTATCTGCACTTCGGACGCATCTCGCCCGCCGCCGAGGGCGAGGTGGGCAAGCTCTTCTAATAGGAATGGACGGCGCCATGCCGCGACGCTCGGTGGCGGACCTTCCGCCGGTTTGGGCTAGAATCCCGCGCTTTCCGCCGCCAGGCTCGGCCGAAGTGCCACTTCGCGCCTACATTGCGGCCTGAGCGCATCCGAGGAGAAGAGATGGACTTCGCGAAGCAGCAGCGCAACCCGACCCGGCACCTGATGGGCATCGGGGCGGTGGTTCTGCTGCACGTCCTGATCATCTGGGCGCTGCTCGCGGGCCTGGCCCGCACCGTCGTCGAGGTCATCAAGGGCCCGATCGACGTGAAGGTGATCGAGGAGGAGATCAAGAAGCCGCCGCCTCCCCCCGAGGTGGTGCCTCCGCCGCCCAAGCTCGCGGCGCCGCCTCCGCCCTACATGCCGCCCCCCGAGATCAACGTGCCTCAGGTGCAGACCGCGCCGACGATCACCGCCGTGTCGCAGGACGCGCCGCCCGCGCCCAGCGCACCGATGATCCAGAAGGTGCCCGAGACCGCCGCCCCGACCGCCCCCGCGGTGCGCAGCGCGGCCGTGGCGTGCGGCAACTATCGCGAGGTGATGTCGCAGATCACCTACCCGCGCGAGGCGCAATTGCAGAACCTGACCGGCGAGGTGGTGATCGAGTTCACGGTCACCCCCAGCGGGCAGATCAAGGACGCGGAGATCAAGTCGTCGACCAACCGGATCTTCAACCGGCCCTCGATGGCGGCGGTGAACCAGATGAGGTGTCAGGGGCAGGCTCAGGACATCCGCGTCCAGCTTCCCATCGGTTTCAAGTTGAATTGACAGGCAGGGCCGGAACCGGACGGACCGTGGCGCCACCGCGCCTAGCGGCAGACCGTCCGGGACTCCTCCCAATCTTCCACCAGGAGATGTAGCAATGATCGCGTTCTTCCGCCGCCACGCGGCCACTCTGGCGGTCTTCCTGACCGTCGCCGGCCTTGCCGCCCCCACCTTCGTCGCGGCCCAGCAGGCCACGCCTCCCGCAGCCGCGCCAGCGGCCGACGCGGCTGCCGCGCCGGCGGCTGCGCCCGCGCCTGCGGCGGCACCCGCCGCCCCGGCCGCCCCGACGGTGGTCAAGGAGTCGATCGAGAACCCGTATGGCCTGCAGGCCATGTGGAAGCAGGGCGACTTCGTGTCCAAGGGCACGCTGATCATCCTGGTGATCATGTCGATGGGCAGCTGGTACATCATCTTCGTGAAGCTCTGGGAGCAGCACAAGCTGATCAAGGAAAGCCGCGAGATGGCCAACAGCTTCTGGAAGTCGGCCTCGCTGCGCGACGGCGCCAAGAAGCTCAAGGAAAGCAGCGCCTTCCGCTACATCGCCGAGACCGGCCTCGACGCCAACGAGCACCACGAGGGCACGCTCACCGAGAACATCGACCTCAATACCTGGGTGACGATGTCGGTGCAGCGCTCCGTCGACACGGTGCAAAGCCGCCTGCAGGACGGCCTGGCCTTCCTCGCCACCGTCGGCTCGACCGCTCCGTTCGTGGGCCTGTTCGGCACGGTGTGGGGCATCTACCACGCGCTGACGGCCATCGGCATCGCCGGCCAGGCCTCGATCGACAAGGTCGCCGGCCCGGTGGGCGAGGCGCTGATCATGACGGCCATCGGCCTGGCGGTCGCGGTGCCCGCGGTGATGGGCTACAACTGGCTCGTCCGCCGCAACAAGTCGGCCATGGAATCGGTCCGCACCTTTGGTGCCGACCTGCACGCCGTGCTGCTCGGCCGCAAGGTCGAATCCAAGGCCGCGCGCTAAAGCGCGCGCCCTGCAGGGAGAGACGCGATGGGCATGAATGTCGGCTCCTCCGAAGGGGGCGAGGACGAGGCCATCTCGGCGATCAACACCACGCCGCTGGTCGACGTGATGCTGGTGCTGCTGATCATCTTTCTGGTGACCATCCCGGTGATCACGCAGTCGGTGCCGGTGACCCTGCCGCAGGAGAAGAACCTTCCGCGGCAGACCAAGCCCGAGAACATCGAGATCGCGGTGACCAAGGACGGCGACGTCTATTGGGGCCTGATCCCGGTGCGCGACAACGAGGAACTGGTCGACCGCCTCAAGAAGATTGCCGTGATGCAGCCTCAGCCCGAGGTGCACATCCGCGGCGACATGGCGGGCCGCTACGAGTTCGTCGGGCGCGTGGTGTTCGCGGCGCAGCGTGCGGGCATCGCGAAGGTCAACTTCGTGACCGAGCCTCCGGCCCCCGGCGGCTAGGCGCCCAGGAGAGATGCGATGGGAATGAACGTAGGCTCCGGCGGCGACTCGCAGGACCCGGAAGTGATGATCGACATCAACACCACGCCGCTGATCGACGTGATGCTGGTGCTGCTGGTCATGCTGATCATCACGATCCCGATCCAGCTGCACTCGGTCAACCTCAACATGCCGATCGGCACGCCGCCGCCGCAGACCGAGAAGCCGGCGGTGATCACGGTCGACGTGGACTTCGACGGCACGATCTACTGGAATGGCGAGGTCGTGCCCAACCGGGTCGAACTCGAGGCCAAGCTTCAGGAGGCCGCGACGCGCGCGGTGCAGCCCGAGGTGCACCTGCGCCCCAACAAGCTCGCCGAGTACAAGGACGTGGCCGCGGTGATGGCCTCGGCGCAGCGCCTGGGCGTGACCAAGCTCGGCCTGGTGGGCAACGAGCAGTTCGTCCGCTGAGGCGCGCCGCCAGTGGGCGCGCCTGTGCAATAGACTCGCCCGGCCCACCGCCGGGCGATTTTTCATGGGGCCCTGGCGGCCCGATCTTCTAGGGCGGCGCCGTGCGCCGCGACCGCGGAGTCTTAGACATGCCTGAACAAGCCTTTGTGAAGCGCGCGCTGCGCGTGGCGGCGGCCACGGCGCTGGTCGCTGGCGCCCTTGGTGTGAGCGCCGATCCGCAGGGCGGGCTGCGCCTGAGTTCGGCCCTGGCCCAGGAGGCGGTGCGTGCCGAGGTCGCCAAGCCGCTGCAGCAGGCCTCCGAACTGCTCAAGGCCAACCGTGCCAAGGACGCCCTGGCCAAGGTACGCGATGCCGAGGCCGTGCCCAACCGCAACGCCCAGGAGAACCTGCTCATCGAGCGCATGCGCGGCGCCGCCGCCCATCGCGCCGGCGAGACGCAAATCGCCATCAAGGCCTACGAGAGCGTGCTTGCCTCGGGCCGTGCAAGCGCGGCCGAGCAGGGGCAGATTGCCGCCGCGCTGGCGCACTTGTACGCGCAGAACAAGGACTGGAGCCGCGCGCGCGAGTGGGCGCAGAAGGCCAAGCAGCAGGGCGCCAACGCCGCCGACATGGACAAGCTGCTGGCCTACATCAGCTCGCAGTCGGGCGACTTCGCAGCCATCGCCCGCGACGCTCAGGCCAGCATCGAGGCGGCCGAGAAGGCCGGCCGGCGCCCCGAGGAGAACGACCTGCTGGCGCTGGCCGATGCGCAGCGGCGCACCAACAACGTGGCCGGCCAGACCGCCACGCTCGAGAAGCTGGTGGCCTACTACCCCAAGAAGGAATACTGGGCCGCGGTGCTCGGCCGCCTGCCGGGCAAGTCGGGCTTCTCGGGGCGCCTGTCGCTCGACGTCGACCGGCTCAGGCGCGAGGCCAAGTTGCTGGAGAAGACCGAGGAATACGTCGAGTTCGCCCAGCTCGCGCTGCAGGCCGGCCAGGCTGCCGAGGCCAAGGCAGCGCTCGACGAGGGCTTCGCCCGCGGCCTGCTGGGCAAGGGCCCCGAGGCCGAGCGCCAGAACCGCCTGCGGGCCCTGGCCGCGCAGCGCGCTGCCGACGCGCCCGCTGCGCTCAAGGCCGCCGAGGCCGATGCCGGCAACGACGGCAACGCCCTGGTGCGCATCGGCATGGGCTACGTCGGCCTGGGGCAGTACGACAAGGGCATCGCGCTGATCCAGAAGGGGCTGGCCTCGGGCAACCTCAAGTACCCCGAGGAGGCGCGCCTGCACCTGGGCATCGCCTACCTGCGCGCGGGCAACCGGGCCAAGGCCAACGAAACCTTCCGCAGCGTGAAGGGCACCGACGGCTCGGCCGACCTGGCGCGCCTGTGGATGCGCGTGCCTACCGGCTGATCGTTCACCCCGGATGAAGCAAGGGCGCGTCGCACGACGCGCCCTTTTTCTTGGGCGCGGCTGGCGCCCGTCAGCCCGCGGCTACTTCTTGAGCGT
>ENA-UOWG01000539-UOWG01000539.1-activated-sludge-metagenome-genome-assembly--contig:-NODE-539-length-48872-cov-8.275539_pt1 | contig 48872 bp, 64 predicted proteins | sample MGYA00238147_ERZ761563 | MGnify/ENA primary metagenome ERZ761563 (study PRJEB28884, sample SAMN05720216) | anaerobic digester metagenome | isolation source: active sludge of municipal...
GATCATTGTCGAGAATCTTAGGGCCAGCTGGAGATAGCCAAGAAGAAAAGCTACCATGTAGAAGGAAGCTCTTGCCCAATTGAATAGTATGTCGTTTGCGTCTGACAGGCCAGCTAGCTTGGCCAAGAACGGAAAACTCTCATAAATTGCTAATCCCCAAAGGGATAGCAATAAGTATCCAATAAAGTGCACCAGCCAGATTTTCGTATCTTTCATAGGAACTCCTTAACAAAAGGTGGTGTCTTGCGGTGTTGCGTAGCACATTAGCAACAGACAGCCCGCAAGAAACAGGATGTGCTTCTTGTTGCGCTAATGCGCCAGCACCTATTTTATTTGTCAGATCTCACTCGGATAAGGATCGGAGCACGAACCTTATTTGTTTCAGTACTTTGACTCATTCCTTCTACTTCAGCATATGAATCGATGTAATTTTCTGGGTTCTTCCATGCATCGATTTTCATAGCATCCGTAGTAATCTTAACGGGCTGCCCATTCTCGAGGATGAAAACTCCTGCTCCTATGGGCTGGTTTCCAACAAACCATTTACTGTTTTCTGAAGTTGCTTCTACGGGTTTAATGCCAATAATTCGTAGATCAAATGTTTCTTTGTTCTTGTCTTTGTAAACCAATTTTAGTCCTTCTTCATGTCTATGCTTAAACACAACTCCTTCACCAAACTCTCGTTCCTGCTCCATCCTCCGGAGATTTAGTTTGGCATTTTTCGTTGTAGCATGTTTTGGCACATGCAAGAAGGGCATTTCCTTATGCATTTGATCTACGATAGGCATTTTATCCACGTACTTACGATTAAGGATGTATTGACCATCCACCCGCTTAATATCCAGTACTTTCATTCTTAATTTACCGTGCTTTTCTTGCAGTTGTTCAGCTAGTACTGGATGCGAGTTAAGTACCGATGTGGAGTAATCAAGTGGTTTGGCCCATTCGCTTCCACCTGTTCCAGCTGCATATACTTCTACTGCAATAACTGTTGGGCCATTCGTATAGTACTTACGTGGGATATCACCGAACTTCACATGGAGCATATTCCATGATTTGTCGATACCCTCAAAACCTGTATCTGTTCGAACTACTTTTCCATCAACGTGTTTTGGTCTTCTACTAATAACAGATACTTGAGGATAATCGTGATGGATATCCTTTGGCTTGTCTATCACAAGCCAATAAAACCCACCATCATACTTTCGCTCCATGATATAATTCGGATCGTTGATTAGTTCCTCATACTTAGCTCTTCTGCTTGAGTTGCTTCCGCTTAGGTCAACCATCTTCCATGGTCGGTCTTCCCACTCAACAATTCTGGGCTTAAGCTGAAGCATAAGAACATTATCCCAACGAGTACTTTTCACCTGCGATGATGCGGTAAATGGGACAAGTGCAAATGGAGATGGGTGGCAATCAAAGAACACGTGATAATTATCACTTGCTCCAGTCCAGACAACGGCTTTTCCGGAGTGAATAACCTTCGTTACTCCGGCGCCATAACCACGTTCTGCAATTGGAGCATTATTTCGATGATAGCCATGCCCATAAGTAGTTTGCACTAGATGGAATCTTTCTTTACTATCAGGAAGTCTGCACTTGGTAGTTACAAAGCTAAGATACTTGCCTTTTTGAGTTGGATGTTCTAGCCGAATATCCCAATGACGTTCAAATCCAGGAACATCATACAATTTATTCCTGGAATTGAGATACTTCATTTTCTCTTGAGTCTTGAGAGAATACCAATAGTCATGTGCCTTATTAGTTTTCGGAGTTGTGTGCTCTTCGATTGTGTAATTAACTAACTTCGGCTTTGGGACGATTGGTAGGGCTTCATTTTGGAGTGGTTCTTGAGCGGGGTTAGTAGCGGGTTCGGCTGATTCAAATTCAGCACCAACAGCGCCGGCAAAATTTTCAACAACTTTCTTAGCCGGCTCAATTCTCTTGGCAAGCTTCTGAAATCTAGCCTCGGCGAGAGGCATTCTACGCGGCTCTGGGACACCCATCTTTGGTTCCACTTTGTGGTAATAAGCGTGACTGATGCACTTGGTAACTACTGAGGAATTACCAAGTGCATACTTCACGGTGCCCCAAAATGCAAACTTCTTGACTAGCCTCATCTCCTCCTTAGACAGAGGAAGGGACTGTGATGCTGACGACATGAGAAGTCTCTAGTTTGGCTCTTTGCTGAGCAATAAAGTCAAGAGCCTGTTTCTTACGGCGCTCATATTCAGCCCAAAGAGCATCATAGTCCGTCCACACGGCATAGATTGCCAGCGTGTAGATAATGATGGGGCTGAATGAGAAGATCCAATGGAGAGTTGACATGACGCCAAATCCTATGGCTAGCGTAGTGACTGGACTGAGGTTAAAGCGCTTGGATATCCAGTTACACACGGGGATGGAAGCAACAGCACATCCAAGCAGCGGAAAGAAATAACAGATAAGAACTCCAATGCCAATTGGCACAAAGTTCTTATGTATGAGTCTAAATGTGTCTCTGATGATGGATCGAGCTGCCAGAACTGGAGATGAATTCCACACTTTCTTAGCAGCATTAACCATTCCTTTGAAGAATGATTTGATGCCATCCCAGATACTGTAACAAAATCGTGCAATTCTGGCAACCATGGTTTTCTCCCGATTTTAAGATTTAGGGGGGATAACAGTCTCCCCCCAAAGTAGCTGCCTACTGGCCGTTCTCGACATCGTCCGGATTGGGCGAAGTCGGAATGATGCTGGACAGGATCTCCTTCACGGTGCTGGCCGCCACACGAACGCCAGCGGCGGCACCCTTCAGAGAACCGGGCTTGGCAATCTCGTGGATGTCATGCTGATTAGTTTTCGCATTGACAGTCCACATGATGTCCACCTTGGAGCGATTGCTGGCAATAGCCGCCAGCACGAGGGCCAGGGTGCTGAGGTCGTCGTTCTGGATGTCCTCAACTGGGTCCCAGTCCATCAGGTTGGGGGCGATGCATTCATCGCTCTCGAACTGGATCTGCAGGTTCGAGTTCTTGAAGTCCTCCTTCACCTCCCGCGTGAGCGTGAAGGGCTTGCCGGCCATAGCCGCGTAGTCCACGGCACCAAGCAGGCGCATCAAATTGATGCCACTCTGCGTGTTACCACGGACAGCTTCCGGAGTGTCCGACGGGTTGAACGTAATGTTCATGGTCTTCCGATTGGACATGGTCGGGGACTGGTTGCGGTCAACGCTCCGAATGAGTTGCTGTTCTTCGGTGCCGTCGGCCTTCTTGCGGGGATCAAGGTCGAGGCGAACGCGGGCAACGAAATTGTTGCTGTTCGCCGCAGCGGAACGAGCCAGGCTAGCCGCCGTGACAGTTGCGCTCGACACTTCGCCGGACGACGGAGTGTACGAAGCGGTGGGGTTTTGAAGATTGATCTTCATGAGTCATGCCTCCTGAACAAGCTAAAATATTTTTCAATACCTTGACGAGTCTCCTCATCATATTCAGGGTACTGGTCATTGTATACCCTGAATACCCTCTGAAGAAGCTCTGTCGGAGCTACTTTCCAAATCAATGAAGTACGAAGATTATATCCTAGTACATCCCTGAAATCAGTAGCCCTTATAGCACCAAGAAGAGAGAAAAACCACATAGAGATCATATCATAGTGACCAGGTTTTGCAACTCTTCTCATGATGTCAGCCAGATTATGAACAACACCTGGCTTCTGTATTCTTCCTTCCTTATCCACAACACCATGCAAGAATCGGGTTACTTCCGACCATTCCATGGTTGACGTGAATCCTTCTTCGCTGTTGACATCAAACTGCTCTGCATATTGCTGAGTCAGTTTGGTATACATTTCCATAACGACGAGGGCGTATTCTTTCAACTCGTTAACAGCCATGATATCCAGAGAAGCGTTAACTAGAGGATCAAGTTCTTTCAGGATGGCTGTGAAGATTGGCGTGTACATGTGCATGAAGCTCTGGTTAAAGATGATTGAATACTTATTCTCGTACGGAGTACCTGCATACCCACGAGGGATAAGGCTGGTAAATTCCAGAGAGATGAAATCGTCAACGATTTCATAATACGGATGATTGAAGATTTGGTATGCAAGCTTCTTATTGTTTGGCAACCAAACGTTCAGCACCCAAATCCAATAATCACGTAGGAACATCCACCAATCCAAATATTGGTCTTTGGAATAGGGGATTTTGTGTCCAGTGTCGCGGACAAACTCCAGGAGCATTCCGCTTAACGTGGGCGGCGAAGAGAGTTTTTCTGGGTTGAAGAACAGAATCGCGTTAACAGGATTTTCATGATCGTGAACGAACAAAAAATCCTTTTCAAGTTGATCTGAATAATCAACTTGAATGATATTGTGTTTAGGCTTGAAGTCTTCGATAACGCGCTGAATATGTTGCCTGAGTTGTGTTTTCTCTTCGTCGGAAAGATTCTGTTTCTTGCAAATTCTTTCGAAGACAATCCTAGTCACGCGATTGTCTTCGATACCGATAGCGGCTTTGGAAGTAAGCGTTTTGTAAGCAGCATCAACGACTTCTGAGACGCTCATAATATCGCATTCGTTGATATTTTCGCCCTTAAGCCCTTCCAGCCTGCTACCCTGCTTACAGAATCCGGTAGCCCATGTTGGTAGAATGCCTGCCAGATCACCATCGAAATCACCTGAAGCAGTAGCCCAATCCTCCGGATGCAGTTCGACTACGTTTCCGAAAGACCAATCCACTACTTTCGCAGTGAATGAATCTCTCGTTCTCACCTTGCGAGAATCGCTTTCGGTAATGCAATCGAGATTCGGGTTTCTAACGATGGTGATATATCCGTTGGCATCAACGATGGGTTTGAAGTCTAGCGGGATTCGGCACTCGCCCTGCTTCAGTCCGATTCCAGGTGCGGCTAGCCGATACCCATACTTGACATGGGTCATGCCTTTTTCGTTGGCTACAACCTTGTTAGCCAACTTGTAGGTACATTTGGCTTTGAGAGCAACCTTAGCCAGAAGGTTGGCAACTCTTCCAATGACCTGCGGGTGGAACGGAGCCATGCCCATTTTTATCAGCACCATAGCTGATTGGAAACTGGACAGGCTGCTCTGGGACATGTTATCGTATTCAAGGATCTTCTCAACTACACTATACTTTTGGGAAACAACCTTTCCTTCACACATGAAAGAGTCTTCGATAGCGTTTCCCTTAGTATAGATCAGATCAATGACTCGCTGAATTTTAGCGAGTTCATTACGAATCAAACCCTTGATACGATCTTTGTCGGGTAGTCCTCTAGCAACCAATTGACGGCTAACATTGCTATAAGGCTTCTTAGCAGCGGCATCGTCACTAAAGATTCCGATATCATCGGAACTAATCTCACATGCAGGATATGAGATAGTTGGTGTGGCACAGCCCGGACATTTTGTAACGTTACGGCTCAATGGCAACCAACGCCATGAACATCCGGGGTTTTCACACATGGACAAGCGATGTTCTCGAGCTTCAAGATCAAGACGTGCACGACGTTCTTGCTTGATGGCCTTCGGGTTAAAAACAACCCGAATAGTGTCCACATCAAGCGGAAGACCGAATTCAGATTCCCATACGTGGTCTGGAAGGAATCGAATGCATCCTTTTACGGAGCTGGATGCACACTGCAGCATTGTCACATCGCTAATGTAGCCACTTGCAGCCATCAGTTGCATTCCATAGGTTGCCGGCATGAAGGCAATGATGCCATCATACTGAGTCAACCGATCAAGGATAATTCCACGCAACAAGGGCTTTTTGGATTTCTCCAAAATCTCTCCGAGCCTCACACGAGATTTGGCTGACGGAGTCGCAAAATAGCTACTTTCGAAATGCAGCTGGTTACAGGGCATCACGAATCGCTTGACGGTAGTGACAAGCGACATTCTGGACATTCTTTCCTCATTTCCCATTAGTGGGACGTAAAACAGTTCCATCCCACTACGGTCAGTAAACGATGTAAGGTGAGGCTGATTTCCATACTTCGCATAGAAATCCTGGAATCGTTCAAAGGTTTCTGGAGTCGGCGGATACTCAGATGGAGCAACTGGAAGATTCTTAAACTGCTTGGGGATTCTATCCTCCGGCCAAGGGCCAAAGCGCGCTTTCAGGCAATCTTCTCCGATAAGAATTCCAAGCTTATCTTCGCCGTTGCCACGAAAAGCAGCTTCATCACAATACAGGAATGTGGCACTAGTCACCATTCCTGTACTAGTGCCGAGAGGATAGAGGGCATCGATGGTTGGAACACCGGTTCGTCCAGTCATTACTTGTTCAAACAACTGTGGTGATCCAAGCATCGTATTTCTCTGCCCCGTGTTAGGATCAATAACCTTCACGAGATAGATGCTTCCGCCCATGCGTTTAGCTGTGGTATAAGCCAAACAAGAACGCATTCGGAATTTGTGGGTTTGAAGATAGTTTTCGATCTCAATGATAGGTCGATCAAATGATCGGCTTTTCTTGAGGATCTTAGCAAGTTCTTCATCATCAGGCATACGAAAGTTGGGAACTTTCGTTTTCCCGATGATCTGCTGGGCAATGAGATAGTATCCAGGGACTTGAATAAGGTTATAGCGCCAGATATACTCCAACTCATTTTCAAGATCGCGTTCACTCATGAACGATGCTGGAGTTTCCGGACTGCAAAACCTTTTCACAAGTTCCAGGACTTTGTCCTTCTCATACTCGTCTGAACTGAAGGTTTGCCCATTGATTGAGAATGAAAGAATTCTACAGATATTTCCTGCGAATCTTTCAATCTCGATACTGTATGGGCCCACCTCAATCAGGCTGAGAAGGGCCCGCTGGGCCATCTCCTTTCGATTCATTGTTCCTCCTCATTGTTCCTCCCGATTTTTTGGATTTCTTCGTCGAAGAGCATGGGCCTGTAATCTCCTAGCGCTACTCGCGCAAAGATCAGACCGCTGTACTCTCTCAAGAAAAGAGAAATAACTTTCTCAAGTTCTATCTCAATTCCTCTAAATACTGTTTCTATCGGTTCCACTTCCAGCAGAATTTCATCTGCTAGTTTTCTGCTTTTGATAATGAAAGGAACTACTAGTTCCCTGCCGTCTAGATTAAGGTATACCTTAGCCGGCATGTCGTTGTTAAGCCGGCGCGGAAACACTTGAATTTTCTCTATCATCGTTTTCCCTCAAGCATACCGCGTTATTGGGAACAGATTGAAGAATCTGTCCCATAGATTCCAAAACGGCTTCTTCCTTCATATCAGATCGTTCTGCATCCTCTCCGAAGGAAGGATAGAACGAAATGATAATGCTATTATGAAAAACACTAGAAAACCTTTTAACAGACTCAATTGTTTTGGAAAAGGCATGTCTAAATTGGGCCACTCCAAGATATTCGGATTTAGATTCGTTGTAGGTTGGTTTCACAATATAAAACAGACAATCAACTGTTTTACCATAGACTTTTACGCTCCAACCCATATAGTTGGTTAGTGCTGGAGCTTTCTGTATCATTGGAAGAGAAGAAACGATAAGTTTACAAAACTCATCGTTCTTAGCCATCATAAGGCTAATCAAAGGTGGAACGTAGAGATTCGTCCTATAGGTATAGGACGATATCTCAATAGGTACAATCAGGATATCTTGATTACCAATTGTACCTATAAGTTCTGCTTCCGTCCGATCAATTAACGTGACTTTCATGTTCTAATGCTCCTAGAGCTTTTTCAAGAATTGGTGGAAGATTTTGAATAAATTCATGTATCGTGCAGTGCCATACGTTTAGGTCTTGGCTTAACCTAGTTACTGTATCAATACAATGAATTCTTGCCTCTTCTTCTGGAGTAAAAATGCAGAATTTATCATTCACTTGTAGAAGACAACAAGTGATGTCGCTGAGATGGTCCCTATGGATAAGCCCGAGTTTTAAATTTTTGGATAATTTCGAGGAAGAGGATAATAGCGTTTTACAGAAAAATTGCTTCTTGACCATCCAGCTTCTCCTTGTTAATAGGTAGAATGTGGATAATGCATAATCGTCAGGCCGGGCTATCCACTATACTCTACTTAGAGCACGAGCATAGTGGATAGCCACGAGCCCGGGAAGCAAGTTACTCGTATAGGGCCGCTCCCTACCCGTTACTCCCTATACGAGAATCCTATACCTGGAGTAGGCTTGTTAAAGGACATATTAGGGTCTCCTACGTAGGGACTTTCAGTCTAAAGGATAGATTCTCGCCATTCTCTAAGTTGTTCCCAATAAAATGGAACCTCAACGGGTTTAAACCCGTTGACTTTTCCATTTTCTTCTCCATTAAAGGGGTTATGTAATTTCTACCTTTTTAGTTTAAGTAACTTATCAAAAAAAGAGAAAAAACAAGACATTGATCGTTTCTGAGTTAACGAAGGGGAATAACGTTAACTCATTAGAAATCAATGTCTTGCATGGAGAAAATAAGAGGTACGAGAAACATGGAAGGACTGAGACTGAAGGGCGAGAACTAATTCACTTTAAATCAGTATTTTAGCTCCTTACCATAGAGTGCTTTGAAATAATCGCGTTAAGTTCACGTATAACGTCGATTAGTTTCTTTTTATCGCACTCTATGCAACAGGTGTCCGGATCGATATCGACTTGGGACATGTCGCGCAAAGCGAGAACCAATTTTGTGCGAGCAGAAATTGCTTTGGAGACTGAGGAAGATATTTGAGCAGGAGATGCCGAGGATGATTTGTGCTTATAGCAGATCATACGATCACCTCCTTATATGGGATCGTTTCTTACCCTATAAGGGGAAGATCACGCCAACGGCGGCCACAACATTGACAGTGTTCCCACGGCCAATGCAGGCCTAAAAGGTTCTTAATAAAGGCCGCGGTGAGACCACAGCCAAGTACCCCATATAATCTCCCCTAATAACTAGTAATACAACCAATACACCTCTTCCTAGTAAAGGAAGAGATGAATCAGAATCCAAGAAAATTGCAGAAATTAGAAAAGGAATTAGAAGGATTATAGGACATTAAAAAGAACCTAGAAATTAATTAAAAAGAATTACAGGAATTAAGAGGAAGAGAGAGTAGGTGTGGTTGCAGAAACTCTGACTGGGCAATTTTCGTGCCAATCGAAGTTTCACCTTTTTTACACTTTTTTCTCTAAATTCCTGTAATAAATTTTTTTTAAATTTGGGAATTTCTAAGAATCGAGTATATTAGCAGAGAAATGGTAGTCAGAGGTAGGCTTTCTACCTGCTAATTTATCGATCATATGTTGGGAAATTGCCTTATTAAAGGACTTACAGTTAACGAGAATGGGGATAGCCTGGCCCGTGACCTGCCAAGATTCACCATCAAATTGACCTTGTGATGCTCCACAATGGCATACACGCCAGTCGGGAAGCATCTTTACCATGTCCTTACATACTGGACAGTACATTAGCATCATGGATATTACCTCCTATCCTCCGGTTTTCTTTGAGTATTGCTACTCAACTTTTCCTTATTCCATGCTATTACCCTAATTCCTTGGGTAAGATAGACAATGGAAGCAAGAATGGAAGCTGACATCCCTAATACCGTGTATATAGGGTCTTCTTGTGTTAGGTAGATAAGGGTTCCTACCCCGGAACTGAAGAGAGATAGCAGGAAAAGTACTACTGCTAACTGTAGCTTTTTCAATGCCATAGGTGTTCTCCTTTTTATCTATAATTTAAATAACTTAAACTATAGATATGTTTAGGGTTAGTTCTACTCTTCTTTTTTACCCTTTTTCCCATAATGGGAAGAGGTTATACCCAAAAAGAGGTAGTAGAGAGATAGATATAGAGATAGTTATCCAGTAGTAGTTATTTAATGGACTACTATGTGGATATCGGTTTCGGGTCGCCTGCAAATTCCCATACCATCCTCCGGCCACGTATGGGTGTGGTTTAGCGGGCCCCCTGCGTAGAAAGGCGTTAATTCGCCTGCCTCTCCCTTAAAAAAGGAAGTCATTCGCAGGAGCTGTCGAGGTCGCCCGAAGGTCACTTACGACAGTGTTCATGCATTTGAACAGTCCTATTGTATTCATGTGTGGAGATGCCAACGAATAAAAGTCGTTAGCTTTTACCTGTTAATTCAGGTTAGTCTATGTGCTGCTAGGTTTACCCTGGCCTAGGGACTAGCTGCGCCGTAACTCGCCTGCCGGCGGGGCGCTCCACACAAGTTTATTTTCTGAAGTATCTTTTTATTAGTTTATAAATTCCGTAGAAGAGTAAGAAGATCCAGAATCCTTGGATTACTAGGATCTTTAGGCAAGTAAATCCTACTAGATCCCACATGGTAGCCTCCTTGGGATGGATACCGGGATTTTGATGTTACTCAAATAACGAGGTAATCCCGGAAACCTTTGTTATTTGGAAGAATCACAGGTGAGGTACGCTAGATACCTCAAGAAAAGAGAAAGAAGGGGCTTGTTAGGCCCCTTCAGTACTTGAGTTTCTGTTTCACTCCTTCAGACATCTTGAAACCCTGTACTTTTTCGAAGTGGGTTTCAAAATATCTTTCTTGTTTACGTTGTTCTTTGCGAGACAAGGGTCTCGCGCTGGTCAGTTTCCCGCGGGGGCCGGCATCGGAAGGGGGTCGTTCAGCTTGGCCACCTGTTTCCGCAGGCTGGGGATGAGCTTTTTGACTTCATCCAAGGCCTTGGTCAGCTTTTCAACGTGTTCCTTGCCGGCTTTCTTGGACTCTTCGTCCTTTTCATCGGCAAGCTTTTCGTTGAGGCTCTTGATAGCCACTTCCAGTCTAAGAACTTCGGCGTTGGCTACAGCCAGGTAGTCAGCGGCATTGTTGGGTGCCAGGCTGTCGATTTCCGTGGCGGACAGCTTCAGCAGCTTGCTGACCTTGATCTGGGCCGCGACGTTCTTCGAGCCTTCGCGGAAGTTCTTGATGGGGTGCTTGCAAAACGTGACGAGGCTGGTCATCGCACCGTGGATCGCGTCGTGAAACGCGTAATACAGGGCGATGCCGATAGCCGCTCCGAACACACCGATCAGCACATTCTTCCAGTTGATCATGTTAATACCTCCATGAGTATTTCATTCTTTTTCGGATTCTGATTGCCCAAAGAAAACAGTCGAAAACCGCGCCGATGCCGAGGGCAATAACGACAACGCCGAGGTTGGGTGCAGCAAACATGCCAGCTAGGACAGTTAGTGGAAGTCCCAAGTCCAGCATGATTGTTGTGATAGGGTTGGAATGACAAAATCGTCTGAACCATCTTGGTAGATGGAAGTACAGAGTTACGATGTTTATCGTTCCAAAGAGGATTGCGAGGGTAATGAGCATGGTTACACCTCGTTGAGAGATTTCAGAAACACATATAGTCTTGGTAGAACTTTTGGTAGGATTGGTTTGATCCAATTGGTACCAAAGGGTAGTTGCATCTTTGATATTCCTTGAGCATCAAGGATAGGCAGAAGTTCTGGGTTTTGCTTAATAGCATTTATGAGTATTTGTCCAGATCCTGGGCCTTTTTGTTGGAAGATTGTTGCTTGCTGGTGTATTCGTTTGTACTCATCTTGGAGTTCTCGTGGTGTCTTTTTGGCTACAGCCCTGGCGTTGATGTAACGTACTGGCTGAGTTTTACTGTTCCACCATCTGTTGAGTTTTCTTGCTCCTACTATAAGCAAGACTGCTTGAATTGTGAAGTAAACGATAAATACGAATTCTAGCATAGTTTACTCCTTATTTCAGTAGGATGAAAATCAGGGTGGTGACTGTTGCGCCGACGAGACTGCCAGCGGTAATGTATAGCAGAATTTTGGGCGTTGAGAACAACAACCCTTTGATGAAGATGCTCATTCTGTCATGGATTGGCTCGGGCGGGACGAACACAATGTCCGTTTCCAGCGTTTGCTGGATATGGGGTTCTATGTATCCGCCTAGCATTTCCATGTCTTCTGCATCGTCGATCATGGCTTGCTGCATTTCTTTGGCTGTGTCGTAGGCCATGGCTGCAGCCGCCGTTTGTCCACTTCGTGCGATTCGGTCTGCCTCATTTAAGAGGCGGATAATTTCATTGTTGTCGTCATTGAGTCTTTGCTTGATGGCTTCTCTGTGCTCATGGTCTGGGTTGTTACCCATAAGAGTACAGATGCCATCAATTCCTGATTCCAGAAAATCCATGAGTCCCATAGGCTATCCTCCTTAGTTGTAAAATCTACTCAAAAAAAGAGAAAAAAGACATGAAAAGTATCATAGCAGGCATGGTAAAAATTGCTGCCATCGATGAAGATGTACGTTTGCATGAATCCCCCTAAAATAGAACATGGGGTTACAAAGTAACCCCATGGAGGTGATAAACTTAGACTCGCAAAGCGAATCTAAGGAGTTTATTCAACCGATGACGTACGCTAGCATGTTGAAAATGTCCAGAATGATGTTCATGTTATCCTCCTAAGTTTGGTTTTATATAACAGAGGGAGTGCCCTCTATAAGTAGAGCGTCAACAGATGGACACGGCGAGTCTGTTGCCGTACTCGGTTAAATTTACTATTAGAGACATGTCGTGTCGCGGTGTGGGCCGTGGGGCTAGTACTCACTTATAGAGGTTCACCTCTGTTTTATTTTGGTTTTTGAGAGAGTACATGCTGTTATATTTCTTTTTATCATATCTTGCTTGCATGAGAGCAGAAACTCCAATGAATGCAGCAACTATAATGGGTCTTCCTACTTTGTATATTGTTATTGCGAGATCTGAAGCTTCTGCCACTTGGCCGAGGATTGGAACATGCTTACCTAGTTTTTTTAGATTTTTGAAGTATTCATTCATATTATCCTCCTATCAGGCTAGTATTCACACCGGTTGGCGAATCTCTTCAAGAATTCAATCTTGTCCTGGCATCTCTCTGTCTTGGCGAGTGCTTCCCTGGCCACGGGCTTCAGTGCCTCGACCAGGAGGTACTTCTTGTGGGCGTACGCCCACCCCGAACATGTCGGTGATGCGGATGAGGAACCCGGCGGTCAACCGGCCCACGCACTTGTAGCAGGTGACCGATCCCTCGTCAAACGACTTCCACATGCTACCCCTGAGGTCCTGCATGGCTCAGATCCTCCAAATTCAAAATGATCTGGTCTCGTCCTTTCAAACCGCCCCCTCCGGGCCATCTCATCGGAACATACCCGGAACGTAGGGGCGACGGTAATGCCCTTAACGGCAGCGGTAAATTGTCAACGAAACGACAAGCCAAATACGAATCGGGCGTCATCCCCGGATGTACGCCCGGAAATGACGCCCTGAATTCCTCAGCCGCCGTAAATCTTGGAGTAGATGTCCTGCGGGATCTGCCGCTTGTATTTCCGCATGATCCGGTAAGCCGCCTTGGCTTGCTTCGGCGTGAAATTGAACTCCTGATCGGCCAGGGAATGGCCGAAGTCGGCGTCCATCTTGTTGAACCCGGACCCGTCCAGAGCGTTGGCGTAATCGCACCGGTTGGCCACCATCTTGACGGCCATCTGCAGCATGGCCGACTGCTCCTCGGTCAGACCCACCTCAGCGAATGCCTTGGCTCGGGCTTCCGTGGTATTTTCCTTGGCCTTGGGGGCCGGGGTGGCTACCTTAGTAGCTTCCTTGGCCTCAACCACGTCCCCGGCCTCTTCTCCGGGGAACCCGCCGATGAACCCCTGGGCCTCCAACTCCTCCATGGTCTCGGTCTGCGGGTGCTCCTGCTTCAGCACCTCCACCCGCTCCGTCTGCCGGTTCCACTCCTCGGTCAGACCGTTGACCCCCGCGCCGAGGTCCATGGCCCGATCGATGTTCTCCTGCTTGCCCACTATGATGTTGGCCATCCGGGAGTCGATGGAACCTTCCAGAACCAAGTGCTGCACCAGCACACCCTCGTTCTGGCCCTTGCGGTGGCAGCGGTCCTCAGCCTGGGTCACGTTGCCGGGCACCCAGTCGATCTCAAGGAACACCACATGGGATGAAGCGGTCAAGGTGATGCCCACCCCGGAAGCCCCCATGGTCCCCACGAACAACTGCACCGACCCGTCCGTCTGGAACCGGTCCACCGAGTTCTGCCGCTTCTCCTTGCTCATGTCCCCGGTGGAGAGGACCGCCCGATTCTGAAACTCGGTGAAGATCTGGTCGGCGACGTCCTTGTGCCAGCAGAACAACACCACCTTCTTGGCCGGGTCATCATCCAACAGGTCATACAGGTGGCTGATCGCGTACGGCACCTTGGCCAGCCCGGTCTCGTGCCGGATCACGCTCATCTCCTCGAACAACACCTGCTCGGCCTCATGCAGGTCCCGCACGGCGTTCCGGTAGGCTTCCTCGTCATTGGCCACCCTGGCCTGTTCCATGGCGTCCTTCAGCAGGGCGATGGCCTCCTGCTTGGAATCCCACAGGTCGTTGCCCCGCTTGATCAAGTCGGCCGCACCGTTGGCCGGAAGTTCGATCACCTGCCGCCGCTTCGGCGGGAGGTCCTTCATCACGTCCCGCTTCAACCGCCGGATCATGATGGTGGAGCGGAGCTTGGTCTGAAGCTCCTCCAAATTGGACGCCCCGGTCATATCCCAACCGAACCGGGTCTGAATGGCGTTGCAGTACCGCTTGGCGTAGGCCATGAAGTTGTTCCACGTGTTGGGGTCCAGCGAGTTGATCAGAGTCCAGAGTTCCACCGGCCGGTTCACGATGGGGGTGCCGGTCATGTAGATCTTGCGCTTGGCCGGGATCGGCTTCACGGTCCAAGTCCGGATCTTCCAGTCCCATTTGCCGAGGATCAGCTTGGTCCGCATGGCCTCGCGGTTCTTGGCGTAGTGGGCCTCGTCCACCACCAGCAGATCCCACTCGGCCGAGTGGATGAACCCGATGTACTTGGCGAGGATGTCGTAGTTGATGATGAAGATGTCGGCCGTGAAGTCGTCCTGCTTCCCGCCGAGGACCGACACCCGCAGCGGCCGCACCAGCCACTTCTCGCATTCGCGCTTCCAATTGATCTTGAGGAAGGCCGGGCAGATCACCAGCACCCGCTTGATGTCCGGGTTCAAATTGACCACCCCGATCGCCTGGATGGTCTTGCCGAGTCCCGGTTCATCCCCGATCAGAGCGTTGCCCCGGTTGTACGCTTCAATAATCCCAGCCTTCTGGAAAGGCATGTACTCCAAGTTGGGGTTCGAGGGGATCTTGACCTCGGCGTCCGTGGCGAAAGAGGAACTGAACCGGGCAACCAACCGGCCCCGCCACTCGTCCAGGATATCCTTGGTCTCGCCGTAGGCCAGATCGTACAGCTTGTTGGCCACCTCGGTGGAGGGGGCGTACCACGTCTTGTGGGTCCCATCCCACCGGAAACCGGCCCCCTTGGGAACCTCTCGCTCCTCGTACGGGCAGACCGTCTCGAACCGCTTCCGCTCCTCATCCCAAATCAGCTTAGTTTTCATCGGACACCTCCCACTCCAACTTTGTAGATGGTGATTGCTAGGTCAGTACAGGAAGCTACTTGGCCTAGGATCGGGACATGTTTGCCTAGTTTTTTTAGGTTTCGGAGATACTCGTTCATGTTATCCTCCTAGGTATCCTATAAATTTTAGAAAATAGGGAGAGGGCAAGATGCCGGTTATTGGAGTTATGCGTCGGGGCGGTCACATTCAATGTTCCGCGCCATGCCACGCACTATCCGCCGTACTCACCCTCTCCCAGTGGAGGATACCATCAAGAAAAGAGAAAAAAAGAGGGCACGGGCCCCCTTTAGTTGATATTGGTGTTATTGTGAAGTAGCACGTTCACCAAGTCGGAGTCGAAATCCGGCTTGGGGTCGACGTGTGGTGCGAGAGTGGTCAGAACGCTTGTAAGTGCGGTATCAGCCTTGATTAGGTCTTGTAGCACTTTGACGCTTAGTGCATTGTTCATGCTCTTGTCGGTGTCCATGGCGACGATCAGCATCTTTACCATGAATTCAACTTTGCCGAGCGCGCCGCAGAGAGCCGTCATAAACACTTCGTGATTGCACGGCATTGGTATACCTCCAAAGAAAGATATTACTACCAAGAAAAGAGAAAAAAGAAGGCGTAAGCCTTCTTTTTGGTTACAGTTTGAACTCGGTTGTGGCCAGGTTGACGATGTGGATGCCGTAAGCACGGGCTAATCGGAGTGCCTGCTCGGTGCCGCCATGGCCGGGACTCCAGCAGATGACCATGTCTACTGGTGTCTTGAGGTCAATGCCGAGAATCTGGTGCATGTTGCGGGCGTGCAATAGGGTCGCTGCCCGCGAGCACATGTGCCAGGCTGGGTGATGGTCTGCGGCTAACGCCAGCGCTGCTTGTGACGGCCGGTTGAGTGGCGATGTAGATCCGTTGAATCCTGGCCAAGGCAAGAATATCTCTTTCTTACCATTGGCACGGTCACACCCACGTTCGAACGCCGAGTCTGCGCCGGCCGCGGCCCCGGAACGTAGTACCCAGCCCTTCTGGGCCATTTCGAAGCCAATGATCTCCATTTGTTGTAGAACGGTTGTTGGAGTTCTTCTGGAACCAATACCGGCATAGACGTGTGTACGGAATGGGATTTGCTTTTCATTCTGTTGGCACATAGCTTGTATCCTCCAAAGAAAAAGAGTAAGTTCCCCTAGGTACCGTTTACTACTCGGTTTAAGGCCCTACGCAAACCTAGGGGAAAGAAGCAACTCATGAAAAGAGAAAAAAAGAAGGCCGAAGCCCTCTTTTCATAAAGGTATTACAAGTACGAGCTTTTGGTGCTTACGCACCTTCCAGCATCCGTGGGATGATGCCGGGAAGGCCACAATAAGCGAGTCCGGCCAGATTTCCGGGCCATCATCTGCGTGCTTAGATGACAGCCAATGGGTTTCGATCTTTGTAGGGTCGAACTGGACGACCCACGGCCCGCGGCCGCCGGTAGATCGTTCTTCCCAACCCTCTGGGCACGGTGGAGCGATTCGCCCGCGGCAGAAATTACACTCGCAGGCGTTACGGAACGCTCGCCAGTTGTCGCCCCATTCATCTGGGGTTCTCATGATTTACCTCCAATGTAAATGTTTGGCGTGTGGGGGGATTCGAACACCCCCTGCCCGATGCTACTCGGGTTACTACACACGGAGCCATAACCGGTTTATGGCCCAGCACTATGCGCACTTGTGCTGGTTTTCGCCGGGTCGCTCTCCGCTACACACGCCATGAAAAGAGAATAAGGGGTGTTAGTCCCCCACGACCACCATGCTGGTCGCCATCGCGATGGTGGTGGCCTCACCATCGCTCTCAAGGCGGCGGACGTACTCGGCGTACGCCCGACGGGCCGCCTTGCGCTCATCCAGGCGGGCGGCAAGCGCCTGGATGGCCTCCGCCTCGCGGCGGCGAGTGTCGTTTTTGGAGTCCATGGCAACCTCCATAATTAAACTTAGTCATAAAAAGAGAATAAGGGGCCGGAGCCCCTTAGTTGCTAGAACGGATTCCCGCTGTCGGTCGCGGGCGCGGGGGCGGGCGCGGTGGTCGTGGTCGCGGGCTTTTCATCCGGGGACGAAGTGTCCTCGGTCAAAGTCCCGCGTTTGAACACTTGGGATGTCCCGCCTGTCTTGGTGGCGACCGCCACGGCTTTGTCGGCGTCGAACATGACCCCGGAGAACCACACGCCTCCGACATTGAGGCTAGCGGTGACAACCTGGGTGCCGTCAGCCTTGACCACCTTCTTCAGGAGAAGGGGGACTCCGCTCGCCAGCGCCACCAGGATCTGGGCCTCCGCGCCGAACTTGTCAGCGACCAATTGCTTGATAGACATTATCGTACCTCCAGGGCAAAGATTTTCAATCAATAGCAGAGAATCAGACTCCGTGATGGGCCGCCAACAACCCACCACGGAGCCCGAAACTCATCATGAAAAGAGAATAACAGGCGTTGGGATCTCCAACACCTAGCGGGATCGGCACATCCCACCAGGAAGAGAGCATTAATCCCCGCACCGGTGCTTTCCATTCTCCGCCACGGAGGAAGCTACTCCCCGCGAGACTGTCGGTGCGAGGCAGCAATTGGGCTAGAACACGTCCACAGACTCAGTTTCCTCTACTTACTAAGGAGGAGATCTATTGTTAGGCATATTCTCTCTCTTAGTAACTAGCTGACTTTAACTATCTTCTTATAGTCAGAAGATACTGTAAACTTGAGGCGATATTCCTTCGCCTCTGGTACACTCCATATTAGTGCCGGGACGGTAACAGTCCCATCCTCGTGCACCTTTACTTGACAGTCATACATGTACGTATAAGCAGGTTGGCCAATGGTTTTCCTGATATACGCCATGATGACTGGTTTGCACCTGTCCATTATAGCACAGAGCCGTTCAAAGCTAGCAACGGCACGGGCTATCTCGGCCCTTTCCCTGTCAGAGGAGTTCATTAAAACCCCTCCTTGATCTTGGCAGCAACAGCTGCCTTGAACAGAGGAGTGTAGATGAACTTCCTGAAGTACGTACGCCAAGGCTTTTCGCCCTGTAGGCGCCGTGACCGCCAGGTATCTACTTCCTCTTGTTCGTTTAGCCACACGGTAATAACGTAGTCCGTACTAGTCATAACCGTGGCTTTGAGCAATAATGGGCTGTCGCAGGTTTCTTCCCACACGATGGTGCTGTTTTCCCTGCGCGCCCACACGTTTCTGCCGCCGATATTGCGGATTTCTACTATCATGGAAATAAAAAGGAGGGGTAACACCCCTCCTATTCCTCCACGTAATAGCTATCCGCTTGATCCTGACTAAGAACCAAGTCAGGATCGGGCCCATCGTCAAGGACATATTCGGAGAGGTCTGTCCCCTCTTCGTAGTCCTCGCCGATTTCCCCGGCGGGTGTATCCTTATACCACCCGGACACCAGCCGAGCGGTAGCTGCAGCAATGTGATCGGTCCAGCAAAGCCGATCACTTATAAGGCGATAATTAGTAACCAGAGCGATGTAGAAACAAAGCTCTGGCTGCTCTTTCGCCCAAGACTGGACAACTGCCGGCAGGCAGTCCTTGATCCAGTCTTTCGTAAAGATCTGCAGTTCCACGTGTTGGGTGACATGCTGAATCACCTGCAGTGTGGACACTGCTTGCCCGCCGCCAGCAGGAATCCATCTGGCATCGGCGAGGGTGGCAGCCGTATAGCTGACCAACATCCCCCACGCCTCGGCCAGGTCCTCGCGGGTCGGGGTAGCTTCGGGAGGAAGCCCCTCAAGTTGGGGCATCCCGCCCTTGCCCATCACCTGCATGTTCTGCAGGATGCGGGCCTTCAACATGGTGGCCACGTTATTGCCACCGAAGAAGCGGCGCAGATTCGACTGGGCCGTCGGACGATCCTTGGCCAGCTGGGCTTCAAACAGCGGCTTGAGCCACTGCTGATTGAATGGGCGCATGTCCCATTCATATTTTCCCTTTGGCCGGTCTTGCACATACTTAGCGGCGAGCGTGTACATAGCTGCCGCCATGCGGTACGTGCGACCCTCGGCCAACCACCGCTGGATGGTGGGGCGCCACACGGTACGGAAGAACCGGTTGGTTGCCTCCGTAGTGTGGGTCTGGGGCCGGAAGTCCTGTTTGTACATGGGCACTTTCTTGCCCTTGTACGTCACAACGTCCGGGATCAGCTCAGACAGCGCTGATCTGCTGCCGCCAATGTGCTGGAACAAGGAGCCCTGTACGGGGTAGGATTGGCCCTTTTTCCAGCATCCGTTGAGGAGGACGTTCTGGAGGACATCCACGCCAGCGTAGACACTCCCGTTTTTGTCCTCACTAACCATGGCGTACATGCCGTGAAACATGTCCGCCAGGTCGAACGGGAAGCTGAACGATCCCATGAAGCAAGCGACGTCGCTCAAGCGGGCGGCGTCGAGCTCATTCGAGATCGCATCAAAGAGCCCCACGATGTCGTGGGAGCCTTTGTGCTTCCCGTTACCCATGTCAATATACTCCTCGCCGAACCACTTCAGGAGAAGGACAAAGTACTTGCCCTCAATCTCCTTTAGGGTCACCAAGGAGTTAATGAGATGGGCGTACTTCGGCTCGTCGTCGGCGTCATACACCTTGCTCTGGAGAACTACTTCCCCAACACGAGCAAGGCGATACCGTTTCGCCGAGCTGTCGTTCGGGCAGCTATTCTTGGTGGCCACGCGAAGATTGGTGGGATACGCAGCCACGAGCGTGCGCATCTCCTCGCTGGTCGGGCCAATTTTGCCTGCCCGGAATTTGGAAACGACCTCGTTGACCTTGTCAGCAGGCAGCCCAAGCTTTGCAGCCAGAGCGTTTGCTTCCATGGTCTGGAAGTCATTATACATCGCCTCGAGGAACCGGTACGCAGGGAGGTACCGGCACACGGTAGCGGCCCACGTCCCAATGGACGCTAGCATGCCGTGTTCGAGACAATACAGGTGGCTTTCGTACACATGCTTCCACCCACCACACTTCTTGGTGGCAGGCTTGTCCATGTACTTGGCCACCAGGGCCATGTCGGCGCGGGCTTCCAGATTAGGAATCTGGAAATTGTCCTTGATGCCGGCCAGGAAGCGCTCGTCAAAGAGCACCTTGGCTTCGTCATCAAGGTCCGCCCCGCCCAGAGTGCCCAACACCTGCTTCAAGTCGTGGAAGTTCACGTAAAGAACTCCCACGGCCGCGAACAGGGCCGGCACAGCCTTAGCGAAGTCCTTGAAGAGACCAACGACGATCTCCCAGGGATTCGCATGGGGCGAACGAACTACCGCCCCTTCTCCTTCCCGGCCCCACAGATGGAACTCACCCTTGGCCATAACCAGCGACTTAACGCTGTAATAGCCGCTGGGAAGCCACCCAGTTGGGTCCGGTTGGACGTACCCCCGGTCGCTGAACTCGGCCGGGATCATGACTCTCCCAATCGCGATCTTATCACGAAGCGTCTTGCCCTTGAGGGCAATGTTCATGATAAGGCTCCGCAATTGGGGAAATCTGAAGATGTTGACCTTGCCCATGATGCGCAGGGCAGTAAGAATGGTGGCATTCTTCTGCACCTGGCTTAGGTCCAGGTCTTCATCATCGACCTCCACCGCCTGAAGGTGGAGGAACTGACGGGTGGCCTCGACGCCAGCCCGCAACGCACGGTCAAAGGCCTCAAAGAATTCGTGCACATACTGCACGAAAACTCTTTCGGCCCCTGCCGTGAACATGGTGAGGAACTGCCGATCAGTGAAACAGGCACCGCGATGGTCCACGATACCTCCCACGATCAGCAGGCTGACCGACGGCAGCCAGTCGGTCTTGAAGTTGACCTCGTGGTAAACGATGTCAACACCAGGACCAAGGCGCCAAGAGACACGAGCATTGCCCTTGACAATGCCTCTGCCCTTAAACACAATTCTCACACACTTGAGAATTGTGCCTTCGGGGAGAGGCTGGACTCCCCGAGCGCGCCAATTAGATCCATATAGCAGGCGCATAATGTACTCGCCTGATACATGAATACACCCGTCATGGGCAGCCTTAAGGCTGGCTTCGAGAACGTCGTCAATTTCGACGCCCTCAGAAGCCGTAACCTCTCGCTGCCCCTCGTCGGTGAGCACCGCGTACCGAAGGCTTTCCGACTGCCAGTCGACAGCCAGAACGCCGCCCAGTAAGGCGCTCATCCGAGCGAAGACGGTGCCCATGATGGCTTTCATGGGCTTGTCTGATGTAGGCATGCCCCACATGGACATGCCCTTGACCACTCCGTCAGCCCAATCGGGGTGGACATAGAACGTCCACTTGGACTGTCGGATGACGCACCACAGGGTCGTGGGCTTACGGAGCTCACCACGAAGAAGGGTTACCGCCTTCTTTCGCAGCCACGCCTTTCGGGTGCGGACGACAGAAGCATCGACGTCCCAAGACTCAATTCTGAGCTTGGAAGCATCGAGCTTCTTTGATTCGAGGAAGCCCAAGAGGACGGCAAATCGGCCCGTCTCCTGGGATTCCTCACGCTCAACGTTGAGGTACCGGCCTTCCTCAACCGAAACAGTCACTTTCGTTTTAGGAAAGCGGCTGTTGTTGAGGAGTGTCCCCAACTTTCGCATGGCTTTCAGTACAGCCATGGCTCCTCCTTTATTCCCAAGGAGGGAGATCGGTGGCCGGACATTCGGTGTCCGGCTCTCGCCCTCCAGAAGGAATCGGCTCTGTGGGGATTAGCCACGACTTGGCCGCAGCCAAGGAGCTAAATCCCCGGAAATTGGCACCCGACAGGTTCTGAGTGAACCCGTAGGCGCCTTTCTGGCCATACCATCCCTCGATGATAAGGCCTTCCGGGTACAAGAAGACGGACTTGCCGATGTCCGCCTTCGTGTAGCGGGATTTGATCCGCTCTCGGATCTCCTCCCGGTTCTTTTCGGAGATCTTAATGGAGAAGAAGCGGAAACGCTCCTTCACCTTATAATAAGGTGCTGCCATCTTGGCCTCCTAGTGCTTGCGGAGATAGCGAGCGGTGGCCTCGCAGATCTCCACAAGAACCCAAAAAATGAGGATAGCGAACACTGGCCAAAAGTAGGCCATTAGCTGTTCTCCTCGATGTGCTCGAGGACAGTCATCGCAACGGTGACTGCCCCGAACAAGATGACCACCGCGCCCACTGCGTATGCAATGAGCAACGGTGGGTACAAAATACAAGATTGGAGCAGCTGCTCCAATCCCAACGCCATTACGCCACCTCCTGGAGGAGGACGCCCAGCCGGGCGAGCTGGACGTCCACCACCGCCTGAGCCCTTGCGAGGCTCAGGTCGGTGGCCTCCATACGGGCCTTCTGGGCCCGGAGTTGGGCGGCGCCGGAGTGGATCGCCGCCAGGATCGCCGCGTTGTCCTTCAACGCGGCGATAAACTCCGGATGCCTTGCTGTGGCATCCAGAGCGGCGACGACGTCCGCCGCGGCGAGGCGGCGGGAGGCTTCAAGCCCCCGGAGCCGAAGCTCCAGGGACTTGATCCGCCGGGCAGTTTCCCGGCGGCGGACAGCAAGCCCTGCCCATTCCTGGGCGAGGGCCACCTGGCGGAGGCGCATCCGCCAGATGTTGAGGGCCTTCTCGGCCTTGGCCGCGTCGGGCCGCGTCCAGGCCGAGCCGCTCCCCCACTGCTTGGGGGAGCGGGTCTTGGTCTCCACCGGCTTGCGCCAGCGAAGAAGCCGGGCCTTGCGGGCCGCAGCCCGCTTGGCCCGACGTTCCTCCAGCCGCGGGTGCTGGAGTGCCTGCTCCAGCGCCGCAGCCTCTTCGCGCCGTTGGCGGCGGCGCGAAGCTTTGGAGGAATGGCCCTCCAAGCGGGTCAGCACCCGCTTGGAGGGGTTGGCCGAACACATTCGGGCCTGCGCCTCAGAAGCGAGGCGGGCAGCCCGAAGCTGCTTGGACGCGACAGCCCGGCGGAGCCGAGCTGTCCGGATAGCCTGGGCGCAGGGGCCGGCGCCCACGGTGGCGCCCCGGAAGGCGCCCAGGATGGTCCGCCCCTTGGGCGGGCGAACCATCCCCTCCTGGGCCAGCAGGGCCAGCCCGATCAGGGCCAGCGCCTGAAGGCCCATGAGGACGGTCAGGACGAGGATGATGCTCATTAGAGCACCTCCTTGTTGTTGCGTTTAAGCTAGCTGTATGTCGCTAGCGGGCACGTCGTAGCCCATATGTCAACCCATGGGTGTAAGCGTCAATACCGCCGCTACCATGGGGTACTACTACAGATAGCCCTGTAGCACAGCCGCTCCTCTTTTACGTCTTTGGAGTCGCGCTCGGACTGGGGCATGACACTCCATGCCCCTGTAAAAGATCATACTCCCATGAGTGTATGGGAGGGAACGTTACTTTGACTACTTGGTGGTCATGGTCTCGGCGGCCGCCACCAACACCACCCGGTCGGCGGCCGACATGGCCGCCAGGTAGCGGCGCATGAACGCCACAGCCTGGGCCGTGGCGCTCACCTTCTGCTCCACCGTTGTCAAGGCCGCAGCCTTGACATTCGTCTTCTTCTCGGTCATGGTATCTATCCTCCACTGGGCGGGGCGTGCCGTTGCAGAGAGCCCCTTTAACCCATACTTAACCCCATAATCCATATTATGAGGTTGAGTATGAGTGCCCGATATTTATTATCGCCTCGGAGCAGGGCGATATCTTACATCCCCTTAGATCGGGGCTTAGTTGGTCTGGGTAGCCACCTCAATGTGGGTGAACTCTCGGCGGGGGGCATACACCGCCTGAAGGGAGAACAGCATGTCGATTGCCTCTTCCCGGTAAGAGGCTCGGGTTGACTTGAAGAGGTGGTTGTCGATCATAAGATTAACAACCCAATACCCGGAGTTCAGTTCTCTGATGTAGCCGGAACAGAGCCCGTTCCGGCCATCATATTTAAAGCTGCGGGTGGTGGTGGTCATGTCCTTGACCACACGTGGGGTGGCGGGGACGGCCTTGGCGTTGGCCTTGGCCTTGGCGTCGAGGGCGGCGGCGATCACGATGATGCCGATGATCACGACGATTCCGATCACGATGGCGATGATGCTCATAGAGCACCTCCTCTTTTTGCGTTTAAGCTACCTTAAGGTAGCGGGCACGTCGTAGCCCTTTAAACCACATTAAAGCACATTAACATTACTGCTAATGTACTTTAAAATGGGGAGGGGACTACCTACCCATAGCCCATGGTATGTACCTTGTGGTACTCATGGAGCTAGGACTATGGCATAGGCAGTCCCCTCTAGTGGAGGGAGATACCAACCCACTAGCTGTCACCTAGTGAGTTGATATGGATTTATGCTACTACTTGCACCGTAGCATCTGGTGCGTGTCAGTAGCCAGGGACTACACACTAGTGACCACTATTTGTGGTATAGTGCGCTGTTGGGCAACTCGGGTATAAGGCAATATGCCTACCCTTGGCCCATCCTGGGTAACCAACACATGTATTGTCGTACTAGCACACTGGTATGCTAGAGTACCTGGTATTCTCCTTCAAAGGAGATAACAGAATAGGTACTTTACGGTATGTCCACCATCTTATGGACATAGCCCTACTGTTTGATGTAGGACATCATCTGTGTGGGAATAAGCCACACTCTTCTCTCGCTTTTCTAGATAAAGCAAGGCAAACTGTTGATGGGGTGATTGCCAATGGAGATGGCCCATCAACCGACGGGGTGGCATTGAAACGAATTGCTTCGTCACAACACCACTACTAGGTAACCTCTAAAAAATATAAGTCCTTTTTTCCCTATATAAGGCTTTTTCCTTTTTTTCTAATTTCCTTTTTTCCTTTTAACCTTACACCTTCCTTAAAATAATTTTAAGTATTGTGATTTTTCTTGTTTATTTCTAGGTAAAGTTAGTGTATAATAGAGATAAGTCTAAAGAAGGAGAAAGCAGATGTTTAATGATAGGTTTAAATGGTTAGTGATTGAGGAGGACGGGTGGGGTGACAGAACAAGTGGGGCTTGTTTCAAGAATAAGAGGGATGCAATTAAGAGGCTAAAGGAAATTAATTTAATGAATGGGTACACAGGGAAGTGTGCGGGTGCTCAATTATACAAGTTAGAACTGGTTGATACGAGTGATGTTAATTGCATTTTGGAGGACAACTAAGGTGTTCAAGTTACCGGGCAGGGTCAATGAAATAGCCAAAGTCTATTTAATTAAGAAGGGCGATGAAACTCCTAGGATTATTCAAGCGAAGCAGGCGATAGACGACATGCAATATTTATTATGTGTTTTAGCTGTAGTGAGTAATGCTTATGAGAATTTAATGGAGGGTGCAGACGATGAAGCTGTAGACTTATCTATGGATGTGGATAAATTAATAAGTAGTGGAACTGACATTTTATATAGGTGAGGTATTTAAACCGTGGCAATAGAATTAAGAGAGAGTTTAGTACTGGTAGTAGATGGGGCGGAGCTTGAGGTAACTAGGGAGGAAGCGGAGGAGATATATGAGGTATTGAAGAGGTACTTAAACAAGGGTGAGGAGATCAAGTGGGTACCGTGGTATCCCACACCATATTTTTATGAAACCACTTATCCACCGGAAGGGGGGAAGTGGGAGGTTACTATTACTACGAATGCGGAGGATGGCAACGAAGGGCCTTGTTATATATCTGACATGAACCAACCTAACAGGGTATGGTAAGGTATGGGACAATCAATAAACAAGGATGAAGTAATGGTAGGTGAGGTACTAGTGGATGTAAAGGACAATTTACTTCACGAGAGGTATTTTGATAATCCTTGGCTAGCTGAGAAGACGATATATGAATTAGTAGGGATAGTGGAGCAACTACTTGTTTACATAGAGGTATTATCGAATGAAGGTGGGCGGTGAGTATAATATACAGAAGTGTAAATTTTAGTTATACTATATAACTTGGGAATTTCCCTGTAAGGGAGGTAGTTAAGTATGAAATTTGGATTTAAAAGAAACACCAAGTTTATGGAGAAGATAGCTGACAGGTTAGAGAATGGTTATTATGATGTAGACAGTTACCTAGACATATTGGAGAAGTGCTGTGATGAGTTTGAGGTGGGGGCGGAGGAGCTATACGAGGAACTCCGCAAAGAGAAGTATTTAAGGGATTTAGCTATAAAGAAGAATTTTTCTGACTAACAATTAAAAAGGGAATTAAAAAGCATATATTCTAGGTATAAGTGTGTACCTAAAATATAGTGATATAAGGAATTAGAGATTTTAAAAACGCCGCGGCGGCTTCAGGAGTATAGATGGCCAATTACATATTGATTGAAATACCTGAGACAGATGAGAATGGGGATGACATAGATCTTTATCAATTGGATAAGATAGTCTTCATGATAAAGACTAGTTTAGATCCAGTAAGTGTACGGAACGTATTAAGTGTAGCGTACAGGAAGATAAATGATTCAGTTCAAGGCGAGTTATGGTATAATGAATGGTTAGGTTCTCACAGTGATTGTAGTAAGGTAATTGAGGCCATGGGGTACTTAGGTGAATCTGTAGGTAAGAAGTTAGTGGATACTTATAAAGCAATGAATGAAAGTCAGTTAGTTAATTTAGAAGAGTTTTTAGAGGAGTACAAGAACAGTCCTGATTTAACGGACATAGTGATGAAGAAGGATGACAAGAGGGAAGAGGATGGTTACTAAGCCATTTACTATAAGTTTTGACATTGATGGTGTCTGGTGTGATTTTGTTTTTGGGTTTACCAAGATAGCTCAAGAACTGGGTATGATAACCCACGTTAACAAAGTTCAAGAACAAAAATACTGGTCATTTAAAGATTCTCATGGTTTAACTGATAAGGAACATGAGAGGTTAGTTGAGAGGTTAGAGGAATTAGGGGACAGGTTTTGGGTTAGCATCCCGCCGGTTAATGGGATTACTCCTTGGGAAACGTATAAGAGCTTGAATAGGAGATCGGATACTAGAATAGTCTTTATTACTTCCAGGCGGTTTTGTACCCTTGGTGGGATTCAAGAGTGGTTCAAGCAATACGGGCAGATAGACATAAAGAAAGAACAGATTTATATGGTTACTAATAATGACAAAAGGTCGGCGGCCATGCAGGCAGAAGTAGATATACATATCGACGATAGCCCCGAGGCGCTGGAACTGTTACTCGATAAACCCTACCCTAAACAAGTAGTCGGGATAAAGTATAAGTATAACGAACATCTGTGGGCAGATAAACGTATTATGTGGGTTGATTCTTTAATTGATTATTTATTGCTTTGCCAACAAACCTTACGAAAAGAATATGCGTATTAGGAGAGAACATGACTAAAATTAATGAAAACCCTCCAACTATTTATCTGTCTGGTGCTATTGAAAACTTGAAGAATTTTGGTTCTGATTGGAGATTGGAAGCTGAAAAAAAGTTGAGATCTTTAGGATTTGAGACTGTAAACCCCGTTGACCTGGTTGATGACTTTTCTCGTATCACTGGGTTTGAAAGAAAGGATATTCCAACTTTAAAGAAAAAGAACCCAGCCAAGTTGGCTCAAGGGTTTAAAGAAATAATTAAACGAGATTTAGAGGCAGTTTCTTATAGTGATTATATACTAGTGTACTGGGATAAAGCCGCAGCTGAAGGGGCTGGTACCCACGGCGAAGCAACCTATGCATTTTCTCTTGGAATACCAGTTTACTTGGTTGCTAAAATTAAACCTGAACATGTCCCCGTATGGTTGCTTGGCTGCTGTGAAGGTGTTTTTGAAAGTTTGGTAGATGCGCTAAGCTTCTTTAGAGAAATTGCGCAACAAAGAGGATTAAGATTAAGGATACCCGATGTAGATTAAATAGCGGAGGTAACTAGTTATGACCGAACTTAAAAATATGAAAAAAGATGATTTAAAGAAACTTATCGGCAAACTGGAATACCTCCGTCGAGTGGCTACTAAGCAAGGTAAAAAAGAAAAAGAAGATGACTATACCCGCTATCTTATCTACTTGAGGAAATTATATCGTATGAAGATGAAGGAAGAACTTTAATGGAGCCATTCATACCACAGGGAGAACGTGCTCTCGTTGCTAGATATGTTAGGGGACTTATTAGAAGAGTCCCCTATACTTTATATGTTGAACCTAGAATAGGGGATGGCATGTTTGCTTATGGGGTATATCCTCATAATGCAATATTAAATGACGTTGGTACCGGCGCCGCTAATGCACTGAGAGTTATCAAAAATAATATCTCAGCTTTCTTTAATACGGTAGAAGAATTAAGAAAAGAACCAATTAATCAAAACTATATAGATCATGTAAAACGAGCAGTTACTTATTGCGCTAATAAAAATAACTACGCTTTCATTGATGAAAACTTCTATAACTTGGTTGAATTGTCTCAATACTTGAATGATAATAATGTATTAATAAATAGCGGCGATAACATAGAAGGTTGCTTGAGTAATGTAGAAAGAAAAAATCTGGTTGTTATTAGCAATCCAGATCTTGATGAAAACTTACTTGAAATGTTAGAAGCTACTAAAGCGTATTATATATTGATTTTGACTAATTCCTCTGATGAAAGCATTCCACTTATATCATCTGGCCTAGAAGAAACATCTTCTAGGTGTCTTAAGAATTTCCGCTAAGTTTTAACAGTTCTTCGGTTTCTTGGGCTATTGTTTCTAGTGATGTCCAATGGGGCTTGTCAAAGTGTGACGAGCCTTGTAACACAGTAGGAACATAGTTTGTTTTCTGCCCAGTTGCCGTTGGGAAAGCGTCGTCGGTGAACTCGTATTTCAGCCCATAGTTCGTTTTAAAATATTCCAGTAAAGAGTATTTATTTACTGGGGCTTTACTGCCTACTTCTAGTGCTCCGTTACTGCCAGCCATTATGCAACTAACAATAGCACAGAATAAATCTTCAGGATGAATGTAGTCTCTAACTATATCAATTTTATTGGTATAAAATATTTTATTTTGTAAAACAGCTTGAACAAGATCTGAAATAAAATACCCATCATAGATATCAGCGTATCTGCTAAAGTAGGAGTATAGCCGTATGTCTGTAATGTGCAAGTGCCTAAGAGCCCGGTGCTTGGCTTCCGATGTGAGTTTGGAAATTGTATTGTAAGTGTTTACGTTATATGGATCAATAGAGCCTGCAACTATGTGGGATAGCTGTCCGGTACTAAAACTAATATAGGAAGCTTTTGGGTTATACTCACGCAGATAGTCTATACACAAATTATCATATTTTTCAGTAATTGTGAAGTAGCGGCTAAAGTCGTTGTTTAGTTTCTTGAATGTTCCAGCGCCCGTGCAGTTAATCAATGCATTGTATTTTCCAGAATTAAATTCATCGTATGTTAGGATTTTATGGTTGTTTTTAAAAGTTCTTATAAATTTTTCAACTTCTTGTGGATGAGTAGAACATAGAGTTAAGGAAACTTCTTCTGGATATGCAATGGAAAAGTTTCTAATCAGTCCTTTTGCTATGTGGGATGTTGCGCCCAATATTACTATATTGATTCCAGGACACGTATTCATAGATAATTGATTCCTCTTTTTTGTAACCAAACCTCAAAAGCCTCTTTTTAATATAAGGATTTTAATGATTCAGCAACAGAATCAATATCGTCTTCTGGGAATATTCTATATTTATTTATATTACATTCACGGCAAATGCTGTGTGTAGACTTACCTTCATCTAACATATTTAATCTAAAGTTTCTAAGTTTTTCCCCATTCCATATATCATATAAAGATTCTTTTGTACAGTTGCCAATTATCTCTGGATAGGCTATGGAGTAACATGGGACAACATTGCCATCTGGGTTTATCTGCATGGTAAAAAAGGGTTGTGGGCAAACTTTTGTTGTTCTGGCAGTAAGCCCAAACTGTGTTAGTTCCTCTTTTCCTAGCTCCGAATTCATCTCCACACCTGGATAAATTGGGCTGGCATGCTCAACTGACATGGAATCACAAATTTCTCCAAACATATCGTAAAATTTTAGTTTGTCTTCGTCGTTTCGCAATGCCACATCTATTATCTTGATGTATATGTGTAATTTGTCTTTATGCTTGTACAAATAACGGATGTTGTTGACAAATTCAGCCATATCAATATTAACATTACTTACTTCTTCATATCTTTCAGATGTGGTACCTTGCAGTGAGATAACTAGTCGGTCAAGACCAGCAGCTATGATAGAATCTGACATGGCATTTGATAATAAGTCAGCATTTGTTAATATTTCAGTTCTTTCTGCTCTTCCGCTTTGCTTGGCATAGGCAACCATGTCTGCAATATTTTTGTGTAGAAGTGGTTCACCCATACCAACAAATCGAATGACTTTAATGGTATTTGGGAACTCCTTTAGGTCTTCAATACACTTAGTGTAAAGTTCATAATCCATTAACGTTTTGTTGGAGATAAAACCTCGGTCTTCTCTGGGAATTGAAAACACACAGTATTTACATCGAAAAGTACATGCGTATACTGGAAAGAATTGAATTAAAATTGGGGTATTTAGAGGCAAAATGTCAGCTAGAGGTGTTCTTTGCCCGCCAGGTGCTGCTTTATCTATAATGATGGCCATTATTCAAAGTCTTCCTTATCAAATACATCTTGCCATATCACAGGCAGTTCCTTTCCATATATGCGTCCAATTTCATATTTTTCTATGAATTCTTTATCTTCGGCTATTAAGCAGGTGTTTTTCTTAAACGGTTTTAGTCTCATACACCTATCTAAGATATTTTTCAGCGGTTCTTCAAAAACATTACCTAAAGAACAATGAAAATAAGGGCACGGCAAAACATCCCCATACTGAGTAATTGATACAATATTACTACCAGCTATACACCCCAAATTCAAACCGTAGGCTGGCGTTATGTGAGTATATACCCAATGTTTCTTTTCCAATTCTCTAAAATAGTCCATGTCTTTCATATCAATTAAAATATCTGTGTTTCCTTCCCACGCACCTACCGGTTTAGCATACGTAACGAATACTCCTATGTTCCTATTGTTAAAGTATTGTATGAAGTTAATAAACTCATCTGAATATAGGCGCTGTTTTGTAACAACAGTTTGAATAAATATGTCTAGCCCAGCATTTAACGTCGCATCAACAGCAGCCATACATCTAGCATGAGAACCACGAGCTTTTCTAAAATCATCGTGTTCTTTTGGGTCAAGACTGTCGATACTTAATTGAATTCTATCTATGCCAATGTCTTTTAGATGCTTAGCTCTTTCTTCGTCAAGAAACCACCCGTTGGTATCAACGTTAATATAAAATCTTTCAGGGCCAATTGTTTGTATTAGTTCATCAAAATCTTTAAATATTAGGGGTTCTCCCCCAGTTATGACGAACCTAGCTAAGCCCAAGGCATCTGCTTGATCGGCCAGATTTCTGACATCTGGCATTGTAAATTCTCTTTTATTCTTTTTACCTTGAAATTTTTTTATGGAACAATGCTGGCATTTAAAATTGCATTTATAATTATATTGAAACTGTAGTATAGCAATACTTTCACCACGAGATATCTTATCATCAAATTTTATTACTTTTTCATAAACAAGAGGTTTTTCTTTTCTTAATTTTTCTCGTCTATCAAGTTCTTTTTGTTTAAGTAAGTGATCCACTATAGTGCCTCCTAATTTCATTCAACTCGCTTTCTGGTAAAAAGGGCCACAGGTCGTCTAAAGCAGAAGTTACCATTGTTGCTTTATGATCATCAGTTATAGATACCTTGGATGTAACTTTACATACAGTTGAATTTTCCATTGGCATTTTGACAATACAAACAACAGGTTCGCTGTATCTAGACGCCTCTTCGTATGCAATGGGTATAACAACATCAGCATTATATCCGTAAGCCTCAATTGTATGTAATCCATAGGCCTTACACACTCTTTTTAAATTGGGTAAATTAAGGCCGCTGGTTTTGGTGCTACCCACATAATTCATATTAAAATGTTGTTCCTGTGTACTTCTGATAGAAGCATATCCGCTATTATCCCACACATAGACAACTATTGGTTTTTTCAATGCGCTTAGGGTGGCCAACTCTTGTATATTAAGCTGTAGGCTTCCGTCCCCTTCAATGCATACGACAGTACCTAAACCAAACTTGGCGTGGGCGGCGCCAATCGCTGCCGGCAAACCAAACCCCATTGAACCTAATCCTGGGTTGTTTAATATTCTGGTTCCAGCAGGCAAGTTAATGTGCTGCATTGTTATTTCAGCACAGCCCCCTGAACTGCCAGGAACTACAATGTCATCTTTCTGCAATAGCCCAGATAAAATATTGATAAACTCATATGGGTCTAAGTATTCATTACAAGTTTGCCTGGGAGTTATTTTATACTTTTTCTTCCACTCTTGGCAAAGTTGTAGCCAGCTAATATCTTTTTTGGTGAATATCTCGTTCTTATCATGCAAAATTTCCAAGAAAATCCTTGCATCTATTTGTATCTTTTTTGTATTTTCTATTTTATTCAATTCATCTTGATCTATATCTACAACATATTTTACAGCATTCGGTGCAAAACAATCTGGCCTGTACCCGGTTTGTCCAAGGTCTAACCTTGCCCCTATACTTAGAACAAAGTCTGCGCCTTGCAGTGTAAAATTGGCCGCACGTTGACCAACAGATCCAGGCAATCCTATATAGTTTTCCCACTGAGAGCACATATCCATAGCTCTCCAGGTAGCCAATAATGGAATGTTATTTCTAGCCAACGTCTCTAAAAATGTTTTTAACCAACAAGAGTTATATGAAGACCTTAATCCATTACCAATTAGCACAACAGGATTATTGCTTTTTCTTAGATCAACAAGCATATCATCGGCGGCTCTTCTTGCAACCATTGCTGCTTGGTATGATAATTTATCTTCATTTGTCTCTAGCGTATTATCTGAGTATTTTTTATAATACGGATATTTTCCAATTGGATTTAATGTGTTATTAAAAATATAGAATTCTGCTAAACAGTCATTATAATTTAAGATTGCTGCCTGAATATCTAGTGGGATATCCAACCAGACTGGCCCTTTCCTGCCAGTAGTTGCTGTCTTAATTAGGTCAAATACAGTTTTTGTTATAAGGGCAGGGTCCAAAAGAGTCTCAACTTGTTTAACAACTGGAGCAACCAAGGCTGCGGTATTAACTTGTTGAAATCCGTATTGTCGCAAATTACCCGTTTTATTGAGATCGGTGGTTTTAACCTGACCAGATATAAAAAGACAGGGAGTTGAGTCTAACCACGCGGCTGTCGCTGCTGTGATGGCGTTGGTCACTCCTGGACCTGTTGTTACTAAACATACCCCCAATTCGTCAGTTAGCTGGCCGTAGGCATCCGCAGCAATTCCTGCTGCTTGTTCGTGTAACATACAAACAGGAGTTATGCTGCTTCTGCTCAACGAATCAACAAGATGCATAGCTCCTCCGCCGGGGAGATAAAACACGTGTTTGATTCCAAGCTTTTCTAATATAACGAAAAGATAGTCAGATAATTTAATTTTCCTCACTTGCTTCTCTCCAATAAGTTACAAATGTTTTTCTATTCTTATTTTTATTAATTTCTTCAACAGAATAATAAGAATCCGAGCTATCGTGAGTTGTTGACAGTTCTTCAATAACTGCTCCTGACGCAGTTTCCATTTTATGCTTTACGCCAGGCTCTACAACAACAATATCTCCTTTTGTATATGTTTTAGTTACATCATTTAGTGTTATATCTACATCACCCCAAATAATATAAAAGGCTTCCTCCTTTTTCAAATGGTACTGTTCAGGATGCTTTTGGCACGGAAGAAGCACTAAATATTTTTTACAATATTCTCTGTTTATTATTGTAAACATGGCCATTCCATACATAAAGAATTGATAAAGGCCGTAATGGTGAGAAAGCTCTATTTTTGTATTTTCAGGTATAACTATTCCACTTTTTTCAACCAATTCTTGAACAACTTGAACAGCTGACAAAACATATGACCTGTGGTCGTATCTTTTAACAGTGTTGTGTTTTATGGCAGAATTGGCCTTCAAAGATGAAGTGGCTGTAAATGAACAATACTTAGATACATCATTAGAGTAATACTGTTCATCTTCGGCAGGTATGGCATAGAAAAAATCTTTTTCAAACAGCCTTTCACCGGCATCAACATCTCTGTTAACAAAAACACCGCGCTTTAATGAATTTAAAGAATCTTGCTCTTCTTTTATGTTGGCTTCGCTAGATTCATACATTGCGCAAGCCTCTCGAAGAGCATTTAGCCAGCATTCCAGTTGCGGTGGCCTAACAGAATAAGAGTTAACGGCATTAGGATGTTTAATAGATGGTAGTGCTACGTGCTTTTCAAATATGTTGGCTCCACACGCTACAGCCATGAAGACAGATGAATATATGTTAGGATCTTCGTGTGTTGAGAAACCAACGTGCTTTAATTTAGGGAACATGCTTTGTATCTTTTGTAGACGAGAAACATTTAGATCTTGTGGTTCAGATGGATATTTTGCAACACAGTGCATAATGGCGTGTTCAATTTTACGGTGTCTGAAAAAGTTATGAACTTTTTTGACTTCATACAAATCAATACCGGCCGTAGATGCAATTACAGGTAAACCGGCTTCAGCCACTTTAGTTAATAGGGGCCAATCGTTAATAGAACAGCTACCAATCTTTATTGCATCATAACCATGTTTAACTATCTTATCTACAGAAATTTCATCAAAAGGCGTGCAAATAACTTTAAATCCAAGACTCTTAGCCCTTTCTATCAACCGAATAAACTCTTCCTCTGACAATCGTGTTTCAGAAAATCTTTTTACATATTTTATATCCATACGATCTTTATAATCTGGATGTATAAATGTGTCTAAATCTCGGTACTGAAATTTAAATGCAAAAGTAAATTCTTTATAGTTTTCTACAACACCATGAAAGGCATTAATAATATCTAAGCCATGGGAAACATCTCCCATATGATTATTTGCCATTTCCAGAATAATTAGTTTCTTGTTAAATAGGTCTGTCATACATTATTCTCCACAAACGTTTTTAAAACACTTCCAATCCACTTAACTTGTTCAACGTTTATTCCAGGATAAACTCCTATAAAAAACGAATTATTTAGAACAGTGTTTGTATTTAATTGATTGCCGTATATTCTATATTTAATGTCTTTAAATGCTGGGTGGTAAAGCAGATTGCCAGCAAAGATTGGCCTTGTTTCAATTTTCTTTCTTTCAAAATAAGAAACCATGTCGTTTCTTGTAAATCTTGCTTTATTGGTTAACGTAACAACATAACAAAACCATGAAGGAAAATCGGTTGGCAACTCGGTTTGATGCGGAATAAATAACCTGCCGTATTCGTCAAATAAAGAAGCTATTCTAGAATGATTATCTCTTCTAGACTGTACAAAGGATGGCAGCTTTTCTAGTTGTGCACAACCAATAGCAGCCTGCATTTCTGTCATTTTAAGATTATACCCAATATGCGAATATACGTACTTGTGGTCATACCCTTCGGGCAATTCTCCGTGTTTACCAGTAAAACGTAATCCACACGAGTTACTTTGGCCGGACTTGCATACACAGTCTCTACCCCAATCTCTGAAAGATTTACAGATATCAGCAAGAATAGAGTTGGAAGTTAAGACTGCTCCACCCTCTCCTGTTGTTATCATGTGAGCCGGATAAAAGGATAATGTTGAGATATGCCCAATAGCGCCTGTTTTTCTTACTCCAGACATTGCACCAAGAGCATCACAATTGTCTTCAATAATCCATAAATCAAATTCATTGGCAATACTAAAAATGGCGTCAACATCAAACGGAACACCAAAAGAGTGAGGAATAAAAATTGCTTTAGTTTTTGGTCCTATAGCCTTTCGTATTAGGTTAGGGTTAATATTATACGAACCAAGCTCTATATCTACAAACACAGGGACTAAAGAATTTTGTATGATTGGTGCAAGCGTGGTTGGGAATCCAGCTGCCGTAGTAATTACTTCATCCCCAGGTTTAAGTCGTCTATCACCAAGTTTTTTAGAAGTGAGTGCCGAAATAGCAATAAGATTTGCTGAAGATCCAGAATTTACAGCAATTGCATGCTTAACGCCTATATAATTTTCCAAGCCTTTTTCAAACTTATTGATATACTTACTTTCCGTAAGTTGGAACTCTAGACACGCGTCGACAGCATATTGTATTTCTTTCTCATCAAAAACCCTGCCAGCATAGTGGACAAGGTCTATCCCAGGTCTAAACTTTTTTTTAGGGTGTAGTTTAAGGAATTCTTCCTTTATTATATCATTCATATCCATTTAAACTCTCTTCAATTTGGTTTATACAAACTTCAAACACATCTTTATTATCTTTAAAGGCAACAGTAAAATCTACTACATTTTTAATAGTTTTATCAATGTCAGTTATCGGTTTCCAATTCAATTTACTTCGTGCTTGTGTGCTGTCTAGTTTTAAAATTTCTGTTTCATGCTCTTTGTCTATGGACGATTCTGCTTTTATCGGTACTGGATGACCATTAGCCTCTACCCAATAATACATGAATTTTTCTACTAAGTCAAGGGTTTCTAAGTATTGATCATCGTTTGGACCAAAATTCCAAGAGTCAGCTAAATCGCCGCTTATGTATAAGTTTTGTGCTAAAAGTAAATAACCAATAAGAGGATCTAGCACAAACTGCCACGGTCTAATTGCTCTTATGTGTCTTATTGTTATTGGTGTTCCTGAAAGGACGGCCCTAACACAGTCAGGTATTAATCTATTCTTAGCCCAATCTCCTCCGCCTAAAACATTTCCAGATCTAGCAGTAGCAACAAATTGTGTATCTTTAAAAAAGGAGTTTCTATAAGATGCTGTTACAATCTCAGCCGCAGCTTTACTAGCGGCGTAAGGATCATATCCACCTAACGTATCGTTTTCTCTATATGGCCATGGCCACTGTTTGTCATAATAAACTTTATCAGTTGTAACGACGACTATAGCTTTAACGCTAGGAGTTGTTCTACATGCCTCTAAAACATTAACAGTTCCTAATGTATTTGTCTCAAAAGTATAGACAGGTTTATCATAAGAATCAATAACTAAAGGCTGTGCGGCGAGATGGAATACAACTTCTGGTTGTACTCTCTCAAAAACGTGTTTAACTCTGGAAAGATTTCTAACATCTCCTACAGTTTGATTAAACCCCCAAAGCCCCTCTAAATCAACTAAATCAAATAAAGATGGGATAGTAGGCGGAGGCAATGAAAATCCAGTTACTAAAGCACCCAGCCTTACAAGTAAAAGGCTTAACCAAGACCCTTTAAACCCAGTACTGCCGGTAAGGAGGACATTCCTGTGGTACCAAAAATTATTATCAATCATGCCACACCTTCCAAGGAGCATTACCAGAATTCCATAAATCTTCTAATTCGTTTTTATCTCTCAGATTATCCATGCACTTCCAAAAATCGAAGTGTTTGTATGTTTGTAATTTTCCATCGTTGCAAATATCCCTAAGAGCCTCTCCTTCCCAAGAGGTTTTGTCACTTTCTATGTAATCAATGGCTTTTTTGTCACAAACAAAAAATCCACCATTTATCCAAGTACCGTGGGGTTTTTCTGCAAAAGCAGTTGCTTTCCCAGTTAAATCTGTTTCTACTGCACCAAAACGGCCTGGCTGTTGTATTGCTGTCATAGTGACTAATGAGCCGTTTAGATCGTGGGTGGATACCAAGGCTTGTAAATTTATATTGGCAACACCATCCCCATACGTAAGCATGAAAGTATCACCATCTATATAATCACAAATTCTTTTTATTCTTCCTCCTGTCTGTGTGGTTAGCCCAGTATCAATCATTGTAACAGCCCAATCTTCATCATCCTTGCTGTGATAAAAGATACTGCCCCCTCTAATTGTAATATTTGATTGATAAAGGAGGTAGTGATGAAAATATTCTTTAATCATATGCCCTTTATATCCAAGGCACAGAATGAAATCCTTAAATCCATAGTAGGAGTATAGTTTCATGATATGCCATAGAATGGGCTTACCTCCAATTTCAACCATGGGCTTTGGTCTAAGTTGAGTGTCCTCGCTAAGCCTAGTCCCCATTCCACCAACAAGTATAACTACTTTCATACATTCCTCTCAGTTGCTATTTTTTGGGTGTATTCTATGAACCTCGTTAAACTATCCTGAAATTGTTGATACTTTTCTACATAAATATTTCTCATAGCTTCACTGTTCATTGTTGATTTAGCTTTATCTGTTTCTTCAATACCCCACCCACACCCCAACCACCCCGTTTCTAGGTTTATTTCGTCTTTTTTAAAGTAACCATCAGGAACTATTACTACTGGGCACCCACATAATCTGGCATTATCATATAAAGATGTAACTACATCATACGTTATGAAAAGTTCAGACCTACAAAATAATTCAGCCAGTTGGTTTTGTTCTTGTGGCCACCCTCGTGTTATTTCTTTTGCTCCAGCTGTTTCTGGAATTCGTTTAGTTCTCGATCCTTTTCCTACATAAAAACAAATACCTGATCTTGGTAATTTACGATCATAATAAATATCCAATTCGATTGTTGGAAGGAAAAGTTGTCTTTCATCAGGCAATCCAAACATGCCATAGGCTTTTGAAAACGGATAAATTAGATCTTCTGGTGGGTATTCTGTTGGGCCACCTATTTTACCTGGCCTGTTTAAAACCCACCTAACGACTGTTTTGCAATTAAATGGATTACCGAATATAATTTCTGGGTATACTGCGATAGCCCCTGACTTTGAAATTCTTTCAATTGCTGGATCATTGGTTAGGGGGGCAACTTTCCACGGCGGATGCTGCACATCCGTATTCATGTATACATATGCGTTTCTTTTTTGTATTTCATAAGCCAATGCGTGTAATGTTTTACATCCGCCGCTTCTTCTATCAAATGGAGGTGCCCAAACAATATATGGAAACATGGTTTGTACTACTCAACAAAATTTTCTATCTTCCTATTATAAAAATTATTTACATAATATTGTTTTGTGTTAACCAACTCTTCTCTCCTTTTATTAAATTTATATATAAATTGCTTGGCTTCTCTTTCTTTAAATGCAGTATACTCTGATTTTGCTCCGGTGTCAATTGGTTTAGTATTAAAATGCAAAACAAAGCAAAACAATTTATTTAGTAAATATATTCTATAGAATAATTCAGAGTCTTCGTATCCATACTTGGTAAACTCGTAAAAGAAGCCTAATGCCTTTCTGAGTGCTGGACCAATCATTATAAAGTCACCGGTTATGCCACCATATGTTGTTGTCCCAACTTCTACGCCGTCTTCTAACCTGAACCTAGAAACTATTGGTCTATCTTTGTAGGTGTGAACACCTAGAACACCTATTTTAGGGTTTTCTGCTAAGCAATACATCATCCATTGATCCCAGTTAGGTGTATTAATTTCTACATCATTGTCTATTTTAGTAAAGTAATAATTATCTGGTATGTAAGAAAGCACTTGATTAAGTGCGCCACCAACACCAATGTTCTTTTTATTGAGAACTAATTTTATTCTCGGATTTTCTTTTTTAAATGCTTTTAAATACGAAACTGTTTCTGTATCAGACCCGTTATCAATAACAAAAATTTCAGTATCTCTAGAAGTGTTTTCTACAAGCTTTGGCAATGACTGTTGTGTTAAATAGAGCCTATTGAAAGATGTATAACAAATTGCACCAAGCATCACAGTTCTCCTGGAAATTTAGGAACTGTTAGCTGCCCTCTTAAACTTTTAGTTTTTGTTTCAGCAATTATCTTTGTTTCTTCTAGTTGTCCAAGATCTATGTGCTTACCAATGAAATCTATTAAGTAAATAGCTTCTCCATGTTTTCTCAATGTTTGAGAAAGCCGAGTATCTTCAAAACCATATATTCTTTCTTCACTAAATCTTTTATTCTTTAAAAGATCTGCTCTGTACATGCTGCAAGCTCCAAGTAAGTGAGGAACTTTACCAATAGCATACTTGTTGCCGGTTGTTGTTTCTATGTAGTACTTTGGGTTCCAGTTTTCATCCACAAAGTTATTTTTTATATCAAGTTCACTGTGTGGAGTTAGCCCAACTTGGCTATAACTGCCATTTGAGTTTTCAAGGACATCAACCAAACCGAAGAGCCAATCTTTACGAACCTTTTCTTTTGGTATGCACAGGAAAGGGATATGGACAATTCTTTCTTTGGTTGGAACTATGAAATCATTATCTAATTTTAGGAAGTGTTGTTCTGGTTTTCTAATGTCCAAAACAGTATTTAGAACTTTACCAACCCCATAATTCTTGTCAAAGAAATGCACTTTAAAGGTTGACCCGTTGTCAAGAACCTTTCCGTCCCAAGTCTTTAAGTATTCAACTACATCCTGGGGTGAGCCGTTGTCGCAAATGACGCAATCAAATGGCATATTTGTAAGCTCTAATGCTTCCAAACACTCTTTTGTATAAGAAAGCCTATACCAACTTGTAATTCCAATTAATACTTTATTCATTTCAACCTGCCTTCTTTAATCCACTGCTCGTGTTTTTTTGACATCCTGTTTGCTGCCTTAACATGCTCTCCGGCGATATTAGGAACCTTGCTTATGCTTCGACTACCATAATGTAAGATCCAAGAATTACCGACGATATAGGCCGTATATTTGTTTCTTTCCATTCGCCAGTGGTAATCAACATCTTCCATCATGCCAAATGGGGCTATTTCTTCGTCTAAAAATCCAACGTCGTCTAGAAGATTGCGCTTGAACAGTAAACAAACAAACGGAACGTGGGAGTTGTAATGATGAACGTTGTCATTGTACCATGAGGGCTTCTCCGAAGCCGATTTGACAACCTGGGCAGGCACACACGCAAAGGTCGTAAGTGGGGCGACATACCCCAGCTTGCGATCCCCCAATGTAGAACTTACCTTGTAGCTTCTTAAGCAGTCTTCATACCCTGAAGTTAGTGCCGATAGCCAGTTTTCCGACACTACGGTATCATTATTCAAGATACAATAATAGTCTTCATCGGATTCGGAAAACCTTAAACAGTACCTCAATCCGTGATTATATCCGCCAGCAAAACCAGTGTTTGTGGACAGATTAAGATAATCTACACCAATATGTTCTAAGAAATTAGTATTATCCGTTGATCCGTTATTCACGAACACTATGTGTGCTTTTGGCGAAAAGGCCTTAACACTTTCTATACATCCCATGGAAAGTTCCCAATTATTCCAACCAACTATAACAACGTGTACCATTAGTTGACCAGCCTTACTTTTTTGATCGCTAGCCACGGAATAGCAATCTCCCCTGCAACAAAAGCAGTTATATTAAGAACTTGTAAAAACTTTTGCCAGTTGGAAACGTTCAATATCTTGTTCTTGTAATGCTCTGTTACTTCGGAAACATCTTGAGCAATTTGTGCTATATAAAATGTTGAATCGTTCATGCCTTCCGCCGTTGCTTGAACTTCAGTTAATAGAATGTTAACATTGCCAAAGATTTCTTGAAGTTGTGTACCTATGATATTCAAGTCATTTGTACCAGCTTCCAGGAATCCTACAATTTGGTCTTTTATAACAATAGTTACCATCCCACGAAGCTCAATGATTGTTCTTCGTATTTCAGGTAGAACGCCCATTTCCTGATCATTCATATTATAATTTGTATCTTGAATGAATACTCTAAAATCTGTAATAGCTAAATTAGCTGTATCAAATGTTTGAGACATTTTTGAGTTCATATTGCTAAAGGATTTATCAAGGTTTTTATTAACATTTGTTACAGCATCGACTGTTTGTACTTGAAGCTTTTCCAGGATTTCATTATCATGAATAAATTTTTTATGTGCCTCTACTGTGGCAACTTTTAAATACCTTGCAGTATCTCTTATGCTGTCCGTAGTCTGTTCATACTTTGGTTTTAAATCTGCCAAATAAAGATATTCCCAAATAGCTGTTTGCCAAACCAGTACACACAGCCCAGCAACTAGAAAACATTTTAAATAAAAATACACTTTTTCTTTCATCTGTGAGTAACCCCGCTGGATACAAAAGTTGCTATTTTATTTCCAACAAGAAGTCTCATTAGCGTGTTAGGGTCTGTGAACGATGGCCTTATTGTTCCATTAAGAATACCTGACTTGGCAAGACCGCCCATAATAAGTTCTGAGCAAAACCACTTCGTTGGATTTTCTTTATCTTCGTTTGTTTTATCAAGGATTGGATCATAAACTGGATTTAGTAAGAAATTTAACATTGCCCTAAAATCATATTTCTTATAAACCTGTTCTAGGACGAATCGTTCAAAAGCCATTTTCTGTGCCAGAGTACAGGGAATGTTAAATATATCATACTTTGTTCCACTTCTGTGTGAAAAATTTATATCAGCTATTCTTACCCAGCCTCTCCAAGCTTCGACAACTATTGGCACATTTTTACAGTAACAAATGTTTGAGTTTGGTAATAAATAGGCTATGTGTGAGTACGGTCCGTTTGTTCTTAATTTTATTAGTTTAGATAATATAGACTTTCCTGAACAAGCTAATAGATTAATACTATCTGTCATTATCACTCCTGCGGCGAACCTTCTTCTATTTTTTGAATTTCTCCCCTTAGTTTATACAATTCTACACCAAGATCATGTAACTCGTACTCAAGCTCACCAATTTTGTTTAATATAATTTCTTCTTTAGACAACAATTCTTCTAGATTAATGGGTTTTCCCTCTTCATTTACTTTTACCATATATTTTCCCTTCACAAAACACTCTTTCGCTTTAAATGATTCAGACGGATTGGCAAGGTCAGATAATGCCTTTAATTGCTTTGACCATAACGTACAATAGGCTCCGAACTTAAACATTCTAACCCAAAAATAGCAATTAGAACAAAATATGCCTTGAGGTATTTCTATTTCATTTTTAAGTTTTCTTTTTGCCATTTTCTCTCTTTAAATGGAGCGGGCCGGGTGTTTACCTTTTAAGGTTTTTATCAGCTAAGTGCTGAGACATTGTAAAACTCCGGCCCATTACCATTTTACTAATTTATTTATTATTTGTCAAGAAGTTTATTATTACTTTTGTCTAAACAGCTTCTTAGAATCATCTGATAACTTATCATAGTTTCTTCTAGTAATAATTATGTTAAAAGCTCCATCTCGTATTGCTGAAGCAATCGCTTTCAAAATCTCTTCATATGGCAAAGAAGGAATAATTTCATAAAACACGGGACGATTATCTATATCTTCAAACGCGCTATGTTTTATATCACTACTAACAATTTTTAAAAAGTCTTGGGGGTTTAGTCCTTGCGGGCTAAACTCCCCAAGAGATATCTCTGTTTCATTGTCAGTGTCTATAGAAGTTTCTTCTACAACAACTTTTAATTCCACTACTTTTTCTCCAGTTCTTTCAATAGAGCTTCCATTTCCTTTGTCTTTTCTGGCTGTGTCTTTAGTGCGCCAAGCAATTTATCATCATCGTAGGGGGCCGCAGCCACGCTAATAGTTGCTGTCTTGTCCGTTGTTACTTCAGGAATTGCTGGACAAACAACGTCAATCTTCAAATAAGCCAGATCAACCTGATCGCCATCTTTGATTTCTACATTAGGCAAGACAATAGTTATCACTGTTTGCACTGTGGATATAACAACATTGACGTACAACTGTGCCTTTGGATCTACATCTAGTTCGTCGAACAGAGCCTGCATAACTTCCTTAGCACTTGATAGATTAACCGTAATCTGCTCAGTACCTATGTCCTTGTTTTCAAGATATGCTTGTAGTCCGTCAATGCCTATATTCCAAAAAGCTTGGAACTTCATATGAGCTTTGCAGGTTTTATCAAGCTTATCAAATTCGCCAGTAGTTGCAAACAGATTCATTGTGTTTGTAATAACACTCTTATAGGCTTGACCGCCTATGTACAAATAACTCTTCAACTTATCGACACTTTCTCCGCCGCATGACACCAACAGAACTACTGCCGGTATAAGTAGAAAAGACAACATAATTTTTAGATATTTCATACACTCCTCCAAATAATCAGTTAGTGGTCTGTTGCCACTTATGTGTAGTATAGCACAAAAATTTCAAATGTCAACTAGATATTTTATGCGAATTGGCATGAAATTTGCTATATATAATATATTATTAATTACTGTATATGATCAGCTACAGTAACTAGTAAAATTACAGTATCTAGTCAGCTACTACAGTAACTGTAGACTTACAAGATACAGAGAGTAAATTCTATTTCCCCTGTAAGGGGAAATAGAATTATATACTCTATAGAAAATTTACTTGCTTAGTTGCATAGTTGGTGGTATACTATGTCTGCGAAAGCACCCTTCTGCGGAGGTTGAAGTGAAGTTAAAAGTAGATAAATCTGTGTTTTCTGATGAGCTAGATGCCCTAAGTGTAGAACTGGTGCCAAGATTTGAAGAGGCTGTTAGTGGGAGCGAAGAGATACTTAGTGCTATAAAGACTGCATCATATAGGTTTAATGCTAACGGCGAGCTGCTAGTCAGAACAATGAAAAAGTATGACCATATAGACAGCATTAAATTACAAAATGCCGTAAAAATTTTTATGGATCAGTTACTTATATCTGTTGACAAGAAGTACGGCAAACTAAAGGTACTGCTAGATAGGAGACAATAGTGGATTTTCTATTACAATCAGATATTGCCGGTACTTTTGATTCTTACAGACGTATATTTGATTATGGTCTGGCGGGATTTCTGGTTCTTTTTTATGTGTTTAAAATTGTTAGAATGGGTGATGAACATAGACAGGAATTATTAAAAGTAAGAAAATCAATACTTTTACGTATTGCTAGAATAGAGTCAGCAATGGTCCTATTATCTTCATTGTTACAGATGAGACCCTGTATGTTTGAGAAGCGTATAGAAATCGAGAGTACGTTTAAGCACATGTTGACACCAGAAGAGTTTGATGATTTGGACCTTGTGAAAGAAAAAGAGAGGAAAACAAACGATGAGCAATATTGAAATGCTGCTAACTATTGCTATTATTGGGCTTTTAATTTATGAATTTTTTCACAAAAGGTCTGCTAAAATTCAGTTTAAAGAAGATATGGACAAAATGGACAACAGTATCTCTAAATTTAACAAATTTGTAGACACTGTTGCTTTTCATGAAATTGGTTTTGGTATTGGAGAAGTTTATAAAGATTCACAACACCACGACCACTCCAACGGCAAACTAAAAATAAGTTTTAAAGAAAAAAATGTTGATGTTTTAGTGGTACATTCTTCCAAAGAGAATGGTTATGGAATATATAAAATATTTGCTGACAGTGGGTTTTCTACTAAGTGTGTAAGTTGGGATAAAAATGCCGCTATTATTTGGGTTTTAAAGGGTAAAGCAACTTTTAAAATTTTTGATGATTCAGAAAAACTTACATCTTTAAGCACTCTTGATCCTGGAGACTATATTAATTTGGCTCCAGGCACTAAACATACTATGGAAGTTGATAGTAATACAGCGATGTTGGCTATTTTTATACCGCCGCTGTGTGCTACTGTTGATGATATAAAACGAATGCGAGAGGAAATAGGGTTTGAGGTATAGACGAAGGGGAGAAGAATTCATCTTTGATTACGGGGAGGCCTTCCCCGAAAATCCAAAGATATTTACTTTTTTTATTCGTACAGATCTGATCGAAAGTGAAGATGTACAGATACCTCTTTTTTTCTATAATGGCAAGAAATGGATACCAATTGCCGGTAACGACGCGTTTTCTGTCGAAGCAGAAACAAGTCGTGACTATAATATTAAACCAATAACTAGAGATCAGATCGGTAGAAATAGTTTAATTTTTCCTGATCAGTCAACTTCAAAAAATCCCCCCAGTGCAAAACAAGTACAAGATGCAATAGAAAAGGTAAAAGATTTTCTTGGATCTTCTCCTTTGGCCCAAAGTTTAATAGATAAGTTAAGAACAGGTCCCACAAGTACAGGTGTTTCTAGCAGTTCGGATGATTTTTCAAACGATGGCAAATTTGTACCAAGAGCTGCAGAACAAACAGCTGCCGAAGCAGAAGAAAGTATAGATACTTCTGGAGCAGCGCAGTTTGATTCTGAAGGCAATTTTATACCGAGACCCGTAAATCCTGATTTTGATGCTTATCGTTTTAATGGGGTCAGTACAACTCCATATGAACAATGCGGATTAGTAGAGTCTGGTAGTTTATGTCCAGAGATAGAGTATGTTGTTGTTGAAACCTATAAGGATGATCCAAGAATTCCATACGATTGTTATAGGGTTAGTTGGTCTATACCTGACGTAAAAGTATGGTCTTACTATGTCGAAGGGATTGATGTTAGTAAAGATTTTCCTAGTGAGGGCAATCGTTACGACCTTTTTGAGTCTGGAAGTGGCTTACTTTCCTCGGACGGAAACTGGTTAACTCTCCCTGTTGAATTAACAGGCGGATCTTATGCTAACAAGTCTATAGAAATTTTTGACAATAACAGTAGCTGTAAGATAATAAGAACAATTAAACAAAATACTTCAACAGCAATTGCATTTGAGGCTAAGGTTGATTGGCCGCAAGACACATATACATTTGAAATTGTTGAACCGTCACACCTTTTTGTTGATTTTTCTAAAACAGTACCGGTAACAAATGACAATAGCTATGAGAATATTAGTCAAAGGTCTGGTTATTTTGGTGTATTGATCAGATATAATTGGCGTGATTTAAAGTTTAGGGTTCGTGCAACTAACTGGGCTGGAACAGGCGAGTATTCTATTGGTGTTTATAATGATTTTCCTGGCGTTCCTATAGACAATAAAATTCGTATAGATACTGAAAATTCTTACGGTGATTATGTTACTGTTTCATTAGATGATGATAGAAATCCTGTTTTTCTTGTTTTTGATGGAGACGACTCTTTAATAGAAGTTATTCCTATAACTGGCGGTTTCGGAGAATCTGGTTATTCTGGTTACTCTGGGTACAGCGGCAAGTCTGGCTATTCTGGTTATAGCGGAATATCTGGATATTCCGGAAAAAGTGGTTATTCAGGATACTCGGGAGTTTCCGGGTATTCTGGGTATTCTGGTTATTCTGGAATAAGCGGATATTCTGGCTCGGGGGTTTCTGGATATTCGGGTTCTGGAGTGTCTGGATACAGTGGCTATTCTGGAACTAGTGGTTATTCTGGGATTTCAGGATATTCTGGTATAAGTGGTTATAGCGGAATATCTGGTTTTAGTGGAATATCTGGGTACTCTGGATCTGGAATATCTGGATATTCAGGAACTTCTGGTTACAGTGGCTTTAGTGGTTTATCTGGGTATTCAGGTATTTCGGGGTATTCTGGAAATAGTGGATATTCAGGTTCATCGGGATATTCCGGATACAGCGGCACGTCTGGTTACTCCGGGTTAAGTGGTTATTCAGGTATTTCCGGATATTCTGGTTCAGGGACATCAGGATATTCTGGCTACAGTGGCGTTTCTGGATATTCTGGGATATCGGGTTATTCTGGTAATTCAGGATTCAGTGGATACTCAGGCACAAGCGGATATTCAGGTACAAGCGGATATTCTGGCTATTCTGGTAGTGGTGTTTCTGGTTATAGCGGCTACTCGGGAATTAGTGGATATTCAGGATCAGGAGTAAGCGGATATTCAGGGTATTCTGGCATAAGTGGGTATTCTGGTTCAGGAGTTTCGGGGTATAGCGGATCTGGAGTATCTGGTTATTCTGGTTATTCTGGAATTTCTGGCTATTCGGGATCTGGAATTAGTGGATATAGTGGTATTGGGACATCAGGATATTCTGGGTATAGCGGTATCTCGGGGTATTCAGGCTTTAGTGGAATCTCAGGTTATTCTGGGATTTCAGGATACTCTGGGTCTGGGGTAAGCGGCTATTCTGGCTCTGGAATTTCTGGGTACAGTGGTTCAGGTATTTCAGGATATTCTGGATATTCTGGTTCAGGAATCAGTGGGTATTCTGGAATTTCTGGCTACTCTGGCTACAGCGGCATATCTGGATACAGCGGGTACTCAGGACCTTCAGGCTACTCCGGTTATAGCGGTACGTCAGGATATTCAGGCTACTCTGGTATTTCAGGTTATTCTGGTTACTCCGGATCAGGCGTTTCCGGCTATTCTGGTTATTCAGGCGCAAGCGGTTATTCAGGTTACTCTGGAAAATCAGGCTACTCTGGCTATTCTGGATCTGGCATAAGTGGATACAGTGGTTATTCTGGTTCTGGGCTTTCTGGCTATTCAGGATATTCGGGTCAAGTAGGCCCCCCGGGTCCACAAGGGACCTCCGGATATAGCGGTTATTCAGGGGCCCAAGGTGAGGGTGGGGGTTCGTCCGAATTTTCTGTCCTTCAAACCGGTCACGGATTTTCTGTAGGAAATGTTTTAAAGCCCACCGAAACAGAAAATATTTACGCTTTGGCTCA
>ENA-UOWG01000540-UOWG01000540.1-activated-sludge-metagenome-genome-assembly--contig:-NODE-540-length-48816-cov-6.501959_pt1 | contig 48816 bp, 44 predicted proteins | sample MGYA00238147_ERZ761563 | MGnify/ENA primary metagenome ERZ761563 (study PRJEB28884, sample SAMN05720216) | anaerobic digester metagenome | isolation source: active sludge of municipal...
GGGGCCAGCAGCGGCCCACAGGGCCGAAGACTCTGCTGGAGGGATGGCCGAGTGGGCGCAGGGGCGATGGATAATGAGCCCCGTTTGCGCGCCAGCGAGATGGTGAGCTGGCCGGCAACCGACTCCTGGCCATCGATCTGATGAATTTACTGGCCCCATCGCAGAGCTTTTGGGGCCAGCAGCGGCCCACAGGGCCGAAGACTCTGCTGGAGGGATGGCCGAGTGGTTGAAGGCGCCGCTCTCGAAAAGCGGTAGGGCGGAAACGTCCTCGTGAGTTCGAATCTCACTCCCTCCGCCAATTTTCACGCACGATCACTGATTCAAATCGGCTCTTCAGTTTTTGAACCCGAGAGCTTTGAAAGAGGAAAATCTTCATGAAGTGTCTTGTCACCGGAGCGGACGGATTCATCGGTTCCAACCTGTCACTGGAGCTCGAAAAAGCGGGACACACGGTCATCGCGTTGTCCCATTCAGGTCGGAATGCGAAGAACCTCGAGGGATTCAAAGGGACCGCCCCCCGGGGGGACATCCGCACGTTCGACTACGACAGCCTTGGGAAATTGGACGCCATCTTCCACCAGGCGGCCATCACCGACACGACCGTGATGGACGAGGAACTGATGTATTCCGTCAATGTGACCGCTTTCGAAAAGATATTGGACTTCGCCCGGAGGACCGGATGTCCGAAGGTCGTTTATGCCTCCAGCGCGGCCACCTACGGGAAAGGATCCGTCCCCATGAAAGAGGACCAAGTCCCGGCGCCCGCGAACATCTACGGCAAGAGCAAGGTCGTCATGGACAAGGCGGCACGGGAGTTCAACAAAAAGCACCCCGAAGTCTCCATCGTGGGACTGCGCTATTTCAACGTCTACGGCCCGCGGGAATACCATAAGAACAAGTCGGCCAGCATGGTCTACCAACTCTACAGCCAGATCTCATCCGGGAAACCGCCGCGCGTCTTCAAATGGGGAGAACAATACCGCGACATCATCTACGTCAAGGACGTCGTGAAGGCCAACCTCTGCGCCTACACCTTCAGGGGGAGCGACATCTTCAACGTCGGCACGGCCATCCCGACCTCGTTCAACAAAACCATCGAGATCCTGAACGGGCTTTTAAAATCCAACAAGCCGACGGACTACTTCGACAATCCCTACGATTTCTTCCAGGAGGCGACCCTGGCGGACATGAAACTCTCCAATAACAAGTTGAAATTCAGCCCGGATTTCCCCCCCGAAAAAGGGATCGCGGACTACGTGAAGATCCTAAAACAACCGAACCCATAAGAAACGATCGTCGATGACCCCCTCGATCAGCCCTCATCCCATTCCACCATATCCTCTCCCCGATGAAACACCCGTCATCCTTCGAAGACACAACCTATAGCCGTCTATTGCTGTTCCTTTGTCTGACCGTTCGCGCGGTCTACCTCATCTTCTATTTTCTGATCGAGAAGGAAGGATTTCATTTTTACCGGTTCGACGATATCATACGGACCCTGACGGCCCTCGACTGGAGCATCGATCCCCGTTGGCTTTTTAACGAGCATTGGCTGCCGTTTCCGTTCTGGCTGAACGGGGCGGTCATCCGCGTGTCTTCAAATCCGCTATACTCCCCCATCTGCCTCAATATCGTTCTCTCCTCATTGCTCCTGTGGGGCCTCTATCTTCTCTCCAGAAAACTCTTCTCCGACGAATCCTGGTCGTGTCTGCTCCCCGCGTCGTTCGTCGGCGGAGGATACCTATTCAACTCCCTCAGCCTGTCCGGCGGCTCTGAAATCCTCTATATCGGCCTGATCATTTTCGGATACCTTTCCCTCCTCCTCTTCCTGGAGAACAAGTCTTTCCGTTTTTTATCCGGGGGAATATGTCTCATCCTACTTTCAGAACTGTGCCGGTATGAGGCATGGGCATTGGGATTGACCCTGACTGTGATTCTGGCGATGAAAATCAAACCTCCGATAAGACAAGCCTGGGGCCTCAAAGCGATCATCCTCCTCAGTCTTCCGATCCTCCCCATCCTGTTTCTGAAGATGGAGTGCGCTCACCCAATCATGGGATTTCCTCCCGGAGACATTCTCAAATCCCTTTCCCCCATCGTCCGGCTCAGTCCGACCATCATTGCCTTGTCCCTGCTCGGGCTATTCACCACGGCCCGCCCCCCCCTCGTTTTTTACGGCGCCAGCGTGATCTGTTTCCTTTTCTTGTTCATAATCTCCTATTTCGCCCTGAAGTTTTTGGAGTTCACCGAAATCCCTCGCAGCGTGCTCGTGTTCGTCATTTTGATCTCCCCTTTCATGGTCCCAGCCGTTCGATCCATCGTTTCATCCCTGCGGTTATCCCGCCGGCCCGTTCTCATCGTTATTCTAGCGATCGCATCCATGCTGTTCTCGACGTATCGGATATTCCAATATCGCTTTGACCCGCAAAACGAGGAGCGGGAACTCCTTCACATCGGGAAGATATTCGTTCAATCGAGAAGCCATATCACGAAGGATCGATTTCCGATCATATGGTTCGATCCGACTCTCTCAACCGGATACGAGTTCTCGATGTCCCCCATGGTGATAATGTATGCCGCTCCGGCTACCGACTCCCCCTACGTCCCATTCATGGAACACTCCTACGTGCACACCCGGGAGATAAATTCCTATCCTCCGGATTTCCAGCCGGACATCGTTTTCACCCTTACACGCTCGAATGTACCCCCCCCACACATGGTAATCCTGGGGAAGACGGGCCATTACACGGTGTGGGGCCGCACAGACCGCCGTCATTACATCTATTTCAAGCAGATGTTTAAGAACCTCGACAGGATCACTGAGAGAATCGGGGAAACGCCCGCCCCCAAGGAGTGGAATATCGGAATTCTGGACCAACTTCGTTAGATTTTATTCGCAATATTTTCAAGAGATTCATATAATATACAGATATATATGGGGGTGTAGCTCAGTTGGGAGAGCGCTTCCTTCGCAAGGAAGAGGTCGCCGGTTCGACTCCGGTCACCTCCACCAATATGTCCGGCAGATGATCACCGCAGAACAATACGTCTTCAAAGAAAAACCATAACGACCATGTCCTACATCGTCCTGGCACGAAAATATCGCCCGCAGACCTTCGATGAGTTGGTGGGCCAACAACACGTGACCGTCACGCTGACCAACGCGTTGCAGGCGGGACGGATCGCGCACGGGTATATTTTCTCAGGCCCTCGCGGTTGCGGAAAAACGACGACCGCCCGGCTCTTGGCCAAAGCCCTGAACTGCCAGAAGGGGCCGACCGTCACCCCCTGCGGAAAATGCCCGTCCTGCGTGGAGATCGCCTCCGGCGTCTCTCCGGACGACGTGCTGGAGATCGACGGCGCCTCGAACCGCGGAATCGACGACATCCGCAACCTCCGCGACACGGTCAAATACACCCCCGCCCGGAGCCGATACAGGATCTACATCATCGACGAGGCCCACCAGATCACCGGACCGGCCTTCAACGCCCTTCTCAAGACACTCGAAGAACCCCCCTCCCACGCCGTCTTCATGATGGCCACGACGGAGATGCACAAGATCCCCTCCACCATCCTTTCGCGCTGCCAACGGTTCCAACTGCGCCCCCTTTCCGCCGAAGAGATATACCAGCAACTCGAGAAGATCATCAAAAAAGAGAAACTGTCGGTTGAAGCGGACGCGTTGGTGGAAGTCACCCGGTCCGCCCAAGGGTCCCTGCGGGACGCCCTCTCCCTCCTGGACCAGGCGGTGGCCTTTTCGCCGGAAAAAGTCAAGGAAGAAGACGTCCGTTCCCTGTTGGGGCTCCTCCCCGTCAACGTCGTCCGACAGTTCGTGCAAGCGATCCACGGCGGAGACCCGATGAAAGTCCTTCAAACCATACAGAAGTTCATCAACGACGGGTATGACTTATCCCAATTGGCGCGGGACCTCATGGACCATTGGCATCAGGTCCTCCTCTGGAAGAGCGGCCTCCAGGACAAATTCGCGCCCAACGCGAAAGAACTCGATGCCGAGAGCAAAGAAACGGACATCAACCAATTGGAACGGTCCCTGCTGATTCTGTCCCGGTGCGTGGAACAGATGCGGAGAAGCCCTTCGCCCCGGGTCACGTTCGAACTCGCCTGCCTTCAATTGACACAAAAGGCGATCCCGATCGACGAACTTTTGGAACGCCTTGAAAAACTCGAATCGGGGATTCCCTCCGGAAGCGGGAACATCTATATGGCTCCTCCTCCGACACGCTATCCCCCCGCCAACATCCAGGCGGCACGGCCCGTTCCGGAACAATCGGCTCCCGTCGCCGAAAAACCTGTTCCGGCCAAGCCCGCGACCCCCTCGCCGGCGGTCCCCAAAAACCAGGGCACCGGCCCGGCCGGGAGCACGGTCATCGACGAAAACACTTTAAAATCCGCATGGTTCCAGATATTGGAAGCCATCGGAAAGCAACGCCCGGCCATCGAACATTACATCGCCACGGCACGCCTGGAAACCGCCCCGGGGCCCGTGTTCACGTTCCATTGCAACGACGAATTCCAAAAAAACCATATGGCCCATCAATCGGACCTGCTCATCAGCGTGTTCCAGAAATTCCTGGGGCAAAAAGTCCATCTCCAATTCGTGGTGGACTCCCGTCCTTTTTCAGGGGCGACGCCAGCCCCGGCCATTGCCGAAGCGCCTCAGGAAATCGTGGACGAGACCCTCGCCGAACAAAAACGGGAGGAAGAGGCCCACCCCCAGGAAACATACACCGTTCAATCGGAAGACGCCCCCCTGATCACCGACATGACGAACATCGACCCGGGCGTCAAAAAAATCGTTTCAAAGTTCCCGGGCAAACTCAAAAAGATAGATCCCGAAGCCTAAACCGAGCCCTCCACCGACCATGTCCCGTCCCTGGGATTCGCTCGTCGCCAGCATTCAAAAGCTCCCCGGAATCGGCCCCAAGATGGCCGAACGGATCGCCCTCCACCTCTTTCGCTCCCCGGCGCACGCCGACGAACTGACGGAAGCCATCCGCCGCGTCCAAAACGAACTCAAACGATGCGACATCTGCGGGGACATCACCGAGATCAATCCCTGCCCGCGCTGTGACGATGCGTCCCGAGAAAAAAACATCCTCTGCGTCGTCGAGGAGATCGGCGACCTCTACGCGCTGGAACGGAGTCGGGCCTTCCGAGGGCAATATCATGTCTTGGGAGGCGCCCTGTCCGCCCTGGACGGAATCGGCCCCGACGAATTACGGCTCGACGCCCTCCTCGGGAGGATCAGACAGAAACAGATCCATGAAGTGATCCTGGCTACGAATCCAACCGCCGAAGGGGAGACGACCGCCACCTACATCGCCGACCTCCTCAAAGATACCGGCGTCCGGGTGACACGGCTGGCCTATGGGCTCCCCTCCGGCAGCAACATCCAATACGCCGACGACCTCACCCTCGTCCGCGCTCTGGAAGGTCGCCAGAAGTTTGACTGACCCATCGACACTTCGTATAATACCCCCGTTCCGGATCTTTTGATCAGCCCTGTCTGATTCTTCGTTCCACATCGGCACCCCCCATGTTGAGTCCCCGTCCCGACGAAGGAGGCCATTGTCAGGGCCATCCAAGGAACTCGTTTATGTCATCATACTCAAGGAGGTTTAGATACTCATGAAACACCGATGGTTATGCAGCATCTTATTGTTGAGCGGCTTGGCGGTTGCCGGCCAAGCGCAAGAGACGTTCGTGACGGAGACGGTCAGCATGGTGGAATCGCGGACCGTGGCCCTGGAATTAAGACCGGGCTACCGCACCGACCTCTGGAAGGTGAAGAACACCAACACCGAAGTGACCGACACGCTCATCCGAACCGACGTGAACGCCCGTTGGAGCCCGATGGACAAAGTCGAAGTCATGATGGAGATCCCCTACCTCAGAGACACCGTGGAACAGACCGCCACCGCCGACGACAAGGATTCAGGACTCGGCCAGGTCATCCTGGGCGGCAAATACGCGTTCTGCCCCATGGGCGGAGCCGCGCTCCGCGTGGAACTCCCGACGGGAGACAAGGACAAGATGTTGGGCGAAGGATTGAACATCGGGCTGGCGCTGCTGGCGGAGAAAGCGGTGGGACCGGTGAAGACCTACGCCAACGTGGGCTACCTGATCAAGCAGGAATACAAGACCACCTTCGACGTGGCCAACGCGGCCAAGACGAAAGTGGACCCGGGCGACATCCTGCAGTTGAACCTGGCGGCGGTCTATCCGCGCTTCGGGTTGGACTGGGTGGGAGAGGCCAACATGAACTTCATCGGCAAGCAGAAGCGGGGCGGGACGACGGTGAGCGGAAGCGACGCGACCGGCGTGGCCCTTCTGGTGGGAGCCAACAAGAAGCTCACGGAACAGATCGGCGTCAAAGCCGCTTTGTCATGGGAAGTCTCGGAAGAGGCGGCCCGGAGCGTGGACACCGTGCGCGGATCGGGTGACTACAAGGTCACTCTGGCGGCGAACTACCGGTTCAAATACTGATTCGGCGACACCTTTAAGGAGGACAATCACATGAAGACCTATTTAAGACTGAGCGTGACGGCGGCCCTGATGGTCGGGATGCTGTCCGGTTGCGGCAACAACAAGTCCAAGGACAAACTCCTCGGCGGAGACCTCGCGGGATCGTCCAGCGGCGGATCGACGGGCGGCAGCAACATCGGCGGGGGCGGCGCGTCCAGCAACGCGGTCGCCAATGCGGGCGCGTCACAAACAGCCCTGCAAGCATCCGTAACCGCCGGATCCCTAGCCTCGACGATCGGGAGTTCCTTCGCTCCCCAAGCGAACAGGGCCCCTGGAGCCATCTTTGCCGCTTATGCGAATGCGGGAAGCGGTTATTATTACCTGGATGGACCAGCCGCGGACGGCGATTACACGAAAGCCAAATTCATGTATTCCGACGGGACCTATTTCGACCCCAATGACGCTCAGAATTTCCTGAGCAACGGCGGGTTGACCCAGATCGCGATCGAGAACAAGGATGTCGGAGACTCTGCGTCTTCCTATTCCCTGGCCTCATTCACCTTCGCCATCACGGCGGCCAATGCGGACATGGGGCTGACCGGCACCATCTACATGACCGACCCCATCCAGGGATCGGCGACGATGACCCTCTCCAACTTCACTGTCGACGCCACCTCGAACAAGATCAAAGGGGGTTCGATGACGGGCTCGATAACCATGGGGGACGGGACTGCCATAACGATGTCTTGTGTCTTCAACGCCGACGGCTCGATGGACGGGACCGCCACCATCTCGGGAGCAGGGACCATCACGATACATATCAATGCCGACGGGAGCGGGACTTACACGGACGCGACGGGAACTCACGTTATACCGTCCCTGTAAATAGATACTCATAATCACCAAAAAGGAGGGGCTGTGTTACAGCCCCTCCTTTTTTATTCCCCCGATGGAGCTCGCCCCCCCTGAAAACATATTATTCATCCTCTTTTTTAAAAAATGTTATTATTTCGCCAGTTTCCAACGGCCTCAAACCCTGACGCCGGATTCTTTGAAGTCATCATCAATACATGGAGGTATCATCATGAAGAAGAAATGGTTGAGCATCGCCGGATTGGCCGCCTTCGCGACCCTTCCGCTCCAAGCGCAAGAGACGTTCGTGACGGAGACGGTCAGCATGGTGGAATCGCGGACCGTGGCCCTGGAATTAAGACCGGGCTACCGCACCGACCTCTGGAAGGTGAAGAACACCAACACCGAAGTGACCGACACGCTCATCCGAACCGACGTGAACGCCCGTTGGAGCCCGATGGACAAAGTCGAAGTCATGATGGAGATCCCCTACCTCAGAGACACCGTGGAACAGACCGCCACCGCCGACGACAAGGATTCAGGACTCGGCCAGGTCATCCTGGGCGGCAAATACGCGTTCTGCCCCATGGGCGGAGCCGCGCTCCGCGTGGAACTCCCGACGGGAGACAAGGACAAGATGTTGGGCGAAGGATTGAACATCGGGCTGGCGCTGCTGGCGGAGAAAGCGGTGGGACCGGTGAAGACCTACGCCAACGTGGGCTACCTGATCAAGCAGGAATACAAGACCACCTTCGACGTGGCCAACGCGGCCAAGACGAAAGTGGACCCGGGCGACATCCTGCAGTTGAACCTGGCGGCGGTCTATCCGCGCTTCGGGTTGGACTGGGTGGGAGAGGCCAACATGAACTTCATCGGCAAGCAGAAGCGGGGCGGGACGACGGTGAGCGGAAGCGACGCGACCGGCGTGGCCCTTCTGGTGGGAGCCAACAAGAAGCTCACGGAACAGATCGGCGTCAAAGCCGCTTTGTCATGGGAAGTCTCGGAAGAGGCGGCCCGGAGCGTGGACACCGTGCGCGGATCGGGTGACTACAAGGTCACTCTGGCGGCGAACTACCGGTTCAAATACTGATTCGGCGACACCTTTAAGGAGGACAATCACATGAAGACCTATTTAAGACTGAGCGTGACGGCGGCCCTGATGGTCGGGATGCTGTCCGGTTGCGGCAACAACAAGTCCAAGGACAAACTCCTCGGCGGAAATCTCTCCGGAGGAGACGGCTCCAGCGGGACCACGATCCTCTCCCCCGTCAGCAGCACCCAAAACGACCAGGCGGCCAGCGCCGCCCAGACGGCGGCCCTCGCGGCCAGTCTGGCCAGCTCAGGGATGGGCAGCATGGGAGCCCCCCAGGCCAGGGCCGTCATGAACGCCAGCCGCGTCGGAATGCCCACCAACCCGTTCGGCAACGTGGATTCCGAGGGCTACTACAACATGACTCGGAGCAACCTGGGACCGGAACAGGGCGGTTCCGGAACGTTCAGACTCCGTTTCAGCGACAACAGCGACAATACCGTCGATCTGTTCAACTGGACCGGCTTCAGCCAATTCCCGCCGACCTTCCCGATCATCCGTTACGTCTCGGTGAAAGTGTCGGGGACCGATCCGGAAGGGAACACGTTCTCCGCGACCATGCGGCAGGACATGGGCGTTCAAACGGGAACGATGTCCGACATGACGAACTTCATGACGGGGAACATGATCATGACCGGGACGATCAACGTCTCGGGCCCCATGGGGACCTTCACGTTCACGTCGGAACTCACCATCAGCAACGCGACAGGCCTTGTGGTCAGCGGGACTGAATCCGGCAGCGGGACTCTTCCCGACGGCACGCAGGTCACCATCTCCATCGTCTGGGCGAACGGCGTCGGCGACGGGACCGTCACCGTGAACGGCGAGACGGTCATCATCCACATCAACGCCGACGGGTCCGGAACCTATCGGGACAACGGCGGAACACACGCCATCAACTAATCAGCATCCATCATCAGTTTAAAAACGGAGGGGTTTTCCAAAACCCCTCCGTTTTTTTTATAATCGCTTGAGACAAACGAAGCGAAAGGGCTCCCATGGACAATCCCATCCTATACCCGGAAGACAAGATCCCGCTCCCACGGCTCATCCCGATGGGCCTTCAACACGTGGTGGCCATGTTCGGCGCCACCGTCCTGGCGCCCATCCTGATGGGTTTCAACCCTCAAGTCGCGCTGTTCTTCTCCGGCGTGGGGACTCTGATATTCATCCTGGTCACCCGGTTCAAAGTCCCCAGCTACCTCGGTTCCAGTTTCGCCTTCATCGGTCCGGTCCTGGCCGTGACGGGCGGGGATCCGGCGAACATCCCGAACGCCCTCTGCGGCATCGCCGGTGCCGCCGTCCTGTATGGGATCGCCGCCGGCATCACCATCCGGAAGGGGTCGAGATGGATCGACGTCATGATGCCGCCCGTGGTCACGGGATCCGTCGTCACATTGATCGGGCTGAACCTGGCCGTCTCCAGTCTCTCCAACGCCGTCAACACCGATTTCGCCCTCACCACCCGGCAGGACTTCCTCAACATCCTCATCGCCGCTCTGACGTTCGCCTCATCCGCCGTCGTGGCGGTCTATCTGAAAGGATTCATCCGGCTCATCCCCATCCTGACCGGCGTCGTCCTGGGATGCCTGGCGTCCCTGCTCGCCGGCGCCGTGACGGCGGCGTCCTTGGAAACGATCCGCGCCGCCGCCTGGATCGGTCTCCCCCCTTTTCAAACCCCCGCCTTCAGCCTTCATGCTCTGCTCGTGATCGCCCCGGTCTTCGTGGTCCTTCTGGCGGAGAACAAAGGGCATATCACGGCCATCTCGGGGTGCATGAACCGGGACCTCACCCCTCTGTTGGGACGGGCGTATCTGGGAGACGCCATCGCCTCCTTCGTCTCGTCCCTGGGTGGAGGAACGCCCCAGACGACCTATGCCGAGAACATGGGCGTCATGGCCATCACCCGGGTCTTCAGCACATCCAATTTCATCGTCGCCTCGCTCATCGCCATCCTCTTCGGGCTCTGTCCGAAATTCGGGGCCGTCATCCAAGCCATCCCGAACCCTGTCCTCGGCGGAGTCACCCTGATGCTCTACGGTCTCATCGCCATGATGGGGGTCAAGATCTGGATGGATGCCAAGGTGGACTTTTGCTGTCAGAAGAACCTGGTGGTGGCCGGCAGTTCCCTCATCATCGCCACCGGTTTGGGGATCAAAGGGCTCACCGTCGGGTCGCTGAACATCGCCGGGATCGCCCTGGGGACCGTCCTGGCCGTACTACTGAACCTGCTCCTCTCCCTCGGGACCAAACCTTCCGACGCGGGCGGCTCAGTCCCTCCAGGAACCCTCCCGAAATGTTAGAATAGTCCCGTCTTTCCGTTTCGATCCGAACAAAATCAAAGATCAAGGGGAACCGCGTATGGCCGGCGAATACATCTTCACCATCGAAGACCTCAGCAAATCCTTCGGACCCAAAGTCCTGTTCAAAGACATCCATCTTTCCTTCTACCACAAGGCCAAGATCGGCATCGTGGGAGAAAACGGCACCGGGAAGAGCACCCTGATCCGCATCATGGCGGGAGAAGAGAAGGACTATCACGGCACCGCCAAACCCATGAAGGGGATCCGCATCGGCTACCTCCCCCAGGAACCCCGCCTGGACCCGGCCAAGACCGTCCGACAGGAAGTGGAGACCGCCTTCAGCCACATCACCGACATGGTGGCCGAATATGAGAAGATCTCCGAAAGCATGTCCAAACCCATGTCCGAGGCCGACATGGAGAAGGCGCTGGAAAAGATGAGCCGTCTGCAGGAGACCATCGAGGCGGCCGACGGCTGGGAACTGAAACGCCATGTGGACGTGGCGATGGACGCGCTCGTGCTCCCCCCCGACGACCTCCTGGTCGAAAAGATCTCCGGCGGAGAAGCGCGCCGCGTGGCCCTCTGCAAACTCCTCCTTCAGAAACCGGACATCCTCCTTCTCGACGAGCCCACCAACCACCTGGACGCCGAGACCGTGGCCTGGCTGGAGACCACCCTTCAGGAATATCCCGGCAACGTGATCGTCGTCACCCATGACCGCTATTTTCTGGACACCATCACCAAATGGATCCTGGAACTGGACCGGGGACAGGGGATCCCCTTCGAAGGGAACTATTCGTCGTGGCTGGAACAGAAGGCCGCCCGGCTGAAACTCGAGGAAAAGAAGGCCTCCAGTCTGCGAAAACGGCTGGACCAGGAGCTGGACTGGATGCGAATGACGCCGAGCGGACGGAGCGTCAAGAACAAAGCCCGGGTCCGCGAATACGAGACGCTCTCTTCCCAACAGAAATCGGTGGATGAGAACTCCCTGGACATCGAAGTCGTGCCGGGTCCCCCGCTGGGCGCCAAAGTCATCGAAGCCAAAGACATGGGAAAAGCCTTCGGGGACAACGTCCTCATGAAAGACGTCAATTTCGACATCCCCCGGGGAGCGGTCATCGGCCTGGTGGGTCCCAACGGGGTCGGGAAAACCACCCTCTTCCGGATGATCGTCGGCGAAGAGAAGCCCGACAGCGGACAACTCGTGGTCGGGCCGTCCGTCGTGATCTCCTATGTGGACCAGAAACGGGAAACGCTGGACCCGAACAAGACCGTTTTCGAGGAGATCGGCGGCGGTTCGGATTACCTGGACATCGGCGGAAAACCCGTCCACACGCGGCTCTATCTGGGCCGGTTCAATTTCAAGGGGACAGACCAGCAGAAAAGGGTCGGTTCTCTCTCCGGCGGGGAACGCAACCGACTGCACCTGGCCAAACAGATGCTCACGGGCGGCAACGTCCTCCTGCTGGACGAGCCGACCAACGACCTCGACGTGGACACCATCCGCGCGCTCGAGAACGCCATCCTGAACTACAGCGGATGCGTGCTGGTCATCAGCCACGACCGCTTCTTCCTGGACAGGATCTGCACCCACTTGATCGTGTTCGAAGGCACCGGCCGGTTGAGATGGTTCGAAGGGAACTTCCAGGATTACCGGGAATTCCACCAGAAAGAACTGGGCGGACGGGAAGAGAACCGGCGTTCGAAATACAAGAAACTGACCATCCGTTAAGTTGAGAGCGCCCCCCCCGGGGGCGCTCCGCCATCCATCAAAAGAAAACCGACCTCAATAAAAAAATCCTTGACAAGCTTCTTCTCCTTGAGTAAAATTATCACTCAAGAGGTCGGAGTGCCAGTGTCGATCACCATCCGGCGCTGATTTTCCGACGATGAGAGAAGAGATGCCAATCTGACAGGATTGGCCTTTTTTAGGACTCATAATTAGCAGTCTAATTCAGGAGGTGCTAGAAATGGCTGATGCAGAGCTCACAAAAGTGAACATTCGTCCTTTAGGGGATCGCGTTCTCGCGAAACCTCTCGTGAAGGAAAAAGAAGAAAAAGGTGGATTGATCATACCCGACACGGCGAAAGAAAAGCCGCAGGAAGGGAAGATCATCTCGGTCGGCAAAGGCAAGGTTGGCGACGATGGGAAACTGATCCCCATGGACGTCAAAGCGGGCGATCGGATCCTCTACGGGAAATATTCCGGCACGGAGATCAAGATCGACGGCGAAGATTATCTCATCATGCATCAGGACGACATCCTGGGCATTTTGGAAAGCAAATAAGCAGACTTCTTCATTAAGGAGGAGAATATATTATGGCAAAGCAGATCCGTTATTCTGATGACGCCCACAAGGCGGTCAAGATCGGGGTGGACAAACTGGCAGACGCCGTGAAGTCGACCCTGGGTCCCAAGGGCCGTTACGTGGTGCTGGACAAGAAATTCGGTTCCCCCACAGTCACCAACGATGGTGTCACCATCGCCAAGGACATCGAGTTGGAGGATCCGTTCGAGAACATGGGAGCGCAGCTGGTCCGTGAAGTCGCTTCCAAGACCAACGATGTGGCCGGCGACGGCACCACCACCGCGTGCGTGCTGGCGCAGTCCATCGTCACCGAAGGTTTCCGCAACATCACCGCCGGGGCCAACGCCACGCACATCAAGCGCGGCATCGACAAGGCCGTCGAAGCGGTCGTTCAGGAACTGAAACGGATAGCGAAAAAGATCAACATCGACGCCAAAGAGAAGGCGAAGGAAGAGATCACCCAGATCGCGACCGTGTCCGCCAACGACCGGGAGATCGGCGAAAAGATCGCCGAAGCCATCCTGAAAGTCGGCAAAGACGGCGTCATCACCGTGGAGGAAGGCAAGACTTCCGAGACCGTCCTGCGGACCGTCGAAGGGATGCAGTTCGACCGCGGCTACATCAGCCCGTATTTCGTCACCGACGCGGAGCGGATGGAAGCCGTCCTGGAAGACCCGTTCGTCATCATCACCGACAAGAAAGTCTCCGCCATGAACGACCTCCTGCCGATCCTGGAAAAAGTCCTCCAGACCGGCAAGCCGTTCCTGCTCATCGCCGAAGACCTCGAAGGCGAAGCCCTGGCCACGCTGGTGGTCAACAAGCTTCAAGGGCGTCTGCGTTGCTCGGCCGTGAAAGCGCCGGGATTCGGAGACCGCCGCAAAGAGATGCTCGAAGACATCGCCATCCTCACGGGCGGCCAGGTCATCACCGAGGAAAAGGGCTTCAAACTCGAGAAAGCCACCCTCGACATGCTCGGCCGGTCCACCCGCGTCGTCGTCGACAAGGAAAACACCACCATCGTCGGCGGAAACGGCGATGACAAGACCATCAAGGCGCGCATCTCCCAGATCCGCAAACAGATCGAAGAGACCACGTCCGACTACGACAAGGAAAAACTTCAGGAACGGCTCGCCAAGCTGGTCGGCGGAGTGGCCGTGATCGAAGTGGGCGCCGCCACCGAGACGGAGATGAAGAGCAAGAAATACAAGGTGGAAGACGCCATGCATGCCACCCGCGCGGGCGTGGAAGAAGGGATCGTCCCCGGAGGCGGAGTCGCGCTCCTTCGTTGCCAGAAAGTCCTTGACGGACTCAAAGGTGGAGACGCCGACGAACAGACCGGGATCAACATCGTGAAACGTTCCCTCGAAGACCCGATCCGCACCATTGCCGACAATGCCGGCGTGGACGGGTCGATCGTCGTGGACAAAGTGCGCAACGCGCACGATATGTCCACCGGCTTCAACGCCGAGACCGGAGAGTTCACCGACATGGTCAAAGCCGGGATCATCGATCCCATGAAAGTGACCCGCTCGGCGCTTCAGAACGCGTCCAGCATCGCGGGACTGCTCCTCACCACCGAAGTCCTGGTGACGGACATCCCCGAAAAGAAGGAGAACATGCATCCTCCCATGCCTCACGGCGGCGGAGACTTCTAAGTCACTACATCAATACGTTTCTAAGTAAAGAGGGGGTTCCCATGCGGGAACCCCCTCTTTATTGCTTTTCACGTTAAAATGCCCTTTTTTTTATGATACAATCCAGTGATTCGATGTTTTTCAGACTGAACTAGGACAATCGTGATCCCGATACACGGACAATGAACGATATAGCCGCCACAAAAACTTTTTCAGAAGACACCGCCATCTCCGGTTCCCACCTCAAGACGATCTTCCAGGTGTTCCTCGTCGTCGTCTGCACGTCATCCCTCATGGCCGGGACCGTCTGGGGCATGAAGAAATGGCTCCTGAAGAATTTCAACGTCCGCGCCGCCGAACTCACCAAACGCGTCCAGGGCCAATCCCAGGAATACGTCGACAACCACATCCAGGCCCTCTCCTCGTTCGCCCCCGTGTTCCAGAACACGGAGACCCCGACGCAAGAGCAGTTCTCCACCCAGGCCGCCAGCATCATGAGCCAGAACAGCGGATTCACGTCCATCAACATGATCAACAGGGATTTCATCATCGATTACGTCTACCCGCTCGAACTGAACCGCACGGCCCTCCACATGGACATCAAGAGCCGTTTCGACGTCTTGCCGGTGGCCCACCGGGCGGTCTCTCAACACGAGATGACCTCCACCGACATCATCGACCTGGTCCAAGGAGGCCGGGGCATCATTCTCTTCCAGCCCATCTACAAGGACAACCGCTGGATCGCCCTGGTCGAAGGCGTTTTCAAGATCGACGATTTCACAACCAATTTCATCGGCAAATATCTGCTGTCGGCCCACGACTACACGGTCATCGACGAGACGAACGGCCAGGAGATCTACACCTCCCTTCCTCCCACAAGTTACGAGCGGGCCACGCCGTACGACACCTATTTCACGCTGAAGGTCGCGGACCGGACCTGGTGGGTGATCCTTCATCCCCAGTCCCCCCCGATCCAAGTCTTCCCCATCGCCGGGGTCCTCCTTCTGGAACTGGCCGGCGGCGCGCTGATCCTTTTCCTCACCCTCCGGAACAAGACGGCCCTCCCCGCCAACGCATGAGGTTCAGGCCTTTCGGTCGTTGCGATTTCGATGTCTCCGAAATCGGATACGGCGCCTGGGGCATCGGCGGCACATGGTGGGGCAACACCGTCGACAACAAGCTCTCCCTGAAATCACTCCATCGCGCCATGGACGAGGGCGTCAACTTCATCGACACGGCCCTGGTCTACGGGAACGGACTGAGCGAACAACTGGTGGGACGGGCCATCCGTGAACACGGGCAACGCATCCAGGTCGCCTCGAAGATCCCCCCCAAGAACCATGAATGGCCCGCCGGAGAGAACACCCCCGCCGCCAACGCCTTCCCGAAAGAATGGATCGTTTCCTGCACGGAAAAGAGTCTGGTCCATCTTCGGTTGGACACCATCGACGTGATGCAGTTCCATGTCTGGCACGACCGATGGCTGGACCAACAGGATGTCTGGCTGGAAGCGGTGCGCCAGCTCAAGAAGCAAGGCAAGATCCGCTATTGGGGTGTTTCCATCAACGACCACTCTCCGGAGACCGCCCTGGCCCTGGTCAAGTCCGGTCTGGCCGACAGCGTTCAGGTCATCTACAATCTCTTCGACCAAAGCCCGGCGAAAGAGCTTTTACCCCTCTGCCTCGAAACCAAGACCGCCGTGATCGTGCGCGTACCGTTCGACGAGGGATCCCTCACCGGGACGCTCACCCCCGACACCGTCTTTCCGGAAGGAGATTTCCGACGGGACTATTTTAGCGGAGACCGGCTCACCGAGGCCTGCGACCGCTATAAAAAACTATCCCCTCTTCTCAAGGATGTGGCGAATTCTCCGGCCCGAGCCGCTCTCAAATTTTGTCTATCAAACCCCGCCGTGTGCACGGTCATCCCGGGGATGAGGCGCCCGGAGCATGTGGCCGACAACGTCGGCGCCTCGGACGGACAGCCGTATCCCCCCGAACTCCTTCAAGAACTGAAATCACATGCCTGGAAAAGGAATTTTTATGACTAAACTCGGACGTTCGATCTGCTGGCTGATCCTTGCCTTCTCGGTCACAAACCCCATTTGGGCCGGCGAAAAGATGACGCTGACCTTGCGAGATGGCGTGCAGTTGGTGGGAGATTTCACAGCCCCTCAGAACGAGTCGGCTCCGGTGCTCGTCTGCCTGCACGGGTTGGGAAGCCATCGGGTGGAATGGGATCCGCTGGTGTCAGCCGCCCATCAACGCGGATGGGGCGTATTCAGCTATGACGCGCGTGGACACGGAGAGAGCGTGAAGACCGCCCAGGGAGGGACCATTTCCTATCAAACTCCCTCTTACGGGCAAGACCCCGGGTTCTGGCGGGACATGATCGGAGACCTGGGTGAAATCCTTTTCTATCTGGAAAAACAGCGCGGGGTCCCGGCGAAGCGCCTCATCCCCGTCGGAGCGAGCCTGGGGGCGAACGTTTCTTTGGTGACGGCCGTCGACCATCCCAAGACGCCCTGTCTGGTGTTGCTCTCACCGGGCCTCGAATACGTCAGAATCAGGACGGAATCCTCCGTCTCCTCCTTCAAAAAACCCATCCTTTTCGTCGTTTCCCTCGGAGATTCGTATGCCTATCAGAGCGTGGTGAAACTATCGGAATTGACGACGCGCCAGACGTCCTGGATCAGGACCGGGAAAGGGCACGGGACACAGATGTTCGACGGGGCTTTGGAAGAAAAGATTTTGGATTGGATCGCCAAGCAGACCGGCTGGAAAAGCTCTCAATTTCGGTGACTCCAACTAAGCTATTAATAAACCTGCCACACCTCGTTTAGGATTCAGACAACCCTTTTTTACGACGACCACGAAAACAGGCGTTTCCACCACGACGGGTTGGATTTGCGTTCTCCGCGCAACATCTTCTTCGCCTCCACCCGGGCCATCCCCGTGATCCCTGCTCCCAGACGGAACTGAAACAAGATGCGCTCCCCCTCCTTGCGGACCTCCTCCACCGGCGATAAGAGCGGTTTCGGGCCCGTTGACGTGCGGCCCCCGAGCAGTTTCGACAGATATTGCGCGATATCTCGCTCGTCCGTCAACAGGACATAGATCGAATCCCCCGCCATCACGCTCTCAGACGGAATCCCATCGGCCGTTTCCTGCACCGCCACCTGCAGAGTCAATGATTCGGTCCCGCCCTTCACAAGGGAATCGGTCTCTTTGACCAACTCGGCTTCTTCCCCCTTCCTCTTCAAACGGCGGAACTGGTCCAAATTCAACTCTTCCCGATAGAGTTGGACATGGACCGCATCGTCCTTGAAATATGATTTCAGGAGCGGTTCAAACCGGCGTTTCAATTTATCCTCGTCCCCGCCGTTCAATATCTGGTAAATGCTTTCCTCCCCCTCCTGGAGATGCCCCAGGATGAACCGTTCCAGCTCCTGAGTGACCGTCTGGAGGGTGCCTTCCCAGAGACGAGAGGCGTAGATGTGCCTTTCAAAATCATACCAGTCCCCGTTCAGTTCCGTTTCGTAGAGCACCGGGTTATAGGAGACCACGGCGCGTACGCGGTAGAGACTCTGGTGACGGGTGTCGGCGATGAGGATCAACAACCCATAGAGGTTTTTCGACGGGAGGAAGAGTTTTCCCTTCACCACGGCGATGGACCGGAGGAGCGTCCCGATGGTGCGGATGGCCCGTTGGAGGTCATATCCCGCCGAGACCAGGGCCAGTTCGGCCTCCCCCTGTTCACACCCCGTCTCTTCCATCAATAAGTGGATCTTGTTTTGAATGAGAGGTTCCGTCATGGCGTTTTAAGAACGGGGGTGGGCCTTGTCATACACACGGCGAAGCTGTTCGGTGGTCACGTGGGTATAGATCTGGGTGGTCGAGAGACTGGAATGGCCGAGCATTTCCTGGACGGAACGGAGGTCGCACCCCCGATTGAGAAGATGCGTGGCAAAAGAATGTCTCAGCATGTGCGGATGCACCTTCTGGGAGATGGAGGCGCGTCGCGCCCAGGACTCCAGGATGTTGCGGACGGAACGGGAGGTGAGCCGCGTGCCCCTCAGGTTCATGAACAGGGGCCGGGCGCGGGTGTTCATCTTCTTGGCCGACGCGCTCAGGGGGTCTTCCCCTCTCGCCTTGAGATACCGCACGAGTGTCTCCAACGCCGTTTCACCGACGGGAACAAGCCTGACTTTCGACCCCTTGCCCAACACGCGGGCCAACCCGTTCCAGAACTCGACGTCTTCGATGTTGAGCGACACCAATTCTTCAACCCGCAGTCCCGCGGAATACAGGAACTCCAGCAGGGCGCGGTCACGGAGGGCGGCCAGGCCGTCTCCCGATGTCGGGACCGCTTCCAGAAGGCGCATCATGTCCTTTTCCGTCAGGAAATGGGGGATGCGCTTATCCCTCTTGATGCCGCCCCGGTTCAGGAGCGGGTCTTGGGTCAGATGGCCTTCCCGACGGAGAAAATGGAAGAAAGACCGTAAGACGGCCTGTTTCCGGATGATCGTGTTCTTCTTGTAGGAACGGGACTGCAGTTCGGCCAGGTAGGTGCGGATGACGCGGCGGTCGGAGAATACGGAGGACTGGTCGGGATAGTGCCGGGTGATGAACTGCGTGTAATCGGTGAGGTCCGCCGTATAAGCCCGCAAGGTCGCGGGGGACACGTTGCACTCGCCCCGCAGGTAGATCAGGAACTGTTGGACGAAGTCCTTCAACGGCACCGTATTTACGTCGACACTTTCCGGATGTTCCGGCATCGGGGAAAACCGGAGCAGGCCAGGAACGGACCGCGTTTCCCGAACCGCTTGAGCATGGGTTTTCCGCACTTCTCGCATTTTTCGTCGGTCATCTCGGGGGCGGGACGGATGATCTTGTTCCCGCTCCGGTCGATGGAGATGGTGTTACGGCAGTCCGGATAACCGGTGCAGGCCAGGAACCGGGAATTGCGCCGGCTCTTCATCACCATGGGTTTCCCGCACTTCCCGCATTTCTCGTCGGTGTTCTGGGGCACGATCTTCTGTCCCGTCTTATCCAAAGGCACGGTGTGCCGGCACTTGGGATAGGCCGAACACGCCAGATATTTCCCGAACCGGTTCTCCCGGAGGAACATCGGGGCGCCGCACAGCATGCACTTCTCGTCCGTCTCCACCGGTTTCAGCCGCACGGTCTCCATCTCGGTCTCGGCCTTCTCCAGGCTGGCCAGGAACGGTTTATAAAAATCCATGACGGTCTCCCGCCACTTCGCCTTGCCGGATGCGATGTCGTCCAGGTGTTCCTCGATCTTCGCCGTGAACCCCACGTCGACGATCTCCTTGAAATGCTGTTGGAGCTGGCGGTCCACCACCTTGCCCAGTTCCGTTGGGAAGAAGCGCCTCTCTTCAAGCCGCACGTATCCCCTGTCCAGGATCGTCTTGATGATGGGCGCGTAGGTCGACGGACGGCCGATGCCGTGTTCTTCGAGAACCTTCACCAGGCTGGCCTCGTTGAACCGGGGAGGCGGTTCCGTGAAATGCTGCTCGGGTTTCAACTCCTTGAGCGCGAGCAAGTCCCCCGCCGTCAGGACGGGCAATACGGCGGGCTCGTTCTCCTTGGGGCTATCGTCGGTCTCTTCGTAGATGACCAGGAACCCGTTGAACTTCAACGTGCGGCCGGCGGCCCGGAAGAGATAATCAGAGGCGGCGATGTCCACCGTGACCGTGTCGTAGACCGCTTCCGCCATCTGACTGGCGATAAAACGGCTCCAGATCAGTTCATAGAGCTTCATCTGTTCGTTGTTCAGGATGTCCCGGAGGGAGTCCGGCGTGCGGGACACCTTGGTGGGACGGATACACTCGTGAGCCTCTTGGGCGCCTTTGGCTTTTGTCTTATAGATCCTCGGTTTCGCCGGCAGATAGGACTTCCCGTATTTCGCTTCCACCCACTGAACCGCTTCCTGCTGGGCCTCTTTGGCCACAGACACAGAATCCGTCCTCATGTAGGTAATCAAACCCACGGGACCTTCGGTCCCCGCCTCCACCCCTTCGTAGAGTTGCTGGGCGATCATCATGGTCTGAGACGTGGAGAAATACAGGCGGCGGGACGCCTCCTGCTGCAAGCTGGCGGTCGTGAACGGCGGCGTGGGCTGGCGGCGCTTTTCCTTGGGTTCCACCCGTTGGACGGTGTAAGACGCTCCGTCCAACTTCCGGAGGACCTCATCCAATTTCTCGCGGTTCCGGAAAGCGAATTTATCGTAACGGGTCTCCCCGCACGAGTGGAGCTGGGCCCGGAAAGACTGTCCCGACTTTTCCAGATCGGCTTCCAACGTCCAGAATTCCTCGGCGACGAACTTCAGGATCTCTTCTTCCCGCGCGCAGATCAAGCGGACGGCCACCGACTGGACCCTGCCCGCCGACAATCCGCGACGGACTTTGCGCCAGAGCAACGGGGACAGCTTGTAACCCACCAGGCGGTCCAAGATGCGCCGGGCGAGTTGGGCGTCCACCAGGGGAAGATGGATCCCCCGGGCGGTCTTGAACGATTCCCGGATGGCCTCCGGGGTGATCTCGTGGAACGTGATGCGTTTGGCCTTTTTCTCGTCCAGATCCAGGATCTTGGTCAGATGCCAGGCGATGGCCTCTCCTTCGCGGTCGAAGTCAGTCGCCAGATAGATGGATTTCGCCTTCTTGGCCAGGCGGGTGAGATCCGGAACGACCTTCTTGGCGCGTGGAAGCATCTCGTAGCGCGGCTCGAACCCGTTCTTCACGTCCACACCCAATTCTTTTTCTGGAAGGTCCCTCAGGTGCCCGTAGGAACTCCGGATGACATAGTTACCGCCGAGGATTTTCCCGATCGTTCTTTCCTTGGTGGGCGACTCAACGATGATCAGTTCCTTGCTCATATCGGTAAAACTCCTTCAGCCATACTCCGTTCGGTCCTCATGTACAGACCGCCGGGCAGATTTCGAATCATTCCACTCATCTCCAATTCCAACAGCACGGCCGACAACCGGGCCGGTTTGAGGCCGGACTTGACCGTGAGATGGTCGGCGGAGACCGGGTCGATGCTCAGATGGGGCAAAAGCCCCGAGGCGTCCGCCGAGAGTTCCACCGGAGCGGACCGTCCCGCCGGTTTGGCGCGGGACGTCTGGCTCAACAACTGCTTGAAAGCGGTGATCTCGTCCAACACGTCCGAAAAATTTTCCAGGAGTCTCCCCCCCTGTTTGATGAGACGATGGGGGCCGAGGCTCTTCTTCGAGAAGACGGATCCGGGGACGGCGAAGACGTCGCGGCCCTGTTCCCCGGCCAACCGGGCCGTGATGAGGGCGCCGCTGGTCTCGTCGGCCTCGACCACGATGACGGCCAGAGACAAGCCGGAGATGATGCGGTTCCTCCTCGGGAAGTGTCCCTTATCCGGCGGGGTCTTCATGGAGAACTCGGAGAAGACGGCCCCCTGCTCCGCGATCTTCTCCGACAAAATCCTGTTTTCGGGCGGATAGACCTTGCTGAGCCCGCTCCCGAGGACGCCGAACGTGCGTCCGCCGCATTTGAGCGCGATGGAATGGGCGACGGTGTCGATTCCGCGCGCCAGGCCGCTCACGGAGGTGACCCCGGCTTCGGCCATCTCGCGGGCCAAACGTTCCGCCACCGCGGTCCCATAGGGGGACGGGTTCCTCGTCCCGACGACGGCCACCGCCCAAGCGTCCCGCGTCTTGAATTGGCCCCGCACATAAAGCACGGGAGGCGCGTCCGTCAGCGATTTCAACATCGACGGATAATCGGGGTCTGTCATCAACAATATCCGCGTGTCCGTGCGTTCGATCTCGTCGAGTTCCTGATCCAGGAGCGCGCGGGTCTTCTCGCAGGATTGATGCAACCGCCGGCCCAGAGAAGGCCCCCACTCTTCCAGGGCTTCCCATTCTTTCGCCGGACGATCCAACGCGTCGGCGATGGTCCCGAACCGTTCCAGGATCGTCCGGAACCGGGCCGGTCCCACCTCGGGACACATGTTCAAAAGGATGCGCGCCGACCGCTCGTCCAGCCGGTCAGTCACAGAAGGTCCTCCGACATCTCGCTTTCAAAGAACGGCGAGGAGCGTTTCGGGGTCTCCCGTTCCTCGACATCCCGCGCGGCCGGCGTCTCCGGGGATTTTCGGACCGGAGCAGGCGACGGCCCGGCGGACGGCGGCAGGGGGAAGACGTCGCCCATCAAGCGTCTCAGCCGGAGCAACCGGTCGTCGTCGTCCAGGGCTGTCTGCCACGCCGAGGGAATCCGTCCGACGGAAATGAAGAGCCGGAGGGGGTCCACCCGGAGGATCTCCGAGAGCCGGAACAGGACCCTCTCGTCGTCCGGGGGGTTCCGTTCCCCCCTCAGAACTTTGGCCATGTAGGATGGGTCGATCCGGGCGTAACGGCAGACCTCCCGGATGGAGATGTCCCTCTCCTTCAACTGGCGGCGGAGCAACCTGGCAAATGCCGGAAAAGACACTCTACTGTCCTTTCAATATCTCGTAGCGGCGGGTGGCGATTTCCCGACGCGGGCCCTGCGGGAAAAGTTCGATGTATTTCTGATAGGCCTCCGTGGCCTCGCGGTTCTTATTGAGCTGTTCCAACATGCTCGCCACGCCGAATTGGGCCCGCTCGGCATACCGGCTCCGGGGATACCGTTCCATGATCTTCTGATATTCGCTCAACGCCAGGGCCTCCCGGCTGAGGATCTCGTGCCAGGCCGCCAAGCCGTATTGAAGGGTGGCGTTCCCCTTCATCTGAGGATGCCCGTCGAGAAAGATCTGAAACCGCCCGCTGCTGACGAAATCGCTCCACCAGAAGACGGACAAACCGGCCAGGATCAGGAAAAGAATGAAGTTTTTCATGGGGACGTCACTCCTTGAGGAGGACCCAATCACCGACGGCGATCGGGTCGTTGGCGGCAACGATGGAAGCGGTGATCTTCTTCTTCGCCGAATCGACATATTCCACCTGGAGCAGGCCCACCTTCTTGTAGAACGTTCCCATATGACGACCCGTGACGGGATGTTTGGCCTTACGGTCCTTGTGGTAGATGACGCCCGTCATCCGCGACCGGATATCTCCCGACCGCACCTTCAGGGTCACGATATCCCCGAACGAGATCATCTCTTTCTTTTCCAGACAGCCCGAGATCACACAGGCCGCCTTCTTCTCCGGGGGTACCAGAAGCGAGTTTTCCTGGGAGGAACTGATCCGGATGGTGGGAAGGTTGACGGGCACCGTGGACGTCGAATCCATCACGATCTCTTCCGGAGCCGCATCCCAATCGGTCTCCACCGTCTCCTCGGCGGGCGCGGGGACGGGTTCCGCCACCCGTTCCGTGAAGAGGTCGGGGATGATGAAATTCTGTCGGGGGTAGATCAGGTCCGGGTCCTTGATGGAGGGCTGGTTGGCGTTCCAGATCTTACGCCATTTCCAGGCATCTTTATAATAGAACATCGCCAGATCCCAGAGGGTATCTCCCTGGAGGACCGAATGATATTTCGGGGCGGTGGACACGGCAGGGATCGCGGTCTCCCCGTCGGAGGACGGCGTCTCCGGTGTCGGTTCTTCGTCCATGGACGGAGTCCCCGACGCCTCCCCTTCTCCGGTGGCGGAGGTCTCCTCGACGACGGCCTCCGGAACCGTTCCGGCCGGAGACGGGGCCGACATTCCGGGTAACGCCGAGGCGGGGACAGCGGCCGGTTCTTTCTTCTCCGTCTCCCGGGGCAAGGACAATTGGGGAGTGGACGGGCTCGAGGCGGGGCCTTCCACCCATTCTTCCGCCCGGGAGACAGCCGCGAAAAGGACCAACGCGAACGCTCCCGTCAAAATCGCATTCCGAAAAACCTGGACTCTATTGAACATCATACGCCTCCCTGATTCTTAGGTCTGAGCCAACACGCCGTAACGATCCAACTGGCGGTATTGCACGGCCTCCGCCACATGTTCGTCGAGGATGATCTCCGACGATGAAAGATCGGCGATGGTCCTCGACAATTTAAGGACCCGGTCATACGAGCGGGCCGACAATCCCAAGCGGGCCACGACCGTCTTCAAGAACCCCCTGGCCGACTCCTGGATCCGGCAAAACTGTTTGATGTGACGGGACCCCATCTGCGCGTTGGCGAAGATCCCCTCGGCGGACAGGCGCCCTTCCTGGATCCGGCGGGCCGTCAGCACCCGGGCGCGGATGGTCTCCGAGGATTCGCCCGGGGGCAGCTCGTCGGCCAACTCCCTCAACGGGAGCGCGGGAACCTCGACATGCATGTCAATCCGGTCCAACAACGGGCCCGATATCTTCGAGCGGTATTTCTGTATCTGGAACGGGGAGCAGACGCAATCCCGGTCCGGGTGTCCCTGATAACCGCAAGGACAAGGGTTCATGGCCGCGATCAACATGAACCTTGACGGAAAAGTGAGCGCCGTGGCCGCCCGCGAAATGGTGACGCAACCGTCCTCCAGGGGCTGCCGGAGGACTTCCAGGACGTGCCGGTTGAACTCCAGCAACTCATCGAGGAAGAGCACGCCTCCGTGCGCCAGGGACACTTCTCCCGGACGGGGAACAGCCCCGCCGCCGACCACCGCCACGTCGGAGATGGTGTGATGCGGGCTCCGGAACGGACGTCGCCGGACCAACGAGTGTCCCCGAGGGAGGAAACCGGCGACCGAATGGATCTTCGTCACTTCCAACGCCTCCTCGAAGGTCATGGGAGGCAGGATGGAGGGGACCCGTTTGGCCAACATGGTCTTTCCGGACCCCGGCGGACCGATGAGCATCACGTTGTGCCCGCCCGCCGCCGCGATCTCGAGGGCCCTCTTGGCAAAGAACTGACCTCTGACTTCTGAAAAATCCTGCGATTCCGCCGGAAGAGGCTCGGGGTCGGCCTTGGAATACGCCGAAAGGTCCGGCGTCCAGGTTCCCCTCAGGAAATCGGCGGCTTCCTTGAGCGTCGATACCGGGACGAGTTCGATCCCTTCGGCCAGCGCCCCCTCCGGATAATTCTGCGCCGGGAAGATGAGCCCTTGGGCTCCCTGGGCCTTGACGGCCTCGGCGATGGGCAACAGGCCCCGGACCGGCCGGACATGCCCATCCAGCGCCAGTTCGCCGACCATCACATATTTCGACAGCCGGTCCGTCGAAAAGATCCGTTGGGAGGCCAACACCCCGACGGCGATCGGCAAGTCGAAGGCCGTCCCCTCCTTCTTCACGTCCGCGGGGGAAAGGTTCACAACCACTTTCCGCATGGGGAAATCGAAACCGGAGTTGCGCACGGCGGACACCACGCGGTCTTTCGCCTCTTTCACCGCCGCGTCGGGAAGGCCCACCGTGGCGAAATGAGGGAGGCCGGGGGTGATATCCACCTCGACCTGGATCGACAGGCCGTGGATGCCTTGCGTCGTGGCGCTGAAAACTTGGGACAACATGTGACCGGGTCTCCCCCCGTCCGCCCGATCTGGGCGGGTTGTCAGTGCTTGACCAGTTTCTCCATCTGGCTCAGGAGTTCCTCGATGTGAAACGGCTTGGGGCAGACGCCGGAGGCGCCGTGTTCCAAGGCCACACCGATAGACTCCGGATAAGCGCTGACGACCAGGATCGGGACGTGCCGCCCTTGAGGCATCCGGCGGATGGCGTCCAATATCTCGATCCCGTTCATATCCGGCATCATGATGTCCAACGTGATCAAATCGGGCATGCGTGACTGAACGAACGACAGGGCTTCCTTCCCGGACATGACGGATCGGATCTGCGCGTGGGGGAGGAGTCCTGTCAGAAGGTCCTGCATCAGGCGGACGGTCTCCTGGTCGTCGTCGACGAGGAGCACCAGTTTGTCCGCGAACGTCTTCTCGATGGGGGTGGCGACGACCTCCGTGATGGCCGTCGGCTGAGGAAGGATGGGAAGGCGGAAACTGATCCGGGTCCCCTGGCGATGGCCCGAGGAGAACGCCCAGATGCGGCCGCCGTGGGCTTCCACGATCTGTTTGCAGATGGACAGACCCAGGCCCAATCCCGTATAGTTGCGCGTGAGGCTCTGGTCGGCCTGATAAAACCGGTTGAAGATGTTCGGGAGCGACTCCGAGGGGATGCCGTCCCCGTCGTCGATGATGTCGAGCTGGATATGGTTGTCCGCCTCGCGGATCACGTTGAGCTTGATGTGCCCGTTGATGGGCGTGAACTTGACCGCGTTGTGGAGCAGGTTCTCCAGCACTTCCTCGAGACGGCGCGGACTGCCGTACATCCAGAGGGGGTCGTCGCCCATCGAGGACTCGAACCCGATGTTCTTCCTCGTCCACATCGGACGGAAAGCGTCCACCTGTTTCTTGATTAGCTCCAGGAACGAGAAATTCTCACGGTGCCAGAAACGGACGCTCTTGGCGAAATCGCGCACTTCGAAGAGGTTGTTCAGCAGATGGATCAGATGACGGGTGTTGGTCAGGATGTTCTGGACGCTGACCCGCTGTTTGCTGGAAAGGCCGTCGCCGCGTTCCATCGTCATCAACTCCCCATGCCCCAGGATGATCGTCAACGGGGTGCGGAGTTCGTGCGAGATGGCGGCCAGGAACTCATCTTTCATGTTCTGGAGTTCCTCCAGGTGCTTTTTCTCGTTGAGGAGGTGCTGGACGCTCAACGCCCGCTGAACGACCGTGTTCAGGTTGACGGAGGCGATCTCCTTCTTGAGGATGTAGTCGAAGATCCCCCGCTTGATGGCGTCGGCGGCCAACGGTTCTTCGGATTGGGAGATCAACATGATGATGGGCAGGCGCAGACTGGTCTGACCGATGCATTGGATGACTTCGAGACCGTTGATATCGGGAAGGGCATAATCGAGGAACAGGAGGGAGAAGGGGTCTTTCTGCAACCGTTCGAGGGCGGATTGACCGTCGGCCACGTGGACCAGGTGGACCGACCAGGAGATCAACCGCTTGACCTGGGCCTCGAAGACGCCGACGAACGCGGTGTCCGCCGTCGCCAACAGGATGTTTAGCGCGGGCTGATTGGAATCCGTCATGATGAATGGGTCCGATCGTTCATTCTGTTTTCAAATCGTGTATTCCGCCGAGTCCGGAGAGAAGGCGTCCGGCAAGTGTTCGATCGATCCGTCGGGATTGACCGCCACGACATCGAAACGGTAATCCTGCCCCGCCAGGCGCCGGTCCTTGATGAACATCAGGGCCGCCTTGAGCATCCGGCCTTGTTTGGAGGAGTGCACGGCCTCTTGCGGAGAGCCGTAAGCGGTGGATCGGCGCGTTTTGACTTCGACGAAGACCACCGCCCCGCCGTCCCGCATGACCAGATCCAATTCCCCCCAGCGCGTCCGGTAATTGGAGGCCAGACATTCCAGCCCCTTGTCCTCGAGATACGCTTTCGCCCGCCGTTCTCCTCCGTCCCCAACCTGTCGGGTCGGGAGGGCCATCACGCCGGCACAGCGGGCCGGGAGCCGGAAAGGAGACACTCCTTGACCGGAGCGTAGGACCGCCGATGAATGTCGCAGGGACCGTAACGGTTCAGGGCGTCCCGGTGAGAGGCGGTCCCATATCCCTTGTTCTGATCGAACGAATAGACGGGATACTTGGGATGTTCCTCGTGCATGATCCGGTCGCGCGTGACCTTGGCCAGGATGCTGGCCGCCGCGATGGAGGCGCTGAGGGCATCTCCCCGGATGACGGTCTTTTGAGGGCCCGCATAGGCGGGGATCCCCCTGTTTCCGTCGATGAGCGCGAGGGATGGACGCACCGACAGTCCGGCCAGCGCGTTCCTCATCCCGATGAAAGTGGCTTGAAGCACGTTCACCTCGTCGACCACCGCGGGGCTGATGACCGACACCGCATACGCCTCGCTCTGTTCAATGATCAAACCGAACAGGCGCTCCCGTTGGAGCGCCGTCAACTGCTTGCTGTCGTTCAACCCTGCTAAAACGGGGCCCGTCTTCAATATGACGGCGGCCGCCACCAGCGGGCCCGCCCAACAACCCCGTCCCGCTTCGTCCACGCCGGCCAGGATCGCCGGCCCGCGCGAACGGTATTCCTGATCGAAACGATAGAGATCGTCAGCCGGCACTGGGCTTGGCGGCCTCAGGAGCCGTCGCCGGAGCCGCGGGGGACGCGTCCTGCGCCTCCTCTTTTCCGGCGATGCGCGCGGCCTTTCCGGAAAGGTTCCGCAGGTAATAGAGTTTGGCCCGGCGGACTTTACCGGAACGGACCACTTCAAGCCCCTCGATCCGGGGGGAATGCAGGGGAAAGGTCCTCTCGATCCCGACGCCGAAGGAGACCTTCCGCACGGTGAACGTGCCGGCGATGCCGTGTCCCCTCCTGCGGATGACGACGCCTTCGAAAGCCTGGACGCGCTCGCTCTCTCCTTCGACGACTTTCACGTCCACTCGGACGAAATCGCCCACGCGGAACGGGGTCAGATCCTTTTTCAGATATTTCGCTTCGACTTGATCAATGAGTGCATTCATGGTTAAAACCGCCTTCTTTATTTGATTTCGCTCTTCTTTTTTTCTGCTCTCAACAAATCGGGCCTTTTCCGACGGGTACGTTCCATCGACATCTCCCGGCGCCATTGGGCGATACGGGCGTGGTTCCCTTCCAGGAGAACCTCGGGGACTTTACGGTCCCGCCAGACCTGCGGCCGGGTGTAGTGCGGGCAATCCAGAAGTCCCGACCACCCCTCAGCGAAAGAGTCCCACTTCAGGGAATCCTGGTCCTGAACCACGCCGGGTCTCCATCGGACCACGGCATCGGTCAACGCCATGGCCGGGATTTCCCCCCCCGTCAGAACCGCGTCTCCGACGGACACCTCCAGGTCCACCCAATCCATCAGACGTTCATCCACTCCCTCGTAATGACCGCACAGGAGCACCAGATGTTTCCGGGCGGATAAAAATTCGACGAGTTTCTGGTCCAACCGGCGTCCCTGAGGAGACAGATAGACCACGGTGGATCGACGTTTTCTTTTGGGATCGGCCGGGATCCCCAGCGTCCGGAACGTCCGAAAAACCGGATCGGGCTTCAGCACCATCCCCGGTCCGCCGCCGAAGGGCCGGTCATCGGCCGTCCGATGACGGTCGGTCGCCTGGGTGCGGATATCATGGACTTGAATGCGAACCAGGCCTTTTTCCTGCGCCTTCCCGATCAGACTCTCGGTGAAGACTCCCTGGAACATCTTCGGGAACAGCGTCAGGATGTCGATTGTCAGCGGTTGACGCTTCATCGGCGGCGTCAGCCCTCGTAAATCTCTCTCAATCCGGCCGGAAGGCGGACCGTGATCATCTTCCCGGGCAGATCCAACCCGACCACCACCGTTTTGAGCGCCGGGATCAAATACTCCTTTTTCTCGCCTTTGACGACGAACACGTCGTTGGCGCCGGTCGGGAGGACATCCACCAACACACCCAGTTCTTCCCCCGACTCCGTCACCACCCGGCTTCCCGCCAGTTCGGCGACGAGGATCTGGTCTTCCGGGGGCACCTCCGGGGCCTGTCCCGGGCGAAGCCGTCGTCCCTTACTCTGCCAGTTCAACGGAAAACGGACCCTGTTCCTTCGAGAGCGTGCACCCGGGTTCAGGTTCCGCACTCCTCTCGAACGCGGCGTTCACGACGGCACGGATGGCCTTGATGGTTTTCCCCTGTTTCCCGATCACACGGCCTTTGTCTTCCTGGACCACGCGGATCCGGATGCAGGGGCCCTTATCCTGATCGGTCAGTTCGGCCTCCACCCGATCGGGATGATCCACGATGGCCTTTACGACGTAAAGAGCCAGATCCAGCGGCGACGACATGGAATGATTTAAGATTAACTTTCAGACGTTGCCAGCAGGCCGGCTTTCTTCAGCACCGTGGACGCGGACCCGGTCGGTTGGGCCCCCGTGGACAGCCAGTAACGCAGACGATCGGAATCGATCGTGATCTTGTCGGATGTATTCTGAGGATGATAATGTCCGAGGACTTCCAGACAGGCCGCATCACGCGACTTTCGGCGGTCGATGACCACCAGCCGGAAATGAGGCGTATGGGGTCGGCCCACTTTTTGGAATCTTATTCTGACCACATTGTCTCCTTTTGACGAAGTGATTTCGGAGTGGAGATGATATCTAAATCATCCACCATCGTCAAGCATCCATGGACGCTCTTGTAGTTACTACTATCCATTTACCGCGGGCTCATGGACCCATTGGACGACAGATGACAGGGGGAGCCGGTCGGGGACGAACGCATTGACGGGAGCCTTCTCATCGGCGTAACCGACCGACAAGCCACAGACGATGAGCCGGTCGGCGGGCAGGCCCAGGCAAGAGCGGATGGTCCCGCTGTAACGAGCCAGGCTGAGTTGGGGACAGCTCGACAGTCCGACCGCGCGGAGGCCCAGCATGACGTTCTGCATGAAAAATCCCATGTCCAGGAACTGAGCCCGCTCCACCGTGCGGGGCATATGGAAGACGAGCACCACCGGCGCATGAAAGAACGTGTAGTTTTCCCTCTCATGGGCCCGGCGGCCCGCCTCGTCTCCCCGGGCGATCCCTTTCAACCGATAGAGGGCCAGACCGCATTCGCGGGCGCGGGCGGCGAACCCCTCGGGCAACTCTTCCGGATAAAAACGGTAGTCCGGCTGTTCGACGATCCCCTGGTCGAATTTCGAGCAGATCCGTTCCGAGAGGCGGTCCCGCGCGGCGCCGGACACCACGACGACCCGCCACGGCTGCATGTTCTTGGCCGACGGGGCCTGACATGCCGACGACAGCACTTTCCCGAGAACGTCCCTGTCGACGGGCGTCGGGAGGAACGCCCGCTTGGAATGACGCGAAGCGATCAAGTCCAAAAACTCCTTCCCTTCAGACGTCCCGTTGTTCACCGGCATGATCTCAACCTCGCTAACAGACGTTTTTTAACGGCGGACGGGATCCGCGACGGAGGGATCCCCGACAACAGTTTCCGGAGGCGCACCAGCTCCCCTGCGCCATCGGCGCATTCCCGGCATCGTTCGAGATGCCTGCGGAATCCGGCGGGCCAACAACCACAATCCCCCCGATCGATGCAATCCGCCAGATATTTCCGGCCCGTGCGACAACTCAAGGATGAGCCCCCCCGTGGACATATTTGTTCAGCCGAGTCCTCAGGAGCAACCGCCCCCGATGGAGCCGCGATTTGACCGCGGGCAGACTCAGGTTCAATATCTTTGCGATCTCCTCGTTGGAAAGCCCCTGCATGTCCTTCAGGACGACGGCGAGCCGGTAGTCGACGGGCAAAGCCTCCAACGCGGCCGTGACGACCTCCTGGACTTCCTTCCGATGCGCCCGCTTGGCCGGATCCCCCTTGGGGTCCTTCAGGATATTCTCGGAGACCCCCTCGTCGGGCCCTTCTCCCGGCATGGACGTGACGATCGGCACCGTCCGTTCGTTTTTGCGCCGACGGAGCTTCATCCAGCAGAGGTTCGCCGCGATCCGGTACAGCCACGTGCCCAGATGGGAACGCGATTGATATTGGCGGATCTTCTTGAACGCCGTCACGAAAGTCTCCTGGTAGATATCCTCGGCTTCGGAGGGAGCTCCCGCGCACACATGGTGGGAGAGGTTGAAGATGCGGTCCCCATACAGACGGACCAACTGGGAGAAAGCGGTCCCGTCCCCCTGCTGACTGCGCGCGATCAATTCCGTCTCATCCATCGCCTCATCCTTTGAGTATCGATTGGTAACATTCAAAATCCGGCCGTGAAAAACACACCAAGACCACCCGTTCGAGGGAAGGGGCCGTCCTCAGTCCTTGGCGGACCGCTCTCACGGCGACGGGAGCGGCCTGATCGATCGGGTACCCGTAGACGCCCGTGCTGATGCACGGAAAAGCGATGGTGCGGACTCCATGCCGGACCGCCAACGACAGGGCGTTCTCATAACATTTTTCGAGCAGGGCTTCCTCTCCCCGCCCGCCCCCGTGCCACCGGGGTCCCGCCACGTGGATCACATGCCGGGCCGGAAGACGATACCCCCGGGTCATGCGCGCCTCTCCGGTGGGACATCCCAAGGTCCGGCATTCCGCCAACAGCTCCGGACCGGCCCGCCGATGGATGGCGCCGTCGACGCCGCCCCCTCCCGACAAAGAGGTGTTGGCCGCGTTGACGATCGCGTCCACGTCCAACCCGGTGATATCCCCGAGAAGAAGTTCAATCCGTCCCACGCGCTCCGGCCTCCTGCAAAATCATCCCAAATAGTATACAATTTTGGCGTTGTTCACCGACTTCAAAACGAACGGAGGAATAGACGATGACCCCACCCAAGATCGCCGACAAAAAACCAGCCGTATTGGAACTGGATCCGGGAAAATATTACTGGTGCACCTGCGGCACCTCGCTGAAACAGCCTTTCTGCGACGGGTCCCATAAAGGATCCGACTTCAAACCGATGCTCGTCGAACTGACGGAGAAGAAAAAAGTCGCCCTGTGCCAGTGCAAACAGACCAAGAACCCTCCCTTCTGCGACGGCGCCCACACGAAACTCTGAGGAAATCCTCTCACCCGGTTCACCGTTCCGTGAGGGGGTGGTGAGCCCCAGGGAAACCATGGACAATCATTCCTTCCGCGCGCGACCGTTCTCGGTTTCCGTGGAAGTCGCGGTCCTCTCCGCCCTCCTCCTCCTGTTCCTCGGCATCACGGGGTTCCGTCTCTATTCCCCCGGATTCTATTTCGACGCCATCCCCGACGAAGCCAGGGCCCTGTCTTGGGCCGAGTCCTTGCGGGCCGGAAGGTTCCATTTCCTGTCATCGTGGGGGGCGATGCCCCTCTACCACGGGAACCTGACCAGTTATTTCCTCTTCCCCGTCTTTTACCTCCTCGGGCCCCAATGGACCCTGATCCGGCTTTGGCCGATCTTTTGGGGAATGCTGACCTTGATTTCGACCTACCTTCTGGTGAGGCGGGCCTTCGACGTCCCCACCGCCGCCGGGACGGTCTTCCTTCTGGCCATCCATCCCGCCTTTGCGATGGGGATCAAGGTCGGTCAGTATTACGGAAGTCTCATGTTGTTCTTCTCGACGACGGGATTACTCCTCTTCCTGAGGGCTTGGCAGGAGAAGAGCGCCGTTTCATGGGCACTGGCGATCTTCGTGTCTTCGCTGGGATTGGGGACGCGCCTTTGGTACAGTTGGTTCCTCATCGGACTTTGCGTCTGCGGCCTGGCGTTCTCCGGACACCTCTGGCGACGTTTCAACCTGGGGGACACTTCCCGTCGGCGATGGTTCGTCTACGGTGGGATCGTCGCCCTCCTCCCGATGTCTGTCATGATCATCTACGGATTGATGCAGAGAGGATACGCCGACATCTCCGGCACCCTGCACCCCCAGTCCCTCGAAAATCCCTGTCGGCAGTTCCTCAGACTCACCCACCAGATGTTGCTCGGGCTCAACGCCTACAATTATTATTTCAACGGCGCGGCTCCGTCCATCCGGAAGATCGCGCACTCGCCCCTCAACACCCTGTATCCCCCTGTCTTCTGGGTCTCCCTCCTCTGGTGCGCCCTCCGGCCGGTCATCAAGCCGGCCCATCAGAGCCGAGGACCGCTGACATTCCTGGTCCTGTTGTTCATCTCCATGATGGGCGCGGCGGCCTTCACGTTCAAGTTCAGGGCCTTCGCCCACCACTACATCGTCTTCTACCCCCTCTACCAGATCATCATCGTGGTGGCCCTCAAGGACATTCTGCAACGCAGTCTCCGTTACCCCCTGTTGACCCTCCTCATCGTCGGAAGCAGCGTCCAGTTCATCCTCAGCGAGACATATGCGTTGACCGGATTCATGCGGCGCGTGTCGATCCACGGAGGTCTGAACAAGGCCACGGACCGCATCTACGACCTATCCGACCAAATCGACCGCTATGCGATTAAAAATCGATCCGTCCCGATCCTGACGTCCTATTATGTCGCCCAAAACCTTTCCTTCCTCAACGCCGGTTCCGATATCCGTGCGGGCGACGATCCGGACGCGCTCAAACTCCTCCTCGGCGGAACACCCCGGTTCGCCTACATCCTGTCCCATTGGGACACAGAACAGGCCGGGCTTCCGACGCTCCGGTCCCTGTCGATGAAACACGGTTATTCGATCAACCGGTTGCACCGTCTCCACGACAAAGACGGTTCCCCGGTCTTCGACTTTTTCGAGTTGACTCGGGACTCCAAAGACTGATATAGATATCGCATGCGAAAGACCTCATTCCCCGGCATCGACACCACTCCCACCCGGAGACTCCTGGCGGACCATCGGATGATACGAAAGATTTTGGAAGGGATCCGGCCAGGTCCACCGCGTCTCGGGGAACTCCTGAAGACGTTGAGGAGGGCGGTATTGGCTCACGCGTGGTTTGAGAACGAGGTTCTTTTACCGGGGATCCGACAGGAAGGATTCTGGATGAACTGTTTCCTCGACGAGATCGTCGTCGAGCACACCGACATCGAAAAACTATTGGACCGACTTCTGAAATTCCGCCACCCCCCGACCGAGAGGTTCTCCGCGATCTTGACCCAACTCAAGGGGGTGCTGAACGCCCACTTCCTCAAGGAAGAGGAAGCCCTCTTTCCATTGACGGAAGAGCGTCTGTCCCCGCAAGCCCTCCAACGGCTTTCCGCCGAGATGAACCGCCGCCAGTCCGAGGCGCGCCGCTTCTCGACGGGGAACTGACCCGCCGTCAGATCGACTGCGCGACGCGGCGGACTTCCTCCAGCATGGCCTTCCGGTCGGCGTCGGAGACGAACGGGACCGCGTTGAAATACACATGCCGCAAGACCTGTATCCCGCAGAACCGCAAGATCCCGTCCTCCATCATCTGATTCAGACTCTTGACCATCCCTGAAGACTCGTAGAGCTCCTTGGGAGAACCGGTCGTATTGAAGATGACCGCTTTTTTAGAGGAGAGGAGCGGTTGGACCCCCTGGGAACCGATGGAATAGGCGAAGCCATGGCTGAACACCCGGTCGATATACCCCTTCAATCGGGCGGGAAGACCGGTCCACCAGATCGGGAACACGAAGGTGATCACATCGGCCCAGCGGATGTGGTCTTGTTCGATCTGGATATCGGCGGGCGCGGTCCCCTTCTGAAGAGCGACGAAATCGCTCCCTTTCAGGACGGAGTCGAAGTCGAGCGCGTACAGATCCCGGAGACGGACCTCATTTTTCTTTTGGAGCTCCCCGGCGAACGTGTCGAGGATGGCGTGATTGAAACTTTTTGGATTGGGATGGCAATACACGATGAGGTGTTTCATGGTGATGTCCTCCTTTGGAATGCGCGTAGTGTTTCGATGAATATATTTTACCTTTTCGGGAGCCGCGGGAGTGCTCATACTTTTTATGCCAGAAGAAGTATTCCTTCTGACGGCGCTGGGCCCGCGCGGTCTTGGGAGACACGACCGCCTCCTTCGTGGACGGGTCCACGCCGGAATGATAGACCACCGACGACACCGTCATGGGAGTGGGCGTGAATTCCTGGACCTGTTCCAGCCGATATACCAGTTTTTCCACCTTGTCGGCCAGGCGCGCCATGTCCTGATCCGACGTCCCCGGATGCCCCGAGATGAAGTAGGGCAGCAGATCCTGGTGCAATCCGGATTGACGGGAATACTCGTCGAAGACCCTCTTAAACTCGATGAATTTATCGAAGGACGGCTTGCGCATCCGCCGGAGGACGGAATCCTCGGTGTGTTCCGGCGCCACTTTCAGGCGGCCCGAGACATGATGGCGGACGAGTTCGCGGATGTAATCCGGATGAGCCAGGCACAGGTCGTGGCGGATCCCGCTGGAGATGATGACTTTTTTGATCCCCGGGACGGCTCGGACGGCCCGATAGAGGTCCAGGAGAGCGGCGGGATTGGTGTCCAGGTTCCGGCAGATCTGCGGGTGGATGCACGACACCGCGCGGCACCGGAGACACTGCTCGGGGTCTTTCCCCCTCATGCCGTACATGTTCGCCGACGGTCCGCCCAGGTCGCTGAGATACCCCTGGAACCCCTCCATCTCTTTGATCGCCTCCACTTCCTGGAGGATGGATCTTTTGGAGCGGCTGACGATGGTGCGTCCTTGGTGCGCGCTGAGCGTGCAGAAACTGCAGCCCCCGAAACAACCCCGATGGATCGTGACGGAAAATTTGATCATGCGATGGGCCGGGATCTCCCCCCTCTTCCGATACTTCGGGTGGGGCAACCGGGTGTAGGGCAGGTCGTAGGACGCATCGAGCTCCTCGTCGGTCCAGACCTCCTCGGCGGGATTCACGACGACGGTGCGGTCCCCGACGGGCTGGGAGAGGCGCTGACCGTCCGTGCGGTTGGATTCCACCTCGACCCCATGGAAGGCCTCGGCGAACTTCCGCGAGTCTCCGACGCACGTCTCGTGGGACGGCAGGACGAGGTCCTGCCAGAGCTTGTTCTTCGGAAGGCTGTCGGACGCCGGCTGGACGAACGCCGTCTGCGGGAGCGTCTTCAAGGAAGAGAAGGGAACGCCCCGTCTCATCAACCGGACGATTTCCCGGATCGTCTTCTCCCCCATGCCGTACACCAGCAGGTCGGCTCCGCTCTCGATCAAGACGGACGGGCGGAGACGGTCGGACCAAAAATCGTAATGGGTCAGCCGCCGGAGGGACGCCTCGATCCCCCCGAGGACGACGGGGACATCGGGGTAGAGCCGTTTCAATATCTTGGAATAGACGGTCACCGCATAATCGGGACGAAACCCCGCGCGGCCGTCGGGGGTGAACGCGTCGTCGGAACGCAGGCGGCGGGCGGCCGTATAATGGTTCACCATCGAATCCATGTTCCCCGACGTGACCCCGAAGAAGAGGCGCGGCGCGCCGAACTTCTTGAAATCCCGCAGGTCGTCCTGCCAGTTGGGCTGGGGGATGATCGCCACCCGCAGTCCCTCCTGTTCCAACACGCGCCCGATCACCGCCACGCCAAAAGCCGGGTGGTCCACATACGCGTCCCCGGTCACCAGGACGACATCCACCTCGTTCCAACCCCGCTGGATCATCTCATCCCGTGTGATGGGCAACCACTTCAGAATCATCGCATTCCCCCTGGGGGTCTTCCCGTAAAACCGGAGAAGCCCCGATCAATATATGATAAAATAGTAACATAACATAAGCCACTGAAAAGAACCGCCATGGACACCGATCAGAACTTCCATAAGAACATCCTCGACAACCTCAACGAAGGGATATTCTTCGTCGACACGGAACGCCGTATCACCTATTGGAGCAAAGGCGCCGAACACCTCACGGGCCACGAGGAAAAAGACGTGCTCGGAAAGAAGTGCGCCGACATCCTTTTCTGCGTCAACGCCCTCGGCCACCGGGAATGCGACGGGCGCTGCCTCCTGGAGAACCCCCTCTTCGACGGACAGATACATGAGAAGGAGTTCTTCCTCCACCACAAGGAGGGATACCGGACCCCCGTGCTCGTGCGGTCCATGCCCTACCGGAACGCCAACGGCAAGGTCATCGGGGCCATCGAGATCCTGATCGACAATTCCCCAAAATCCGACGTCATGCAGCAGATCGAGGCGCTCCAGAAGATGGTGTTGCTGGACCCCTTGACCTCCCTGGGGAACCGGGGGTACGGCGAAAAGATGATCTCCTCGAAACTGGCGGAACTCCAGCGCCATATCTCCACGTTCGGGATGCTCTTCATCGACATCGACCATTTCAAACAGATCAACGACAAGCACGGCCACAACGTGGGGGACCGGGTGTTGAAGATGATCGCCAAGACCATCATGAACAACGTCCGCCCCTTTGACGCCGTCTGCCGGTGGGGCGGGGAGGAGTTCATCGCCCTCATCCTCAACGTTTCCGACGACCAACTCCGTCAGATCGCCGAGAAGATCCGCATCCTGATCGAACAATCCAGTTTTTGGATCGACGCGGACATCATCCGGGTCACGGTCTCCGTCGGGGCCACGCTCGCCTTGCCCGGCGACACCCCGGAATCCCTGGTCAAACGCGCCGATGAACTCCTCTACCAGAGCAAAGCCGGCGGCCGGAACCGGGTGGCCGTCCTCTAGACTTCCGATCCCTTCGACGACATCGAAATAAAAGAGGGGCTGTTCAAACGAACAGCCCCTCTTTTGACGATGGGATCCGTCTTATTTCTGTTTGGCCGGCGAAGGGACCTGGTCTTTGGGGAGTTTCTTGAAGCACAGGAACCAATCGTTGCAGTAATAATCCTTTCCGGCTTCTTCCACCCGCTGTTTGGCCGCGCCGCAAGAACCCGGCGGAGGGACGATGACATCGTCTCCCGGCTGCCAGTCGGCCGGCGTCGCCACCTTATGCGCGTCGGACGTCTGCATCGCCACCAACAACCGCTTGATCTCCTGGAAATTCCGCCCGTTCGAGAGCGGGTAGTAGATCAGGGCGCGGATCTTGGCGTTCGGATCGATGAAGAACACCGCGCGCACCGCCTTGGTGTCCGCGGCGGCGGGCTGGAGCATCCCGTATTTCCTGGACACGTCCATCTTCAGGTCCTGGATCACCGGAAAGGTGACTTCCATTCCCTCCATGTCCCTATACTTGGCTTTTTCCTTGATGGTGCGGAGCCAGGCGATGTGGCTGTAAGTGCTGTCGATGGACAACCCCACCAGCTTCGTGTTCAACGCCTCGAATTCCGGCATCATCTTGGCGAAGGTCATGAATTCCGTCGTGCACACGGGTGTGAAATCCGCCGGGTGGCTGAAAAGGATGACCCATTTTCCCTTGTAATCCTCGGGGAAATTGATCATCCCCTGGGTGGTCTCCGCCGTGAACGCCGGCGCCGATTCCCCGATCAACGGAACGCGCGGTCCGTCCTCCGCCGAGAGCACCGCCCCCGACAACATCATGACTGCCATGAAACCGACCACTGATTTGATTCTCATACCGACACCTCCTTGAAGATTTAAGTTGATTGTACCAAACAAAAAGCCCCGCCGCCTCATTCATTCCCCCGGCCCCTGACGGTTGATCCGCTGTTTCAGGACGTCCTCCAGGAAACACCACCGGGTGAAAGATGATTGAAGAAGATTCAATCCGACGAAGACAATGACCCACAGAAAATGCGGGCTCACCCATACGGAGAGCGCCACGCTGACGAGGATCAACGAACCCGCGATCCTCCTGATCAGATATTCCACCATCCCGATCCCCTCCCCTCTCATGGATTCACGATATGCCTTTTGGCCAGCATGTAATAGAGCACCGGGACGGCCGTCCGCGACAACACCGTGGACGCGACCTCCCCGGCCATCAGGGAGACGGCCAGTCCCTGGAAGATGGGGTCGAACAGGATGACCCCGGCCCCCACGACGACGGCCGCCGCCGTCAACAACATGGGCCTGAAACGGATCGCGCCGGCGTCGATCACCGCCTCCTTCAGCGGCATCCCCTCCCGCAGACGCAACTGGATGAAATCGACGAGGATGATGGAATTCCGCACGACGATCCCCGCGCCGGCGATGAACCCGATCATCGACGTCGCCGTGAAGAACGCGTTCATCCCCCAGTGTCCCGGGAGGATCCCCACCAAGGTGAGCGGGATGGGGGCCATGATGACCAACGGGATCGTGAACGATTGAAACCAGGCCACCACCAGGATGTAGATCAGCAGGAGGACCATGGCGAAAGCCACCCCCAGATCGCGAAAGACCTCATAGGTGATCTGCCATTCCCCGTCCCATTTCATGGCCACTTCCGACGAACTTTCGGGCACGGCGGAATAATATTGTTTCAGGGGGATCCCTTCTTCCCGGGCCAGTCGGTCGATGTCCTTCCGCAGTTTCAATATGGCATAGACGGGACTCTCGGCCCGGCCCGCCACGTCCGCGATCACATAGGACACCCGTCTGAGGTTCTTATGGTGGATCGGGATATCGGTCTCCGTCCGTTCCGCCCGCACGAGTTCTCTCAAGGGGATGGACACCCCGTTCCGGGAGAGGAGCCGGATGTCTCCGACGGCCCGGAGATCGCGTCTCTTCGAATCCGGGAGGCGCAGGCGGATCTCGACGGGTTCCCGGTCCCCCTCGGTATGGGCCAAACGCACGGTCTGTCCGTCGACGGCCATCGACACGGTCTGGGCGACGGATTCCGCGGAGATGCCGTTCAGCGTCGCCTTCTCCCGAAGGACTTTGAGACTGTCCAATCGACGGGCGTCCGGCACATAGCTGTCCACATCCACGATCCCGTCGGTATGACGGAGCAGTTCCTTCACGCGGGAGACCAGAAAACGCTGCCGGGCCAGGTCCGGACCATAGAATTCCAACACCAGCGTCGACAGGACGGGAGGCCCCGGAGGGACCTCCGCCACCTGGATGCGGGCGCCGGCCTGGTCCGCGATCGACTGGAGCGGGAGCCGGACCCGGGACGCGATCTCATGGCTCTGACGCCGGCGGGCGTGCCGGGGTTTCAGGTTCACGACGATGTCGGCCTGATGCGGCTTTTGGCGCAGAAAATAATGCCGGACCAGCCCGTTGAAATTATGAGGCGCGGAGGTGCCGACATAGGAGACCACCCTTTCCACGTCGGGCACTCCCCGCAGATAGGCCGCCATCCGGTCCGAGACCTCCCGCGTCTTATCGAGGGATGACGATTCGGGCATGTTCAAGACCACCTCGAACTCATCCTTGTTATCGAACGGGAGCATCTTCACTGTGACCCGTTGGAGCGGGACCAGCGCGACCGCACCGGCCAGCAACAACCCCATCACGCCCAGATACATCGCACGCGCCCGGCCGTTCTCCAACAACAGGCGCATCTGATTCCGATAGAGCCGGTCCAGGAACCCCTCCTTGTCGGCGTTGTGGCAATCCTTCGGTTTCCAATGCTGGAGCAACCACGTGAACATCCAGGGGGAGACCACGAAAGCGACCAGGAGGGAGAAGAGCATGGCCATCGACGCTCCGACGGGGATCGGCCTCATGTAGGGCCCCATCAACCCGCTCACGAACGCCATCGGCAGGATCGCGGCGATCACCGCCCACGTCGCCAAAAAAGTGGGGTTGCCGACTTCGTTGACGGCATGCACGGCGAGGTCCCACAGGTTCCGTCCGTCACGCAGGGTGTAATGACGGTGGATGTTCTCCACGACCACGATGGCGTCGTCCACCAGGATCCCGATGGAAAAGATCAGCGCGAAGAGGGTGATCCGGTTGAGTGTGTATCCGAACAGGTAATAGATGAGCAGGGTCAGGGACAGGGTCACCGGGATGGCCACCAACACCACCAGGGCTTCGCGCAGTCCCAGCGCCAGGGCGATCAAGACCGTGACCGAAAGCGTCGCCAGGAGCATATGAAACAACAGTTCGTCGGATTTCTCCTTCGCCGTGTCCCCATAATTGCGTGTCACGACGTAACGGATGTCCGAGAAACCCGGCTCTTTCAGGTTCCGGTCGATGCGTCGCAGGACCGCCCCGGCCACATCCGTCGCGTTGGCGCCGCGCCGTTTGGAAACGGCCAGAGTCACGGCCTGTGACGACGGGGCCGTCGAGGACGCCGGAGACAGCCAGACCTCTTTTTCATCCTCGTCGGGTCCGTCCTCCACGCGCGCCACGTCGTCCACCGTCACCGGTCGGCCCCGGGAGACCCCGACGACGACCTCCTTCAGGTCGGACGCCGTCCGGATCAGCGAATCACTCTCGACGGACACGTCCTCTCCTCCCGAATGGACGTGTCCCGCCGGGAGCCGCGTGTTGGCGGACTGCAGTATCCCCCCCAACTCCAACGGGGTCACCCGGTGCTCCGCCATCCTGGCCGGATCGAAATGAACCTTGAACTGGCGCCGACGCCCGCCGATGATGTCGATGTCGGAGACCAGCGGGACCGCGCTGATCTCTTCCCTCAGAGCCGCGACCGCCGCCCGGAGAGAGCGGGGGTCCCGCGAGGGGCTTGTGAACGTGAGCGCCAAGATCGGCACATCGTCGATGGACCGGGGCTTGATCAGGGGTTGGCCGGCGCCCGGAGGCAACAGGTCCAGATTGGCGAACGTCTTGGTGTAGATCTGCGTCATGGCCAATTCCGGATTGATCCCCACCTTGAACCGCACGATGAAGAAGGCGACATGGGACTCGGCCGTGGAATAGATGTATTCGACTCCCGGGATCTCCCAGAGTTTCCGTTCCCCCACGTTGAGCACCCGTTGTTCCACTTCCTCGGCGGAGGCGCCCGGATAGGGGACGAAGACATCGAACAGGGGCACGTTGATCTGCGGTTCTTCCTCCCGCGACAGTTTCAGGACGGCGAACACTCCCAGGAAGAGCGCCGTGACGGCCAGCAGGGGCGTCAGCTTGGAATGGACGAAACTCTTGGCCAGACGGCCGGCCAGGCCCATCGACTCGGTCTTCATGGCAAAACCTCCAATCGATCGGATAGGCGACTCACTGTTCCCTCATCCAGGCGCCCCATCGACGAGGCGAGACGGAGATAACCGGAATGGATCCGATAGAGCGCATCGAGATAGTGGATATCCGCCCGGGCCAAGCCCTCCTCCGCCCGGAGCACGTCCAGGATGCTCTGCCGGCCGGAACGGTACAGGGGACGGAACAATTCCAGCGATTCGGCGGCCAACGAACGCGACTTCTTCACGGGAACCAATGCGGAGACTGCCCCCTGATAGAAAGACAAAGACTGCGCCACTTCTCTTTTGACCCGGTCCCGGACACTCTCCTGGTTCGCCCGGGCCTCCTCCTCCGCCGCCCGGCTCCGGGCGCGGCGCGCCGGATAGGACGGATCCCCCAACGCCATCCCGAGTCGGACACCCCACAAACGGTCCGCGGGGTGGTCCGAAAAATCACCCGTGTGGGACGCGACGGAAGCGAAGGCCTCCACTCTCGGCAAGATGCTGGATCCGGCCATCGCCGACTTCAAACCCGCTTCTCTCGTCCGATGGGACGCCAAGACGATGTCATCCCGGTTTTCCAACGCCTCTTTTTCAAGGAGGGGCAAGTCTCCGACTTCATAGAGGGACTCACTCAAACGGGACCGGTAAGACGGAATGTCTCCCGCCCCCCCCGCCAAAGAAAAAACAACGGCCTGGGCGGACTGTTCTTCCGCCGCCAACTGGATCTCCCAGGCGCGCAATCCTTCGAGGATGGATTCGGCCGCATAAAAATCCGAGCCCAGGATCAATCCCTTCGCCTTGAGCCGCTGAGCGGATTGCATCTCCTGAGCCGCCGAATCAATACGTTCACGGACGGCGGCCCGTTGCGCTTTCTTCAGGATCACCGTCAAATAGGCCTCGGCGGCCTGATGACGGAGATCCTGGGCGGTCCCTCGGGACCGGCTCACGGACTCACGGACTCCCAGATCCGCCAGCTGACGGTTCCGGGATTGCTCGAACCCGGTGAACAACGGCAATCCGATCTCCAACGAGGTGCTCACATCGGTCAGATCACCGGGATCGTTAAGATAACCCACGTCGAAATGTTTGGCCTCGAAAGACCGTTGCTGGAGGAGCGACCCGAAGACGAAGACCGGATGATCCCCCCGCGTCAGAACACTCTGGACCCGGGCCTGGGGCCATGACCGAGCCCGTGTCTCCCGAAGGGCCGCGTGAGCGATCCGAACGCGGCTGTGAGCGGCCCGGATCTCCGGATGGCCCTGGACGACCTGTTCCACAAACAGCCCCAATTCGCCCGCAACCCCCCGGTCTTCGGACGCGAGGATGAAAATCCCCGCCAAGACGGCGATGAAAAAACGATTCCGGCGGTCCGACCGCCGGCCCCTGAATGATCCATGGATTCCAATGAGACCGTCGCCCTTCTTGTTCCGGATGAGATATTCCACAATTCCCCCCTGCGTCAACGTTCTTTTGCGATCTTTAGATGCGGGGGACGGAAAAAGGATTCAAACTTTTTTCCGGCGGGAAGAATCGGGGAGACGTTCGCGGCCGTCATCGACGGAAAATTGAATAAAATACTGGCTGTTTGGCGCCGAATATGCAATAGTGACTAGATAAAGGACCGCAGACGCGGCCCACATCACGGAGGATTGAACATGTTTTTTCTGAAGTTAGGATTACATCCGGACCTGGTCCGAGGGCTGAAAGCCATGAACTTTCAGGAACCGATGCCCATCCAAAAAGAGGCCATTCCCATCGCCTTGGAGGGTCACGACATCATGGGTTGCGCCCAGACGGGGAGTGGAAAAACAGCGGCCTTCGCCTTGCCCCTGTTACACCATCTCCTGACGACCCCCCGGCCCGGACTGAGGGCCCTCATCCTCGTGCCCACGCGGGAACTCGCCGCCCAGGTGGAGAAAGTCCTCCGGGACAGCGGCCGGTTCACGCCCATCAAGACCGCCGTGATCATCGGCGGCGTCAGTTTCCAGAACCAGCTCCGAGCCATCACGGGAGGAGCTCAGATCCTCGTGGCGACCCCCGGCCGCCTTTTGGACCATCTGAGGCAGCGCAATTTCAACCTGGGACGGATCGAACACCTGGTCCTCGACGAAGCGGACCGCATGTTGGACATGGGGTTCCTGCCCGACATCCGCGCCATCATCAACCAGCTTCCCCGGGAACGGCAGACCCAGCTTTTTTCCGCCACGCTCCACAACGAGGTGGAGAAGATCGCCTCGTTCGCCATGCGCAATCCCCGCCGGATCGAGATCGCCAGGCCCAGCACCGTGGCCGAAGGGATCAGCCAGATACTCTACCCGGTCGTTCAGGGACAGAAGAACGACCTACTCGTTGCCCTGCTCAAATCCACCGAGATGCGTTCCATCCTCGTGTTCACGCGGACCAAACACGGGGCCGACAAGGTGGCCCGACGCCTGGAACAGAACGGCTACAAAGTGGGTGTCCTTCATTCCAACAAATCGCAGAGCCAGCGCACCACGGCCATGGAGAACTTCCGGCACAACCGGATCCAGATCCTGGTGGCCACCGACATCGCCGCCCGAGGGATCGACGTCCACAACATCAGCCACGTGGTCAACTTCGACGTTCCCCGCTTCCCGGAAGACTACGTCCACCGGGTGGGACGGACCGCGCGCGCCTATGGCGTGGGAGATGCCCTGACCCTCATGGACCCGTCCACCGAACTGCAGTTCGTCAAGGCCATCGAACGGTTCATCAACGTCGTGTTTCCCCGGGCCGTGATCCCTAATTTTCAATATCAGAACCTGCCGCGCTTCTTCTGGAAATCGGGGGATTCCCAAACCCCCGGCGCGAGCCCCGCACAGCGCACACCCAGCAACGTGCCCACGCGGCCTTCGGTCGGTCTCTGGCATACCCGGAGCACCCAAGGCCTCCGTCGGCGACGGTTCGGACGGCGCTAGAGAAGGAACCCCCATGCAACCCGTCTACAAACACAAGAAACGGAAGGCCGCAGGACCGAACAAGAACGAGAAGAAGGTCATGCGGGAGATGGAAGCCGAACGCCGGATCGGGATGGCCGGCACGCTCAAAGAACGCTATCCGTCCGTCCAACGCCTCACCATCCAGCTCAACTTCATCTCGCCTCAAGGGCATCTCCTCGAACAACAGACCCGTCATTACGGACCGGCGGACGCCTGCGATTTTTCGGCCACCTGCCTCGGACGTTGCGGCGGGACGGGCTCCTTCGACCTGGAATCGAAGATCAAAGAGGTGATTTCCACCCGGCGGGCCGCCTCCGACAACACGGGCACCTGCCAGGAGAAACTCTATCCCGGCTCGGCCGATTGTTGCGGATCGCGGCTTCAGTGCAAGATCGAAGTCTCCTACCAACCCGGCAACTGATCCCTTTCCCAAAAACCAATAAAAAATCCCACCCCTTCGTCTGAAGGGATGGGATTTTTTAAAACCGACTCCTCCCCGATCAAAAAGACAGCGTCACTCCGCTCCGGATGACCGCGCCCGGCATCGGATACCCCTGCATCACGACGTATTCCCTGTCGAACAGGTTGTCCACCGAGAGGAAACAACTCAGATCCTTTCGGAGTCTCTGGGAAGCCCCGGCCCCCCAAACCCAAAAAGAACCGATCTTCTGCGTGTTGGCCGTATCGCAGAAGCGGGTCCCCGTGTATTGTCCGTGGATCTCGGCCGCGAAACCTTTCCACTCCTTGGCGCGGAGAGACACATCGACCTTGTTCTTGGGTTGGTAGATGAGTCGTTTATGGGAGTTCGTATCCTCCGCGTTCAACCAGGTATATCCGGCCTTCAATTCCATGTTCCGACACAAGGCGGCCGTCGCCGACCACTCCCATCCGTCCATCCGGGCCGAATCCACGTTCAAGGGTTGCCACACGGTGTTCACCGGCGCCCAATTGATGAGGTCTTTGAACGTGTTCCGATAATAGGTGACATCGCTGACCACCCGCTCTCCCCAACGAGTCTCAAGACCGATCTCCCGCGTGATCCCCTTCTCGGGTTTCAGATCGGGATTTCCCTTGGACCATCCTTCGTCGGGCCAGAACAGGTCGTTGAACGTGGGGGCCCGGAAGGACCGGCTGGCCAATCCGTGCAACTTCGCCGGACCGGCCACGCGGAACATGAAACTGGCGCTCGGATTGACCTCCGAGCCGAAACTCGAATAATCGTCCACCCGTCCGCCGAGGCACAGTTTCATCCGGTCCGCGAACTCCAGTTGATTGTCGAGGTAACCGGCTCGGAGAGACTGGTGTTTCTTCTGCACGGAGGTACTGTCGATCCGCTGGGCCAAGACGTTGAACCCGGCGACCACCCGATAGATTCCGAACCATTTCCGGGTGATCCGTGAATCCAGCCCGGTGGAGCGGGTCGTGTGCCGGGTCGCCATGTCAGGCACATCGAAGAGCGATCCCGCCGTGTTCTCGCGGAACTCCAGTTGTTCGTCGTCGCGATAAACGCGCGTCTCCAATCCCGCCGTCTCATCGGATCCCATCTTCCAGACCAGGTCGAAGGTATTGCGGGCGTTTCGCTGATCATCGTCGGCGTCGGGCGATGAGACCGATCCGGGCAATCCGGTCGCGCTCTGGTAACGGCCCGCGTTCAACGTGAGGCGCTGGGCATCCCCCGGCTCGAATTCGAACTTTCCGGTCACGTCTTTCCCGTAATACGCCGAGTTCTTCCGGTGTCCCGTGTCCGCATCGTAGGACGCGTTCACCTGGTAAGCTCCCCGGGAGAACCGCGCGCCGTGGGACAGTCGTTGTTCCTGATGGCCGAAGGTCCCGTAGGCGCTCGTCAATTCGGTCTTCATCCCCTCCTCCGCCGACGCGCGCCGGCTGATGAGGTTCACCGTCCCCCCCATGGCCTGCGACCCGTAGAGACTGGCCGCCGGGCCGTAGAGGACCTCGATCCGGTCGATGTCGTTGAGCGAGACGCTGTTCAGGTCCACCGACCCGTCACGCGGACTGTTGAGCGGACGTCCGTCCAACAAGACCAAGACCTGCGCGGAGGACGACCCCCTCATGCGGATGTTTTTGACCCCGTTGGTCCCTCCGTAGTTACTCATGTTGACGGAAGTCAATCGAGTCAGCACATCCGCCAAATCCCTCGCGCCCGAAGACCTGATCTCCTCGGACGTAATCACTTCGACCTTCCGAGTGAGCCCCTTCGCCTCTTCCTCCAGGCGGGAAGCGGTCACCACGATGGTCTCCAACTGCATGTCGCCCTCGGCGCCGAAGACGACCGGCACCGACCCGCACATCCACAACAGACACCACAACACTCTCATCCTTTTCATTTCATTTTCCCCTTTTTTCGAGAGTACTTCCCGACCCGGGCGATCGACCGGACTCCCGCCGACGTTCGGCGGATTACCGTTGCGAAACAGCGCCTGAGATCTCATCAGGACTTCCTTCACCCGGGTGGTTGACTCCGTATTTTACCGATACTGCTTGATATCCAGGAACCAATGACGCCAAAAACCTTCCTTGAGGACCGGCTCGCTCTCCACGATCTCGATGGGGCTCTTGAAAAGGGGGCCGTCGACGACCAGGGTGTGATATTCGCCGTTCTCCCCGCAGGGACAGACGCCCCGGGCCGCCATCTCCCTGACGACATCGCGGTCGATGACCCGCCCGATGAACTCCCGCCCCAACACGTCGGCCTTGCAGCTGACGATCACGGCCTTGAATCCCAGATCGATGAATTCCTCTACGATCTTCTGCGCGGGGATGTTCCAGAGCGGCTCCAAGGGGACGATGTCCAGATCGCGGCAAACCCGTTCGACCCAGCTCTGATGG
>ENA-UOWG01000542-UOWG01000542.1-activated-sludge-metagenome-genome-assembly--contig:-NODE-542-length-48749-cov-8.844745_pt1 | contig 48749 bp, 40 predicted proteins | sample MGYA00238147_ERZ761563 | MGnify/ENA primary metagenome ERZ761563 (study PRJEB28884, sample SAMN05720216) | anaerobic digester metagenome | isolation source: active sludge of municipal...
AGATCGCGATGTACTGGGACGACTTCTGGTCATCGGGCATCGATATCCGCGATGTAGACAACCTCGCAACAAGAAAGGCGTGGGACTATCCGTACTGCTCGACCGGTGAACTGACGACCGATCACGGCGCGTTCTACCTCTCCTGCGACGGGTACGAGTACCGCTTCGTCGGTCTGCCGAATACCTACATCGACTACACTGAACTGAACGGCGACATGCGCGAGATGCAGGAGAACTACCTGTACAATGGGTGGGTCTACATCCCAGACGGGAACAAGGTAAAGCTCTCGACGAACAACGAGGTCCCGAGCATCTGCGGCAACGGCATCATCGAGCCGGGCGAGTTCTGCGACGGAAATAGCGAAGAGTGCGCGATGGTCGATCCGACGCAATGGGATAGCGGCACGGCATACTGTAACAGCACCTGCACCGCTTGGGATACCGGCGACTGCTACGACAGCGGGTGCTAAAGCGAACTCTCCTGAAATTTTTTGACACCCCTCCCGTATAATGCTATGGTGTCACGTACCTTACTGGAGGATGCCATGAGAGTAGAGCAGATCTCAATTCTGTTGCGCAATGAACCGGGTGTTCTGAGCCGTATTCTCGAGAATTTGAGCCGCGCAAGCGTCAACATCCTAGGCCTTACCATCAACGAAACGGCCAACTTCGGCGAACTGCGCATCGTCACCGACAAATGCGCGATGGCCAAGGAGATACTCAAGGAGATGGCGGTCTCGTACAACGTCGTGAAGATCATCGTCATCAAGCTCGACAACAAGCCGGGCGAACTGCTGAAGATAGCACACCTGATGAGCAAGAACGACATCAACATCGACTACATCTACACCCTCGCGTCGGTGGACAAGGGGGCGCTCATCGCCGTCAAGACCTGGAACATGGCCGAGACCGAGAAGATACTGGGAGAGAACCACTTTGAGATGGTAGACCTTGACAAGTTCGGTCTCTGATCGTTATCCGAAGATCCCCACAGGAGGTCATATGCGTTCATTATTGCTCCTAGCGTTCATGCTGTTGCCCCTCATGACGGCCGTTGCCCAAGAAGCGGCCGATGAGTCAACGGAAACGGCTCCCGTTGAAGATACCGCCGAAGCGGCGCCGGCCCCGGCAGTAGAACCGGAAGAGGATCCGGCCGAAGAAGAGGTGACGCCGACCCCCTCTTCCGCCCCGGCTCCGGCTCCCGCCCCAACCCCCGCCGCCGCTCCCGCACCGGCCGCCGATAGCGGCGCGACGGCGCGCGAACTGAAACCGGAGGAAAAGGGAGCCGCCGAGGAAGTACCGGCGGTCGAGCCCGAGAAAAGCACCGGGATAAAACTCGACGGCGACAAGCCGATAAAATTCTTCGAGCTCTACGGCTTCTTCGCCGTCAACCATCAGTTCACCTACAACCTCTTCATGGACGGCAACAATCCCTACCTCCCCACTACGCCGTTGGCAAACACCAAGGAACGGGGCGAGAAGGTCCTTTCGTGGGGCGGCCTGAAACTTCATCTCGAACCGATCATCAACGTCGCCGAAACGATGGAGATACACTCCAAGCTCACCCTCATGGGGAGCCGCATCGTCGGCACCGATAACGCCCTGCCCGACACCAAGGAGAACGGGCTCCTTCCCGGCACCCAGCTCGAGGTCGATCCGTCGATACGGGTGGAAGGGCTGTGGGGCACGCTCGATACCCCGATCGGCGAACTACGCGTCGGCCGGATGCCATTCCACTGGGGTCTGGGCATGCTCTACAACGATGCCAACACCGTCGACACCGACACCGCGGGCGACTACCTCGACCGCGTCATGTTCATCGTCCCGGTCATGGGGTTCAAGATCATCCCGGCGTTCGACTACATCAGCGAAGGGCCGATGGTGCGCTATAACGACCATTTCATCGACGCCTCGTCGCGCGACGACGGTTGGCAGGTGGCGCTTATGTTCACCATGCAGGAAGAGGACCCGGCGGTGCTCGAAGAGAAACTGCTCAAGGAGAACACCGTTTACGAGTTCGGCTTCTTCGGCTCCTACAGCTGGAAGAGCGACACGGCGACCGAGGTGACCCTCCCCGCGAACATCCCGGTCGACGGCGGCGTCATCGATCCGACCAAGACCTACACCCTCTCCGAACAGGACGCGCGGATGCTTACCCTCGACCTGTGGGGCAACATCTACTACAAGAATTTCTCGATAAAGGCGGAGCTCGCCTTCATGGACGGCAAACTGGGCCGCTATCAGGACGATGCCGCGAACATAAAAAGCAAGATAGCGGCGCAGATGTTCGGCGCCGCCCTCGAGATGCAGTGGAAGTTCATCCCGCGCAAACTGCATTTCACGCTGCTCGGCGGCGTAGCGACCGGCGACAAGGGGACCGGCGTGCAGGGCGATTCGATGACCCTGCCCGGCAAAGCGATAGATACCGTCCTCGGGCTCGACATGAAGGTCGAGAATTTCCGTTTCCACCGCGACTATAACATGAATTCGTTCATCTGGCGCGAGGTGCTCGGCCGTTTCACCTCAGGGTACTACGCAAGTTTCGACACCCAGTATTTCTTCAGAGACGACATATCGATGCGCGGCGGCCTGACCTATTCGGGCGCCTGGTTCTCGAAACAGACCCCCGGCGGACAGGGGACCCCCATCGCCCTCGAACCCTTCGTCGGCGCCTACTACGCCGGAGACACCGGACTGCGCGCCGGTCTCACCTTCCAGCTCGCGGTACCGTTCGACGGCCTGAACACCGCGACGCGGAACACCACGATCCTCTTCGACATCCACACCTATATGGGATTCGTGTTCTAGCGGACGCTTTCGGATGAACTCTTTTTCGGGGCCGGTTCCTCGGCCCATTTGATCTCTTTCTTCACCTTCTCGGTGTCGGGCCTGCCCGGCCGTTCCTTGTATTTCTTCAGGTCGGCGTTGGTAAAGGTATTTTTTTGCGAAGAATTTTTTTCTGTCTTCTCGTTTATCTTCTGCACATCATCGGCCGTATAGACCTTAACGGCCGCCTTGAGATCGGGATTGACATTGTTCATCTTGAAGGAGGTATCGACCGGCGCGGCCGCATCGGGGGTCTCGGGCTTCGCGCCGCCGTCGGTATCTTTGGCCATCATCGGCACCAGCTTTTCGGGCAACGCCTGATCGATATGTCCCTTGATCCAGAGAAAGTAGGCCGCCAAGAATGCGACCAACAAGATGATGATCCATTTCATCGCGTCACTCCCCCGTTTGCGACCCTCCGATGGTAGCCCGACCGCGGCCGCTTGGCAAGTATTCGCCAACTTTTCTGGCAAATTCGCGCCGTCCCGCTAGAATCGCCCCGGTCATGAGGATGCGATGAGCGATAAAGTTCCGACGACATTCATCGAAACGGCTCCCGAAGCGGTGCCGCTCCTCATCGCGAAACTCGCCAAGGAGCACCGGCGGCTCGTCATCGAGGCGCCCGGCCCGCGCGAGGCGTCGCTCCTCGCCCGGTCGCTCCACCATTTCGACATCGACTGCGAACTGTTCCTCCCGCCGTTCCTGCTGATGGAGCGCGGCGAATACGATGCCTCGTGGGAACAGCGCTTCATCCGCTTACTGGAAAAAAGCCGCGGCGTCATCGTGGTCACCCCCCTTTCGCGCCGCTTCAAACTGCCCGCGGCGCTCGACAGCGGAGCGCTCCGCATCGCGCCGGGAACGCGGCTCGGCACCTCCGCCCTTTCCCGCGACCTCACGGCGCGCGGCTACGAGGCGGTCCCCATCGTCCGCGCCTTCGGCGAATTCTCGGTGCGCGGCGACATCATCGACATCGCCGCCTACGAACCCGACACCGGCTGGCGCATCGAACTCTTCGACGACGAGGTCGACCGCATCAGCCTCTTTTCGCTCACCAGTCAGCGCAATATCGGCGACGCCCCCGAGGCGCACCTCTTCCCGCGCATCGTCTCGCGGCTCCTCACCCCCGACTGGAAAACGCGCTGTGCCGCACTGCTGGCCGCCGAAGGGAACAAACGGGTCATGGAGATAGAGGAGGCGATCGAAACGGGCGCCGGACTGCCGGGCGATCTCCATCCGCTCACGGCGGGCGACCGCGTCATCGAGGAATATTTCGACGCGCCGGTACTCCGCTGGGAACAGGTCCGCTGCGAGATAGCGCTCGACGAGGAACTGAAGACCATCGCCTCGGAGCGGGTGAAACGCCGCGCCGAAGGGACCTTCACCCCCTTCGATGCCCGCGATTCGTTCCGCGAACGGGTGAGCGCCCCGCGCATCGAGGTGAGTTCGTTCTTCTCGATCGCCGACACCATCGTCAAATACCCCGCCGCCCACCAGCCCGCCTCGCCGCACGAGAAGGAGCACCCCGAACTGCTCATCGGGCGGCTGGCGGCCGATAACGCGCTTATCCTCTTCACCGACCGCGGCGGCCGCGACCGCTGGAGCGACCTGTGCATCGATAAGGATATTCCGGCGCTCCCGCTCGAAACGCTTCCCGCGGTGCTCGAACGCGGCACCGTCCACATCCTCGAAGGGGAAGGCTGGTTTGCCCCCGACGCGGCGCTCATCCTGCCGCACGCCGGTATCGCGGTACTCCACGAGAAACTGTTCGCCCTGCGCGCAAAGGCATTGCCGAAACGCAAACGGGTGGTCGAAGAGGCGCCCGCGGCCGACGAGACGCGCCTGCCGCTCATCCTCGACGAACTGACCCCCGGCGAATATGTGGTCCACTACACCTACGGCATCGCGGTGTACGAAGGAATAAAACGGATCGCGGGGGCCGACTGCCTGACGCTCCGCTACGACCACGACGACCGGCTCTACCTCCCGGTCTACAATATGCACCTCCTCTACAAGTACCGGTTCGAGGAGGGCTACTTCCCGAAGAGTTCCAGCCTCCGCTCGACGGCGTGGGAGAACACCAAGGAGAAACTGACCCGCGAGATCGAACAGGTGGCCGAAAAGATACTGCAACTCTACGCCGAGAGGGCGGTCGAACAGGGCCAACCGGTCCCGACGGTCGGTGAGCTCATGGAGCGGTTCGCCGCCGAATTCCCCTACCGCGAAACGCTCGATCAGGCGCGCTCCATCGGCGAACTGGAGGCCGATCTTTCGTCGGGCCGCATCATGGACCGCCTGCTGTGCGGCGATGTCGGTTTCGGCAAGACCGAGGTGGCGATGCGCGGCTGTATGGCCACTACCGTCGCGGGGCGGCAGGCGGCGGTGCTCACCCCCACCACCATCCTCGCCTTCCAGCACTGGCAGACCTTCACCGAACGGTTCCGCAGTTTCCCGATAAAGATAGAGATGCTGTCGCGCTTCCAGTCGGCGGCCGAGCAGAAGAAGATCATCGACGGCCTCAAGAACGGGACGGTCGATATCGTCATCGGCACCCACCGCCTCTTCTCGAAGGATGTCGAGTTCAAGGATCTCGGCTTCCTCGTGGTCGACGAGGAACACCGCTTCGGCGTCACGCAGAAAGAGCGCATCAAGGAGATAAAGAAAGGGGTCGCCACCCTCTCCATGACCGCGACGCCCATCCCGCGCACCCTGCAACTGTCGCTCCTCGGTGTCCGCGACATCAGCTTCATCCGCACCCCGCCGCGCGAACGCAAACCGGTCAAGACCTATGTGGTCGAGTACAGCGAAGAGATCATCCGCGAGGCGCTCCTGCGTGAAGTGGAACGCGGCGGCCAGATCTACTTCCTCCACAACCGCATCGAGTCGCTGCCGACGATGAAACGGCTCCTCGAACGGATCATCCCCGACCTCAAGATCGCGGTGGCCCACGGCCGGATGGAGGAGGACGAACTGGAACAGGTGATGCTCGACTTCACCGCGCGCCGCTTCAATCTGCTCCTTGCCACCTCGCTCATTGAATCGGGGATCGATATACCGCTGGTGAACACCATCATCATCAACCGCGCCGACACCTTCGGGCTCGCCCAGCTCTACCAGCTCCGGGGAAGGGTCGGCCGCTGGAACCGCGAGGCCTTCGCCTATCTCATGGTCCCGTCGCTCAAAACGCTCACGAAAGACGCCTACAACCGGCTCGCCGTCATCAAACGGTTCGACCGGCTCGGCTCGGGCTACGATGTGGCGATGGAGGACATGAACATCCGCGGCGCCGGCAACATCCTCGGCATGTCGCAGACCGGCAAACTCAAGGGGGTCGGCTATGACCTCTACCTCGAGATGCTGCGCCGCCGCATCGAATTCCTCCGCACGGGACAAACCGGCGAGACGCGCGATATCGAGGTGAAGACCGATCTCCCCGCCTTCATCCCCGAGACCTACATTGCCGACGCCGAAGTGCGGGTCAGTTTCTACCGCAAACTCGCCGACACCGAACGGCCCGAAGAACTCGGCTGGGTGCGCCACCTCCTCACCGATATGTTCGGCCCGATCCCGCCCGAGGTGGAGAACCTCTTCACCCTCAACGAGATGCGGACCCTCGCCCGCCGGTGCCGCGTGGTGAAACTGGAGTTGTCCGCCGACCGCGTGACCATCCACTTCGCCGAGACGGCCACCCCCAAGAGCATGGACGACCTCTTCGAAGCGGTCGACACCCTGCGCGGCAAGTTCGTGCCGCCGAATGCCGTCAGCGCCCCCGCCAAAGGACCCGATGACTGGCGTAAAGCGCTCGAACGGTTCGGCCGGGTGTTCGGGGGAGTGCCCACATATCGATAATGTAGGGGCGCGCCAACGGCACGCCCTATCCAAACCGACACGACACGGTTCCGGGCGCAATAAATTGCGCCCCTACAATGCAACGCAATACGGGCGTCCCGATGGGGCGCCCCTACAATGCGGAGGGTGTTCTTATTTCTTTTCGCGGATATAGAATTCGATGAGGTCGCGGTCTTCGGGGGCGATATCGAGGAGGCTGAGTTTCGCCTCGGGCGTCGCGCCGTCGCGGTGCTGCCAGCAGACCTCGGCGTGTCCTTCCACCTTCTTGGTATCGGTGATGAACGATACGCGGAGCATCGCGCCAACGGGAAGCGGCCGGTCGGTGGTGACGAAGAGGGAATTGGTGCGCGGATCGCGCGTGATGCCGGCGTAGAAGTTATGCGGGGCGGGCTCGGTGGTGTCGAAGGAGAGGTTGAGGTCGAGTTGGGTTTCGGGGCGCGGGAAGATCGCGCCGATGTCGGCTCTCTTCTGCTCTTTTTGGGTCATGGGGGTATCTCCCATCGCTATTCTATACGGGGGCACTATATCGCCGCCGGAATGAAAATCAAGAGCGATTTCCCGGATTTTTCAGGCGGCGGATTAATGGGAATCAGAATGTTGGTTAATTGACAGCACAGAGAGAACCGTCCCATTTCTCCCCTTGCATCTTTCCTCCATACCGGATACAATGGGGGGTCTTTTGTTCTTATCAGGGAGGTGAGTCATGGCTATCGATTACCGGTGTACCAAGTGCAAGAAGTCTCTTTACAATGCGGCCGATCAGAAGCTGGTCCTCACGGGGGTGCTCAAGGGGAAGCATTTCTCGGCGGAGAGTATGTTTGAGCTCAATCATCAGCAGGATGCATTCGGCGGGGTGCCGCTGGCGGCCAATCTGATGGTCGAAAAGGGGGCGCAGGTCAATTTCTTCTGTCCTCATTGCGGGCATGATCTGACGATGCCGTTCGATGAGGAAGTGTCGGAGGTGACGCATGTCGATGAGCAGGGGGCGGAGCATGCGTTCCTGTTCAGCAAGGTGGCGGGGAAGGAGATGTCGTTCCTCGTGCACAAGGAGAAGAAGGAGGTTCTGGGGGCGTACGGGAAGGATCACGAGGACTATCTCTACCGGCTCAACGATTTCTTCAATATGTGGAATAGGTTCTAGGGGTTAAGGCGCTCGCCGGATCCGCGAAGCGCAACATACTACGACATCAGTGCTTATGCTCGGCGTCTTTTTCCTGATGCGTACCACTCGCCGCGGGTGCGGCATGGTGTGCGTCGTCCGACATGATAGCATCACGAAGCACCTCGACATAGTGCATGTAGGTCACATAGGCTTCTACATACTCGCGGCCCGCCTCGACGCTTTTATCTTTGTTCTTCTTCGCTTCCACCGCCTTTTTGAACTTCTCTTTGATAGCCTCCGCAAAATGACCGCTCATCTTTTTGACCATCTCGTCAACCGAACCGGCGGCAAGCGCCTTGTCGGCCATCGCAACAATCGGCTTGACCGGTTCGTTCGTGATGCCGGTGTAGGGAGCACCTTCACCCGCACGGTGCAGTCGCACAAGGGTTTCAAGGAAATATTGATCGGCCAGATCCTTCGCCTCCGGCCCTTTGGCACGAACGACAACCGCCTTGGTGAATGCAGTCTTAATCTCCGCTTCGTTCTCCTTTTTCACCCACTTGAGGATCGGTGTGACATCTCCTTTTTCAAGCGCCGCTTTTGCCTCCGGGATGACCGGACCGCCGGCCGTATCACAGTGCGCGGACAACCCGCTCGTCAGGAGAAACATCAATCCCGCTACCAAGATCGCCATTCTTTCCATAGAACCGACATTACTCATGGCGCACACCTCCGTTGATTTACGAGAACACCTCTCTCTTGCTGGAGAATACCCCCGCCCGAATAACGAATCAAGAATTTCTCCCCCCGCCCGACTACCTTAGTATATATGCGCTACTTGAACAGCCCCTTGACGAAGGGCGACTTGAACTCGCGGTCGAGGATGTCCATGTAGACCTCGTCCCAGAACTTCCCCGCGATGCACTTCGCCTCGCGCCGCCGCCCGATCTCTTTGAACCCGCATTTCTTGTAGCACCCCAGTCCCCGCTCGTTGTAAGCATAGGCATTGAGATAGATGCTGTGCAGGTTAAGGACATTGAAACCGTAGTCGAGCACGAGGTTGGTCGCCTCGGTCCCGAACCCTTTGCCCCAGAACTTCTTTTCGCCGATGACGATGCCGAACTCGGCGGAGCGATTCCGGAGGTTTATCTGGTGAAGCCCCGCATTGCCGATGAGGGTGTCGTGCTTCTTCTCGACGAGGGCGAAGACGACCGTGTCTTCCCGTTTGCCGATATTCGTTATCCACTCCTTCTCCGACTCAAGCGTGATGATCGGCACTGGGATGATGAGGTTCTTCTGGACCTCGAGGTCGTTGAACCAGCGCGTGTAGATCGCCGCATCCTCGGCGCGGATGGGCGACAGGTAACACTTCTTCCCGATGACTTTGGGATGATAGGTCATGACCGCCTCCGGGGTCAGTCCAGGGGTCACATCTATATTAACACAAAGTTTCATGGTTTCTGTGCTCCCGTTTTCTTTCGCTTGGCGGATTTGAGCTTCTCCACCTGTTGGGCGGCCTGTTCGATCATCTTGATGGTTTCGGCCTCGCCCGCCGCTTCCGCAACCGAACGCCGCCGTTCCTCAAACAACGAGTACTGTTCGTTCGCCCGGCGTTCCGCCTCGTCGCGCGACACCGTACCGGCATCGGGCAGAACATTCCGTTCGTTGAAACGGAGGAAGTCGTCAAGCCGTTCCTGCCAGTCTTTCAGGAATATCTGTTTGCGGCGACGGGCTTGGTCCTCGGCATAATCGAGGAACATGACCACGATGCGGTTGAGTTCGGTAATCTCCTCTTCGTTCAGATAGTTCTTGGCGACACCGATATCGGCCTTGCGCACCACACCGCCCTTCCACGCGGTAAGACCCATATTCGGCTTTTTGGCATCGGCGCGTTCGGCAATGAGTTCGGGCGCCGTCTTTCGGGTGACAGCGAAGTGCAGCTTGTTCTGCACCGTCTGGAAAACGAGTTGAGCATGCTCGTCCTTTGGGTCGTAGTCGTCGGAAAGAGCGAGTATCTCGCGCACCCGAAGATACATCCGGCGTTCGCTGGCCCGGATGTCGCGGATTCGCTCTAAAAGGTCGTCAAAATGGTCGGGAATGCCGGGACCGGGCGGGTTTTTCAGCCGCTCGTCGTCCATGACGAATCCTTTGGTAAGGTATTCGCTCAAGCACGCGGTTGCCCACTGACGGAATTGCGTGCCGCGTTGACTTCGTACACGATAGCCGACGGCGAGAATGGAATCGAGATTGTAATGGTCTATCTCGCGCGATACGGTGCGAAGACCTTCTTGTCGAACTATTCGGAATTTCCTAATAGTTGCATCCGGCGGCAATTCACCGTCCGCATAAATGCCTTTCAGATGTTCGTTGACAGTAGGTACAGCTACCTGAAATAATTCTGATAATTGCGCTTGCGTCAGCCAGATCGTGCCGTCGGAAAAACGGCACTGTATCTGTGTTCTGCCGTCTTCGGTCCGGTAGAGGACCAGTTCTCCGCCGGGTGCTTGCGTCGAAATATTGCCGTTCATTGCGTCTCCCCCAATTTCCTCCGCAGGATACCCCCGCCCGAAGATTGAATCAAGAAAATCACCCCCGCCCGACTAGCTTGCTACTTGAACAGCCCTTTGACGAAGGGTGACTTGAACTCGCGGTCGAGAATATCCATGTAGACCTCGTCCCAGAACTTCCCCGCGATGCACTTCGCCTCGCGCCGCCGCCCGATCTCTTTGAACCCGCATTTCTTGTAGCACCCCAGTCCCCGCTCGTTGTAAGCATAGGCATTGAGATAGATGCTGTGCAGGTTAAGGACATTGAAACCGTAGTCGAGCACGAGGTTGGTCGCCTCGGTCCCGAACCCTTTGCCCCAGAACTTCTTTTCGCCGATGACGATGCCGAACTCGGCGGAGCGATTCCGGAGGTTTATCTGGTGAAGCCCCGCATTGCCGATGAGGGTGTCGTGCTTCTTCTCGACGAGGGCGAAGACGACCGTGTCTTCCCGTTTGCCGATATTCGTTATCCACTCCTTCTCCGACTCAAGCGTGATGATCGGCACTGGGATGATGAGGTTCTTCTGGACCTCGAGGTCGTTGAACCAGCGCGTGTAGATCGCCGCATCCTCGGCGCGGATGGGCGACAGGTAACACTTCTTCCCGATAACTTTAGGATAGTAGGTCATGACAGCCTCCGTGAGTGACCCCTAAAGATACTCCCGCCGGCAAAACGAAGCAAGAAATCTTCGCGCGGCGATCCGGCGTGGACCTTATTTTGACTCGCGGCCCTTAATCCCGTATAGTGTGCAGTCCTTTTTTGGAGGCATTCCCATGCGACAGTTATCGTTCGTTCTCCTGTTCACGCTTCTGTTCCTCATCGGGTGTCAGGAGGGTGCCGATACGCGAGACAACGCCGTGCAGAGCGTCATGGTCAAGCAGACCGCGGCGGCGACCATCGACGAGTGTCCAAACGGCGGGGTCGTGCTCGACTTCGGGTTCGACAAGAATGGCAACGGCGCGCTCGACGCCGACGAGATACTGAAAAGCGAGGTCGTCTGCCACGGCGTGAACGGCATCGACGGTCAGCCGGGCGAAAAAGGGGCCACCGGCGCGAAGGGCGACACCGGGGCTCAGGGATCGCAGGGTGACAAAGGCGACACCGGCGATCAAGGCCTTCCCGGCGTAAAGGGCGACAAGGGTGACACCGGCGATCAGGGGTTACCGGGTATCGACGGTCTCAACGGAATTCACTGCTGGGACCTTAACGGCGACGGCATCGGAGATACCTTTGAAGATATCAATAGCGACCTTGAGTGGAACGCGCTCGACTGCATCGGACCGCAGGGCGATACCGGCGCGAAGGGCGATAAAGGCGATACCGGCGAAAAGGGAGAGAAAGGCGAGAAAGGCGATCAGGGTGAGCCGGGGCTCTCGGCGACCGGCGGCTGGGGAAGCGCCTATGGCGTGGGAACCGCCCTCTTCGCGAAGAACGGCGACTATGCGTGGAGCGCGGTCGGCCCGATGCAGGGAATGACCATCGATACCGACAAGAAGGTCTTCACGGCGACCGAGGCGGGCGTCTATCATATCACCTATCATCTGTCGGTGTTGAAGCCGATGGGTCTGAAACGTTGGGCGTCGGTCGCGCTCTTGGTGAACGGCGTCGCGCAGGCGGCATCGCGGCGGTCGGTCGCGGGGGGCGGCGAAATAACGGCGACGGTGCTGCTCGATCTCCCCGCCGGGGCGACGGTGTCGCTGCGTAATGTCGGCGCATCGGATCTCTTCCCGGTCGATTCGCCGGGTGAGACGGGCGATCCGGGCGCCGACGCACCGTCCATCGTCTTCATCAAATTGAACTGAGGGAGGATGCCATGCTGAAACCTATACTTGCCGCACCCGTTTTTTTCCTGCTCTCTTCCCTGTTGCCCCAGTATGCGGTAGCGCAGGAGCCACCGGCGGCTTGGGGAGTGAATAATGTTATCTGCGACAATAAGGATGGCGCTATAGACTGCAAAGATAAAAGCATGCGGGAAGTTGCGGTGCGTTACGGAGAACCGGTCAGCCTTGAAGTTGAGTATCTGGGCTATGGGGATCTGTTTGAGGAACCGGTTGTGCACACCTTCACCAAGACACTCCCGAAGGATATTCTGCCGCTCACCTTCCGGCACACGGTGCGGGCGCTCTCCTCTTTTCAGGCGGCAAAGAACGGCACCGCCACATCACCCTACGGCGAGTATCGTGCCTATGATGTCGGCGCGGCGCGGCGCGAGTATGAGGTGAATGTAGATATCTCAAAAGAAAATGTTTTGATCTACTCGTACACTCTCTCGGCGGATCAGCCCTCAAAATTGTTTACTGCAGGGGAGAAACCGATAGTTACAAGAATTCTGGGGGAAGACCTTGTGCCGGTAAAGAATGGTGTGCCGGCGGGGAGCATCCTCTTTGTTCCGGTCAAACAGGACGGGACGCTGCTGCCGGTCTATGAGGGGTTGCTGTTGCCGCGGGCCGATGCGGCGGAGATCATAGATGCGCGCCAGCTCAATCAATTGCGCGACGCAGATCTGGACCTCATCGCCGTGAATCCCAACGCTGAGGCAGATTATCTGGTGAAGTATAAATTAGCCTTCAAGGATTCGATAACCGCCATGGGTAATGCGCTGATGCTGGTTCAGCAGGTGAACGACGGCGCTTTTACCACCCTGTACCACGAAACGGATCTGGCAAAGATTCAGGCACTAAGGTTTGCGGCGATCGGATTTGTTGACATCCCTTTTAATCCTCCCTTCGAGGCGATGAGTTCGCACGGAAAACTAAAGGTCGATATTGTAAATTGGGGCATTGTGTCGGCGGGTTACGAACTTACGGTACACGACTGCGCCCATGCTCCCGACATGCCGCCGATGGTCACAGGAGCGTATTACCTCGCCCCCAACGAAATGCGCACTATAGTGCTGGATCTGCCGACGAACTTTGCTGTTGGCATAGAAAACGCGTATTGTTGGGTTTCGCTGAAGAGTGTTAGCGGCGAGCTGTTTGACGAGACGAAGGTTTTTGTGGACACGACCAGTTCCGACATGTCGCGTGTTCAATACTGACCGGACGGCGCGACCGACTATCGTTCAGCCGATCACCTTAGGATAATAGGTTATGACAGCCTCCTTGAAAGACGCTCCAAAGATACCCCCGCCCGAACGGTGAATCAAGAAATTCCTCCGTCGATGATATCGGGGCACTACAGATCGTCGCTCAGAACGAGATCCCGTCGGTCGCCCGGCCTCATCTCATCGAAGGACACCGATATCTTGCGCGGCTCGCTCCACGCATCCGATGCACCGTCGGGACGGTAAGTGACATACAGCGTAACGGAACCCGCGCAGCGGATCGCACCGGGACATATCTCGAACCAGTCGGTAACGGCTTCAAAAGCAAGCACCTTTCCCGCCTGAGACTCCGGGATCGTCTGGCCGATCCATGCATCATCAAGGCATCGATCGAGGCGGATCTCCATGTTCTGCCCGGCCAGTTGTTCCTTGTTGGCGAGACGCACCTCAATGATCTCCTGCTCATCGCACGCACAGAACGCCAACAGCAGGAACGCGACCACGAATCTCATGGGGAAAACCTCCTAGGGAGCACCTCTATATTTACTCAAAAATCACCTCCACTCGACCACCTTTAGTGTTCGCGGCAACCGTCTTTCGTTCCTGTGGCGATAATACCCCCACCCGAACGGTGAATCAAGAAATTTTTTGGCGCGACAAGAACATTTGCAGGTTGTTTCCGGTCTATTGTAGGGTAACTGCTTATCTGACATACCGAGGAGCTCGACATGCGTGAACAAGTATTGATCCTTTCGGGACTTTTGTTGCTGCTCGTCGCCTGCGGCGAACAGGACGCGGGATCTGACTCATTCACACCTTACAGTTGCCCTAATCCCGACAGCAACGAGATAACCCCTGATGACGGGCTCGAAGGAATTGACCGGACACCCGAACCAGATGAGATCGAAGAACCCGACGACCCGATCACCGACACCTGTCCGCCCGAGATCAAAAAACTGGCCAAAAAAATGCCGGATGCCCAAGAGTGGGTATATCACCACGACTGGAACAATTCCGACATCGTATTGACCTTGTCCTATGACATCGATGGGGAAGGACGTTGTATCTTCGACGTCCGTTTCTGCTGTGATGCCGATTCCGGCGGCGTCACCATCGTCCCGGCCGACAGTCACCCCGTTTTCGGGACCCCGGAGAACGGCGGTTGCGATCAGGGAAGCTGCTTCACCTACACCTATCAGCCCGAGACCGACACCCTGCTGCGCGACCACCGCTACGAAGGCCAGACATACAGCCGCATCTTTAATCGCCGCACCGCCGACTGACGCTACCTTATACTAATGTAGGCAGCTATCCCTGTGGCTTGAAGATGAACGGGAGCGCCGTGAGCGCCGCGCCGATGATGACCAGCACATAGGTATCGGAAACGGCGATGGGATAGATGAGCAGAGCGACCCCCGCCCACTTGAACAGCGGTATCTTCTGACGGCGCCCATAGACGAAATAGCCTAATCCCACTGCGCTGAACACGACGCTCCACAGCATCCACGCCACGCTGATGTCGAACAGTTCAAGCATAGAGACCTCAGGGATTTTACGGCTTGTTCTTCTTGTACCAAATGATGATGCCGACCACCAGTGCCGCTATGACGGCCAGCTTGAGGAAGGTCTTGGCGATGAGCCACAGTTGCGACTGCGGAGTATCGAACCGCTCGGGCGCCGCCAAGAGCAGGGCGGAAAAAAGAATGGTGAACAGGAACGGCGCGTATCTTCTCATTGCTACCTCGTGCAACATACCGATCATGGTGCGATACTACCCCGCCGGCAACGGGAAGCAAGGAATTCCGGGAAAAGGATCACGCCTCGAAATCGACCGATATAGCCTTTTCGCGCACCTTCTTCATGAATTCGACGATCTCCCGATGTGCCGGATGGTCGTTATAGAACGTGAGATCGGCGAGCGTTTCGAAGGTCGCGATGAGGCAGAGATCGTAGGAGCGCTCCGACCGGAGCACATCGACGCCCACTTCGAGCGACCGGACGACCGGTATCTTCTCTTTCAATGCAAGAAGCCGTTCCTTCGCCCGCACCGCGTTGGCGGCGCGGTCATGACCGTCGGCCGACTCGAACAGCGTCCACATCACCACATGACGGATCATCTCATACCTCCGACAAACATCACAGCGCCGGATATCCCCGCTTTTTCTTTATTCATTGCGCGGATCACTTCTCGATCCCTTCGCGGGCTTGAATGCCCTTGGTGTAGTAGTGTTTCTCCTCGCGCATCTCGGTGACCAGATCGGCCGCGTCGATGAGTCCCTGCGGCGCGTAGCGGCCGGTGACGACCACCTCGACCTGCGGCGCACGGCCTCCAATGGCGGCGAGTAGTTCATCGAGCGAGAAGAGGTTATAATACAGCGCGATGGATGCTTCGTCGAGTATCACCAGATCGTGTGCGCCTTTTTTCAGGATGGCAGTCACCTCGGCGAGCCCTTGCCGCGCAAGGTCGATGTCGGCCTGCTCCGGCGACTTCACGATGAAGCAGTCGCGGCCGTAGCGGCGCAACTCAAGGCCGTCGAGCTTTTCAAGCAGGTTGAGTTCGCTGTAGCGCATCCCTTTGACGAACTGAGCGATGAAGACCTTCTTCCCGGCGCCGAGAGCGCGTACCGCAAGGCCGATGGCGGCGGTCGTCTTCCCCTTGCCGTTGCCGGTGTAGACCTGCAGCATCCCACTTACCATGGCATTCATCCCTTCAGAAATCTATCTTCGAGCGACCGACGGTAGGCCGCCGCATCGAACGACGCGATACCGGCGATCCCCTCTTTCACCGCCGTTTCGGCCACGGCACATGCCTCTTCGACGAGCACACGCAGATCGAACGGTTTGGGTATCAGGTAACCGGGACCGAAAGACAGCGTTTTAAGGCCGTAGGCGGTAAACACCGCGTCGGTGACCGGCAGACGGGCGATCCGGGCAAGAGCGTGCGAGGCGGCTATCTTCATGCCGTCGGTGATGGCACGGGCCCGGACATCGAGCGCGCCGCGGAATATGGCGGGGAAGCCGAGAACATTGTTCACCTGATTGGGAAGATCGCTGCGGCCGGTGCCGGCGATGGCATCGGGCCGGACGGTCGCTATCGTTTCAAAGGAGACCTCGGGATCGGGGTTGGCCATGGGGAAAACGAGCGGACTCTTCGCCATCGAACGGAGCATCGCCTCGTCGACGAGTCCTTTAACGCTCACCCCGATGAAGATATCGGCGCCGCGCATGATATCGGCGAGTTTCCGTGCGTTGGTCCTGCGGAAAAGGAAGTCGTGCCACGGGCTCACCCGTTCGACGCGCCCTTCGTACAGGACACCGTCCTTGTCACTGCAGTGTATCTGTTCGGGGTTCATCCCGAGATGGATAAGGTGCCGCGCGATGGCGACCCCAGCCGCACCGGCGCCGCTCATCGCGACGCGGACATCGCCGATCTTCTTGCCGACGATATCGAGGCCGTTGAGTATCGCCGCTCCGGCGATGACCGCCGTCCCGTGCTGATCGTCGTGGAAGACCGGTATCGCCATCCGCGCCTTCAGTTTCTCCTCGATGGCGAAACAGCGCGGTGAATTGAAATCCTCGAGATTGATGCCGCCGAACGACGGCTCGAGCGCCGCGACGATATCGACGATACGCTCTATGTCGCGCTCGGCGAGTTCCAGATCGACCGCGTCGATACCGGCGAACCGCTTGAACAGGAGCGCCTTCCCCTCCATGACCGGCTTGGCGGCGAGCGCGCCGATATCGCCCAAACCCAGTACTGCGCTCCCATCCGATATCACGGCAACGAGATTACCCCGCCCGGTGTAGTCGTAGACCGCATCGGGGTTATCAGCTATCACTCGGCAGGGCCACGCAACACCGGGGGTATAGGCAAGCGAAAGATCGTCCTGCGTGACACACGGCTTGGTGGGAGAGACACCTATCTTACCCGGGAACGGTTCGCGGTGATAACGAAGTGCGCGTTCTTTCTGGTCCATCGTCTCCTCAGAAGGTCAGTAACCGTATGATCGTATCGTCACTGACGAACAGCATGATCGCTCCGCCGAGCGCCAGAAAGGGACCAAAGTAGATGACCCGGTCGAGGTCATGCTCGGAGCCTTTGATATCGTCGGCCGTGATCGATCCGGCGATCCGGCGTTTACCGGACAATAGACGCATCGCAAAGAAGAAAAGGATACCGCCCAGCGACGCGATAAAGAGGACCGGCGCAAGTTTCGTCGGGCCGACATAACTGCCGATCATGGCGAGTATCATCACATCGCCGCCTCCCATCCCGATCTTCTTGGTCACCAGATAGAAGGTCACGATCACCAACAATAAGGCGCCGCCGCCGATGAAAAGCCCCGCCACGGCATACAGAAAACTGTGCCCGGGGGCCAGATAGGCATAGAGCAGACCGCACGCGATCCCCGGGATGGTCAGCACGTGCGGAACGATCTGCGACTTGATGTCGATGCCCGCGATGACGATAAGGAGCGCCAGATAGATGAAGATGAACGGAAGATCTATCGAGAGATTCCATTCGATGTAGGCCATCAGAAAAAGGAACCCGGTCAGCAGCTCGACCAGCGGGTATTGAATCGATATGGGCGCCTTGCAACCGGAACAGCGGCCGCGCAGAGCGAGCCATGACAGGACCGGGATGTTCTCGTACCAGCGGATGGCGTGGCCGCACAGGGGACAGCCGCTCGGCGGATAGACGATGGATTTGCCCGCCGGGATGCGGTAGATGCAGACGTTAAGGAAGCTACCAACCATCATGCCCAGCAGGAAGGCGAACACGGCAAAGGTCTGACGGAAGACGGGATGATACAGGTAAAGTTCAGGCATCGCCGCCATCCTTCACGCCGAGTTTGTCCATGCGATAACGGAGCGACCGTTCGGTGATGCCGAGAAGTATCGCCGCTTCGTGACGATTACGATGCGCCTTCTCGAGCGCCGCGACGATATAGCGCCGCTCGGTATCGGCCAATATCGTATCGAGATCGACCGGTTCGGTCAGCACGATATGCCCGTCGATCTGATCGGCGGGACGGCGAACCGACACCTCCTGCATCGTGATCGCCGGACCGGTCGAGAGGACGAAGGCGCGCTCTATGATGTTGTGGAGTTCCCGGACATTACCGGCGAAGGGGTACTGCAGGAGGAACCGCTGCACCGCCTCCTCAAGCCGGGTGGTGCGTCCCAGCCGGGCCGAAAGTTCCTCGATGAACTGAGCGGTCAACGGCAGAATATCCTCGCGTCGTTCGCGCAGCGGCGGCACATGTATCTCAAATACATTGAGACGGAAAAAGAGATCCTCGCGGAAGCGGCCTTGCTCAACCTCTTTATGCAGATCGCGGTTGGTCGCCGCGATAAGACGGGCGCGGGTCTCCAGCTTCTCGACGCCGCCGACCCGCATGAAAACACGCTCCTGCAGGACCCGAAGAAGCCGCACCTGCATGTTCTCCGAAAGTTCCCCGATCTCGTCGAGGAACAGCGTCCCATTGCCGACCACCTCGAAATAGCCCCGCTTCACCTTGTCGGCGCCGGTGAAGGCGCCTTTTTCGTACCCGAACAGCTCACTCTCCTGTAAGCTCTCCGGTATCGCGCCGCAGTTTATCGGATACCACGGCCCGTTCTTTCGGGCGCTGTTGTTGTGGATATGACGGGCGACGATCTCCTTGCCGACGCCGCTCTCCCCCGTGATGAGCACAATCGAATCGGTCGGCGCCACCTGCGCGGCGTACTGTAGGACCTTTTTCATCGCCGGGCTCTCCGCCACGATGGCGGTCTGACCCGCAGTCCCTCCGCCGGTATCGGCGACCCCCGCCGTATGCGCCTTGGCATGGTATTCGTTGACGGCGCGCCGGACGATATCCTTTATCTCGGCGACATTGAAGGGCTTGCTGACATAGTCGAGCGCGCCCAGTTCTATCGCCTTTATCGCCTGCTCGGTCGATGCGTAGGCGGTGATGATGATGACCTGACTCATCGGCCGCAGACGACGGATCTTGTTGAGGAGTTCGATGCCGTCGATGCTTTCAGGCATATTGTAGTCCATGAGGATGACGGCATGATCATCCTTCTGCAGCTTGTTCAGCGCCACCCCGCCGTTCTCGGCGGTCGCGACCTCGTAGCCCTCCTTTTTCAGGAGGATCTCGAGGAACTGCCGCATGCTGAGCTCGTCGTCAACGACGAGTATCCGAGTCTTGTCCATGCGTCGCCTCCTGCCGATACGGAAGGGTTATCGTGAATTCGGCGCCCCCTTCGACATTCCGTGCGCCCACCGCGCCCCCATGCATTTTCACGACATTGTAAACCACCGCCAATCCTAGGCCGGTGCCGCGTTTTTTGGTGGAAAAGAAGGGGTCGAATATCCGCTCGAGGTTCTCGACCGGTATCCCGCCGCCGCGATCGCGCAGAACGATGGCCACCGACGATTCACCACGCTCGGTGCGGATGGAAAGCACCCCCTGTTTCTTCATCGCCTCGATGCTGTTGAGCAGAAGATTCCAGAACACCTCGCGCAGGCGGTCGGCATCGCCTTCCAATGAGACATCGTCCAGAGAAAGGTCTATCCGTATCGCGGGATAGGACATCGCGAACACCTTGCAGATATCCTCGATAAGGGCTTTGAGGCTGACGGCCGACAGGGAAAGTTGCCGCTCCTCGGTCGAAGTGAAAAGACTGTCGAGCAGTTTTTTGACCCGCGCCCCTTCCCGCGAGATGATGTCCATGAGTCGTTTCGTATCCTCATCGGCGGTTTCAAAAGAGGAGAACATGATCTCGCTCGCGCCGATGAGGCTTGCGATCGGATTCTTTATTTCGTGGGCTATCGATGCGGTCAGCTGTCCGATCGCCGCCATCTTCTCGCGGCGGCGGTTCTCGTCTTCCCGAAGACGCATCTCGGTGACGTCGGAGAAGATGATCACCTCCTGATTATCGACATACTGCTGAACCGAGTAATAAAGCACCCGCCCTTCCCAACGGACCTCCAGCCAGTTCAGGTAGGTATACGGAGCGCCGAGCACCTGCGCGATCAAAGCCTCGATCCGCACGCAGGTCTTATGGGCAAAATCATTGGCATAGACCAACCGTTTGTTGCGGGTGATGATGAAGCCCATCGAAAGCGAACTGAATATCGCATAGAAATGGGTCTTGAGTTCCTGCGACATCAGCTCGCGCTCGAACAGTTCGCGATTGACCCGTTGTATGGCGCGGGCGACCCGCGTCGCGATGAGGCCGGCTATCGAAAAAAAGAAAAGATAGACGAAGAGTTTGGTAAAAAACTGCGGCCACGCGAGGGCATAGAGATCGATGAGCTCCACCGAAATGATCGGAAGAACCGAGGATTTGATGAAAAAAGCCATGAGCGTGAGAAGACAGAAGCTTGAGATGGTCGTAAAGAGGGCCCCCTTCTCGTCGAGGATGAAGCCCGAGTACATAATGGTGATCACCACGACATAGAGGTAGGGCGAGGATATCCCGCCGGTCAGATAGGCGACCAGTATCCAGAAAAAGAGCTCCAGAAAGAACTGCATATAGGCGAATATCCGCAACCACGCCTGCCGCCGAAGTCCGCGGTTGACGACCAAAGAAACGAAATTGATGAGTATGAAAAGAAAGATGATGACCAGAAGCAATTTGTTGCGGAAAGAAAAGAGTTCCGCCTGCTCATTGATGAAAGGAAAAAGGAAAAAGGCGAAAAAAAGCGCCGAAAGAAAAAAGAAACGGATAATAAAGAAGGAATAGAGGTTCTTCCGGAGGTCCTCGGCGCGGAAGATATCCATGCCTAGCCGACCGCTTCGCCCATCTTGAACATCGGCAGATACATCGCGACCATGACCACGCCGACGACCGATCCGATGATGACCATCATGATCGGCTCCAACATCGAGGTGAGGTTGCCGACCGCCGCATCGACCTCGTCGTCGTAGAAGTCGGCGATCTTCGAAAGCATCGTATCCATCGCGCCGGTCGCCTCGCCGACGCCGATCATCGAAACGACCATCGGGGGAAATATCTTCGCCGCAACCAGCGGTGTGGTCATGTCCTGTCCTTCGATGACCCGATCGCGCACATATTTGATACCGCCCTCGATGATCAGATTGCCGGCGGTCGACGAAACGACCAGCAACCCGTCGACCAGCGGAACGCCTGAAGAAAGTAGCGTACCGAGCGTACGGGTGAACCGGGCGACCGCGGTCTTCTTGACCAGATCGCCGAAGACCGGCGACCCCAGCACCAGTTTATCGAAGGTATACTGCGCCTGCGGATTTCTCATGATCACCTTGAACCCGATGACGATACCGGCCAGTATAATGCCGAGAATAACGATGTTCGCCCGGAACCAATCGGAGATATCGACGATCATTCTGGTCAGACCGGGCAGTTCCTTTCCCTGACTCAGGAACATGCCGGCGAAGGTCGGTATGACGAAGACCATCATGACCGCGATGAGGCCGATGACCACGACCATAACGATCATGGGATAGGAAAGCGCCCCCTTGATCTTCTTGACGATCTTGTCGTTCTTCTCGAGGAAGGTCGCCAAACGGTCGAGGATCGTATCGAGTATACCGCCGACCTCGCCCGCGGCGACGAGATTCACGTAGAGATTGTCAAAAACGGTGTTGTGGTCGCGTAGGGCATCCGAGAGCGACTTTCCCTCTTCGACCGCCTGCTTGACCTTTCTGATCACCCTACGGAAAGAGGGATTCTCGGCGTTGGCGCCGAGGATATCGAGCGCCTGTATGATGGACAGCCCGGCGCTGATCATCGTCGAGAACTGCCGGGTGAAGATGACCAGATCCTTGGCCGTGATTTTCTGAGCGCCCAGTTCGATCCGGGTCCAGTCCTTTTTTATCTCGTCGGCCTTGATATTCTGGGCAAATAACGCCTGCCGCGCCGCCTTTTCGTCGTCGGCGTCGAGAACACCCTTGACGATCTCCCCTTTTTTGTTGGTGCCGACATACTTGAAATAGACCATGCTCTGCCCCCGCCGTTATTTTGCCCTTGACAGCAGACTGACGAACTCCTCGAGATTCGGCGCCACCTGCTGCGCCTCTTCCATGCTGACGATATCCTTCTGAACGAGCCGCACCAGATCCTGCGTCATCGTCTGCATATGATGCTCCCGCTGCCCCGACTGCATGGTGGAATATATCTGCGAAAGTTTGTTCTCGCGGATCAGGTTGCGTACTGCCGGGGTCGGCACCATGACCTCACAGCAGATCGAGCGGCCGCCGCCGAATTTCTTGGGTATCAGTATCTGCGCCAAGACCCCTTGCAGGACGAAACTGAGCTGGGTGCGGACCTGACTCTGCTGGTTGACCGGGAACATGTCGATGATACGGTTGATCGTTTCGATCGTGTTGTTGGTGTGGAGCGTCGCGAAGCACAAGTGGCCCGTCTCTGAGACCGCGAGCGCCGTCTCCATCGTCTCGATATCGCGGATCTCGCCGATGAGAACCACATCGGGGTCCTGCCGCAGGATGACGCGCAGCGCCTTGCCGAACGAGGCGGTGTCGGAACCGACCTCGCGCTGGTTGACGATGCAGTTCTTGTGGGTATGGATGAACTCGATCGGATCCTCGATGGTGACGATGTGTCCCTTGCGGTTGCGGTTGATATAATCGATCATCGAGGCGAGCGTCGTCGATTTGCCGCTCCCGGTCGGACCGGTGACCAGCACCAGACCTTTCGGTTTTTTGGCGATCTCTTCGGCGACTTCCGGCAGGCCCAGCGTCGCAAAATCGAGTATTTTATAGGGGATGACGCGGATGGCCGCCGCGACCGCGCCGCGCTGCATGAAGATGTTGGCGCGGAAACGGCTGAGGTTCTTGACGCCGAACGAAAGGTCGAGTTCGTTGTTCTCCTCGAACTGTTTTTTCTGGCGTTCGGTGAGGATGCTGTAGGCGAGCCGCTTGGTATCGGTCGGCGATAGCGGCGGCAGGCTCACCTGTCGCAAATTACCGTCGATACGCAACTGCGGCGGGCTCCCCGAGGTGATGTGGAGATCCGACGCGTTTTGTTCTATCAACAGCGTGAGCAGATCCTGTAACGATACGCTGGAAGAATCGACCATTCATATACCTCGCGGGTTTTTATGCATCAATCGGGCGCCGTGTTGCGCAGGACCTCGTCCATCGAGGTGACCCCCGCCAACATATGGAGATTGGCGCACATGCGCATCGACTTCATCCCATCCTGCAGGGCGGTCTGTTTCAGCTCCATCGAACTGGCGCCGTTGAGAACCGCCTCTTTCATCACATCGCTCATCAGCAGGACCTCGTAGAACGCGATACGCCCCTTGTATCCGGAGCCGGAACAGGCGTCGCAACCGCGGCCCTTGAATATGCGCGGTACGCCGCCCGACACCTCGGCGATCATCTGGTCGGTGACCTGAAGTTCTTTCAGGACGCTTTTCTCGATCGGTATCTCCTCTTTGCATTTCTGGCAGACCTTTCTGCCAAGCCGCTGAGCCGCGATGACGTTGAGCGAGGAAGTGACCAGGAAACTCTCGATACCCATATTAAGCAGTCGCGTTATCGTCGAGGGGGCATCGTTGGTGTGGAGGGTGCTCATGACCAAGTGGCCCGTGAGCGCCGCTTTGACCGCGATCTCCGCCGTCTCGAAGTCACGGATCTCACCGACCATGATAATGTCGGGGTCCTGCCGCAGGCAGGAGCGGAGCGCCGCCGAGAAGGTGAGCCCGACCTGTTCGCGTATCGGGACCTGATTGATACCCTCGAGGTTGAACTCGACCGGATCCTCGGCGGTGGAAATGTTGACATCGGTCTTATTGAGTTCCGCAAGCGCCGAATAGAGCGTCGTGGTCTTACCCGAGCCGGTGGGTCCCGTGACCAGTATCATGCCGTAGGGCCGATGGATCGCGTTTTTGAACCCTTCCAACTGTTCCTCGAAAAAGCCGAGCTTGGTCATGTCGAGCTGCAGGTTGCTTTTATCCAAAAGACGAAGAACCGTCTTTTCGCCGAAGATGCAGGGAAGGACCGAAACACGGAAATCCATCTCACGTCCCTTGCCCATCTTGATTTTAATGCGTCCGTCCTGCGGTACCCGTTTCTCGGCGATGTCGAGATTCGACATGACCTTGAAGCGGGCGACGATCGCATCCTGCATATGTTTGGGCGGGTGAAGCACATCATAGAGCACGCCGTCGATGCGGAAGCGGATACGGAAACTCTTTTCGTAGGGCTCGACGTGGATATCGGAGGCCTTCTTCTTGATCGCGTCGAGCACGATCATGTTGACCAATTTGACCACCGGCGCGTCGCCCGCCTCGCGGATCGACTCCTCGATGGTCATCTCCTTCATCTCGCCGGTCTCGACCTGCACCTCCTCCATCTCGGAGAGGAGTTCGTCGAGATTGAAAACGGCATCGCCGCCGCCGTCGCTACTCGATTGGGGCGCCTCTATTGCGCCGTAGTACTTCTCGATCGCCTCGATGATCTCGCTTTCGGAGGCGACCACCACCTCGACATTATAGTCGGTCAGGAATTTAATATCGTCCTGCGCATTCATGTTGGAAGGATCGCTCATCGCAACGGTCAGCGTGTTGCCGATACGCGATATCGGCACCACTTTGTAGCGCAGACAGGTCTGCTTATTGAGTATCGAGATGACCTCGGCCTCTATCTCAAGGTCGGCGACGCTTATTTTAGGCACATTGTACTGTTCCGAAAGCATATCGACGAGTTGAGTCTCGTCGATGCGAGCCTCTTTGAACAGAAGGTCTCTCAGCCCCTGCCCCGATTCGAGCGACTTCTCCTCGAGGCTCTTGAGTTCCGGAAGCGACAGAATGCCGCGTTTTACAAGCATTCCGGTCAGTTGCCTATTATTCATCGAGCGGCACCCCGCCTTATCACAAGTTCGCGGTGAGTATATTCGCCCCTCAAGCCCGAGTCAAGAAAACCACTTCGTTTTTCGGGCAGGGAAAAAATTGATTTCACCGCGCGGGCAAGAGATACTTCCGCGGTTCAGACCGGAGAGCTCTCGTGCCCTTGCGACCATCACGCACCTACGCCGTCATCGGCCTTATGGATCAACGCGGGGAATCGTACGTCCGCATCCTCTGGGATCGACTCGGCAAAGCGGGCATTCCCTGCGGGGCGAACGAATACCCCGGCTCACGGCCGCATCTGACCTTTTCCATCTTCACCGGCTGTGGGAAAGAGCGCGCCGCCGTGCATATCGCCGCGATAGCGCGCACTACCCCGCCGATACGCATCGAACTGACCGATCTGGGCCTGTTCACCCTCGACGGGATGACCGCCTATCTCGCCGTGCGCCCCGGACGACGCATCCGCGCCCTTCACCGGCGGATCGATACGGCGGCGGCAGGCTGTGCCCGTGCACTCGTCCCCTATTACCGCACCGACCAGTGGGTCCCGCACTGTACCCTTTCGGGCGCGCTGGATGCCGCTCATCTGCCGATAGTGCGGAAGATCGCCGAAGAACTGGTACTGCCCCGCCGTTTCCTGCTGACCGGGTTGGGGGTCACCGAACTCGACCACGAGCAACAGCGCTGGTCGTATGAACGCGATTTCCCTTTTGTCGGCTGATCGTTATACGAAAAGTCTGCTCATGAGTTCCGCCATATCGCGGAGGCGGTACGGCTTGCGCAGGCTTTCCCGGAACCCATATTGCGCCGGTGAGGCCATGACGGGGTCTTCCGAGTAACCGCTCGATGCCGCCGCAACGACCGCGGGATCGATGGCGCGCAACGCTTCGAGGGTATCCACCCCGCCGACGTCGCCCGGCATGGTGAGATCCAACAATACCGCGTCGAACGGCGTTCCGGATCGCATCTCTTCCGCGTAACGCTCGATCGCCTCGCTTCCGTTCGGAACGGCGACCGCCGTGAATCCGAGCGAAGAGAGCATTTCGACCGCGAGGTCCCGAATAGCGGCGTCATCATCCATCACCAGCACCCTGCCGCTCCGTTTGAGAAGCGGCTCGCGTTCGGCGATCACCGCAGAGGTCTCACCGTCAGACGCGGGCAGGTAAACGGTGAAAACGGTGCCGACGCCCGGTTCCGATTCGGCATCGATACGCCCGCCGTGTTTGCGGATGATCGAATGGGAAATGGCGAGTCCCAGCCCGCTTCCCTTCGGTTTTGTCGTGAAAAAAGGATCGAAGATGCGCGGCAGAACATCTTTAGCGATGCCGGTCCCGCGATCCCGTACGGTCAATTTTATGTACTTGCCCTTCCGAAGTGAAGGATCATCCTCCGCGACCACGACATGATTTTCCGCCGCCATCTCGATGACACCGCCGCGCGGCATCGCCTCTTTCGCGTTGAGGACAAGATTACTAACGACCTGTCCGATATGGTTCTGATCGAAATCGCAAAGCCACAGATCGCCGGGAAAATCGCAACAACAACGGACCGTGGAACCGGCCAGCGAGAACTCGGCGGCGTGCTGGACCACCGGCCCCAATGGCGCGATCCGTTTGTGCGGAATGCCCCCCTTTGCGAAGGTGAGAAGCTGCTGAGTAAGGTCTCGCGCCCGGTCGAAACTTTGAAGCGCTTTTTCAAGCAATTGACGCATGCGGTCGTCGGTAGCCACCGTGCGCGCCATGTCGACATACCCGAACATCGCCGAAAGAAGGTTGTTGAAATCGTGGGCGATGCCGCCCGAAAGGACCGCAAGCCGGTCGAGATTCTGTATCCGCTGGATGCTGTCGAGCATCTGTTTCCGTTCCGTTATCTCGCGCACCGCGCTGATGAAACCGATGACGCGGCGGCTGTGGCCGTCGAAACGGGGATATATCGTATTGACGATCCAGTGTTGCTGTCCTTTTTTATCGATGATGCGTCCCTCCCGCGAAACGGTGCGGCCGCTGAGCACCTCGGCAAATCCTTTTTTCGCCATCTCGCGGTCGTCGGGATGTAGCATGCCGATCCACTTCTCAAGAGTATCCACTTCCGAGGGATCGTAGCCGTACTCGCGGAACAGTTTGTCGGCGACCCATTCGCGATGAAAGCGTCCGTCGGGCAGGAGCATAATGCTCGACGCCGAATCCATCGTCAGTTCCGACAAGATGCGATACCGTTCTTCCGAACGGCGGAGCGCCTCTTCGGCCTCCTTCCGCAGGAGGATATCCTTTTCGAGCTGACGGTTCCGCCGTTCGAGTTCCGCCGTCCGTTCGGCGACGAGCTGTTCGAGCTCCCGCGCCCGCACCGCCGCTTCGCCGGAAGAACGCTTCTTTGAAGGCGTCTCACCGCAGGGGGTCGGTTTTTTCTTCTTGGGTGTTGTCCGTTTCTCGGCCATGGTACACCTCGTCGTTGGTCTATCGCTCCATTCCGCTCAGTTTCGCAAAAAGTGCCTTATTCTTCTCCAACATCTTACCATCCATCAGATCGCCCATCGCCGCCTCGTAGTGTTCCCGTTTGACGCCAGGGATGAGTTCTCTTTTGCATATCGTGGCCAACAGCGCGACATTCTGCATCCGCGTATCGGGCAGATCGTCGACCCGGACCCGGAGGTTCTTCACCCTGCGGCGTTCGCATTCCTTCGCGACCGTCTCGCGCGCCACCTCCGGCGCCGCGCCGACACGGACCTCAAGCGGCTGCCAGACCGTATCGTACCAGACGAGCGTGCCCCCATCCTTCACAAAACCGTTGAGCGCCCGGAGCGCCTCATGCCGTTCAAGCGCCACCGCGATATCGGCCTGACCTTCAGGTATGAGCGGCGAATGGATGTCGCCGCCGACCCGCAGATGCGATACCACGATGCCGCCTCGCTGGGCCAGCCCGTGGGTATCGACCCCCTTGACCGCGAGCCCCGCGTGGTCGGCCGCCCGGATGAGCGCCTCGCTGAGCATCCCGATACCCTGTCCGCCGACCCCGGTGATATAGATGTTCATCGTCATGGCCTTCTCCCTACGCTTTCGGTTTGATCGCCTTGGACGGACAGGTCTGGATGCACGATCCGTCGCCGATGCACAGATCGGTGTTGACCGTCACCTTGCCGTCGGGAAGTCGCGTGAAGGTCGGGCAGGCGAACTTTTCGACACATTCATGCACGCCGTCACACAGTTCGGGCGGCACCATGACCTGCTTTTCCGTGAAATCGGGTTTGCGGCGCTGTTCCCGCATGTACTTCAGCATGCAGGGATGCTTCGCGATGACCACCGAGAACTCCGGTATCGCAACCGCCTGCTTCACCAGCTCGATGAGTTTCCCCTGCTGGTAGGCGTCCACTTCGAAAATATGTTTCACGCCGAGTCCTTCAAGCACGCGGCGCACCGGTATCGCGTCGGTGATCTCGTTGAAGTTCTTCCCGACCGCCGGATGGTCCTGATGGCCCGTCATCGCGGTGGTACCGTTCTCCATGAGGATGAGCGTCACCTTGTGCCGGTTGAATATCGCGTTGATGATGCCGGGCAGTCCCGCGTGGAAGAAGGTCGAATCGCCGAGGAAGGCGACCACCTTGCGCTCGGTCTGGAAGAGCGACAATCCCGACCCCATCGGCACCGAGGCGCCCATGCACATGAGCAGTTCATTCATCTTGTAGGGCGGCAGGAAGCCGAGCGAATGGCACCCGATGTCGCCCACCTTGATGTCGGTCGCGGCGAGCGCTTTCTTTATCGCGTAGAAGGCGCTCCGGTGACCGCAGCCGGGACACATCTGCGCCGGCCGCTTCGGCGCATAAGGCTGTCCGGTCGGCCGCGCCGCTTGCTCGGGGAGCATATCGGGCCATTCGCTGCGCAGTATGCCGTACACCTTGTCGGGGGTGTATTCGCCGACCCATTCCTCGGCGTCGCGTTTGCCGCTGATACGGGTTTTGATCCCTTGGTCGTAGGCAAGCGCTTTGACCTGCGGCTCGATGACGGCGTCGAGTTCTTCAAGTATCTTCACCTCGCGGTGACTTTCGAGGAACGCCTGTATGAGCCGCATCGGCAGCGGATGTATCGTACCGAGCTTCAGTATGTCGGGCTTCTGCGCGGCATTCTGAAGAACATCCATGAGCGAAAGGTAGGTGGTCCCGAAGGTGATGACGCCGCGGTCGCGGTTCCTGTGGTCCTCGCTCCGGTTCACCGGCGATGCGTCGAAGAGGGCCGACAGCTCCTCCAGCCGTTTGAGGGCGCGCCGTTTCATCGGGAAGACCTCGGTCGTGATCGGGACATAGGGACCGTTCTGCGGGTCGAAGCGCGGCGTCTTATCCCACGGCTGCGGCTCCCAGCCGCCGAAGGTCACTTTCTCTTTCTGGTGGCAGACATGGGTCGTGAGCCGGAGCACCACCGGCATCCCCTTCTCGACCGATATGCGCGCCGCCTCTTTATAAAAGGAGTAGACCTCCGCCGGTGTCGCCGGTTCGAGCACCGGCGTATAGGAAAGGAGCGCGAAATGGCGGTTGTCCTGTTCGTTCTGCGAACTGTGGGCGCCGGGATCGTCGCCCCAGACGATGACCATCCCGCCGATGAGGTTCATGTGGCCGAGCTGGACGAAGGTGTCGGCGGCGACATTGAGCCCGACGCTCTTGAAAAAGACGCACGACAGATGGCCGTTCACCGACGCGCCGTAGGCCACCTCGGTCGCCACCTTTTCGTTGGTGGAGAACTCGAAGTAGAAAGGGCGCTGGTCGTGCGGGATGCTCTTTATCGCCTCGGCGATCTCGGGGGTCGGCGATCCGGGGTAACTGGTCACCACCCGCGTGCCGGTCTCGATCATCGCCCGGACGATGGCGGTGTTGCCGATGACGATCTCGGAAAAAGGTTTTTCGGATAAGAGGACCGCGCCCAGTTGCTTCATCAAAGACCTCCGAAAGGGTTTCGCCGGGGTGCAGTCTATCCGAAGTCGAAAGAAGAGTCAAACTCGTGCGCGGAAAATGTGGGGAAGATCAAACGGGCACCTACGGATTCAATATTCATAGAAATCACCGTCGGGCATGGCGACTGCCTTTCATGTCAGATAACCTTGAGTTTACTCAATATTTCCATCGTGCCGCACTCAAGCTTTGAGAACGCGAACCACTTTTTACCTAAATCCTTGAGCGATGCTCCGAGGTGATATGTCTCTTTCTCGTCCACGATCAGAAAACGATCATGCGCCTCTTTGAATTCCACGATGGTGATCGGCGGGTACTGTTCGTTGTGCTTCTTCAGATCAAGCGCAATCCCTTGGGATATGTTTTTCGTATATATGGTTGCCGACACTCCATCCTTCCGCTTGGCAAGAAGCGTTAAAACCGTATCGTCAACATAATTGTCGATCAGGACAAGCGATTTCCGCGCCCGCCGGATCAGATCGGCGACAAAGGTATAGGCATCATAGATCTGCCCGTCGTAAAAGATTCCCTGTTTCGGAGGCTCCGCCTGTTGCCCCAAAGCATCAAACACCTTCTCGAAATTCTGAGCCGTTTCCGATTCGAAGGTTATCTGCCGTCGTTCTACCGAATCGAGGCGAGAGAACATCTGTGCATTGTTTTGCAAGAACCTGCGCATTTCGACAAACACCCGCATGATCTGTACGCTTACTCGAACCGCTGTCTCGCTACGCAGAACGGCCGAAAGCATGGCGACTCCCTGCTCGGTAAAAGCATAGGGAAGATAGCGGCGACCGCCACGATTTGCGTTTGAGGTGCCAAATTGGAACCTCAAACTTTCCACTTCCGCTTCCGTCAATTGAAACATGAATTCCGCCGGGAACCGTTCCGCATTTCGTTTTACCGCGCGATTTATCTGCTTGGTCTCTACCTCGTATAGTTCCGCCAGATCACTGTCCAAGATCACTTGGACACTGCGGACAACATGAATCCGGGAACCGAGATCCGTGGGACGCATTAATAAGTTCAGGCTCTTTTTTGTCATATCATGCCCCTCCTCTTTTCTTTGCCGTTCAAGTGCCGACAACTGACGATCTCGCTTTGTCTTTCCTGCATATCCTTTACCTCACCAGACTCTGGTGAAAGTACCAAGAAGCCGGGGAGGTGTCAAGCAAAAGGGGGGAGTGCCCGTCGCAACGGTTTTCCTCCACCTCTTAGGCGGTGGCTACCATATATAATTAATAAGGTGGTCCGGGTTAAAATGTAAAATGAATAACTGACCCCGCCCGCTGACCCCGCCCGCACACTGACCCCGCCCGCACAAATTTTTCTACCACCTTAATATAGTAAGGCGGTGAGCGGGACTCCCGGCGTCCCCGGAAAAAATATCCCCCTTGTTTATCGGACACATAGGTCCTTTATGAAAAATAATTTCGGATTTATGTTGACGCAACTCCTTTTTTGCGCTATACAGGATTTGAGAGTCCGGTATTTCAACAACGGAGGCGACGGTCATGGCAAAACGGAAAATAATCAGGATCGACAACGACAAATGCACCGGCTGCGGCCTGTGCGTCCCCAACTGCGCCGAAGGGGCGCTCCAGATCATCGACGGCAAGGCGCGGCTCATCAGCGACCTGTTCTGCGACGGTCTGGGGGCATGCCTCGGCCACTGCCCCGAGGCAGCCATCACCGTCGAAGAGCGCGAGGCGGAACCGTACAATGAACGGCTGGTGATGGAAAAGAACATCATTCCGGCGGGACGCAACACCATCCGCGCCCACCTCCTCCACCTGCGCGACCACGGCGCGATGGATCTTCTGCAGGAGGCCTTCGCGGTGGTCCGCGAACACGGCATGGACCCGAAGGAGATCGTCCACGGGAAACCGGACGGCGACGCCTGCGGCTGCGGCGACCACGGCAAAGAACATCACGGTCATCACCACGGTCACGGCGGCGGCTGTCCCGGGTCGAAGGTCGTGGATCTGAAAAAGGCGATGCACGGCGGCGGCGCGGAGAAAGGGCGTCCCGATGGGAGCGCCCCGGCCGGTCGGTTGAATTCCGAATTGAAGAATTGGCCGGTGCAGATACATCTCGCGAGCCCCTACGCCCCCTACTTCAAGGAGGCCGACATCGTGGTCATCGCCGACTGCGTCGCCTACGCCTACGCCGAGACGCACCGCGAGTTCATCAAGGACAAGGTGGTGCTCATCGGCTGTCCGAAACTCGATGATGCCGGCGCTTATGTCGACAAGATCAGCGAGATCATCCGCGCCGGAAAACCGAAAAGCATCAAGGTGGTCCGGATGGAGGTCCCCTGCTGTGGCGGGATGATTGAGATCGTCAAGCAGGCGATAAAGAACTCGGGCGAGGTGATGCCGTTCGAAACGGTCACCATCAGCCTTGACGGCCGCAAGTTATAAAGGTAGTATACCGTGTCTGGTTCCTATAACAACACTCTGTGGAGGAGATCATGAGCATGTTCTGTCATCAGTGTCAGGAAACGGCCCGCAACAAGGGATGCGACAAACAGCAGGGGGTCTGCGGCAAAAGCGAAACGGTCGCCAATCTGCAGGATATCCTCATCTACACGATGAAGGGGATCGGCTTCTACGGCCACGAACTGGCGAAGAAAGGATATTACGACGAGAAAGGAGCCTTCTTCGTCGTGAAGGGTCTTTTCGCGACCATCACCAACGCCAACTTCGACGAAAAGGATTTCATTCGCTGGATCAAGGAAGGTCAGGAGATCAAGAACCGCTTCAAGGCCGAATGCGATAAACGCGGCATGAAGTTCGCGACCATCCCGCCCGAAGCGGCGTGGAGCCCGAAGAACGACGATGAGATAAAAGCGGCGGCGGCATCGGGCCGCGGCGGCTGGATGGCGATAGAGAACGAGGATGTCCGGTCGCTCCGCGCCATCATCCTGTACGGCCTCAAGGGGATGAGCGCCTACGCCGAACACGCCTACGCCCTCGGTTTCCACAAGAAAGAGGTATTCGAGTTCATCCTCGAAGGGCTCGCGACCATCATCGACGACACCAAATCGGCAGGCGATCTGACCGCCTTCGTCCTCAAGACCGGCGCGGAGGGCGTTGCGGTGATGGCGCTTCTCGACGAGGCGAACACCACCACCTACGGCCACCCGGTCATCACCGAGGTAAAGACCGGCGTCCGCAATAATCCCGGCATCCTCATCAGCGGCCACGACCTGCGCGATCTTCACGACCTGCTCGAACAGACCAAGGGGACCGGCGTGGATGTCTACACCCACTCCGAGATGCTGCCGGCCCACTACTACCCCTTCTTCCGCAAGTACGACAACCTCGTGGGCAACTACGGCGGCTCGTGGTGGCACCAGAAGGAAGAGTTTGAGAAATTCAACGGCCCGGTGCTGCTGACCTCGAACTGTCTGGTCCCGCCGAAGGATGGCGTCAAGGGACGCATCTTCACCACCGGGGTCGTCGGCTTCGACGGCATGACCCACATCGCCGACCGCGAACCGGGCAAGATGAAGGACTTCTCGAAACTCATCGCCCTTGCCAAGACCTGCAAGTCGCCCGAACAGTTGGAAGACGGGAAGATCGTCGGCGGCTTCGCCCGGACGCAGGTGCTCGCGGTGGCCGACAAGGTGGTCGCGGCGGTCAAGTCGGGCGCGATCAAACGCTTCGTCGTCATGGCGGGCTGCGACGGCCGTCACAAGGAACGCGACTATTACCGGAAGGTCGCCGAGGCGCTCCCGAAGGATGCGGTCATCCTCACCGCCGGCTGCGCGAAATACCAATACAACAAACTCCCGCTCGGCGATATCGGCGGCATCCCGCGCGTGCTCGACGCCGGTCAGTGCAACGATTCCTACTCGCTCGCCGTCATCGCGCTCAAACTCAAGGAGGTCTTCGGACTCGACGACATCAACAAACTCCCCATCAGCTTCGATATCGCGTGGTATGAACAGAAGGCGGTGCTGGTCCTCTTGGCGCTCCTCCACCTCGGCGTGAAGGGCATTCGCCTCGGGCCGACGCTCCCCGGCTTCCTGTCGCCCGCCGTCGCCAAGGTGCTGGTCGAGAACTTCGATATCAAGCCCATCGGCACGGTCGAAGCCGATGTGACCGCGATGATGGCGGGGAAATAAGATGACGGCGCTTGCCCGCACGACCCTTGAGAGCGCGCCGGTCGTCTTCTCTCAGGAGGGGATGATCGGGAAACGGCTCGCAGCCCATCCGAAGGCCGAGATCGTCCATCTCGCCATCGAACCGGGCAAAGGACTCGCCCTGCATACGATGCCGATGCCGGTCCTCTTCTTCGTCATCGAAGGGACCGGCACGCTCCGCACCGCCGACGGGGCGGAGCGTCACGCGGCGGGAAGCCTCGTCGAATGTCCCGCCGACACCCTGCGCGGCTGGACCAACGAAGGGACCGCGCCGCTCAACGTGCTCGTCATCAAACTGGTCGGCTAGCATCAGATTTTCTTTGCCTGTCGGCTCCGAGCCATTATACTATCCCCGGACACACGAAGAGGTGTTGCATGAAAGAACGCGCCGACACGACAACGGGGACACCGGCACACGAAGCAAGCGAGGGGCGCTATCGCGGGCTTATCGCCCTAGCGGCTGACGGCATATTGCTCGGCTCCCCCGAAGGGATCATCCTCGAAGCCAATGACCAGATGTGCGCCATGACCGGGGTAGCGCGGGAGGATCTGGTCGGAAAACATGTCAGCGAAATGTCCTTCACGCCGGAGAGCCTCCAAAAAACACCGTTCCGTTTCGATCTCCTGAGAAAAGGAGAAGCGGTACTCAGCGAACGGACCATCCGAAGACCCGACGGCACCGAGGTCATCATCGAGATGCGCACCAAAATGATGCCCGACGGCACCTACCAGTCTATCTACCGTGACATCACCGATCGAAAAAAGATCGAAGAGGCCCTGCGCGAGAGCGAGGAACGGTACCGTCTGCTGATACAGGAGACCAACGAGGGGATCAATCTGATCGATGAGGAGGGGCGGATCGTCGTCTGGAACCGCATGCTCGAAAAGATATCGGGGATCCCGGAAAAAGAGGCGATCGGATCTTTTCAGTGGGACATCATGTTCCGCATGTTGCCTCCCGAGAAACGGACCCCGGAGCGTCATACCCAACTCAAGCAGGCGGTCGAGCGGGCACTGGCGACCGGCGAGCCGCCGTTCCGCGGCGCGCGGGAATTCAAAAGCATCCTTCCCGACGGCAACACCGTATGGTTCGAACAGACGATCTTCCCCATCAAGACTGCGAAGGGATGGAAATTCGGCGCGGTGAACCGCGATGTCACCGAACAGCGGAAATGGATGGAACACGCCCTCCAGTCGCAGAAACTCGAATCGCTCGGCGTGCTGGCCGGCGGCATCGCGCACGATTTCAACAATCTGCTCGCCGGTCTGTTCGGCTACATCGACCTCGCCCGTATCGCGCCGACGGCCGAAGAGACCTCGCGGTATCTGTCCAAAGCGATGGATTCCATTGACCGGGCGCGTGGCCTGACCCGCCAACTGCTCACCTTCTCCAAAGGAGGCGCGCCGGTCAAAAAGGTCGGATCGCTGAGCCCCTTCATCGAGGAAACGACTCGCTTTGCCCTCAGCGGTTCGACCGTCTCCTGCCGTTTCGACCTGCCGCGCGACCTGCCGCCCTGCGCTTACGATACCGGCCAAATGGCGCAGGTGCTGGACAATCTGGTGCGCAACGCACAGCAGGCGATGCCGATGGGCGGCGTCATCACCGTCGCGGCGCGGATCGCCCCGGTGGGCCGCGAGGAACACACAGCGCTGTCGGAAGGGCCCTATATCGCCGTATCGGTCATCGACTCCGGGATCGGTATCCCGCAGGAAATTCTGACGCGGATATTCGATCCGTTCTTCACCACCAAGGAACAGGGTCACGGTCTGGGACTGGCGACCTCGTATTCGATAGTCAAACAACACGGCGGCGCTTTTGCGGTGGCATCGGAACCGGGCAAAGGAAGCCGGTTCACCTTCTACCTGCCGGTCGTCACTCCGTAGTCGGCCGATCCTTCTTCCCGTGGCGGGTGAACATATCGAAGAAGCTGAATATCACCGGGACGATGAACAGGGTGACGATCGTCGAGAAGATGACGCCTCCCATGACCGACCACGCCATCGGATGTTTTATCTCGGCCCCTTCGCCGGTGGCGATGGCGACCGGTATCATGCCGAAGATGATGGCGAGCGTCGTCATGAGGATGGGCCGCAGCCGTATCCGCCCCGCCTCGGCGAGCGCCTGTGCCGCCGTCAAGCCGTGCCGCATCCGCTCGATGGAGAAATCGACCAGCAGGATCGAGTTCTTCGTCACCAGCCCCATCAGCATGATGACGCCGATGAAACTCATCATCGACAGCGACATCCCGGTCACCCAGAGACTGAAGAAGGCGCCGGTGATGGCAAAGGGGATCGCCGACATGATGGTGAGCGGGTGGATGAAGGAGTTGAACTGCGAAGCGAGTATGATGTAGATGAGGAATATCGATATGAACATCGTCCGGAAGAGCGACGCGAAAGTATCCTCCATCATCTCGGCCTCGCCGCCCATCGTCAGCCGGTTCTTGGGCGAAAAGTTCGCCGTGGCGTAAGCCTTCGCCTTCTCGACCTGCACGCCCAGCGAGGTCGATGAGGCGTAGTCGGCCGTGACCGTGATGAGCCGGTTCCGCTCGAGCCGCGTGATGATGACCTCGGAGGCGCCGTAGGTCACCTCGGCCACATCGGCGACTCGGACGATCCTGCCGTCGGCACCCTTGAGCGGCAGATTGCGGATGTAGTCGATCGACTTGTAGTCCGGGTCGAGATAGACCCTGATGTCGTACATGTCGCCGCCATCTTTGAAGTTGGCGATCTTCTCGCCCGAGAAGAGATAGCGCAGCGCCATGGAGGTCTCGAACGGGCTGACCCCGAGTTCGGCCGCCTTCTCGTGGTCGAGCTTGATGCGCAGTTCCTTCTTCTGTCCTTTGTCGGAGCTGTTGATGTCGGTATAGCCGCCGTCGTGTTCCATGAACGAAATGAGCCCCGCCGCGTCGCGCCGTATCTCCTCGTAATCGGGGCCGATGATGTTGAACATGATCGGCATCATGCCGCCGCCGCCGAATTCGTTCTTCTCGGCAACGCCGAAAACGGCGCCGTACTTTTCCCGGAGATAGGCCAATTCGACGCGCATCTCATCCATCGCCTCGATCTGGGTAATGGAGCGTTCGTGCAGGTCGACCATCTTGACCCGCAGGACGATCTTGTTCTTCTCGTTGCGCTGACCGCCGCCGATGGTGGTGAAGGTGAAATCGACCCACGGCTTTTGCGTGACGACCCGCACCGCATCTTCGGCGACCTCCTTGGAACGGTCTATCGAGGCCTCGCCCGCGAGTTCGATGTTGATGTCGAAGTCGCCCTGATCCATCTTGTCCATGAAGTTGGTCTTGAGCACCGTGGCGAGCATAAGACCGCCGGCGAACAGCAGTACGCCGGTAATAAAGACCGTCACCTTGGTCAGACGGTTGCGCAGGACCAGCGCTATTATCTTCGAGTAGCCGTTCTCGAGCCACACCAGTAGCGCCTCCATCCCGCGGTAGAGGAAGAACCTCTTCGATTCCTCCTTGAGCATGAGCGACGACAGGAGCGGCGTGACGGTGAAGGAGACCATCAGCGATATCATGACCGATATCGCGATGGTGGCGCCGAACTGCCGCATGATCTTGCCGACCATGCCGGTCATGTAGACGATGGGGCCGAAGACCGCGACGATGGTGAGGGTGATCGCGAGGACCGCGAAGCCGATCTCCTTGGTGGCGTCGAGCGCCGCCTGCATACGGCCCTTCCCCATCTCCATGTGGCGGAAGATGTTCTCGATGACCACTATCGCGTCGTCGACCAATAGGCCGATGGCGAGCGACAGCGCAACAGTCGTAACCATATTGAGCGAGTAGTCGAGCGCGCTGATGGCGAGGAAGGTACCGATGACCGATACGGGAAGGGCTATCCCGACGATGAACGAGGCGCGGCCGTTACGGAGGAAAAGGAACACGATCATGATGGCGAGGATGGCGCCGATGACGATATCCTCGACCGCCGAATCGACCGACATCTTGACGAAAGGAGTGTTGTCGGAGACGATATCTATGGTGTAGCCCGCGGGAAGATTCTCCCGTATCTTCACGATCTCCTTTTTGATATCGTCGGCCATCCGGACGACATTGACGCCGCCCTGCTTCTGTATCTGAAGGGCAACGGTCGGATTGAGATCGCGCAACGACGCGGAGCTCTCCTCCTGCAGGCCGTCCTCCACCTTGGCGATATCGCGAACCAGTATCTTCGAGGCGCCCGCCGCCATGATGGGGGTATTGCGTATCTGTTCTATGTCGCTCCGTTCCGAGGTGGTCTTGACGGTGATCTCCTCTCGGTCTCCCAACAGCTTCACGCCGCCCGCCGGCACCTCGAGGAAGGTCCCCTTGAGCATCTGGATGAAACTGAAGGCGGGAATGTTCACCCCCTCGATCTTGAGCGGGTCGAGCAGGACCTTGATCTCGCGCTTCCGGCCGCCGTACATATTGACCGAGCCGACGCCGTAGAGCGTCTGTATCTGATTCTTGACCTGCTTCTCGGTGATGCGGGTCACTTCGCTCGGTTTTTCGCCCGCCGGTCCGTTGACCACCAGCGACAGCACCGGGAGCGCCTGAAAGTCGACCTTCTCGACGATGGGCGTCTCGACATCGTCCGGGAAGGTCGACTGAATGGTCGCCAGCTTGTCGCGGACATCCTGCGACGCGATGCGGATATCGATGCTGTCGTCAAAGGTGACCACGAGTTGACCGACGCTGTTAAGCGCATAGCCCTGTATATGTTTGATGCCCGATATCGAAGAGACGGCGTTCTCCATCTTCTCGACGACATCCTTCTCTATCGTCTCGGGATCGGCCCCCGGATAGATCGCGACCGCGGTGACTATCGGCAGATCGGCGTTGGGGAAGAGACCCACGCCGAGCGACTGATACGCCATGAGGCCGAAGACGATGATCGCGGCGGTGATGACCGCGATGAAGACCGGATTGCGTATCGAAAGGTTCGCGAGGAACATGACGCCTCCTTACTGTTTGGCCGAGACCGCTTCGCCGGGTTTGACCAGCGATGCGTCGCTCACGACCTGCGCCGGGATGTCGCCGCTCACCTCAAGCCCCTCCTCAAAGGGGAATCCGGTGATGACACTGCGCGCCGCGACCACGCCGTTGTCGATGGTGTAGAGCTCGGCGTTCCTCTCGCCGGTGGTACGGACCGCGGTCGGCGGGACGATGATCCGCTCCTTCTCCTTGGTCTTGATGGTCGCGATCGCCGAGATGCCCGAGGGTATCGACATGTCCCCGTTCTCGATGTAGACGATGATGCTGAATTTTTTCATATCGTTGAGCGTGCTGCCCTTCGAGTGTATCTTCGCCTCGACGGTGCGGCCGAGCGCCGGGATGGAGAACGACACCGGATCGCCGGGGCCGATCTCGCCGAAGTAGAGTTCGCTCACCTGCATGTTCACCTTGAGCCGGTCCAGCTTCTCGATGAAGGCGACATCGGCGCTGTCGGGCATCATGGTCACCGTCTTGGCGCCGACCGCCAACTTCTTTTTGGTGATGACCCCGTCGAACGGTGCGCGCACCTGCGTTTTGGCGACATTCTTCTCCATCATCGACACCGCCTTGCGGTTCGCCTCTATCTGTTTCTCCAGCGCGTTATACTGCGTCTCGATGCCGTCGAGCTGCTGTTTGGAGGCGGCCCCTTTCTCATAGAGCCCCTTGAGCCGCTGATAGTCGTTGCCGAGTCCGGCGTACTGCGCCTCCAGCGCCGCTACCCCCGCCCGGGCCTGTTCGAGGCCGAGTATGTAGTCGGTGGCGTCGAGCGTCGCGACGATCTGCCCCTTCTTCACCCGCTGGTTCTCCTCGACATGGAACTTGAGCACCGTGCCGCCCACCTCGGAGGCGACCGCCCCCTTTTCCTCGGGAGCGAGCGTCACCGACTCGCGGATGGTCACCGCCCCCTTTTTCCGGAGCGGCTCTACCAGCCGTACCTCCTTGGTCACCTCCTTGCGCGGCTGTACCGCCACGGCCGGTTGTTCACCGGCGTTACCGCTGCCGCAGGCGACGATAAGCGGCAAGAGCGCCGCAATGAGTAGCATGATGAGTATCCGTTGTATCATGTCGAATCTCCACATTATACCGTCTCCGTACTATCCTGTCTCCATCCGTGCCTTCGCAGGAAACCGTCGATCGCCGAATACATGCAGGGAATGATGATGAGCGTGATGAGGGTCGAAAAGGTGAGCCCGAAAACGACCGCGACCCCCATCGGATTGAACACCTCGTGCGCATCTCCCTTCATGAGGGTGAGCGGTATCATGCCGAATATGGTGGTGGTGGCGGTCATAAGGATGGGCCTCAGACGCCGCGAGCCGGAATAGATGAGCGCCTCGTCCATCGAGAACTTGAACTTCGCCTTCTGTATGTTGGTGTAGTCTATCAGCACGATCGCGTTGTTGACCACGACGCCGACCAGAATGATCATGCCGAGAAAGGCCGGCACCGACAGCGTGTGTCCCGTAAGTAGAAGACCGCCTATGACGCCGGTGATCGCGAAAGGTATCGAGAAGAGAATGACGAAGGGATCGACGAACGATTCGAACTGCGCCGCCATCACCAAATAGACGAGTATGATGCCTAACAGGAGAAGTTTCAGCAGGTCGCCGGTGGTCTCCTGCTGGTCTTTCAGGCTACCGCCGTATATCACTTCGACATCGGTCGGTATCTGGGCCCGCTCCAGCGCCTTTTTGACCTCCTCCCCCACCTTTCCGATGGCGGTGTTGTCGGTCAGTCGCGCGCCGACGGTAACGATCCGTTCACGGTTCTGGCGGTTCACGACCAGCGAGGTCAGCCCCTCCTTCACCGCGGCGACATCCTTGAGTTTGACCACCGTGCCGTACATGGTCTTGATCTCGAGTTCCTTGAGTTGTTCCAAGTTGGAGCGGTCCGATTTCTTGTACTTGACCATGATCTCGAACTCGTCGCCGTCTTTGCGGTAGACCGAAGCGGTGTCGCCGTAAAAGGCGCTTCTGATCGCCGCGGCGATCATGGCGGTCTTGAGCCCCACCTGACTGGCGCGGATGCGGTCGATCTTCACCTCTATCTCCGGTTTGAGCGAATCGGCGTCGTTCGATATATCGCTGAGTCCTTCGATCTTCTTCAGTTCGTTCTGAAAACTCATCGCCGCCGCGCTCGCCTTCTTGAAATCGCGGTTGGCGAACTTGAGCGTGACCGGTTTCTCGTTACTGCCGGTCAGACCGCCGGAGGAGGTCTTGATGTCCATCTGTTCGATGCCGGGCACCTCCGTGATGACCCGTTTCCGTATCTTGTTCACATAGTACTTCACATTATGGTCGCGCTTATCCTGCGGCACGAGACGCGCCCCGGTCGTTCCGCTGTTGGTATCCTGTATCTTCTGGGCGAAACCCGAATCGTCGGGGCCACCCCGCAGGAAGGTCCGCAGGAGATAGGCCGGGGGGATCTCCTCCCGGACGATCCGTTCGATGTGCTGGCCGGTGGCGATCGTTTTTTCCACCTTCGTGCCGAGCGGGAGTTCGTATTCGACCTGTATCATCGCCTCATCGCCTTCGGGCAGGAAATCGACCCCGATGATCGGGATGAGGAAAAGCGAGAGTACGAAAAGGAGCGCCGCGGACAGAAGCGTCTTTTTCTTGTGTTTGAGAGTGAAGACGATGATCTTGGTGTAGCCTCCCTCAACAAAGATCAGGAACCGCTCACCGAGCCGGAAGAACCAGTTGTCCCGGTGCTTGTCCTTTTCGAGGGTGAGGACGCGGGCGCTCACCATCGGGGTCAGCAGCATCGCCGCGAGCAGAGAGGCCGAAAGGGTCAGGATGATCACCCCCGCAAGTTGGCCGAACAGTATCCCGACCAGTCCCGATATGAAGAAGAGCGGCGCGAAGATGACGATGGTGGTCAGCGTCGAGGCGAGTATCGCCCCGCCGACCTCCGAGGTCCCTTCGATGGCGGCGTTGATCTTACTCTTTCCCTCTTCGAGGTGCCGCGTGATGTTGTCGAGCACGACGATCGAGTTGTCGACCACCATGCCGATGGCGAGCGACAGCGACATCAGCGAGACCATGTTGAGCGTGTAGCCGAACCCGTACAGGAAGGCGAAGGCGATGATCAGAGAGGCCGGGATCGAAAGAAGCACGATGAAACTCGACCGGAAACGCCGCAGGAAGAAGACCACGACCAGAAGGACGAAGAAACCGGCCGTCAGGACCGCATCGGAAAGGTTGCCCACCATGTTCACGATGAATTCGGAGGTATCCAGCAGCACCCCAACCTCGAAACCCTCCGGAAGCCGCGGCCGTATCTCGACCAGTTTATCCTTGATCGCGTCGGCGATGGCAACGGTGTTGGCGCCCGACTGCTTCTGGACCATCATGAAGGCCATGTATTCGCCGTCCTTGAGGGCGAACTGACGGCTGTCCTCGCTCCCCCAGAAAACGCGCGCCACATCCTTTATCCGGATGAGTCCCGACGGGGTGCTCGCGACGATCGTCTCGTTGACCTCGTCGATATTCTCGTACTCGCCGGGGACCCGTATGGTGTAGTCGAAATTGCCGATCTCCATGTTGCCGGCGGGGAGCGAGAGGTTCTCGGCGCGGACGGTGTTGGTGATGTCGGCCACCGAGAGATTGAGCGCGGCAAGCCGCTGTTTGTCGGCCGAGATGATGATCTGCTTTTCCATCTGGTTGAACGCGATGACGCCGCCGACCCCCGGGATCCGCTCGATGGGGTTCGTTATCAGGTTCTCTATCTCTTCGGCCTTATAACGGATATCCTCTTTCGACGAGGTGACCGAAAGAAAGACTATCGGCATCATGGACATATCGAACTTGAAAATGATGGGATCGTCGACATCGTCGGGAAGAAAACTGCCCGTCATGTTGAGAATGTCGCGGATGTTGTTGGTCGCCTCGTCCAGATTGACCCCGTACTCGAATTCACAGGTGACCGTCGACACATTCTCCAGCGAGCGGCTGAAGACATTCTTCACGCCGGCGGTGGAGGAAACGGCCGACTCGATGACCTTGGTCACCTTCTCCTCCACCTCCTCCGAACCGGCGCCGCGATAGACGGTGATCACCGAGATGTAGGGCGCCTCTATCTCGGGCATGAGATCTATCGGAAGGTCGGTGAGCGAGTATATCCCGAACAGCCCCATCATGATGAATATGATGGAAACGAGGACCGGCCGGTTGACCGCGAATCTTGAGAAATTCATGGGCTACCTCACTTTTGCAACTCTTGCGGCGCGATGACGGTCACCTTCTGTCCCTCTTCGAGCCGTCGGCCGCCGCCCACGACGATATCCTCGTTCCCCGCGAGGCCCTTCTCGACGATGGTGTAGCCCTCGACGGTGCCCCCCATGAAGATCTCCTTGGTGAAGACGCGGTCCTCGCCGTTCTTGACGTAAACGATCCCCGCCTCGTTGTCGCGGGTGAACACGGCGTTGCGCGGTATCACGAGATATTCCCTCTCGGGGAGCGTGAAGCGGACGCGCACCGTCATCCCCGGTTTATAGAAGTGGTCGCGGTTGTCCAGCGTGAGTTCGACCTTGATGCTCTTGGTCATCGGATCGACCTTGCTGTTGATCAGCGACACCTTTGCGGTCGTCTCCTTGTCGGGGAAGGCGTCGAAAAAGACCTTCGCCTCCGTTTTCCCGGTAATACCGCCGATCTCGAGTTCACTGACGAACACATTGATCTTGAGCGTGTCCGATTGCACGATCTCGAACATCGGGCGTGGACTGGCCGGGGCGGCCATCTCGCCGATCTCGCCGTTGCGCGCGGCGACATAGCCGGTGAAGGGGGCGACTATGGCGGTGTAGCCAAGTTGTTTGAGGTTACCCTCCAGCGCGCTCTGCGCCATGCCGCGCTGGGCCTTGGCGGCGGCGAGTCCCGCCTCGGTCTGCTTGTAGCCCGCCTCGACCTGCTCGAATTCGCTGGCCGATACCGACCCGTTCTGCTTGAGCGTCTTGAACCGCTCGTAGTCGGCGCTGATCTTCGCAAAGGCCGCCTCGGCCTGCATGACGCCCGCCTCGGCCGCCGCGATCTGCGCCCGGGCCGCGTTGACCGCTATCTCGTAGTCGCTCCCGTCGAGCCGCGCGAGCACCGCTCCCGCCTTGACCGGATCGCCCTCCTTGACCGCGAAGGACTTGATGACCGCCGCGACCTTGGGGTTGATGTAGGCGGCCTGCGCCGCCATGGCCACCGACGCGGTGTCGAAGGTCCGGCTGAATTTCTTTTTCTGGGGCGCGGTGATGCTGACCGCCTGCGTGAGGTCCTTGCCCGCCGCCTCGGCCTCTTTGGCGCAGGAAGTGCAGAGCACACAGCAGGTCATCATAAGTACCGCCGCCGCAAATATCAGTCTGGTGTTCATGAATGTCTCCGTATCCTATTTGCCGAACAATTTTTTCTTCAGGTCGTCGACCCCGCCGATGAGAAACTCGAATATGTCGTCGTGATCGATGTTGTCGAGCCGCCACGGGAACTGCGATATGAGGGAATAGGATTCGAGCGCCTTGGATTGTTTCGCTATCCCGGCCGACATCGTGACAAAGGAATGGAGGAAGGCGGCGTACATGATCGTGATCTTCCGCGTCCGATCGTCGTCGGGAGACTCTCCGATGTACTGCGCAATCACGCCGTTGAGCCAGTTGAGTTCGCTGTCGCGGTGGGAGAGCACCCGCTTGGCGATGTCGGGCGAGTTGAACATGTATTTCTGTATCTCGTAGAACACCTCGGTCGACAGTTCCATGAGCGGGCGGAACTCCTCGTAGCCGCCAAAGAATACCTTGAGGTTGAAGTCGCAGTAAACCAACAGCACTTCGCGGGGGTTTTTCGCGTTCTGCACCAGCGGATCGATCTTTTCCCGCAGCTTATGGTTGAAGAGCTCGAACCCCTCCACCAACAGCGCCTCTTTGGAACCGAAATAATAATAGAGCGCCGATTTGGTCAGCCCCGACCGTTCGGCGACATCGGAGAGGGTGACGCGGTTGATCCCGTACTCCCCCACCAGTTTGATGAAGTTATCGAGGATGAATTCCCGCTTGTCGACGGTGCCGTTCATCGCCCCCTCCCCTAGTTGCCGGTCAGGGCGCTCACCGGGACGCCGATGGTCCCCGCGAGCTTCCGGAGCGCGATCTTGTACTGGAACACCGCGGTGATGTAGGAGGTCTTCGCCTGCCGCTCCTGCAGACTGGCCGCCAAGAGATCGGTCTCGGTGGTCATCTTCTCCTGATACTTCGACTCCTCGATCCGCAGGTTCTCGGCCGCCGCCTCGATGGAAGCCTGCGCGATGCCGATCTCCTTCTCCTTGACCATCAGGTCGGTATAGAGCTGGGTCACCTGCAGACGCATCTGTTTGCGGGCGTCGATGTTGGCGAGTTTCGTCTTCACCTTCTCACTGCGGACCTTCTGGAAGGAGTTGTACTGCTTCATCGTGTCGAAGCCGAATTCCCACGACAGCACCCCGCCCACGAAGAAGGTCCCCTCGGGGCTCATCGACGACGCGTCGAAATTATGCTTGTAGCCGCCGGTCAGCGCGATCATCGGAATGAAGGGCTGTATCGCGATGTCGGTGAGGTTGTCGTTAATGAGTTCGAGTTTCTCGAGCATCTTGAGCTCGGCGCGGTTCTTCTCCTGCATCCCGAAAAGCGTTTCGATCTCGGCATTCGCCGCGACAAAATCGGCCTCGCCGTACGAAAGCTCGAAACTCTCCATCGTCCGGTTCATGAGGAGCGCGAGCGCCCGCCGCAGAAGCAGTTTCGACCCCTCGACATTCTGTATCTCCTTGTCTATCTTCGCCTTCTCGAGTTTCACCTTGAGCACCGCCCGTTTGTCGGTCATCCCGGCGTCGACGAAGTTCTGCGCCTGCTTCTGGTAGAGATCGAGCTGTTTGACCGTTTCCGAAAGCAAGGTCCCGAGCCGCTCTACCATTAAATAAGAGTAGAAATACTCGGCGGTCTTCACCGCGATCTGGTCGGCGGTCGAACTCCTTTTCAATTTCTCGATATCGGCGGCGATCGTTTGGGCACCGCGCCCTTTCCAGACGCTCCACAGCGGCGTCACCGGTTGCGAAACGGTGAGATCTATCGTCCGCGACCATTCCGGTATCGAAAACGCGGCGCCCAGCGGCGCCAACGCTGGCATCGCCGAGAAGTCGGGCGCTTCAGGCTCGGGCTCAAAATAGAGTTTCAGGTAACTCGCGCTCACCTTCGCCGTCGGAAAGAAACTCCAGAAGGTCGAATTCGCGTCATACTGCGCCGCATCGAACGCCGCGTCGGATGAACGGAGCGATTCGCTCTCTTTCAGACTTTCGGCGATACACTGATCGAGCGTCAGTTGCTCCTGCGCCATCACGCCGTTCCACGCGCCGGCCAATACCAACCCCAGAATAAGGAACCCTCTCATACTTTTCCTCCCTTTTCTGCTATCTGATACGATTTTCTCAACATAGAAGCTCATTTCAAAAACAACCTTTCGACCCGTTTGAACAAAAAAACCCAAAAGGTCGGAAAGCAAAATAGCACGCTTCCGGCCGTTGTCAAGAACTTTTTAGGAACCTTCTGAAATTACTTGATGCCTTTGGCGTGCAGAATGCCGACATACTGCTGATCGGCGATACGGATATGCTTGCGCAGCCAGTCGTTAAGGAACGCGGCGATCTCGCCGGTAAGGGTCTGTTTTCGCCCGGCGGCGGCCTCCTTCATCCACCCCTCGATCTTCGCGATGAAGTCGCGGTGGGCGACCCGATGGGCCGACAGGGCGGCATAGCCCGCCTTCTTCATGAGCCCCTCTTCTTCTTCAAAATGGACATGGGCGTAGTCACACAGTTCGGCGAGTGTCTTCTCGACGATCTGCGGCCCCTTGCCCGACACGATGGCGGTATTGAGCCGATCGATGAGATCGAACAGTTGCGCGTGTTGGTCGTCGAGCACTTTAACATGAACGAGAAATTCTTCGGCTACCTTGACGGGCATGACATCCTCCCCTGCGAGTGAACGGCTGGAAAAGAAATGGTGGGCGATACAGGACTTGAACCTGTGACTTCCTGCATGTGACGCAGACACTCTACCAGCTGAGTTAATCGCCCACACGGATCGTATGTGTACCTAAAGAACGCGACGTTGTCAAATCTTTTCTTCATGCCGCACCCGCCTGTCGAGGCCCCTTCCAGACGAAGTCGTTGCCGGTGCGGTCGACGGTGACGGCATCGCCGTCGCCCAGTTCACCCTTGATGATGCGGGTCGCCAGTTCGGTCTCGATGACCCGCTCCAGATAGCGCCGTATCGGCCGCGCGCCGTATTCGGGCTCGAAACTCTCCTCGATGACGAGGTCTTTGGCGGCGTCGGTGAACGAGAGCGCGATATCGCGTTCGGCGAGCCGTTTGCCGATGTCGGAGAGCATGATGGAGACTATCTCGCGCAGGTGCTTTTTCCCGAGCGGGTTAAAGATGACGATGTCGTCGATGCGGTTCAGGAACTCCGGCTTGAAGGAGGCGCGCACCCGCGCCATCACCGCGTCGCGCTCCTTATCGGATACGGTGTCGCCCTTCCCCGACAGCAGATCGCTCCCCAAGTTCGAGGTCATGATGACGATGGTGTTGCGGAAACTGACGGTGCGCCCCTGATTGTCGGTGAGCCGCCCGTCCTCCAATATCTGCAGGAGGATGTTGAACACATCGGGATGGGCCTTCTCTATCTCGTCGAGGAGGACGATGCTGTACGGTTTGCGCCGCACCGCCTCGGTCAGTTGTCCCCCCTCATCGTAGCCGACATAGCCGGGGGGAGCCCCGATGAGACGCGACACCGAATGTTTCTCCATGTATTCCGACATGTCGACGCGGACCATGTTCTCTTCCGAATCGAACAGTTGGAACGCGAGCCGCCGCGCCAGTTCGGTCTTGCCCACGCCGGTGGGGCCGAGGAAGATGAAACTGCCGATGGGTCGGCGCGGGTCCTTGAGCCCGCCGCGGGAGCGCAGTATCGAGCGCGCCACCGTCTCTATCGCCGCATCCTGACCGACGAGCCGTTCGCGCAGCCGGTCGGGAAGCCCCAGTATCTTTTCCCGCTCGCTTTCGACCATCTTCGCCACGGGGATGCCGGTCCAGCGGCTCACCACCTCGGCGATCTCGCGGTCGGTCAGCACCTCGCTGATGATGCGGTCGTCGGCGCGCTGTTTCTCGACCAGTTTGGCCAGTTCCCCTTCGAGTTTTGCCAGTTTCCCGTATTTCAGTTCCGCCGCGCGGTTGAGGTCGTATTCGCGCTCGGCCCGCTCGATGCCGCGCCGCACCTCCTCTATCTCGCCGCGTATCTTCTTGAGCGCCTCGATCTCCTCCTTCTCCTTTTCCCACGCCTTCTTCTTCCCCTCGAAATCGCCCTTGCACTCGGCGAGTTTCTCCTCGATCTCTTTCCGCCGTTTCTTGCTTTCGGGGTCGCTCTCGCGCTTGAGCCCGGTCGATTCTATCTCCATCTGGAGGATGCGGCGGC
>ENA-UOWG01000543-UOWG01000543.1-activated-sludge-metagenome-genome-assembly--contig:-NODE-543-length-48617-cov-7.701763_pt1 | contig 48617 bp, 31 predicted proteins | sample MGYA00238147_ERZ761563 | MGnify/ENA primary metagenome ERZ761563 (study PRJEB28884, sample SAMN05720216) | anaerobic digester metagenome | isolation source: active sludge of municipal...
CGGCTTCTCCATCCCCATGAAGCGCGTCGCACCCTTCTCCTCGAACCCCAAGAAGGCCAACGCCTGGTTCTGCGCCCTGAACGGGGCCAACCTCCTCTTCGGCTCCTACTTCCTGGCCTCCTCCCTCGCCCCGAACCGGCTCATCGCCCTCGTCTATTCCGGGGACTACGCGAACCGCCTCGTCATGACCAGGGGCATCTCGGGCTTCTACAACTTCGTCCATCAGCTTTTCGGGAAGCTAGGCGGCGTCGCCGATCCGGGGACCCTCCTCGGCCTCGGCCTCGGGGCCGTGCCCCTGGCCTTCTCCCTCCTGTTCTACGCCGTCCCCGCGCTCCGCTCCCGCCGCCTCGCCGCGCGCAACGAGCGCGCCCGCGTGGAGAACCTCCGCCGCGTCGCCTATCGCGCCGTCCTCGACGGCCCCGACTCGGTCCGTCCCGAGGCCGTGAGCGTGGCCGACGACGCGGCCCGGCCCCGCGACAGCCGCGCCGCGGAGCGCCTGATCGGCGAGCTCGCCGCCTGGGCCGGCGCGGAGCCGCGGGCCGACGGCTCCTACTCCTTCCCGGAGATCGCGCGGGGCAAGGCCGAGGCGGCCGCGGCCAGGGCGGCGGTCGACTCGTCGGCCTCCGAGCTCGGCTCCGCGATCTTCGACAGCCACTCCCGATGAGCCGCCCCGACGCGGGCGGCGGCCCCGCCCGGCCGCCGCGGGCCCGCGGCATAGCCCTGGCCCTCGCCTCGGCGGCGGGCTTCTCCACCCTCGGCGTCCTGGCCAAGCTCGTCTACGCCGAGGGCTTCTCGACGGCCCAGGCCCTGGCCTGGCGCTTCACCATCGCGGCCGCCATCCTCTGGGCCCTCATCGGCCTGGGCCCGCGCCTCGGCGCGGCGCGGCGGCCTCCCCTGGGCCCGCGGCTCAAGAGCGTCCTCCTCCTCGGCCTGGTCGGCTTCGCCCCCCAGGCCGGCCTGTACTTCGTCACCCTGCGGATCCTCGACCCGGGGATCACGAGCCTCCTACTGTACCTCTACCCCTCCTTCGTGATCCTCCTCTCCCTGCTCCTGTTCAAGAGGGTCCCGAACCGGATGCAGGTCCTCTCCCTCGGCCTCTCCCTCGCGGGCTGCGCGGTCACCTTCTTCAAGCCCGGCAGCTACCCCCTCCTCGGCCTCGCCCTCGGCGCCCTCCTGGCCGCGGCCTACGGGGCCTACCTCGTCGCCGGGGAGCGCGTCCTCGCGGGCCTCGACTCGGCGCGCGCCACCGCGGTCATCATGCTCGAGTCGGCCGCCGTCTACTGGATCGCCGCCGCGGCCACGGGCCCCCTGCGCCTGCCCTCGACCTTGCCCGCCGCGGCCGGGATCCTCGGCATAGCCTTGTTCGCCACGGTCCTGCCGATCACGACCCTCTTCGGCGCGATGCGCGCCATCGGAGCGGCCGACGCCTCCCTGGTGAGCACGGTGGAGCCCGTCCTCACGGTAGCCCTCTCGGCGGCGGTCCTCGGCGAGCGGCTCGGCCCGGCCCAGGCCCTCGGCGGGGCCCTCATCCTCGCGGCCGTCCTCGTCCTCCGCTTCGCGCCGGCCAAGAGCGGCTAACGCGCGATGCCCTCGCGGCGGCGGGGGCCTTCGCTCGGGGCGGGGGAAGCGGGGACTAGGAGTGCTTCGCCAGGGCGGCCAGCTCCCCGTCGTCGAAGTCGGGGGGCAGGATCGAGGGATGCCCGTGCAGGGGCGAGACGAGGAGCCCGGACGCCAGGGCCCGGCGGAAGAAGTCCCCGTGCCCCGAGGCGGGGTGCCGGGGATAGAGGTAGGGGCCGCGGCGCTCGAAGTAGGGCCCGAGCCTCCGGTCGGATCGCTTCCAGAGCTCCTCGCCGTAGGCGGGAAGGAGGCGCTTGAGCTCGCTCATCGCGCGGGAGGCGCAGGCCAGCTGGAGGGGGGCGACGAGCTCGCCCCGGGGAGCGCGGCCTGCCTGCCTCGCGAGGAGTATCCCGGGGGCGAAGGCCGCGGGGCAGCCGAGGAGGGGGAGGGCGAAGGCCGCTCCGGCCGCCGCGCCGGAGCCGGGCAGGAACTCGGCGAAGGGCCTGAGGATCGAGGCGTCGAAGCCGCCCGAGGCGGGCCCGCCGAGAGCGGCGGGGTCGAGGACGCGGAGGGCGCGGCGATCCAGGTCGAGGAAGGCGGCGAGGGCGGCGAGGGCTCCCTCCTCGCTGCGGTAGAAGCGGACGGCCTCGTAGCCGGGATAGGCCTCGAGGAGGGCCTTCTCGAGCCGCCGCTCCCAGACGCTCGGCGCGGGACGGGTGAGGCCCATGTCGATGGCCGCCTTGGCGAGGGTGCCGAGGCCCGTGCCCTTGGCCCCGAGGAGGGAGCGTCCCCCGTCCATCCACAGGTCGAGGAAGCGCCGGGGCCTGCCGCCCGAGCGCTCCTCGGCGTAGAGCCTCCACAGCCGCGAGCGGCGGATGGGCGGCAGGAGCCTCAAGAGATCCTCGGCCTCGCGTTCCTGGTCCCTGTCCATGTCAACCTCGCTGGGGCTCGAGCTTGGTGGTGAAGCGCGGGAAGAAGCGCGCCTCCTTGCCGGTCTCGAAGCGGACCACCACGAGGGGGCCCGAGCTGGGGCTCGGGCTCACCGAGAGGACGTAGCCCGAGCCGTAGTCCTCGTGGTAGACGCCCAGGCCCGCTCGCCAGGGCCCGCGGTCCTCGGCGGGGCCCGCGGCGGCCGCCCGGCCCCGGGTCCCGCCGTACGAGCCGCCCCCGTAGGGCCGCGGGCCCGAGGAGCCCGGCCTCGAGCCGTAGGGCGAGCCGGGAGCGGCGCGTTGCGCGACCTTGTCCGCGGGCTCGATGCTGTCCTTGGATATCTCCGAGAGGAAGCGCGAGGGCTCGGTCTCGAAGAGCCTGCCGTGGAGGCGGCGGAAGGTGCAGGAGGTGAGGTGGAGCTCGTCCTTGGCCCGCGTGATGGCGACGTAGAAGAGGCGGCGCTGCTCCTCGAGCTCCTCCCCGCCCTCGTCCTCGCGGGGGAAGAGGCCCTGCTCGAGGCCGGTCACGACGACCACGGGGAACTCGAGGCCCTTGGTGTTGTGCATGGTGATGAGGGTCACGGCGTCGGCGGCCTCGGACTCGCCCGAGGCCGCCGTGGCCAGGCTCCGGTCGAGCTCGACGGCCTCGAGGAACTCGGCCAGGCCCTCGGGGCTCTTGGCGTAGAGGGAGGCGGCGTTGACGAGCTCGTCGAGGTTGGCGAGCTTCTGGGTGCCGGCCACCTCGTCCTGGGAGCGGTGGTACTCCGCGAGGCCCGAGTCCTCGACGAGGACCTGGACGAGCTCGCCCAGGGCGGCGCCGCCGGCCGCGGGGCCCGGCGAGCCCGAGCCGGCCTCGAGCTCGGCGACGAGGCGCCGCGCGAGGGCCACGAAGGAGGCCAGCCCCGAGCGGGCGCGGCCCTTGAGCGAGTCGGCGACGCGGGCCGAGGCTGCGAGGAGGTCGCCGGGCGGGGGCGCCGCGTCGTCCTCGGCGCCGGGATCGGGCGGGGCGAAGGCCGCCTCGAGGACGATCTCGAGGCTCGCGTCGCCCACGCCGCGGGCGGGCTTGTTCGCCACCCGCTTGAAGGCCACCTCGTCGCGGGGGTTCGACAGGAGGGAGAGGTAGGCGAGGGCGTCCTTCACCTCCTCGCGCTCGTAGAAGCGCAGGGCGCCGACGACGCGGTAGGCGATGCCGCGCCGGGGGAATTCCTTCTCGAAGGAGAGGGACTGGGCGTTGGTCCGGTAGAGGATGGCCACGTCGGAGAGGCGGCCGCCCTCCTTGATCCGGCGCGCGCAGACCCGGGCGCAGTACTCGACCTCGGCGTCCTGGTCGGCCAGGAGGGCGAGCTTGGGCCGGCTCCCGCCCGCCCGCTCGGCGCGGAGCTCCTTGCCGAGCCTCCCCGAGTTGCGCGACACCACCTGGTGGGCCACGTCGAGGATGCTCTGGAAGGAGCGGTAGTTCCGCTCGAGCCGCACGATGGAGGTGCCGGGGAAGATGCTCGGGAAGTCGAGGATGTTGCGCACCTCGGCCCCGCGGAAGCGGTAGATCGACTGGTCGTCGTCGCCGACGACGCAGAGGTAGGCGCCACCGGCTCCCGGGCCGGCGGGGCCGGCGAGGAGGCGCAGGAGCTCGAACTGGGCGACGTTCGAGTCCTGGTACTCGTCGACGAGGATCACGCGGAAGCGCTGGCGGGTGCGGAGGGCGACTGCCTCGTCCTCGCGCAGGAGCCTCGCGGGGAGGCGGATGAGGTCGCCGAAGTCGACGTTGCCCGTGCGGCGCAGGCGCTCCTCGTAGGTCGCGTAGACGCGCCGCATGAGCTCGGGGTCCGCGAAGGCCTCGGATAGGTCGGGGGAGTCGGGCTCGAGGCCGTAGTCCTTGGCGCGCGAGATGGCTTGGACCATGCGGGAGCACTCGCTCCGCGCGTAGTGCGGCATCGCCGCGTGGAGGAGGGTGGCCTGGTCGTCGTCGTCGTAGATCACGAAGCGGGGATCCAGTCCCGGGAAGGCCTGGGCGTTGCGCCGGAGGAACCAGGCGCCGAAGGAGTGGAAGGTGCGGATGACCGCCCGCTCGCAGCGCGGCTCGATGGCCGCGGCCCGGTCGCGCATCTCCTTGGCCGCCTTGTTCGTGAAGGTGACGGCGAGGATGGACTCTGGGGCCACGCCCCGCTCGCGGACGAGGTAGGCGATCTTGGTGGTGACGACCCGGGTCTTGCCCGAGCCGGCGCCCGCGAGGATGAGGAGGCTCCCCCCCTCGTGGCGGACGGCCTCGAGCTGCTCGGGATTGAGCGCGGCGAGGTAGGGCGGCAGGGCCGCCGCGCCCGTCACAGGACCGCCGCGTCGAAGTCGACGCCCGCCACGGCCAGGACCTTGGCCCTGGCTACGGCGCCCGGCTCGCAGAGGCCTCGGAGCACCGTCAGGCCGTCGACGTCGGGGGCCTGGTTCCAGGCCCTGCCGATGCAGAGCTCCGCGGCGTCCTCGGCGCCGGGGGCCGGCTCGACCACCTCCTCGACGAGGACGTCGAGCTCGCGGCCGACGAAGCGCTCGAGCCGCTCGCGCGTTATGCGCTCCTGCGCCTCCTCGATCGCCGCCTTGCGCGCCTGGGCGAGCTTGGCGGGGACCCTGCCTGGCAGGGAGTAGGCGGGGGTGCCCTCCTCGCGGGAGTAGGCGAAGGCGCCGAGCCAGTCGAGCCGGGCCTCGTCCTGGAAGGCCCGCAGCTCGGCGAAGTCCTCCTCGCCCTCGCCGGGGAAGCCGACGAGGAAGGTGGAGCGGAGGGCCGCGTCGGGCAAGGCCGAGCGGATGCGGCCCAGCAGGCCGAGGTAGGCCTCGGCGTCGCCCGTCCTGTTCATCGCGCGCAGGATCCGCCCCGAGGCGTGCTGGAAGGGAAGGTCGAAGTAGGGGAGGATCCGCGGGTCGGCGGCCATGACCGGGAGGATGGCCTCGGGGAAGCGGTCGGGGTGGATGTACAGGACCCGGACGCGGAAGGCCCCGGGAAGCCCGGAGAGCCGCCCGAGGAGCTCGGGGAGGAGCTGGGCCGAGCCCGAGTCGAGGCCGTAGGAGCCGAGGTCCTGGCCGATGAGGACGAGCTCGGAGATGCCCCGCGCGACGAGCTCGGCGCACTCCGCGAGGACCTCGTCCACCGGCCGCGAGCGGAGCTCGCCGCGTATGAGGGGGATGGCGCAGTAGGAGCAGCGGTTGGAGCAGCCCTCGGTGATCTTGACGTTGGCCGTGCCGGGGTAGTCGAAGAGCCTGGCGCGGCGCGGGGGCGGGGCGGGGCTCGGGGGGGGCGGAACCAGGACGGGGCGCTCGCCAGCCAGGCAGAGCTCGGCCGCGCGGGCGGCGGCGCCGAGGTCGGCGTTGCCGAGGAAGCCGTCGGCCTCGGGCATGTCCGCCGCGAGCTCGGCCGCGTAGCGCTGGGAGAGGCAGCCCGCGACGAGGATGCGCTTGCCCGGATAGGCGCGCCGCAGGGCCATGACGGCCTCGATGGACTCGCGCTTGGCGTCCTCGACGAAGCCGCAGGTGTTGACGATCACGAGGTCGGCGGCCTCGGCCCCCTCGACGTAGCCGTGCCCGGCGGCCTCGAGCCGCGCGGCCAGCTCCTCGGCGTCGACCTGGTTCTTCGCGCAGCCATGGAGGTCGATCCAGAATTTCATCTAGTCGACTTCGGCCGCCGAGAGGGCCCATCCCCCGCCCTCGGGCTGGGACCAGGCGATGCGCTTGACCGCGACCTCCCCCGGCCCGCCCAGGTCGAGGTCTGCGGACTTGCCGCCCGAGGCCTGGACGGTGAGCTTGGCGGACTGGGCGTTGGAGGCCCAGAGCTTGACGGAGTTGTTCGCGTTGACCGTGATCGTCTCGCCCTTGCGGTAGTAGCGCTCGTCGCGGTCCTTGCGGTCGATCTCGTAGCGGAACATGCAGGGCCCGCGGAAGGTGACGGAGACGACGAAGGGGTAGGGGCTCTTGGAGGACTCGAAGAGGACCGCGCCCTTGGCGCCGGCGGCGGCGGGGGCCGGCTCGGGGGCCGGGGCGGGCTTGGGCGCCTCGGCCGCCGCGACCTCTGCCTGGGGGGCCGCGGGCGTCGGGGCGGCGGCCGCGGCCTTGTTGGCGGCTTCGGGGCTCGCGTACTCGACGCGCACGAGGGCGCCCTTGGCGGGGTCCTTCTTGGCGAGGTCGCTGACGAGGATCTTGAGCTCGGGCTGGTTGTTCTTGTCGAGGTCCACGGTGATCTCCTCGCCGAGCATGAGCCGGGAGGAGCCCGAGGGCGAGTCGAGGGTCACGGCGTCGTCGATGCGGGAGATGACGAGCTTGTACTTCTCCGCGCCGGCGCTCGCGATGATGGAGTCGCCGGCGTAGAGCCGCTTCTCGAGGGCCGCGCCCTCGAGGCGGTACTCCGCGGGGGCGCGATGGGCGAGGGCCTCCTCCTCGGATCCCCCCTTGCGGCCGCCGAAGGCGAGGAGGAGGGCGAGGGCGAGGACCAGGACGCCTCCCCCGATCGCCGCCCCGAGGACGAGGGGCGAGGGGCCGCGCTTGGGTATGAGCTCCTGGATGGGTACGGGCTGCTCCTGGATGCGCATGTTCTTGTAGGCCTGGGCCAGCTCGTCCGAGGGCAGGCCGAGGAACTCCGCGTAGTTGCGCAGGAAGCCGATGGCGTAGGGATCGCCGGGGAAGACCCCGAAGTCCTCGGCCTCGAGGGCCGCCAGGTAGCGGCGGGCGATGTTCGTCTCTTCCGAGACCCGGTCGAGCTCGAGGCCCTTGCGCTCGCGGGCCTCGCGGAGCTGTTCGCCGATGGGTGTCATATCCCTCTCCCTCCCTCTCGCGTCACGGATTGTCCGACTTGAAGAGGAAGTTGTTGTACACGTTGGCCGAAGCCGGGGAGTCGTAGACGAAGCGCGAGGCCGGGATCCCCAGGTTGGTCTTGATGCCGAGGAAGTCGAAGACGATCTCGTCTCCCGCGAGGGTCCAGCCGCGGATGCGCCGGATGAGCTTCGTCTCGGGCGAGACGTAGAGCTTGATCGTCTTGTAGCCCTCGGCCACGGTCCTGCGGTTCAGGACGAGGACGACGGCGGTCTCCTGGGAGCCCGCCTCGAGGGGCTCGGGGGCGGGGCTCGTCTCGTAGGCGACGGTGTAGCTCCGCTTCATCATCTTCAGGCCCTCGCGGCTGGCGAGGGAGGCCCCGCCGGCGGCGCCGCCCGAGGGGGCGGAGGCCGGCTTCTCGCTCGCCGTCTGCGAGAGCACGGCGCGGAGCTCCGGGATGTAGACGGTCAGGGTCTGGCCGTCGTAGGCGATGACCTGGTCGGCGGGATCGCGGAAGTCGATGCGGAGGAAGGAGGGGGACTTGAAGATGAGCTCGCCCTTCATGGACTTCTTGCCGGTTCCGACCGAGATGGAGCAGGCGTAGTCCTCGACCTGGCCGTAGCGCTCGGAGACCTGGTTGAAGTACTGCTCGGCGGTCACGATCTCCTGGGCCGAGGCCGCGAGGGGGATGAAGGCGAGGAGGGCGAATAGGCGGAGCTGCTTCACGAGTGTCTTCCTGGTCTGCCGGGGTCGGGGCTCATGCGGAATAGTATCGCCTCCGGCGCAAAATGGCAATATAAGCGCCTAGGAGCGCTTGAGGGCCTCGCGTACCAGGTAGCGGAGGCGGTCGTCCGACAGCTTGAGGGCCGCGCCGCAGCCGGGACAGGTGAAGCGGCTGCCGACGAGCTCGTCCTTGCGGCAGGCGATGCAGTAGATCTTGCCGCAGGTCGGGCAGGAGCCGGCCGGCGAGTCGTCGGGGGGCATTGCCCGCACGCTGGCCGAGCTCTGCGCGGGGAGCTCCCGCGGCACCCGCCATTCCCGGCCGCAGGAGGCGCAGGCGAGGGCCTCCGTGCTCGCCTCGAGGAGGGCGGCCTCGAGCCGCTCCGCCCTCGAGCCGGCCGCGCTCCCGCTCTCGGGGAAGGGGCTCGCGCCGGCGGCGGCCACCGCGGCCTCCCTGAAGCCGGCCTCGAGCTCGGCCTCGCGGAGCTTCTCGAGGCAGGAACGGGCCTTCTTGAAGTCGCGCTGGGAGAGGTAGGCGGAGCCCAGGGCGGCGAGGAGGGCCGGGTCGGCGGGGGCGGCCTCGAGCCCGAGGCGGTAGGCTGCCTCGGCCCGGGGCCAGTCCCCGTAGACCAGGGCGAGGTTTCCAGCGAGGAGGAGGGCGCGGGCCGAGGCGCCGAGGTCGAAGGCGCGGCGGATCCGCTCCTCGGCGTCTGAGTAGCGCTCGAGCTCGAGATAGGCCGCGGCGAGGTTCTCCTGGTACTCGGCCTTCCCCGGCTCCAGGGCCGCGGCCGCCTGGTACTCCCGGGCGGCCCGCTCGAGGAGCTCCTCGCGAGCGGCCGCGGCTTCCGCGGGCCCCCCTTTCGGCAGGCCCTCGGCCGCCCGGGCCAGGGCGTTGCCCGCGAGGTTGCGGCAGGCCGCCGAGCCGGGGAAGGGCGCGAGGAGGGCGAGGGCGGCCTCGAGGCGGCCGGAGCGGGACTCGAGCTCGGCGAGGTTCATGACCGGCTCGGGGGCGCCGGGCAGGGCCCGGCGGGCCGCCTCGAGGCGGGAGCGGGCCTCGTCGAGCCTGCCCGAGGCGAGGGCGGCCTGGCCGGCCAGGTTGTTGGTCCAGCCCTCGCCGGGGGCGAGCTCGAGGGCGCGCGCGAGGGCCTCGCCGTAGTCGCGGCCGGCGAGGAAGAGGGACTCGGCGTGGCGGAAGGCGTAGAGGGCGAAGCCGGGCTCGAGCTCCCGGGCCCGGGCGAAGGACTCGATGGCCTTCCCGCGCTCGCCCTTCTCCGCCAGCGCGAGGCCGAGGAGGTAGTGCAGGGCCGAGTCCTCCGAGCCCGAGCGGGCCAGCTCGGCGAGGAGGGGCAGGGCCTCGGCCTTCTTGCCCTGGCGGTAGAGGTGCTTGGCGCGGATCTCCTTGCACGCGACGCTCCGGGGACGGAGGGCGGCGAGGCGCCCCAGGGCGAGGGCCAGATCGTCGTCGGCTTCCTGGATGAAGAAAAGCCGGGCGGCGAGGTGGTAGGCCTCGGCGGCCTCCTTCTTCCGGCCGGCCTGGTCCCAGGCCCGGGCCTGGTTCATGCGGAAGAGGGCCTGCTCGGGGTCGAGCTCGGCGGCCCGGCCGTAGCAACTCGCCGCCCCGGCGAAGTCGCCGAGCTCGAAGCGGGCGTGGCCCGAGAGGCAGGCCAGCCGGGCGTTCTCCCCCAGGGCGGGACCCAGCTCCGGATCGGCGTACAGCCGGTCGAGGAAGGCGCGGAGCTCGAGGGAGCGGCCGCGGAGGTAGAGGATGTTGGCCTTCTCCTCGATCGCCTCGCGCCGGCCTGGCTCGAGCTCGAGGCAGGCGTCGAGGGCCGCTTCCGCCTCGGCCTGGAGCCCGAGGCGGAGGGAGACCTCGGCCTTGAGGAAGAGCTCGCCCGCCTCGAGGGCCCGGCGCCGCTCGATCTTGCGCAGCTGGACCGCCGCGGCCAGCTGCTCGCCCATGGCGTGGAAGGTCTCGGCCAGGGCGCGGCGGGCGCCGGGCTCGGGCTGGAGGTAGTAGTTCCAGCGGTAATACCAGGTCTCGACCTCGATGGGCCGGGACTCGACGAAGCAGGACTCGAGGCGGAAGCTCGCCGCTCCGCCCTCCCCGTAGTTCTGGCCGGCGAAGGCCAGGTAGCCTGCGCGGAAGCTCTCGTCCACGGCCTCGGCGGCCCAGCGCTCGTCGATGACGACGGTGAAGTGGCTGCCGCGGGCGATGAGGCGGAGGGAGCGGGGGGGGAGGGCGGCGCGCCCGTCCCGCGGGGCCGCGTCCGAGGGAGAGCCTTTATCCGCGGCCCCGGGCAGCTCGGTCCAGGCCACGAGGGGCCGGGGCGTGCCGTTCAGGACCGCGTCGAGGCGGAAGAAGCCCCGGTTCGAGACGAGGAGGGAGTAGAAGGAGGACTCGTCCTGGTAGCGGAAGAGGAAGCCGCAGGCCGAGTGCGGGGCCGCCTCGCCGAAGGAGAGCTCCCCCTCGACGACGAAGTCGGCGTATTGGTAGAGGGGGGCCTCGGTCCAGGCGAAGAGGTCGGGCCGCGCGAGCTCGAGCTCGAGGCGGCCCTCGGCGTAGCGGGCCGAGTAGGACTCGGCCCGGGCCTCGAGGAAGCGGCCCCGGCGCGGCCCCGAGAGCTCGGCGACCCAGAGCTCCTCGGCCAGGGAGCCGGGGCTCGGGGCGGCCGGCTTCCGGCCGAGGAGCCGCGCGAGGAGCTCGAGCATGGGCCCGGCCACGCCCCTCAGCTTCCCTTCCGCGCGCCCTTCTCGAGGAGGAGGGTGGCGGTGGGCCGGTCGCAGAGCTCGGAGGGGCCGAAGTACTGGATGCCCCCGGGGACGCGGTAGTCGGAGGAGATCGCCCAGGCGGCGCGATGCGCGGCGAACTCCTTGAAGGGGGCTCCGTCCAGCTCGACGAGGGCCTTCTTGATGACCGGCTTGTCCGAGCCGTGGCGCCGCTCCATGTTCATCATCGAGACGAGGGGGACTCCGCCGGCCTCCCACTCCGAGGCGGGAGCCGTGAGGTTCCGCACCGAGGAGAGGTAGCCGGAGAGGCCCGAGGCAGCGAGGACGAAGGCCGTGTAGCCCAGGGAGTAGCAGTAGTCGGCGTCGAAGTTCGAGGGGAAGGCGCAGCGGCCCTCGTAGCCGAAGAAGTGGTTCTGCCAGGCGAACTTGCCCTTGTACTTCCCGGCCGCGGCCAGCTCGGCCAGGCGCTTCTCGGCCATCTGGGCGACGAGCTTCTCGGTCTCGATCTTGGAGACCTGGACGTTGCCGTGGGGGTCGCGGTCGGCGCAGAGCTGGCTCGCGATGTCCGCGGGCAGGGAAGCGAAGACCGCGGCCGAGGCCGCTCCGAGCTTGGCGCGGACGAACTCACGCTGCTCGGCCGCCCCTTTGAGCGCCTTGAAGGCTGCCTCGTGCTTGGCCAGGAGCTCGTTGAGCTCGGCCATGAGGGCCTTGAACTCGGGGACGAACTCGACCAGGCCCTCGGGCACGAGGGCCACGCCGAAGTTCTCGCCCTTCTCCGCGCGGGCGACGACCGAGGCGACGACCTCCTCGACGACGGCGCCGAGGCTCATGGCCTTGGCCTCGATCTCCTCGGAGATGAAGGCGACGTTGGGCCGGGTCTGGAGGGCGCACTCGAGGCCGATGTGGGTGGCCGACCTGCCCATGAGCTTGATGAAGTGCCAGTACTTCCGCCCCGAGGCCGAGTCGCGGCAGATGTTGCCGATGAGCTCGGAGTAGAGCTTGGAGGCTGTGTCGAAGCCGAAGGATGTCTCGATGGACTCGTTCTTGAGGTCCCCGTCGATGGTCTTGGGCACGCCGGCTACGGCGATCGCCTCCCCCTTGGCCGCGAAGAACTCGGCGAGGAGGGCCGCGTTGGTGTTGGAGTCGTCGCCGCCGATCACGACCACGGCGTCGAGCGCGCGGCGCTTGGCCGTGGCGAGGGCGGCCTCGAACTGCTCGGGCGTCTCGATCTTGGTCCGGCCTGAGCCGACCAGGTCGAAGCCGCCGGTGTTGCGGTAGCGGTCCATGAGGGCGGCGTCGATCTCCATGCACTTGTCTTCCACGAGGCCGCCGGGGCCGCCGCGGAAGCCGAAGAGCCGTGAGGCCGGGTTGCCGGCCTTAAGGCCGTCGAAGATCCCGGCTATGACGTTGTGCCCGCCCGGCGCCGGGCCGCCGGAGAGGATGACGCCGACGTTCATCCTCCGCCTCGCCGCCTCGTTCGGGCCCGCGGCCAGCTTGATCGAGGGCAGGCCGTAGGTCTTGGGGAAGGCGGCGCGGAGCTTCTCCCGGTCGGCCTCCGGCTCGGCGGCGGGGCCTCGGGCGGCCGCGACCTTGTCGACGCTGCCTCGAAGGATGTTGGGGAGCTTGGGCGCGTAGGCGTAGCGCGCGCTCTGGAGGGGGGAGCAGTCCATGGCTCGGGTCTCCTTGGCGGTTATAGTGAGGCAATTCTACCCGCATCCGCGGGCCCGGAGGAAGGGGGTGGCCCGCCCGGCGGGGCCCTACTCGTCCTTGCCCAGGGGGCGCTGGATCCGCAGCCCGGTCTCGCTCGTGGCCAGGACGAGGTCCTTGCCGTCGGGGCTCCGCGCCCCGGCGACCTGCACGATGGGATAGCGCGGGTTGTCGGGATTGACGTCCACCACGGTGGCGGCCTTGCCGTTGGAGAGGAGGACCCGGAGGCCGATGGGGTAGATCGAGAGGCTGTAGACGAGGGCGCGTATCACGGCGTCGTCGTACTGCTTGCCCTCGTTCTTGAGGATGTCGACCATGCCGGAATAGCCGTCCTTGGCCTCCTTGTAGGGGCGGGCGGCGGTGACCGCGTCGTAGGAGCAGGCCACCATGATGATGCGCGAGTAGAGGGAGATCTTGTCGCCCGTGAGGTTGCGGGGATAGCCCGAGCCGTTGAGGCGCTCGTGGTGCTCGAGGGCGGCGAGGCAGACGGCGAGGGGGACCTGGTGCTCCTTGAGGAGGTTGTAGCCGAGCACGGGGTGGGCCGTGATCGACTTGCGCTCCTGGGGCGTGAGCGCGCGGCCGGCCATGTACAGCTGGGGGGGGAGCCGCACCATGCCGATCTCGTGGAGGACGGCCGCGGCCCCGAGCTCGATGAGGCGGAAGGGCACGAGCTTGAGGGTGCTCCCGAGGATGATGGAGTAGATGGCGGAGCGGGCCGCGTGGGAGACCAGGTAGTTCTTGTGCTGGGGGACGATCGTCTGGGCCCGGAGGAGGTAGCGCCGGTTCTCCGCGCAGACCTCGTACAGGCCCCGCATCCGCTCGACCAGGTCGCGGTAGTCGATCTCGGTCTTGGTCACGAAGCGGGTGTAGAGGGCGTCGACGTAGGCGATGAGCTCGGTATAGAAGGCGACGATGGCCTGGAGCTTCTCGGCGTCGCCGGCCCCGTCGGCGAAGACGGGGGCCTCGGCGGCCTCGGCGTCCTGCTTGCCCCCCGCCTCGGGCAGGGCGCCGTCCAGGGCCTCGCCCTCCGTATACGCCTCGCGGAACTCCCAGCGCGTCAGCCGCTTCACCAAGCCCTCGTCGACGGGGCACTCGGGAGCGAGGAGGATGTAGCCCGAGTCGAGGAAGAGGGGCTTGGAGAAGAACTGCTTGGGCTTCAGGTCCTTGAGCGATACCGCGTTCATATGCCACCCATTGACCCCCCTCGCCGAGGGGGACTAGACTTTCTAATGCTATTCGCCATCTTACCTTAATTATAGGAGCGACGTTGCATGAAATTTAAGACAATTTTCATCCTTTTCAACGTCGTCATAGCCTTTTCCTTCTGTTTCGTCTTCCTCTTCCCCTTCTTCGTCCTCGGGCCCGGCCCCTCCTGGGAGTTCTGGAAGGGCAACTGGTTCCTCGCCCTCTTCTTCCTCCTCCTCCTCGGGGCGCTCAACGCCTTCTTCCTGGCGAACCGGAAGGTCTTCACCCTGGTCGAGCGCGAGGATTGGAAGGCTCTTTCCTCCCACCTGGCGGAGCAGATCATGGTCAAGGGCCGCTATCGGGCCTCCTCCGTCCGCCTCTACGTCAACTCGAGCCTCCTCCTGGCAGACGTCGAGGGGATCGACAAGCTCGAGGCCGAGCTCGAGGCCAAGAAGCCCGCCCTCCTGCGCTCGAACGCCCTCCTCTTCGGCGTGACCCGGCTCCTCCGCAACCGCCCCGCCGAGGCCGAGGCCTTCTTCGCCCGCTACCTCGACGCCAAGGACGTCGAGGCCCGCGAGTGGCTCCGCTTCGACTACGCCTTCAGCCTCGTGCTCCAGAAGCGGATCCCCGACGCCTTGGCCTTCCTCAAGGAGGGCTCCTCCTCGCGCGACGCCGTCCTCGCCCTCCTCGCGGCCTACCTCCTGGGTAGCCTCGGCGCCGCCGCCGCCCCCTCGCCCGAGGAGCGTACGGAGCTGGCGGGCCTGGCCGAGGCCACCCGGGCGCGGCTCGCCGCCCGCTTCTCGCCCTCCCGCTGGTCCAAGGAGGTGGAGCGGGCCAAGAGCGAGGTCCACATCGTCATCCTCTCCAAGCTCGTCGACGACGCGGGCCGCTGGCTCTACGCCCAGCCGAGCGCCGCGCCCGCGGGCGGGAGCCCGGCGGCCGAGGCTTCCCGATAGCGCCGCCGGGAGGATCCGCGCAGAAAGCGCGGACTGCCGTCTTCATTTTACCCTAGCCCGAGCCGATATTCGGAGCGAATGAGATCCCTACGCCCCCTCGCCCTCATCCTCATATCCTTCGCCGCGGCCGGTCCGGGCGCCGCCGCCGCTCCGAAGGCAGCCCCGAGCGCCAGCGCGGCTCCCGGGGAAGGCGCCCAGCTCTACCACAGCCTGAAAGCGGGCGAGACCCTGTATTCGGTGGCCCGCCTCTATGGCCTGAGCGTCGAGTCCCTCGCGCAGGCCAATGGCATCAGCGATGCGAGCAAGCTGCGGGCTGGACAAAAACTCATTATACCATCGGCACATAAGGTGCAAAAGGGAGAGACGCTCTACAGCATCGCGAAGGCTTACGGGATTTCGGTCGAGGAGCTGCGGAAGCTCAACAAGCTCTCCGCCGCCGCCGTGATCCGCGTCGGGGAGCTTCTCCTCGTGCCCAAGCGCGCCCAGGATACGGCCGAGCTTCCCCCGGCGGCCAAGCCGCTTTCGCCGGCCACGGCCGCCCCTTCCCCGAACCCTCCGACCCCCCTCATCCCCGATCCGGTTCGCACCTCCCTCAAGGCGGTGGACAAGAAGGTCAGCTGGCCCTGCGCCGGGGAGGTGCTCTACCTCGACGGCAAGGCCCAGGGCGTCATGATACGCGCCAAGCTCGGGGAGGCGGAAAAGGCCGTGGCGGGGGGCAAGGTGGTCGCCGCCGGTCCCTTCCGCGGCTATGGGCAGATGGTCATCGTCATGTCCAAGACGGGCTACCTCTATGTGTACGCCGGGAACGAGGTGATTTCGGCCAAGGTAGGCGACAGCGTCCATGCGGGCCAGGAGCTCGGCCGCGTCGGTATGGACGCGAAATCCGGATCGCCTATCGCGTTTTTCATGGTCTACCGGGGCCGAGAAGCCGTGGATGCGGCCGAAGCTCCTCGTGAGTGACGCATGAAATCCCTCGAAATGAACTTTTTTGAGAAAATTGAATATTTTGATTGCTTTTTCGCAGGAAGTTGGTAAGATTGAAATATTCTAAAAAGGGGGCTCATCGGTTAGCCGATAAAGCGGTTTATCCGTCTGGCGGAGATGCACCCGGCATGAGGGAAAGGCAGGAGAAAATGGCTGATGGCGCGCTTTCCAAATCCCTGCAGGCGAAACGGAAGAAGAGCAAGCCGGCGGCCGAGCCGCTCCGGAAGAAGAAGCTCAAGCACGCCAAGGAAACCGACCCTCTCGCCCTCTACCTGAAGCAGATATCGCGCTACGCCCTCCTCACGGCCGAGGAGGAGATCAGCATCGGGGCCAAGATCCAGGAGGCCCGGGCCCGCGTCCGCGACCTGGACGAGCGCCATGCCGGAGGAGCCGTCGGGGACGAGGCCTGGGAGCTCGATCGCCGCCGCCTCGAGCTCGAGCTCATCGCGGTCAAGAACCGCATGATTTCGTCCAACCTCCGCCTCGTCGTCTCCATCGCCAAGAACTACCAGCATCGCGGCCTGGGGCTCCTCGACCTCATCGACGAGGGCAACATCGGGCTCATCGAGGCGGTCGAGCGCTTCGACTACACCCGGGGCTGCCGCTTCTCCACCTACGGCACCTGGTGGATCAGGCAGGCCATCATCAAGAGCCTCGCCGACAAGGGCCGCGTCATCCGCATCCCCATCCACATGCTCAACACGATCAAGAAGTGCTACTTCGTGGCCAAGCAGCTCACCCAGGAGCTCGGCCGCGACCCCAACGCCGAGGAGCTGGCCGAGAAGCTCGGCATGGACGCGAAGAAGGTCAAGGAGATCATGAAGCTCTCCCAGGAGACGGCCAGCCTCGACACGACCGTCGACGAGGACAACGTCACCCACCTCTCCGACCTCATCAAGGACGAGAGCGTGACCGAGCCCTTCGAGGAGGTCTTCTCCATGGCCCTCCAGGACACCTTGAGCGACGTCCTGAAGAACCTCTCGCAGCGCGAGATCACCATCATCCAGCTCCGCTACGGCCTCAACGGCGAGGGCCCCCGCACCCTCGAGGAGACGGGCAAGCTCCTGGGCATCACCCGCGAGCGCGTGCGCCAGATCCAGGAGAAGGCCATCCAGAAGCTCAAGGAGCTGCAGGAGCTCTCCGCCTACCAGGAAGATTCCTAAGGCGGGAGCCATGCGGCCGGTCCCGTCCGGCCGCCCGCGTCCGGCGGCTCGCGCGGAATTCCCGAGAAGCAGCTCCCGACCGATCGGCCCCGCTTGCATGCCGAGCCCGCTTGTAGGAGTATAGCGAGCGCTCGGGAGGTGCCGGCCATGGTGTTCAAGCGGAGATTCCTCGCCCTCGGCCTCGCGGCCGCCGCCCTCGCCGCGGGCGCCCTGTATCTCCATTCGGCCAAGGCCGGTCCCGAAGCCGCCCGCCCGGCGCCCGGCGCCGGTTCGAGGGCAGCCGCGCCCGGCGCCGCGGGGCAGGGCGCGAGGGGCGGTAAGGCCGAGACGGTCTTCTCGGTCAAGGTCGCCCGGGCCTCGCGGAGCACCCTCCGCAGCTACATCGACGTCGCGGGGGACGTCCAGACGACGACGAGCGTCGACGTCTACCCCGATATCGGCGGCCGCGTCGCCTCCTTGGAAGCGGAGCTCGGCGAGGCCGTGGAGAAGGGGCAGGTCCTCGCCACGGTGGATCCCTCCCTGCCGGGCAGCCGGTACGCCCTCTCGCCCGTGAGCTCGCCCATCGCGGGCACCCTGACCGACCTCCCCGTCCGCGTGGGGGCGAGGGTCACCTCCTCGACCGCGATCGCGACGGTCGGCCTGCTTTCCCGCCTCGAGGTGAAGACCCTCATCCGCGAGCGCGACGTCGGGGAGGTCAAGGTCGGGCAACGCGCCGTCCTCCGTTTCGAGGCCTACCCGGGCCGGAGCTTCGAGGCGCGGGTGTCCAAGCTCTCGCCCGTCCTCGACAAGACCTCGCGCACCAGGTCGGCGTCCATCGCCGTCGAGGGAGGAGAGGGCCTGGTGGCCCCGGGCATGTACGCGCGGGCGCGCATCTACACCACGGCGTACCCGGATGCCCTGACGGTGCCCGGGGAGGCCCTCTTCGAGCGCTCGGGCGCGGAGTACCTCTACCTCGCCGAGGGCCAGGAGGGCTCGGAGCGGGCCCGCCTCGTCGCGGTCGAGCGGGGAGCGGCGGTCGACGGCCTGGTGGAGATCCGCGGCGGCCTGTCCGAGGGCGACCGGGTGGTCACGGCCGGCCGAGCCTCGATCGGGGAGGGGGCCGCGCTGCGGATCGTCCCGGAGGGGAAGGCCGCGAAGTGAGCGTCGCCAAGCGGATCGTCGAGCGGCCCGTCCTCATCGCCGTCGCCTTCGCCCTCGTCGCGATCGTCGGCCTGTACTCGATCGGGGAGATCGCACTCGACCTCTTCCCGGCCAACGAGGAGCCGACCATGTCGGTGGGCACCTCCTGGGCCGGGGCCAGCCCCGCCTCGGTGGAGAAGCTCGTCACGCGGGTCCTGGAGTCCAGCCTCACGAGCCTCGAGGGGCTTTCCAGGATCACCTCGACCTCGCGCGAGGGCTCGAGCAGCATCCAGCTCACCTTCGACTACGGGACCGACCTCGACGCCGCCACCAACGACATCAGGGACAAGCTCGACCGGGCCCGGCGGGGCCTCCCGGACGACGCCGACGCGCCGGTCATCCAGAAATTCGACATCAACTCGATGCCGATCATGCGCATCGCCCTCCGCGGCGAGCGCAGCCGCGAGGAGCTCCGGCGCATCGCCGAGGACGCGGTCGCGCCGCGGCTCGAGCAGGCGGGCGGCGTGGCCCAGGTCTCCGTCTCCGGCGGCCGCGCCGCCATGGTCCGCGCCGACGTCTCGCGCGACCGCCTCGAGGCCTACGGGCTCACCGTGAGCTCGATCGCCTCCGCCCTCGCGGCCCAGAGCCTCGAGCTGAGCGGGGGCAAGGTCGAGGAGGGGGGGAGGTCCTACAGCATCCGCACGGCGGGCGAGTTCGCCTCGGTCGAGGAGATCGCCGACGCGGTCGTGGCCGTCAAGGGCGGCTACGGGGTCAGGCTCCGCGACCTGGCCGAGGTCTACCCCGGCTTCGAGGACGAGACGAGCTCCGTGTACATCAACGGCGAGCCCGGGGTCTACCTCTCCGTGCAGAAGCGCTCCGGCGCCAACTCCGTCCAGGCCGCCGACGCCGTCCTCGCCAAGCTCGAGGAGGCCGGGCGCTACCTGCCCAAGGACGTGAGCGTCCAGGTCCTCTACGACAACACGGAGCAGATCCGCGCGACGGTCCGCGAGCTCCTGGCCTCGGCGGTCGAGGGCGCCCTCCTCGCCATGGCCTTCGTCTTCCTCTTTCTGCGGAGCGTCCGCCCCACCCTCGTCATCGGCCTGTCGATACCGATGTCGATCGTCGTGACCCTCCTGGCCATGTACTTCGCCGGCTTCACGCTCAACATGATGACCCTCACGGGCCTCATCCTCGGCGTCGGCATGATCGTGGACGCCTCCATCGTCATCATCGACAACGTCCAGGCCTACCGCGACCGGGGCGCCACCCCGAAGGTGGCTTCGATGATCGGGGCCGAGGAGATGGTCATCCCCATCACCGGCTCGACCCTGACGACCGTCGTCGTCTTCCTGCCGATGATCATCTTCCGGCGCAAGCTCGGGCGCATCGTCGTCATGTTCGAGAGCGCGATGTTCACCATCGTCATCGCCCTCCTCGCCAGCTGGCTCATCGCCCTCTTCCTCGTGCCCGTCCTCACGAGCCGCTACTTCCCGGTGAAGACCAGGTCGGAGCATCCTATCAGGAATCGCCTCCTCCGCCGCCTGGACGAGCGGGTCGGCGCCGCCCTCGAGGCCATGACGGCCGGCCACCGGGCCCTCCTCCGCCTCGCCCTCACGCACCGCCCGGCGGCCATCGGCGCCGCCCTCGTCCTGTTCCTAGCCTCCCTCCTCGCGGCCCCGCGCATGAACATCGTGTTCAGCCCTCCCATGGTGAGCGACTCGGTGGACCTCAACGTGGAGCTCCCCCTCGGGACGCCCTACGCGGAGACCAAGGCGATCATGCTCGAGGTCGAGGCCGAGGCCCGCCGCCAGGTCCGCGGCTACGAGAGCGTCATCGCCTCGATCGGCCGCTCCTCGGCGAGCTACTCGGCCTCGCTCAGCGTGAGCCTCCCGGAGGGGGGCGGCGGCGCCGACTCCGCCGACGAGGTCAAGGCCAAGCTGCGATCCATCATGGAGGCCTACCCCCAGGCCAGGAGCTCCTTCTCCGCGGGGCGGGGGGGCTTCGGCCGGAAGTCCGACATCGAGATCTACGTGAGCTCCGACGACCTGGACGGGGCCATGGCCGCCGCCGACGGCATCGTCGCGGCCATCAAGGCCGAGGTCCCCGAGGTCCGCGACGCGAGGACGAACATGAACTACGGCCTGCCCCAGGTCGAGATCGTGATCGACCGCCAGAGGGCCTACTCCTTCGGGCTCACCGTGAGCGCGGTGGCCAAGGAGATCGACGCCAACATGGACGGGGTCGCCGCGGCCTCCTTCGACGACTCGGGCGAGGAGGTGGAGGTCTACCTCTCCATCGCCCCCGGCGACCGGCGCGGGGTCCCCGACCTAGGGAGGATCTTCGTCCTGGCCCCCTCGGGGGACCGGGTGCCCCTCTCCGAGATCGCGAGCATCCGCGCCTCGACCGGGCCGGTGAGCATCTACCGCGAGAACCAGGCGCGCAAGGTCACCATAACCGGGAGCCTCTCGGGGGGCCTGCGCGCCGACGCGGCCGAGGAGAGGATCAAGGCGGCCGTCGCCGGGCGCCTGGTAATCGACGAGGGCGTGACGGTGGAGTACTCGGGCTCCTGGTCGGAGATCCTTTCGACGGGCAAGAGCTTCGTGGCCGTGCTGGCCCTCGCCATCCTCCTGGTCTTCGGGGTCATGGCAGGGCAGTACGAGTCCTTCAAGGATCCCCTGATCAACCTCTTCACCGTGCCCCTCACCCTCTTCGGCGTCTTCGTCGCCCACCTCGTCACCGGCCAGGCCTTCAGCATGTTCACCATCATGGGCCTGGTCATGCTCGTCGGCATCGTGGTCAACAACGGCATCGTCCTCGTCGACTACACGAAGCTCCTGCGGGGGCGGGGCCTGCCCCTCTTCGAGGCCTGCCTGGAGGCCGGCTCAAGCCGCCTGAGGCCCGTCCTCATGACCGCGGTGACCACCATCATGGGCGTCATCCCCATGGCCCTCTTCCCCTCGAAGAACGCCATGATCATGCAGCCCATCGGCCTGTGCATCCTGGGGGGCCTCACGAGCTCCACCTTCATCACCCTCCTCCTCATCCCCGTGGTCTACTACCTCTTCAACGCGGGCTCGGATCCCGCGGCCAGGGCCGAGCGCGAGGAGCGCCGGGCGAGGCGGGAGAAGGGCGGGGGCGGGGCCTTAGGCGGCGGGGAGGACCTCGAATGAAGCGGGTCGAGATCGTGGCGAGCGAGCTGGTGCAGGCCGAGATCCTGGCCGCCCTCGAGAAGGCCGTGCCGGGCATCGAGTACACACTCATCCCCGAGGCCCACGGCTCGGGCAAGCGGACGAGGAAGGAGGGCACGAGCATCTGGCCCGAGCTCAACTTCGTCCTGTTCGCCTATCTCGACGACGAGGAGGCCGCGGCCGCCCTCGGGGCGCTGAGCCTCGTCCGGGAGCGCTTCCCCGGCGAGGGCATCTCGGCCTTCTGCCTCGGCTAGGAGTCCTTAGCCGGTATCGTAATCGTGAAGACGCTGCCGTTCCCGCGCCACGACTGGACCGAGATGCCCCAGCCGTGGGATTCGACTACGGTCTTCACGATCGACAGGCCGAGGCCCATGCCCTGCTCGCGGCGCGACGAGGTCCCGCGATAGAAGGGCTCGAAGACGTGGGGGAGGTCGGCCTCGGCGATGCCCATCCCGTCGTCCGCCACGGTCACGAGTATCGCCGCGCCCTCCCGCCGCGCCGCGATCTCGACGCTCCCGCCCTCGTGCGTATAGCGCAGGGCGTTGAAGGCGAGGTTCTCGAGGGCCCGGGTCACGAGGCGGCCGTCCATGCGGACCCGCAGGCCCTCGGGCAGGTCGACGGCCCCGCGGGCGCGCCTGCCCAGGAGGGCCGCGTCGGCCTCGACGCGCTTGACGAAGGCCCGCAGGAAGGTTCCGAGCTCGAGCTCGGAGAGGGAGTCGCGCCATTCCCCGGTGTCCACCCGCTCGAAGTCCAGGAGCTCGTCGATCATGCCCTCGAGCTGGTCGGCCTTGCTTTGGATGACCTCGAGGTAGGCGCCGGCCTCGGAGCCCGCCCCGCCCAGCTCCCCGTCGAGGGCCTCGGCGTAGCCCTTGATCAGGGCCAAGGGGGTCTTCAGGTCGTGGGAGATGCCCATGATCAGGCGCGCCCGCCTGGCCTGGTCCTCCTTGATCTGCGCGCGGAGGCTGTTGAGGGAACGCGCGAGGGAGGCGAACTCGCTCGCGCCCGCGGCCTCGATGGGCAGGTCCAGCTCCCCCGCCGCCACCCGCCTCGTGGCCTCCTCGAGGGCCAGGATCGAGGAGGCGATCGAGCGCACGATGGCGATGGACATGGCCGCGGCGAAGAGGATGGTGGCGGCCAGTATGGAGACGAAGGTCGCGATCGCCGCCCTAGAGGGCAGGAAGATCTCGCGGGGGACGCTCGTCACCGCCCGGTAGCCTTCGGGCAGGGGGGGCATGAAGCCGAAGGTGAGGAAGCGGTCGCCCGGCGGGGCCGCCGCCGCCTCGAGGAGGCCCTTGGCCAGGTCCGAGCCGAGGGGGAATTCGGGGATGGAGGAGTGCACGACGCGGCCGTCGGGCCCCGCTATCGCGAAGCGGAATTTATCCGGCTTCCCCTCGAATATCCGCGCCACCTCGACCGCCGCGTCCTCGCCGCCCGTCTTCATCTGCGAGAAGCGCTCGGCCTCGCGGCTGAGGAAGTTGATCCGGGCCACGGTGAGGACGACCGCGATCACGAGGAGGGGCATGGCCGCGATGCCGGCTATGAGGATCAGGGACTGGCTGCGTACCCTCATGCGCCTCCGGCTCCCTCGCCCTCCCTCGGGGGCTCGGGCTCGAAGCGGTAGCCTCGGCCGTAGTCGGTCAATAGGTAGTCCGGGGCGGAGGGATCGGCTTCGATCTTCTTGCGCAGGCGCTGGACGTAGACCGCGACCGCGGTCAGGTCCCCGTACTTGCTCTTCCAGACGGCGTCGTAGATGGTCTGGGGGCTCTGCGGGCTACCCGCGTTCTCGGCGAGGAAGAGGAGGACGGCGAACTCCTTGCCCGAGAGGGGGACGATGTCGCGGCCCTTGCGGAGCACGAGGGCCGAGCGGTCGAGCTCGTAGGGCCCGAAGCGGATCGCGCTCGGCGCCCGCTCGGCCTCGCCCCGGTCGGCCGCGCCCCGCGAGCGGCGGACGAGGGCCCGGACCCGGGCGACGAGGACCCGGGGGGAGAAGGGCTTGGTCATGTACTCGTCGGCCCCCTGGCCGAGGCCGGCGATGAGGTCCTCGTCCGCGTCCCGCGCGGTGACGACGAGGACCGGGCAGTCGCTTATCTTGCGGGCCTCGCCGAGGAACTCGAAGCCGTCCATGCCCGGGAGGTTCAGGTCGAGAATGACGATGTCGTAGGGCTTCTGCTTGAGCAGCTCGAGCCCCTCCTCCGCGCTCTCGCGGGCATCCGCCACCATGCCCTCCTTCTCGAGGAAGAGCGAGATGAGGTCGGCCATTTCCTTGACGTCCTCGATGATGAGCGCGTAACCTTGCATCGTATCCCTCGTTTCGGAGTATAGACGGATCCGGCCCGGCCGCCAACGCCGGAACGCGATCCGCCGGAGCGAATAACAAGCTTTTCTGAAGCGTTTATCCCCCGTTTATAGGCATGGCTCTTCCCCCTAGGTATGCTTATGCGAGGCCGGGGAATCACGAGGATCCCCGCGGGCCCCTGCGCAAGGAGTCGAGATGAGATCAGCGAAACGGGCGGCGCTCGCCGCCATCTCCCTCTTGGCCGTCCTGGCCACGGCGAGGGCCGAGGAGGCCGCGGAGGCCCGCGCCATCGGCGTCGACGAGGCCGTGCGCCTCGCCCTCGAGGGCAACCTCGGGCTCGGCAGGGAGGCGATCGCCCTCGCCACGGCCGAGCGCAACTCTGGCGCAGCCCTGAACCTCATTTACCCCTCGGTGGAGGCGGGCCTCAGCGCGACCCGCTCCTCGGCCGACCTGCCCTCCGAGGCCGACCGCTGGTCCGCGACCGGGAGCCTCTCCCTCGGCCTCAGCCTCTCGCCCAAGCTCAAGATCCAGGTCGAGCAGCTCAAGCAGGCCTATCGCTCGGGCCTCGTCGACTACGACGAGGCCGCGCGGGAGCTCGAGCTCTCGGTGCGGAAGGCCTTCTGCGCCGTCCTCCTGGACGAGGCTAAGCTCGCCCTCGCGGAGCAGAACCTCGAGCGCGCCAAGAAGAACTACGAGCAGGCCCAGGCCAAGTACTCGGGCGGGCTCGCGCCCGAGATCGACCTCCTCACCGCCGCCGTCTCCTACGAGGAGAAGGGGCCAGCCGTCGAGAGCGCCCGCGTCGCGCTCGAGGACGACCTCGACGCCTTCAAGCTCCTCCTCGGCCTCGACTTCGCCGCCCGGATAGAGCTCGTCGGCGGCCTCGACTCGGCCCGGTCCATCTCGCCCCAGGCGGTGGCTGCGGCCCTCGCGGCCGCCCCCGCCGACGGGGGGCCAGCCCTCCGCGCCCTCCGCGCCTCGCTGGAGGAGGCCCGGCTCTCGCTCAGGCTGGCCAAGGCCGGGCTCTTCTCCCCCTCGATCGCGGCCTCGGCCTCCAGCAGGAAGGTGATGACGGACCTGGCCGGCGCGCGCGACGTCGCGGAGGGCGGCTCGATCTCCCTCTCCCTGACCATCCCCCTGGACGACCTCCTGCCCTCCTCCGCGACGAGGCTCTCCATCGCCTCCGCCGAGGATTCCGTGGCCAAGCTGGAGCTCCAGCTCGAGGAGACCCTCGCCTCCGCCCGCTCGGGCTGGGCCTCCCTCTCCCGCGGCATCGGGGCCTCCATCGCGTCCCTGGCCGCCAAGGACCGCGGCGTCGAGCTCGCCCAGAAGAAATACGACTTGATCAACGAGGCCTATCAGCGAGGCCTTCGGGATATAGCCGACCTCGACGACGCGGCCAGCGACCTGAACGCCGCCCGCGCCGAGGTCGTCACGGGCGAATACTCGCTCTTGACCGCGGCCCTCGAGCTCGAGAGCTCACTGGGCGCGCGCTTCGGAACCATCGGGAGGTAAGGCATATGAGAACGAAGAAGGCGGCGGCCATCGCGGTCGCCCTGATCATAGTCGGCGGATTGGCCCTCCTCGCCCTCCGGCGCGGCGGCGCGCCCGCGAAGGCCGAGGCCCGCGGCCCGGCCGCCGCCGCCCCGGCGGCGAGCGAGGCGAAGCCGGTCAAGGTCGCGGCCGCCGCGGTCGGGACCCTTCGTCCCTACATCGACGCGAGCGGGGACGTCGAGGCCGTCGTCAATGTCGACGTCTTCCCGGATATCGGCGGCAAGGTCGTCGAGTACAAGGTCGCCTTGGGCGATCGCGTCGAGAAGGGCCAGGCCATAGCGCTCGTCGATCCCTCCAAGCCCGGCTCGGCCTACGCCCTGAGCGCCGTCGGCTCGCCCATATCCGGGACCGTGACCTCCATACTGGCCCAGCAGGGGGAGACGGTGGCCTCCTCCTCCTCCTCCCTCGCCAAGGTCGGCCAGGTCGACCAGCTCAAGGTCGTCGTCAAGCTCGCGGAGCGCGACTCGGCCAAGGCCGCCGTGGGCATGAGCGCCCGGGTGAGCTTCGAGGCCCTGCCCGGCGAGTCCTTCGCCGCGACGGTCTCCCGCGTGAGCCCCGTGCTCGACGCGAGCAGCCGGACCCGGGAGATCTGGCTCGCCTTCTCGGCGAAGGACCGCCGGATGAGCGCGGGCATGTACGCCAAGGTTCGGCTCTACACGGATCCCGTCTCCGGCAGCCTCGTCATCCCGGCCGAGGCGGTGACGCTGCGCGACGGCGAGCCCTTCGTCTACGTGGCCGCGAGCCGGGGCGGAGAGCGGATCGCGGAGAAGCGCGCGGTCAAGACCGGGACGGCGGTCGACGGCAAGCTCGCCGTCCTCTCGGGCCTCGCCGAAGGCGACTCGGTCGTCTACGAGGGCCAGGGCAATGTCTCCGACGGCGCCCTCGTGACGGTCGTCGGCGAGGCCGCCCGATGACCCTGTCCCAGCGCATCATCGACCGGCCCGTGGCGGTCACCATCGTCTACGCCCTGGTCCTCGTCCTCGCCCTCTTCTCCATCCAGCAGATCGCCCTGGAGCTGATACCCTCGATCTCCCCGCCCTACGTGATGGTGAGCACCACCTATTCCGGCGCCGGCCCCGAGACGGTCGAGAAGACGGTGACGAGGGTCCTGGAGAGCGGGCTTTCGAGCGTCCAGGGCGTCGAGGAGATGACCTCGACCTCCTCCGACGGCTCGAGCCAGCTGACCTTCAAGTTCGCCTACGGCAAGGATCTCGACAAGGCGGCGAGCGACATCCGCGACAAGATCGACACGGTGCGCGATTCCCTGCCCGAGGGCTCGAGCTCGCCCGCGATCTTCAAGCTCGATCCCAATTCCATGCCGATCATCAAGATCGCCCTGCGGGGGAGCCGCAGCGCCGACGAGCTCAAGGCGATCGCCGAGGATACGGTGCAGCCGAGGTTCGAGGGCACGGACGGGGTCGCCTCGGTCTCGACCCTCGGCGGCCGCGAGGAGGCCGTCCGGGTCGACATCTCCCAGAACCGGCTCGAGGCCTACGGCCTCACGATCCAATCGATCGCCTCCGCCCTCGCCGCCCAGAACGTCGAGCTGGGGGCCGGCAAGATCGTCGAGGGCGACACCGAGTACGCCATCCGCACCACCGGGGCCTTCGCCTCCGTCGACGAGGACATCGCCAAGGCCCAGGTCGCCGCCCGCAACGGCGTGCCCATCCTCCTCAAGGACGTCGCCACGGTCTATTCGGGCTACAAGGACGTCTCGAGCACCGTATTCATCAACGGCTCGCCGGGAGTCTACCTCTCCATCATGAAGCAGAGCGGCTCGAATTCGGTGAAGGTCGCGAACGCCGTCTACGCCTCGATCGAGGAGCTCAACGCCATGCTCCCCGGCGACATCCGGCTCGAGATCATCAACGACGACTCCACCCAGGTGCGGTCCACGCTATACGATCTCATTAAGTCCATCGCGACGGGAGCCTGCCTGACCCTCGCCTTCGTCCTGTTCTTCCTCCGCGACATACGCAGCATGCTCCTCATCGGCATCACCATGACGCTCGCGATCATGGTCACCCTCCTCGCCATGTACGTCTTCGGCTTCTCCCTCAACATGATGACGATGGCCGGCCTCCTGGTGAGCGTCGGCACCATCGTCGATTCCTCGATCGTCGTCATCGACTCGATCTCGGTCTACCGCGAGCGCGGCACGAACACCCGCACCTCGGCCATCCTCGGCACCCACGAGGTCATGACGGCCGTCCTGGCCGGCGCCTTGACCAACGTCGGCGTCTTCTTCCCGGTCATCTTCTTCCGCAACCAGCTCGGCATGATGGGCATCATCTTCCAGGACATGATCTTCACCATCATCATCGCGAACCTGGTCTGCCTCGTCGTCGCGGTGACCCTGGTGCCCGTGCTCGCGAGCCGCTACCTCCCGATCGTCCCGCGCTCCGAGAAACCCCTGCGGAACCGGAGGCTGGCGGCCCTCGACGCCGGGATCGGCAGGGGGATCGACGCGGTCAACCGCGCCTACCGCCGGATCCTGGCCGCCTGCCTCCGCCATCGCGGGGCGACGATCGGCCTCGTCGTGGCCGCGATAGTCGGCTCGGTCGCCTTCTTCCTCCCCCGGCTCACCATCGTCTTCAGCCCGCCCATGGAGGCGAACTCCGTCACGCTCTCCGTCACCATGCCCTTGGGCACCCGCTTCGAGGAGACCCAGGCCGTGCTGGACCGCTTCGCCGAGATCGCCCAGGAGGAGCTGAAAGGGGTGAAGGACATCATCGCCACGACCGGCTCCTCGGGGGGCTTCATGGGCGGCGGCGGCTCGAGCACGAGCTACAAGGGATCCCTCACCGTCTCCCTCCCCGATAGCGCCTCCGAGCGGGTGGACGACTTCGCGGCCGTCAAGGAGAAGCTGCGCGCCCACTTCAAGGAGTACCCCTCGGCCTCCTTCGCCTTCCAGCAGGGCATGCGGATGTCCGAGCGGGACGACATCGACGTGACGCTGACCTCCAACAACTACGAGGGCCTGGCCAAGGCGGCAGACGATATCCTCGAGCTGATCAGGGCCGAGATGCCCGAGATCCTCGAGCCCGCGACGGATACCGAGGAGGGCCTGCCGCAGATCGAGATCAGGATCGATCGCGAGCGGGCCGCCTCCTTCGGCATCTCGGTCAGCTCGATCGCGACCGAGATCCGCGACGCGGCCAAGGGCTACGCCTCCACCGTCTACCGCAAGGGCGGGGACGAGTACGACGTCTGGCTCCGGCTCCAGGACTCCGATAGGTCGAAGATACTCGACCTGGACCGGATCTTCGTCCTGAGCTCCGCGGGGGAGCGCGTGCCCCTGTCGAGCCTCGCGACCCTCGCGAAGGGCACGGGGCCGGTCAAGCTCCACAGGACCAACCAGTCGCGGACCATCGACATCACGGGGGGCCTCGCCCAGGGCCAGCAGGCCAACGAGGTCGAGGCCAGGCTCCGCTCCCTCATCGCCGCCAAGGCGACGATCCCCGGCGACGTCTACGTCAAGTACACCGGCTCCTGGAGCGAGATCACCGACATGATCACGACCGTGGTCATGATACTCGCCCTCTCGCTCATCCTCATCTACGGCATAATGGCGGCCCAGTACGAGTCGCTGAAGGATCCCCTCATCAACATGACGACCATCCCCGTCATGATCATCGGCGTCCTCGGGATCTACTTCCTCAAGGGCCAGGACCTCTCGATGTTCACCATCATCGGCGTCGTCATGCTGATCGGCATCGTCATCAACAACGGCATCCTCCTCGTCGACTGCACGAACCTCCTGCGCTCGCGGGGGGCCGGGCTCATGGAGGCCTGCATCGAGGGCGGCGCGAGCCGCTTCAGGCCGGTCCTCATGACGGCGGGCACGACCATCGTCGGCGAGATCCCCATGGCCTTCATGGGCACGGAGAACGCCGGCCTCACCCAGCCGATCGGCCTCGCCGTCCTCGGCGGCATGATCACCGCTACCTTCATCACCCTGGTGATCGTGCCGGTAATCTACTACGTCACCAACTATCGCGGCGCGAAGAAGGCGGGTACCCTATGAAGCGACTCGAGATCATCGCCTGCGAGGCGATCCAGGTGGAGCTGATCGAGGCCATCGAGAAGGTGGTAAAGGACTTCGAGTACACCCTCATGCCCCGCATCGAGGGCAAGGGACTCCGGACCCGCAAGCAGGGCACCCAGGTCTGGCCCGAGCTCAACTTTATGCTCGTGAGCTACCTGGAGGACGAGGAGGGCCTCGAGCGGGCCTCGGCGGCCATAGCGGCGACCGCCGCGCGCTTCCCCAAGGAGGGGGTCTTCGCCGCGGTCTCCGAGGCGAGGCGGATCAAGTAGCGAGTAGGCCGCGGAGGGCGGCTGAATGAGCCCGCCTTCCTTCCTCTCCGGAAAATAAGGTGCAGAGAGGCACAGAGTGAGAGAGGGAGAGAAAGAGAAGAGAGCTTGTAGTTCTCTTTTCTCCTCTTGTTCTTCTCCTCTGTGTCTCTGTGTCTCGCCCTCTTCCTTCCCTTTTCCCTTACGGTTTCAGCAGTTCGGCCAGCTCGGCCTTGCCGCGCTTGGCCGCTACGTCGGCTGCGGTTTCGCCCATCGCGTTCTTGACGGACTTGTCGGCTCCCGCGGCCAGGAGGATCTTGGCCGCCTCCGGGTCGCCTGAGACCGCCGCGTAGTGCAGGAAGCCGTTCCCGAGCTTGTCCTTGGAGGCCAGCCCCGCGGCCGAGGCCAGGGCCTTGAGGGCCTCGGGCCCGGCGGCCATGGCCAGCGAGGCGGGGGTCTCCCCGCCCTTGTCGCGGGCGAAGGGGTCGGCCCCGGCGCGGGCGAGCTTCGAGGCCAGGTCGCGTTCGGCGGCGGGGACCTGCGGCCCGCCGCGGCGGAGGGCCGCGTGGAGGGCCGTCGCCGAGTTCCGGTCGCGGGCGTCAAGCTTGACGGCGGAGGCCAGGATGAGGTCGATGGCCTCGGGCAGGGCCTTCGCGTCCACGGCGAGGCGGAGGAGGGTGCGGCCCTCCGGATCCGAGCGGCTCGCGTTCTGGGGTGTCATGAGGAGGGAGAGCATCGCGTTGCCCCGCCCGAGGGCGAGGGTGAAGGGCGATTGGCCCTCGGCGTCCAGGGCGAGGATGTCGCTCCCCGCCGCCGTGAGGAGCCGCGAGACCTCGGCGTCCGAGGCCTCGACGGCGTGGTGCAGGGGGCTGCGGCCGGCCAGGTCGCGGGCCTGGGGGTCGGCCCTCGCGACCAGGAGGTCGCGGACCATGTCCGCCGCGCCGGCCCGGGCCGCGGCGGCCAGGGGTCCGTAGCCGCGGTTGTCGCGGGCGTCGGGGTCGGCGCCGCGCTCGAGGAGGAAGCGCAGGGCCTCCCGGTCCCGCTTGCGGATCGCCTGGTGAGCGGGGGTCTCGCCGGCGGAGTTGCGGGCGTCGAGGTCGGCCCCGCCCTGGGCGAGGGCGGGGAGGGCCCTGCGAGCGCCCCAGAGCACGGCGGAATGCAGGGGAGTGTCGCCCATCGCGTCGCGCGAGGAGGCCGGGGCGCCCATCGCCAGGAGCTTGCGGACGGCCTCGGCCGCGTCGGCCTTGGCGGCGGCGTGCAGGGCCGTCTCCCCCGCGGAGTTGGCCGCCTCGAGGGAGGCGCCTTTCTGGACGAGGAAGTCGAGGACCTCGGCGAGGTTGGCCCGGGCCGCGTGGTGCAGGGGGCTGTCGCCGTTCGAGTCGCGGGCGGCGATGGCGGCGGGCGTGAACAGCCAGTCGGCGGGGCCGCCGCGCGCGGTGAGGGCCAGGGTCAGGGGCGACTCGCCGCGGACGTTGGCTACGAAGATGTCCGCCTTGGCGAGGAGGAGGGCCTCGCCCTGGGGCCGCAGGCCCTGGCGCACGGCGATGTGGAGGGCCGAGTCGCCCGCGTTGTTCCGCGCGTTGACCTCGGCCCCCTTCGCGATGAGGAGGGCGACCTCGTCGGGCGGGGCCTTGAGGCTCACGGCTATGGCCAGGGGGCCCGAGCCGAAGTTGTCCCGGGCCCGCACGTTGTCCGGCGTCAGCAGGGAATCCAAGGCCTCGGGGCCCTTGGCCACGGCCGCCGCGAGGGGGCTCTCGCCCTTGCCGTTGACGAGGAAGAAGTCGGCCCCGCCCTCGATGAGGGCCCGGGCGATCTCGTAGCGGTCGGAGCGGATGGCCGCGTGGAGGGGCGAGTCGCCCGCCGCGTTGGCCGAATTGACCGGGGCCTTGGCGGCCACGAGGGCGCGGACCGTCGCGACGGGGTAGCCGACCTGCACGGCGACGTGGAGGGGGGTGTTGCCGTTCTGGTCCTTGAGCGAGGGATCGGCCCCGTAGCGCAGGAAGAGGGGCACCCCGGCCTCCCGCGCTTCCGCGGGCAGGGCTATGTGCAGGGGGCTGTTGCGGAAGCCGTCGAGGACGTTCGGGTCGGCCCCCCCCTTGAGCAGGAGCTCGGCTCCCTCGAGCCAGCCCGACCGCGCCGCCTCGTGGAGGGGCGCCCCGCCCGCGCCGTCGCGGACGTTGGGGTTGGCGCGGCGCTGGAGGAGGAACTCGACGAAGCCCTTCTGCCGCCGCGCGACCGCCTCGTGGAGGGGCGTCGCCCCGTCCTCGTAGCGGACCGAGCCGTAGTCCACGGCGCGCGCCGCCTGGACGAACCAGGCGAAGCCCTCGTAGGAGGAGCTCCCTCCCTTCTGCGCGAGGGCCTCGGCGATGCGCGCGGCCTCGACGCGGTCGGGATGGAGGAAGGCGAGGTCGAGGGCTGTCGCGCCGGACTTGTCGCGGGCGTTCGGGTCGGCCCCCGCGGAGATGAGCTTCGCCGCGGCGTCCTCGAGGAGGCGCTCGCTGGCTATGTGGAGGGGCGTCCGCCCGTCGGCGCCGCGCGCGTTGACCGTCTTCGGGCTGAACACGGCCTGGACCACCGCGCCGCCCTTGGCGAGGGCGGCCTCGGCCGCCGTCGATCCCGAGCCGTCGAGGCTGAACAGGTCGGCCCCGCGCTCGGCGAGGACGGCGGCGCAGGGGGCCGAGCCCCGGTCGACGGCGAGCCTGAGGGGGCTGCGGCCCGAGGCGTCCTTGACCTCGGGCTTGGCGCCGAGGCCGAGGAGGAGCTCGACGGTCTCGGCCGAGTCCCGCTCCACGGCCCGGTGGAGGGGGTAGGAGCCCTGGGCGTCCGGCGCGTTGAGCTGCTCCTGGTTTGAGAAGAAGGTCTTGATGCCCGCCTGGTCGCCCGAGGCGATGAGGCCGGCGAGGCTGGGCGGCGGGGCGGGCTCGGGGGCCGGCTCCGGCGCCGCCTGGGCCGGCTCGGGCGAGCTCGCGCAGGACGCGGCGAGGGAGGCGAGGAGGATGATCGCGGCCGCGATGCCGCGGCGCCGCGGCGCGCGGCCGGTCCGTCTCGAGTCGTCGCTTGCCATGCTCAGCTCCTTTGGGGCGGCGCTCGCGCCCTCCGCCCTGGGTCTCGCCCCCGAGTCTAGCACGATCGGGTCGGGCCTGGAAGCGAGGGCCCGGGCTACTTGGCGAAGGCCGCGACGAGCTTGGGATCGCCCAACGCGATCCAGGCCGAGCGGCCCTCGACGAGGTACTCGCGCGCGACCCGGGCCACGTCCGCGCCCCCCACCGCGGCGATGCGGTCGGCCATGCGGAAGAAGGCGGTGCCGTCGCCCCCGGCGGCGAGGTCGCGCGCGATGCGCGCCGCGATGTCGGAGGAGCCGCCCGAGCGGGCGTAGGCGCGGGAGACCGCGCGGAGGCGGTAGGCGCCGAGGCTCGCGTCGATGCCGCCCAGGGAGCCGGCGCCCGAGGCCGCGCCGGCCGCGTCGAGGCAGAGGCCGGCGGCGAGCTCGGCCGCCGCTCCCTCGAAGGCCGCCTTGGCGGCGAGGGGATCCACGCAGTCCTGGACGACGAGGCTCGCCGAGCCCGCCCCGGCCGAGGAGAGGCGGGTCCAGGCCGAGTAGGCGATCGGCGCCCCGCCCGCGCCCGAGCGCAGGCGGAGGGAGACCAGGTCGTCGAGCATGGCGAGGGCCACGGCGAGGGCGGCGAAGTCGGGGCTCGAGGAGGGCGGGGCGCCGATCTCGGCGCGGACCCAGGCCCGTCCACCCAGGGAGGGGAAGGCCTCGGCTACGACGAGGCCGCGGAGGGGGAGGGGGGCCGGCTTGGGCGGAGCCGGGCCGCGGCGGGGTATGGAGCCGAAGGTGGGCTCGAGGCGGGAGGCGAGCTCGGCGGGGTCCAGGTCCCCGACGACGGAGACGCGGAGCCGCTCCGCCCCGGCGCCCTCGGCCCAGAAGCGCAGGAGCTCGTCCCGGCCTATGGAGGCCAGGGAGGCCGCGGTGCCGCGGGGCGGCAGGGCGTAGGGATGGCCCGCGTAGGCCGCCGCCCGGAGGAGGGCCGCGGCGCGCAGGGCCGGGTCGCCCGAGTCTCGCCGCTCCGCGAGGCGGAAGGCCCCCAGGCTCGACTCGAAGTCCTCGCGGCGGAAGGCGGGCGCGACCAGGGATTTCCCGACCAGCTCGAGGAGGGGGACGAGGGACTCGAGGGGGCAGGAGAGCTCGAGGGCGACGTCGTCGAAGTCGTCGACGCGGAGCTCGAGGCTGGCGCCGGCCCGGTAGAGCTCGGCCTCGATGCGGCCGCGGGGGGAGCCCGCGGGGCCCTTCGCCGCGCAGGCGAGGGCGAGGGCGGGGAGGCCGGCCAGGCGCGCGGGGTAGGGGCCCGGCACGAGGGCGATGCGCGCCGCCGCCGCCGCCCTTCCGGGCTGGCGCTTCACGGCGAGGACGAGGCCGTTGGCGAGGGTCCTCGAGCTGTACTGCGAGAGGGAGACTTCGAGGTAGCTTTTTCTCGCCGGCGCGGGCGCTGGCGTTGGCGCCGGAACGCTCGGGGCCGCCTTGCCCTTGGCCGCGGCTTGGGGCTTGGGAAGGGGAGCCGGGGCGCCCGCCGGAGCGGCCTCGGACGCGGGGGCCAGAGGCTCGGCCGCGGGCCGGGCCGTGGGCGCGGCTTCGCCCCGGTCCTCGGCGCCGCGGGGGGCCGAGGCGCAGGAGAGGGCGAGGAGGGCGGCGGCCGCGAGGGGCCACAGGCCGCCCCCGAGGCGCCTCAGGCTCATTTATTCCACCAGAAGGCGTTGCCGGGGCCTATGAGCTCGAAGCCCGAGCCGGCGAAGGAGGCCTTTTCCCGCTCGTAGTCGGCGGGGTTCATCCGCAGGGCGACGACCTCGAGGTTTCGCATAACGTAGGCGTCGAGGAAGGAGACGAGCTCCCTCCGGCCGCAGGCGGCGATGGCCTCGGGGTAGCCGAGGAAGTACTCGACCGAGGCCGAGGCCCACCAGAAGGCGAGGCCGTCCACCGCGTCCTCCATCGAGTCGAGGGCCAGGGCGCGGGCGTCGAGGAGGCGCTTGCGGGCCGCCTCGAAGTCGGGCTCCGAGAAGTAGGCCGGGTCGGTCTTCATCGAGGTCATCTCGAAGCCGCGGGCGCGCTCCTTGAACTGGCGCGCCCGGTCGACGGCCGGGAAGGATTGGTCCGCGACGAAGTAGGCCGAGATCGAGAGCCAGCCCCCGTCGCGCTGGCTGGCGTAGGCGGCGGAGATCGAGTCGGGGCCGTAGAGCTTGGGCACGTTCTTGACGAGCTCGGCCTTGAAGCGGCCGTCGGGCTTGGACAGGAGGGCGCTCCACAGGTCCGCGGCGTAGCTCGCCTGGGGATCGCCCCCGGGCCCGAGGTCGGGGCCGCGGTAGCGGGCCTCGACGGAGCCGACGCCCTCGGGCAGGGAGGGGTCGGGGAAGACGATCCAGGTGGGCCGCGCCACGCCGGGCTTGGGGTGGGGAGGGAGGGCCTTGGCCCAGGGATCGGGGCCCGGCTTCCAGGCGCCGAAGAGCCGCTCGGCCTCGGCTCGGACCGCCTCGGGCTCCACGTCGCCGCCCACGAAGAGCGCCGCGTTGTTCGGCACGAAGTAGGCCGACCGGATCGCGCGGAGCGACTCGGCCGTGGCCGCGCGCACGGCCTTCTCGCTGCCGGCGGGGTCGCGGCGCCAGGGGAACTTCGCGAAGAGCCGCCTCGTGATCGCGGCCTCGTAGACCGTGTCGGGCCGCTCCGCGAGGGCGCGGATCTCCCTGGCCACGAGCTCCTTCTCCTCCTCGAGGCCCCGCGAGAAGTCGATGGGCGCGGTGACGGCGTCGGCGAAGAAGGCCATGGCGTCGGCGCAGCTCGCCGAGGGCAGGCTGATCCAGTAGCTCACGCGGTCGGTCGAGGTGCCGCCGTTCCACTCGGAGGCGCCGATGCGGGCGAGCTCGGCCTTGATCGAGGCCTGGTCGGGGCGGGCGCCGTTGCCGCGGAAGAGGAAATGCTCGTAGAGGTGGAAGGCGCCCGCGTTCTCCGGGCCCTGGGAGACCGCGCCCGCGCGGAAGGCGAGCTGGACCCGCGCGAGGGGCACGGCCGCGTCCCGGTACACGTAGAGGGAGAGGCCGTTGGCAAGCTTGTAGGCGTGGAGGTCGAGGGCCGGGGCGGCCGCGAGGGGCGCCGCCGCCAGCGCCAGGAGTAAGCGAAACGCGGCGAGTCGTGGCCGATCCATAGGACGGCCATAGTAGCCCGCTCGCGAAAGCGTTGTCAAGGAAAGGGCCTTCCGCGAGCTTGAAGCCCGGCTCGGGCCCGTGCTAGCATCGCCTCGCACATGCTCCTTCCACGCGATCCGCGAGGCGGGCTCGATCGGCGAGGCGACCGGAGCCTCGGCTGGCCGAGCCTCTACTCCCGCCAGTCCTCGGCCCTGGCCGGTGCCCTCTCGGCCGGCCGCCTCGATCCCCTCTCGCTCCCGCCCTCGCCCGTCGGGAGCGGCCTCCAGGAGCGGCCGCGGCCCCGGGAAGGGGCCATCCTCCGCGCCGCCCGCCTCGCCCTCCGCTGCCTCGCCCTCGCCCTCGCCTTCTACGTCCTCGCGACGAGCCTCCTCGTCGCCTGCTACCGCTTCGTCGATCCCCCGGCCACCGTCCTCATGGCCTACCGGAAGTTCGGCTTCGGCTGGAAGATCGAGGCGCCCCGGCCCCAGAGCCTCGTGCGCATACCCCCGTACATCCGCCGCATGCTCGTCTCGGTCGAGGACGGCAAGTTCTACGAGCACCGCGGCCTGGACTTCGAGGCCTTCCGCAACGCCCGCGAGATCAACGCCCGCATAGGCAAGCCCCTCTACGGCGGCAGCACCCTCACGATGCAGGTCGCCCGCACCCTCTTCCTCGTGCCGGTGAAGAGCTACCTCCGCAAGGGCCTCGAGGTGATCGTGGCCCTCGAGCTCGAGCTCTTCCTCGGCAAGGATCGCATCCTCGAGCTCTACTTCGGCTACGCCGAGTGGGGCAAGGGCGTCTTCGGCCTGGAGAGCGCGGCGCGCCGCTGGTACGGCCGGGGCGCCCGGGCCCTGTCGCGGGACGAGGCCGCGCGGCTCGTGGCCCTCCTCTCCTCGCCCGTGAAGTACTCGCCCTCGACCCTCTCGCGCAGCGGGATACTCCGCGAGCGCTACGCCTACCTCTATCGCCGCTACGTCGCGCCCCAGGCCGCGGCGGCCGAGGCGCCGATCCCGGTTTCGCCCAACGTCTTATCCACCCTCGACTCGGCCTCGGGCGCCCAGGCGGCGGGCTCGGCGCCCGCCCCCGAGGCCCCCGGCGCCGAGGCCCCGCCCCCGAGCGTCGAGCCGGGCGCCGCGGACGCGGGCGCGGACGCGGAGCCCGAGGCTGCCGAGCCTCCCCCGGCGGCCCCGCTCCCCGGCGCGCCCGGGCAGGAGGGCTCGCCCAAGGACTAGGCCTTCGGGAGCCGGGCGAGGGCCCGGGAGAGCTCGCGGTCGAAGGCGTCGGCGAAGGCCTTGAGCTCGCGCGCTCCCCAGCTCCTCCTCCGCGGCGACTCGGGGGCCAGGCCGAGGGCGCGCAGCTCGGCGGCGCGGTCCCGGGCGGAGCGCCGCTCGCGGGCCGCGCCCTCGTCGAGGACCTCCCCGCGGTCGTTCAGGACCGCGAGGCCGAGGGCGGCGAGGCGCTCCTGGAGGGGCGTGTCGCGGGTCACGGCGAGGTCGCCCGGACGGGCGAGGGCGGCGATGCGGTCGTCGGCCGCGCCGGGCCCGCCCTCGACGAGGAGGAGCTCGACCCCCGGCCCCCGCTCGAGGGAGGGGGCCCGGGCCGCGACGAAGACCACCTTGTAGCGCGCATCGCGCCCTTCCCGGGCAGCCGCGGCGGCCTCGGCCTTGGAGCGCCGGCAGAGCAGGCCTCGGAGCTCGGCCTGGAGGCTGTCGCCGTCGGCCCAGATCGTCACGGGATCTCGGGCACGAAGGCCCGGTACAGGAGGGCGCCGCCCTCGGCCCGGGCGGAGAGGCGGCCCGAGTCGGCGGCGGCGAAGGCCGACTCGCCGCGGGCGAGCCTGAGCCCGCCGCTTCCGGGGGCGCCCCCGGCGATCTCGGCCTCGCCCTGCGCGCACAGGAGGATCTCGGGGCCGGAGCCGCGCCTCTCCCAGGGCTCGCCCGGGCGGAGCGTTATGCGCGAGATCTGGAAGTCGGGCACGAACAGGGGGTAGCATTCCTCCCCGCCCGAGGCGGGCTCGGGCCCGACGGGCCGGACGCGCTCGGGGTTGAAGGAGAGGACCGACACGAGCTCGGGCAGGTCGACGTGCTTGCCCGTGAGGGCGCCGCGGATGACGTTGTCCGAGTTGGCCATGAGCTCGAGGCAGGTCCCCGAGAGGTAGGCGTGGAGCTCCCCGGGGGCGATCGCCACCGACTGCCCGGTCTCGACCTCGACGAGGTTGAGGACGAGGGGGGCCAGGGCGCCGATGTCCCCGGGGAAGAGCTCCATGAGCCTGAGCACCCAGCGGAAGGCGCCCTCGCGCCCGGGCGGGACGCCGCCCGAGGCGAGGAGCTCCTCCACGTCGCGGCGGGCGTGCTCGAGGGTCTCGTGCCGGATCCCCTCCTCCGCGGAGACGATGCCGTAGAAGAGGACGGAGAGCTCGGCCCTGCCGGGATTGCGCTCCAGGCGGTCGAAGGCGTGGCTGTAGCGGCCGCTGCCGAGGGCCCGGACGTTCTCGATGATCTCCGCTATGGGGCGGAAGCCGCAGAGGAGCTCGAGGCGGGTCAGGGCGACCGAGGCCTCGGGCTTGTGGTTCGGGTCGCGGTAGTTGCGCTCCGGCGCGTCGACGGGGATGCCGCTCAGGTTCTCGCGCTCGAAGCCCAGCTCGGCCTTGCGCTTGCCGGGATGGGCCTGGATGGAGAGGGGGCTTCCCGCGGAGAGGGCCTTGAAGAGGAAGGGCAGCTCCCGGCCGAAGCGCTCGACGCAGACGCTCCCGAGGCAGGCCTCGGGGTCGGCCGCGATCAGCTCGTCGAGGCCGAGCTTCCTCCCCTCGGCCTCGACCTGGGAGGGAGCGCTCGGGTGGGCCCCCATCCAGAGCTCGGCGAAGGGGCCGCCGCCGGGGTTCGGCACGCCGAGGGCCGAGGCTATGCCGTCGCGGCTGCCCCAGGCGTAGCGCTGGACGGGGTTGTCGAGCTTGTAGATGCGCATGGGCCTAGTGTACCGGGCTTCGCGCCGCTGGGCAATCGCGGCCCGCCCCTCACCAGTCGAAGAGGAACTTCCTGACTTCCTTGGCTATCGCCGGCAGGCCCTCGGCCAGGAGGCGGCACTCGGGCAGGCTCTGCACGAAGAGGTTGCCGTAGCGCTTGGTCGCGATGCGCGAATCCAGGATGACGACCGCCCCGCGGTCCTCGGAATGGCGGATGAGGCGGCCGAAGCCCTGCTTGAGGCGGATCACCGCCTCGGGCAGGGATATCTCCATGAAGGCGTTGCCGCCCCTGCGCTCCACCGCCTCGCTGCGCGCGAGCTGGATGGGATCGGAGGGGACCCGGAAGGGCAGCTTGCAGATGACGACGAGGGACAGGGTCTCGCCGGGGGCGTCGATGCCCTCCCAGAAGGAATCGGTCGCGAAGAGGACCGAGGAGATGTCGGCCTTGAAGGCCTCGAGGAGCTTGGAGCGCTCGTCCTCGCCCTGCTTGAGGCCCGTGATTCCGAGCTCGGCGAGCTTGGGCTTCGCCGCCTCGTAGGAGCTCCGCATCGCCTCGTAGGAGGTGAAGAGGACCAGGGCCCTGCCCTGCGAGGCCTCGAGGAGGACCGGCACGGCGCGGTCCACGTAGTCGCGGTAGGCAGGGCTCTCCGGCGGGGGAGCCTGGGTGTCCACGGCGAGGAGGGCGTTGGTCTTGAAGGGGAAGGGCGAGGGGTAGACGGCGGTCTCGACCTTCGACGAGGCGGCGGCCAGGCCGACGCGGCCCTTCCAGAAGTCGAAGCTCTCGCCGACCGAGAGGGTCGCCGAGGCGCAGACCACCGAGCGGAACTTGGTGAACACGGCCTCGTCCATCGTGCCGGTGATGTCCAGGGGCGTGGCGACGTAGCGGAGGAAGGTCTCGCCCTGGCCGGTCCGGCCCTTCTCGAGCCAGAAGACGGTCTCGGGCGAGCGCTCGAAGTCCTTGAAGCGGGCGCAGAGGGCCGCCAGCTCCTCGAGGTTCCACATCGACAGCCGGGCCTCGTAGACCGCCCGCTCCTGGGCGAGGGCCTCGGGGACCTGGTCGAGGGCCTCTCCCAGGAGCTCGGTGCAGCCGAGGATGCGGCGCTCGAGCTCGGCCATGGGCCTGAGGAGGCTCGCCTCGAGCTCGGCCGTGCGGGCCGTCAGGCGGTAGCTGCGCTCGGCCCGCCCCCCGCGGGCCTGGGCCCCCGGCCCCGGGGCCATCGCCTCGGCCCCGAGGGCCGGGCCGGGCCCGAGGAGGAGGACGGCGCGGTCGTCGAGGGCGTCCATGGCCTTGCGCGCGGCGGCCAGGGCCGCGGGCAGGGACTCGAGCTTGGCCGCGGGCATGCCGGGCAGGGCCAGGAGCCGGGGGAGGACGCCGAAGCCCCGGTCCCCCTTGCGGCGCGTTATGCGCGACAGCCGGCGGTTGAGGGCGAAGCGGGTCAGCTCGTCGGAGAAGAAGCTCGTCGCGCTCGACTCGATCGAGTGGGCCTCGTCCATGACGAGGACCCGGAAGGCGGGCAGGACCGCGGTCTGCTCGTAGCCGGCGCCCTTGAGGCGCATCGAGAGGTCCGAGAAGAGGATGTGGTGGTTGGCCACGATGACCTGGGCGTCGGCGGCCTCGCGGCGCACGCGGAGCACGAAGCACTTCTCGCGGTGGGGGCACTTGAGGTGGAGGCAGGATTCCGAGTCCGAGGCGACGCGGGACCACAGGCGGTCCTCCGCGAAGAAGGAGAGGTCGGCCCGGTCGCCCGTGGGGCTGGTCTCGGCCCAGGCGGCGAGGGCGCGCAGGGGGTGGTCGTCGCCGGCGAGGAGGCCCTCCTCGTCGAGGGCCTCGCCGAGCCTGATCCGGCAGAGGTAGTTGCCCCGGCCCTTGACGAGGACGGCCTTCGTCTTCTTTCGGAAGAGGCGCTGCACGACGGGGATGTCCTTGTCGACGAGCTGCTTCTGGAGGTTGATGGTGGCGGTCGAGACGACGACCCGCTCCTCGTTGCGGATGGCCCAGGCGAAGGCCGGCACGAGGTAGGCGAAGGACTTGCCGACGCCCGTGCCCGCCTCGGCCGCGAGGACCTTGCCCTCGTTGAGGGCCTCGGTCACGTCGCGCGTTAGGCGGACCTGGCTCTTGCGGCTCTCGTAGTTCGGGATGAGGGTGGAGAGCTTCCCGCCCTCCTCGAGGACGCCCGAGATCTCGTCGGGGTCGAGGAGGACCAGGGAGCGGCGCCGCGCGGGCTCGGCCACGACGTGGACCCGCTCGACCGCGTTGTCCACGATGTAGGAGCCCACCCCCGCCGAGCCGGCCTCGGCCGCGATCCCCACGTCGGCGTCGCTCGGGCGGAGGGTGCCCGAGGGGTGGTTGTGCACGATCACGTCGCCCCGCTCGATGTAGGGGGCCAAGGCGGGCACGGCGCTCTTGGTGCCGCGGGCCACGACGAGGATCTCGCCGATCCTCCCCTCGGCGTCGAGCCTGCCCGCGGCGAAGACCTCGTTCCCGCCGTTCTCCTCGATCTCGTCGCGCAGCCGCCCCGCCGCCTCGGCGGTGAAGCGCTCGGAGGCGTCCATCAGAGGCGGTCTATGAGCCCCAGGACGAGATCGCGCAACGCGGCCTCGGCCTTCTTGCCGGTCTCCACGACCTCGGCGTGGGAGAGGGGCGCCGCGGCCAGGCCGGCGGCGAGGTTGGTGACGCAGGAGATCCCGAGCACGCGCATCCCCAGGAAGCGGGCGGCCGTGGCCTCCGGCGCCGTGGACATGCCGACCAGGTCGGCGCCCATGGCGCGGGCCATGCGGACCTCGGCCGGGGTCTCGTAGGAGGGGCCCGAGAAGGCGCAGTAGACCCCCTCGCGCAGGGGGGCGCCGGAGAGGCCTCGGACGCCGCGGGCCACGTCCCGGGCGGCCTCGCGGAGCTCGCCGGAGTAGACCTCGGACATGTCGAAGAAGCGCTGGCCCGCCCCGGCGAAGGCCGAGGGGAGGCCGAAGGGGGAGCCGTCTGGCCGGGTCGGGTTCGGCCCGATGAAGGGATGGGTCCCCATGAAGTTGATGTGGTCCTTGATGAGGACGAGCTCCCCCGGCGAGTAATCGGGGTTGGCCCCGCCGGCCGCGTTGGTGAGCACGATCGTCTCGACCCCGATCTCGCGGAGCGCGAAGACCGGCAGGACTATGTCGTCCATCGCGTGCCCCTCGTAGTAGTGGAAGCGGCCGGCCATGATGGCCGCCTTGGCCGAGAGGCAGAGGAGCCCCGCGTGGCCCTGGACCGTGGGCCGGGGGAACTCGGGGATGGAGGAGAAGGGGATCTCGCGGTAGCCCAGGCCCCGGGCGATGCCGGAGAGGCCCGAGCCGAGGACCACGGCGACCTTCGGCCTGAACTCGGGGGGCAGGGCCCTCGCGGCGCGGAGCACGCGCTCGCCGAAGCCAGCTTGCATGGGAGCCTCCTTGGGGGCAGCCGAAACTATAGCGAGAGGCCGGCGAGGAAGGCAAGACGCGCCTGTCCCTCGACGAGGTCGCCGCGGAATGCCCAGGAGAGCTCCATCCCGGCGGTGGCGTGGGCCTGGGCCGCCGCGCCGACCAGGGGGGAGGCCGTCAGGGCGAGGCGGCCGAAGGCGGAGGAGAGGAGCTCGGCGCCGCCGAGCTCCCCGGGCTCCGCCCCGTAGAGGGCGGCCCTGAGGCCTGCGCCGAGGAAGATCCGGTTGAGGTAGAGGGGCGAGCGGAGGCGCCCCAGGCCGAGGCGGCGCTGGAGCTCGAGGCTCAGGGGCTGGGCCGAGGCCTCGGCGAAGGCGTAGAGGGAGCCGCGCTCGGGCAGGGAGGCGTATTCGTAGTAGCTGCCGCAGCGCGCGGCGAGGACGGAGTCGCCCGTGTCCGCCAGGCTCCTGCCCCCCGGCCCGAGGAGGACCGAGGCGTCGGGCGAGGCCGCGGCGCGGAGGGTTGCGGCGAGGCCGAGGAAGGGGAGGGCGGCCCCGAGGCCCGCCTCGGCGGCGAGGGCGGGGCGGGCCTGGGTCTCGGCGGGGGGAAGGGGCCACTCGGCGTCCAGGGAGAGCTCGGCGCCGAGGCCCGAGCGGGCGAAGGGGGGGAAGTGCTCGTCGCGGAAATTCGAGAAGGCGAGGAGGAGGCTGCCGGCGCCGGCCGCGTAGTCGGGCTCGGCGGCGTAGGCCGAGCCGGGCTCGGCGGGGGCCCGGGCGGCCGCGACCGCCGCGAGCTCGAGGGAGAGCTCGCGGCGCCGGGGGAAGGAGGAGAAGCTCCGGGCGGCCGCGAGCGAGGCTCCGCTCGACCTCCTGGCCCCTGCCGCCCTGTCCTCGAAGCTGTCCGATAGGGAGGCGGAGAAGGTCCAGGGCTCGCGGGCGAGGGAGAGCCCGAGCCCGAGCTCGGCGGCCTCGAGGACCCAGTTGTAGCGGGCCTCGAGGCTCCAGCCCAGGCGGGCGGCCAGGTCCGAGCCGACGAGGCCCAGGCCGGCCGAGTCGCCCTCGAGGGGGATCGAGGGGTAGCGGAAGCTGCGCAGGAGGAGGGGGAGGGCCGGGGCCTCGGTCGGCGCGGCTGTCGGGGAGGACGCTCGCTCGAGCTCGGCCGGGGCCGCTTCGAGGGCCTCCTCCTCCGCGCCCGCGGTCGAGGCTTCGAAGGGGATCCAGGAGGCCTCCGAGCCGCGGAGGCTCAGGTCGGGATGGTCGAGGGGATAGGCGCAGGGATACTCGCCCGCCGAGAAGCGGCCGATGTAGTAGACCGCCTCGCCCGAGGGGAAGGGCTGGAACACCGAACCGGAGAGGAGGGTTTCCTGTCGGAGAAGGGTTGGGCCCGCCTCGCTCCCGGGCCTGCCCGAGGGAGGATCGTCGAGGAGGGCGAGGCGGGGAAGCTCCCCCTCGGCGGCGAAGGAGAGGGCGAGGCGGTTTCCCCCTCCCGGCGCGGGGGCCGCGCGGAGGGAGCGGAGCCCCCCGAGGAAGCTCTCGGTCGCGAGGACCCAGGCCTTCCCCGAGGCGAGCTCGAGCTTCAGGATCCTGGTCTCGGAAGCTTCCCGGGCGAGGCAGTAGAGCAGCTTCCCGTCGGGGCAGGCCGGGCTCGCGAAGCTCCTGCCCCGCCCTCCCTCGAGGAGGACGCGCCGCCCTGCTCCTTCGACGAGGACGAGGTCACTCTCGAAGCCCCGGGAGGAGAGCCCGACCAGGGCCGATCCGGCGAAGGCGGCCTCGCGCAGGTCGGGGACGGCCTTTCCCAGGGGACGGCCCCTGGCCGCGTCGACGAGGAAGGCGAAGGACTCCTCTCCCCAGGGCCTCGCGCGCTCGGCGGAGACCAGGAGGCGCGATCCGTCGGCCGAGAGCTCGAGGCGGCCGACGCTCCCGTCGGCCTCGAGGAGGCGACGCGGCTTTATGGCGCCCGGCTCGAGGCGAAGGATGGCCCCCCGGGAAGCGTCGGCCCAGTACAGGCCGGTCTCGCCCGCGGCCAGGGCGCCTAGGTAGCCGGGTTCGGCGCTCAGCCGGCGGGTCTCCCGGACGACGGGCTCGCGGATGGCGGCGGACTCGAGGAAGCTCGACCAAGCCGCGTCGAGCTCTTCGCCGTAGCAGGCCTCGAAGGCTCCTTTAAAAAGAAGGCCTCCCTCGAGGCCGGCGAGGATGTTGCCCGAGCCGACGCGGCGCCAGAGCTCGGCGTAGCGCTCCTCTCCCCCCCGCTCGAGGAGGGAGGCGGTGAAGAGGCCGCCGTAGCTATAGGGAAGGCGGCCGAAGGGGTAGGCGTCCCAGGCCTCGGAGGCCTGCCAGAAATCCTTGCCCCTCCCCTCGAGGAGGTCCTGCCGCAGCAGGGCGAGGGCGAAGGGATCCCGCGCCCTCCCCCCGCCCCCTCCTCCCGCGGGGAAGGGCTCTCCCTCGCCGGCCACGGCGGCGCCCTCGATCAGGGCGCTGCCGGCCATCCACAGGCTCGGCTCGATAGGATCGCCGAAGAGGGCGGCGAGGGCCCGCCAGAGGGGGCCTCGGCTCCGCAGGGAGAGGGCGTGGGCGAGCTCGTGGGCGAAGACCGCGGCGAGGCCGTCCTCGAATGAGCCCAGCTCCGAACCGAGGGGTATGGGGGCGGGGAAGAGGACGATGCGATCGGAGGGGTAGGGGCTGAAGGAGCCGTTGGGCGAGGCGAGGCGCTTCGAGAGGAGGACCGGTATGCGGCCGGGGTCCCGGGCCCCCTCGGGGAAGCGCCGGGCGAGGCTCGCGAAGCTCGCGTCGGCGAAGGAGGCGAGGCGCCGGGCCTCGGCCGAGAGCGCGGCTGGATAGTATATGTCGAAGCGGCCCGTCTCGAGGCGGTAGAGCTCCTCGCCCGGGGCGAGGAGCTGGGCGCCGGCGGGGAGCCCGGCGAGGGCCAGGGCCAGGGCGAGGCCTGCCCGGGCGAGGCGGGACGCGGGGAAGCGGCGCCGCGCTGCCGAGGGGCCCGGCATGGCCTGTCCTAAGCCTTCCCGCCGGCCGCCTCGGAGACCGTGAACTGGGCTATCAGGGCGGCCAGGTCCTTGACCGAGTCGGAGTTGCGCGTGCCCGCCTCCGATATGGCCTCGGCGGCCTTGTAGATCTCGTTGATCCCGATCGTCACTTCCTCCATGCCGATCTTCGTATCGGCCGAGATGCCCGAGACCCGCTCCATAGCCTCGGAGATGGCCCCGATCCGGCTGCTCATGTCGCGGGAGGAGCCGCGGACCTCCTCGGTCGTGGCGATGAGGGAGCCGAGGGCGTCGAGGATCTGCTTGGCCCCGATCGAGAGCTCGCTCGTGGCGTTCTTCATCTCCGACATGGAGAAGGCGACGCCCTTGATCTGCTCGACGATCTTGTCGAAGATCGCCCCGGTGCGCGAGGTGCTCGCGTCGGAGAGGGAGATGAACTCGGCGACCTCGGCCAGGGAGCGGGTCACCGCCTTGGCGCTCTCCGCGCTCGACTCGGCGAGGTTGCGGATCTCGTCGGCGACCACGGCGAAGCCCTTGCCGAACTCGCCGGCGTGGGCGGCCTCGATGGCGGCGTTCATCGCCAGGAGGTTGGTCTTCGAGGCGATGTCGGTGATGATCTGGGTCATCTCGAGGATGAGGCTCGTCGAGCTGGCCACCTTCTTTATGCCCCGCTCCGTCTCCTCCATCTCGGACTGGCCGTCGAGGGCGGTCGCCTCGAGCTCGTTGGCGATGCGGAGCTTCTCCTCGGCCGCCTCGGCGATGTTGGCGATGGAGGCGCTCATCTGCTCGATGCTGGCGCTCGACTGGTTGATGGCGGAGGCCTGGTTCGCGATGAGCCCGGCCAGGCTCTCGATGAAGAGCTTGACCTCGGCGGCCGAGCGCGCGCTGCCGGAGACCTCGCCGTCGAGCCGGACGATCTTGTCCTTCATGCCCTCGGTGTTGATCCTGATCTCGTGGATGCTGGCCGCGGTCTCCTCCGAGCTCGCCGCGAGGTCCTCGGAGACGCGGCTCGCGCTGGAGGTCACCTCCTTAACCTGGGCCACGATATGGTCCAGGGTGGAGAGGTAGTGGTTGAAGTGCTCGGCTATCTTGCCCACCTCGTCGTTCCGGCCCTTCCGGGCGCGGGCCGTGAGGTCCCCCCGGGAGGCCTTCTGGAGGACCTCCATGTACTGGGTGAGGGGCCCGAGCACGACGCGGACGACGAAGAAGAGGCCCAGGCCGAGGCAGAGCGCGATGATGCCCGTGAACATGCCGATATTGGCCGTGGCCGCCGCCACGCTGCGCTTGGCCTGGGAGAGGGAGGAGACGACCTCGAAGGCCCCGTGCACCTCCCCGGCCTTCCAGCCCTCCTTGGCCCCGCCGATGGGATCGGGGGAGCCGGCGGGATCCCCGTGGCAGAGGAGGCACTCCTGCGAGAGGCGGATGGGGCGGAAGTAGCGCACGTTATCCCCGTCCTTGTGGATATATTCCTCGAGCGAGCCGGCCTCGAGGGCCTTGAGCGCCTCGATCTCGGGGCCGACCGGCTCGTTCTGGGGGTTGCGGGGCTGGAATTTGGGCACGCGGAAGCTGTAGTCTCCCGCCTGGGCGTTCTTGGAAGCGACCTCTATGGCCGTGAGGATGGGCACCGCCTTGAGGAGCTTGGCGCGGTCGCCCTGGGCGGCGAGGCTGTCGAGGTCGGTGACGACCCCCTGGTCGATCCGCTCGGCCATGGCCTCGCGGGCCGCCTCCGCCGTAAGGACGACCGCCCGGCTCTTTTCGAGTATGGCGAGCTCGGCCTGCACCGCGATATCCCGGCGGAAGACCAGGGCTATGATGGTGTTGACGAGGACTATGCTCCCGATGGTCAGGACGAGTATCTTGGCTTTGAGGCTGGCATCCCGAATATGCATAGGGCCACTATAGGCCGCGCGGCCCCGTGAAGCAAGCTCGGGACCTGCGGCGGATGGGCCTGGGCCGCCTTTTTTCGACTCTAGGGCCCCCTCGGCCGCTCCGATATTGGATAGAAGGCCCCGTCCTCGACGCGGGGCGAAAAAAACGCAGGGAAAGGAAGCGGGGACGCGCGGGACATGAACGTCGGCCAAAAAGCCAGCTTGAGCCTCCTGATAGCCGTGCTCCTCTTCGCGGCCTTCTCCGTCGCGGCCTTCTCCGGCCTTTTCGACGTGATCGAGGCGCGTTTCTACAACCCCGCCGTCTCCCGGGGCTACGAGGAGAGCCTGGCCCGGATCGCCCGCTACGCCGACGAGTACCATGGCCGCAACGTCGACCGCTTCCAGTCCGTCCTCGGCCTAGACGCGGTCAGGCGGAGCTTCCTGCCGAACATCAGCGCCCAGGACTCCTTCGACCGGGCCAACGCCCTCGGCAAGCTCCAGGAGGAGACCCTGGGCCTCTCGGGGCTCCGCCTCATCGACGCGGGGGGCAAGCGGATCCACTTCAGCACCCTGCCTGGGGACATCCTCCGCAGGGGCGAGCTCGAGACCGTCTACCGGAACTACGGCGAGGCGGGCGACCCGAGCTACGAGTCGATCGCCGCGCCCGAGGGCTCCGAGCCCAAGGTCAGCCTCGACCCCGCCTCGGGCCGCTTCGTCTATTCCCTGCCCTTCTTCGACGGCTTCAAGGTCTACCGGGGCAGCGCCGTCTTCTTCGTCTCCGTCGACGGCCTCTCCTCCCTCCTGACCAAGGAAGGCCTCCTCACGGTCGGAGAGCTCCCCCGTCCCGCGGCCGGCAGGGGCCTGGTCCTCAAGGCGCCGCCGGCCGCGGCCGAGGCCCTGGCCTCACGGGCCGCCGAGGTCTGGGCCTCGGGGGTCGGCGATGAGCCGATCGCCATAGCCGCCTCGGCCCAGGGCGAGGGCGAGTCCTACGTCCTGTTCTCCAGGCCCACCGAGCGGGCCGGCTACGTCGGCTTCGTCCTGCCCGCCTCCTCCTTCGCCCTGCCGGGATCGATGAAGTGGCTCCTCCTGGGCTCCTTCCTCGTCACCGCCTACCTCCTCGCCTTCCTCCTGCTCAACCTCCGCCAGGACCGGATGGCGGTCCTCTCCGACCGGATCAAGCGCTTCCAGATCACCCTCCTCGAGGAGTCGATGGGGGACCGAGCCGAGCTCGACATCGGGCGCTGGCGCCGCGAGCTCGAGTCCCGCCGCGGCGAGGTCAAGGCCGAGATCAAGAAGAGCGTGGGCCGGGTCCGCAAGAACCGCGAGCCGGAAGTCGACGAGCTCATCGACAAGAGCTGGGACGAGATACTCTCCGTCCTCGGAGCCAGGGCCGAGACGGGCCGCGCCGAGGGCTCCCTGGGCGTGAAGGAGCTCGAGCGCCTCCTGGGCGAGGCCTTGAAGAGCGGCAGTTTCGTCATTCCCGCCGGCGCCCTCGTGCAAGCCGGGCCGGCAGCCCTCCCTGCCGCCGCGCCGGCGAGCGCAGCCCCCCGCGTCGCCCCCTCCGCCCACCACGCCCCTCCTGTCCAGGCTGCCGGTCATCCGCGTCCCGCGGCGGCTGCCCTCGTCGAGGAGGCGGAGTCGGTCGAGGAGCTCGAAGAGCTGGAGGAACTCGGGGAAACCGAGGCGGTCGAAGAGGCCGAGGCGGGCGAAGAAGCAGGGGCGATCGAAGAGGCCGAGGCAGTCGAGGAGGCCGAAGCGGTCGAAGAGGCCGAGGCGGCCGAAGTGGCCGAGGCGGCCGAAGCAGTCGAGGAGGCCGAGGCAGTCGAAGAGGCTGAAGCGGTCGAAGAGGCCGAAGCGGCCGAAGCGGTCGAAGCGGCCGAAGCGGTCGAAGAGGCCGAGGCAGTCGAGGAGGCCGAGGCAGTCGAGGAGGCTGAAGCGGTCGAAGCGGCCGAAGCGGTCGAAGCGGCCGAAGCGGTCGAGGAGGCCGAAGCGGTCGAGGAGGCCGAAGCGGTCGAGGAGGCCGAGGCGGTCGAGGAGGCCGAGGCGGTCGAGGAGGCCGAGGCGGTCGAAG
>ENA-UOWG01000549-UOWG01000549.1-activated-sludge-metagenome-genome-assembly--contig:-NODE-549-length-48433-cov-7.068523_pt1 | contig 48433 bp, 47 predicted proteins | sample MGYA00238147_ERZ761563 | MGnify/ENA primary metagenome ERZ761563 (study PRJEB28884, sample SAMN05720216) | anaerobic digester metagenome | isolation source: active sludge of municipal...
TGTACATTTGAGCCTGACCACTCGTGAAAGTTTGGGTATGGGTCGGAAAGGAGTGCCCCCGGTAAAAAAAATCGCATTTCTTCATTATTATTGGTTCTTTTTTTATACTTTTCGAAGATTCCTTTAATTTTACAACTCTTTCAGGATGAAGCGATCCATCATTCTTTACATCCTTGCAGCTGCCCTTATTGCATTTGCGGCTGTCAAAATAGTACGCAACAAGCAGAAAAGTAAATCCATTGTTCCTGTTGCCACGGTTCAGACGCTTGCCGCCGACGTTTACCTTGCCAGGGATACCCTGGTCAGTTATCAGATCAGCTCAGTAGGCAGTCTGCTGGCCAACGAACATGTACTGATCCAGAGCGAGGTAAGCCAGCGGTTGGTGGCAATTTATTTCCAGGAGGGTACCTTTGTCTCCAGAGGATCCATGCTTTTCAAACTGGACGATGCCACCCTGCAGGCTGAGTTGAACACCCTGAAGATCCAGGAGGAACTGGCGGCACAGAATGAAAGCCGCGACCATGTGCTGCTGGATAAAGGAGGGATCAGTCAGCAGGCCTATGACGAGACCCTCAATCGTCTGAAGACCCTTCAGGCCGGGATAGACCGCATCCGGGTGGACATTGACAAGACGGAGATACGGGCGCCATTCGCAGGAAGGATTGGTCTGCGCAATGTGAGTGAGGGAGCGTATGTGAAGCCTTCGGATATTCTGACCACCCTGGAAGATGTCAGCCAGATCAAGCTCGATTTTACGGTCCCGGAACGATATGCAGGCAGCATCAGCAAAGGGCAGACGGTGACCTTCACGATCACCGGAAGCCCGGTACTCTATTCCGCCACCATTGATGCCTTCGAACCATCGGTGGAAGCCTCCACCCGGAATCTCAAGATCAGGGCATTGACCAGCAATAAAGAGGGGAACCTCATCCCCGGATTATCTGCCAAGGTTTTTCTTGACTTTCGGGAGACCAGTGCCAGTATCTTCATACCAAGCCAGTGTCTTATCCCGGTACTCAAAGGTTACCAGGTATATGTGTGCAAGCAGGGCCTTGTCAGGGTATTCCCTGTAAAGACAGGCATAAGGAACAGGGAAAGCGTCCAGATCCTGGAGGGCTTGTCGGCCGGCGACACGGTTGTGATGACCAACCTGCTGAGGTTAAGGCCAGGAATGAAGATAAAGATCGTAAATACATTCTAATTATGAGCCTATCCTCCGTCAGTATCAACAGGCCTATTTTGCCCATCGTATTTGCGATCCTCCTGATCATTTTCGGTACGGTCAGTTTCTTTCTGCTGGGTGACAGGGAATATCCTGATGTGGAGCCTCCTATTGTCAATGTATCGACCATCTACGTTGGCGCAAATGCAGAGATCATTCAGACCCAGATCACCGATCCCCTCGAGGAAGCCATCAGCGGCATAGAGGGAGTCAGGGTGATCTCTTCCCAGTCGACCGAACAATCCAGTCTGATCACTGTGGAATTCAACATTGGGGAGGACCTGGAGCGGGCTGCCAACGATGTCAGGGATAAAGTGGCCAAGACCATCCGTTTTTTGCCCAAGGACATTGATCCTCCCATTGTGGAAAAGCTTGATGTGAATGCCAATCCGATCATTTTTATGACCGTTAAAAGTGAATCCCGTGATCTTCTGCAGGTGTATGATATTGTCGACAGGCTGATCAAAGACCGTCTGCAGACGATCCCGGAGATCGGCGGAATAAAGGTTTTCGGAGAAAAGAAGTATTGCATGCGTCTCTGGCTGGATCCTGACCGTCTGGCAGCACATGATCTCACTCCCCTGGATGTGCAGCAGGCTGTTGTGCGCGAGAATGTCGAACTTCCTTCCGGGAGAATAGAAGGGGAGACCAGCGAGCTCAGTGTGCGGACGCTGGGACTGCTGACCACACCCGATGAGTTCAACAATCTTACCATCAGGGAGAAAGACGGATCGGTCCTGCGATTCAGCGATCTGGGCTTTGCAGAGCTTGGAGCGGAAAATGAGCGGACCATCTTCAAGAGCGACCTTTTCCCATGCGTTGCCATTGGGGTCATTCCCCAGCCGGGAGCCAACACCATTGATATTGCCGATGAGTTCTACAAACGCATGGATGAGGTCAGGGAGGTTTTACCGCCCGATATTGACATGAGGCTTGGCTTTGATTTCACGCTGTTTGAGCGCAATGCCATCAAGGAGGTGAAGGAAACGATGCTCCTTGCTTTCTGCCTGGTTGTCCTGATCATCTACTTTTTTCTTCGTGACTGGCGCTCTGCGGTCATCCCTGTGATTGCCATCCCAATTTCGATCATCGCAACCTTTTTCATCATGTACCTGACCGGTATTACGATCAACGTGCTGACCCTGGTGGGGTTGATCCTTGCCATCGGGCTGGTTTGCGATGATGCCATCATCGTTCTGGAGATCATATATACAAAAGTCGACTCGGGTTTTTCTGCCATGGAGGCGGCCCATAAAGGCATCCAGGAAATCTATTTTGCCATCATATCCACGACACTGACCCTTGCGGTGGTCTTTATACCGATCATGTTCCTGCAGGGACTGACGGGTAAGCTGTTCAGGGAGTTTGCCCTCGTGGTGGCAGGCTCTGTCATGGTATCCGGTTTTGTGGCCCTCACACTTTCTCCCATGATGGGATCACGCATCCTGACGCAGCAGCGTCATCTTAACCTGAACTGGTTCTTTAAGCTGACCGAGCCATTCTTTCTTAACCTGAACCGGCGATACCGGTATTCCCTGGCGGCGTTCATCAAATTCCGCTGGGTGATCTGGCCTGTTTTTGCCCTGGTAGCCGTACTGATCTTTCTCCTTGGAAGGGACATCCACTCTGAGCTGGCGCCTTATGAGGACAGGTCGAATGTAAGGATCATCACCCTTGGGCCCGAAGGATCGTCGTATGAATTCATGGAGAAGTACATGGATCAATTGAGCCAATACGTGGCTGATTCGATTCCGGAAGCCACACGCAATTTTGCCATGATCGCCCCCAGTCTCAGCACCATTGATGCACCCAACAAAGGGCAGGAGATCGTTTACCTGAGCGATCCGGATAAGAGGGACAGGACGCAGAATGAGATCTTTCAAAAGGTTTCCCGCGATCTTCAGCACATTACCGGAATCAGTGCATTTCCCTTTGAACCTCCGACCATTGGAAGCCGTTTTGCCGGACAGGCACTTCAGTTTGTGATCCAATCCTCCAATTTTGATTCGCTCAAGCGTGTGCTGCCCCTTTTTCTGGAAGAAGCCCGAAAAAGCCCCATCCTCCGTTTTGTGGATGCCAACCTCAAGATCAACAAGCCCGAGCTGCGGCTGACCATCGACAGGGACCGCGCTGCGATGATGGGGGTTTCGGTGAGGGATATTGCCACTACCCTTCAATTCGCACTCAGCGGCCAGCGTTTTGATTATTTTTACATGAACGGTAAACAGTACCAGGTGATTGGTCAGGTGGCACGTGAGTACAGGGATTCCCCTGAAGACCTTAAGTTGCTGAATGTACGAAATAACAGGGGAGAGCTGATCCCTCTTGAGAACCTCATCGTATGGGAGGAAGGCATCAATCCCTCCACGATTTTCACATACGACAGGTATATCTCTGCGACCATCTCTGCCGGCACCGTTCCGGGAATGACGCTGGGGGATGGCATACGCGAGATGGAGCGCATAGCGGTGAAGGTTCTGCCTGCAAACTTCAGGACTGCCCTGGCAGGGCAGGCAAGGGATTACGCAGAGAGTTCGGCGAGCCTGAGGTATATCTTCATGCTGGCACTGGTGCTCATTTATCTTATTCTCGCAGCCCAGTTCAACAGCTGGCTCGATCCACTGGTCATCCTGATGACAGTGCCCCTTGCTTTGTTCGGCGCATTGCTGTCATTATGGTTCTTTGACCAGACACTCAATATTTTCAGCCAGATCGGAATCATCATGCTGATTGGCCTGGTCACTAAAAACGGGATCCTGATCGTTGAATTTGCCAATCAGCGAAAGCTGCGAGGGAGCGATAAGTACGATGCGGTCCGCCACGCTGCCGCCACCCGGCTCAGGCCCATCCTGATGACCGCTTCGGCGACGATCCTGGGTATATTACCGATCGCACTCTCGATCGGCGCTTCCTCTGGCAGCCGACGCTCCATGGGGATCGCAGTGGTAGGAGGGATGCTCTTTGCCACCTTCTTTTCCCTGTATATCGTTCCTGCCCTCTATACGTATTTATCCAGAGATAATATCAAAACTATTACATAATGAATCCACTTTATGTGAAAAGTATGCAACCTGTCATTGACAGGCTGTATACTGCCAGAATTGCCCTGTTGATCGCCTTCATTCTTGCAGGAAACTCCGGCAGTGTCGGACAGCCGCTCCTCAGTCTCGACGATGCCATAAAAACAGGACTGGAAAGCAATTTTGGGATACGGATCGTCAGAAATGAAGAGAATATTGCCATGAACAATAACACGGCGGGGAATGCCGGCTTTTTGCCTGAGATAAGCCTCACGGCCGGATATGAGACGAGCGTGAGGCACGCGGATGTCAGGGTTGTCTCCGGAACGGAACTCAATGAGAACGCAGCCGGCACGAACTGGGTGGATGCAGGCGTTTTTCTGAACTGGACGTTGTTCGACGGGATGAATATGTTCGTCAACCGGAACCGGCTGGCCACATTGGAGCAAATGGGGGAACTCGAGGTCAGGATCGCCATGGAAAAGACCCTGTCCCGGATCATCATCATCTATCATGATATCGTAAGGAATCAGATGATGGAGAATGTACTCCGTGAGCAGGTGGGACTGTCGCGGGAAAGGACCCGGATCGCTGAAACCAGGAGCAGTATCGGCGCCGCTTCGGAACTGGAATACCTCAGGGCGCAGGTGGATCTGAATGCGGACGAATCGGCATTGATCCAGCAGCAGGCATATACCGAGAACGCCCGTATTGCACTCAATGAATTACTGGCCCGTGACGCTGCCACCGCCTTCCAGGTAGAAGATACGATCCTGATACAGGAAAGCCTGGACATCAAAGCCCTGACGGATTATTGCCTCAGATCCAACACAGAATTGCAGAAAGAGAGGTACACCACGGAGCTGAACCATTTGGATCTTAAAAGCATGCAGGGTGTCCGTTATCCTGTGCTTACCCTCCGTTCAGGTTATAACTTCGTCGAAAATGAGACAGAGGCCTCGTTCATCGAGTATAACCGTCAACTGGGACCGTACATAGGGCTCTCGCTGGATTTTATTCTTTTCAATGGAATGAACCGCACCCGCGAGGTAACAAATGCCCGTATCAATATCGAAAATGCGCAGCTCAGGGAGGAAGAACTTCAGCTGAACCTGGTTGCCATCCTGAATCAGTTTTTTAACCAGTATACCAGCGAGTTAAGGGTGATTGCCCTGGAAGAACAAAACCTGGTCCTGGCGCAGAAGAATATGGATATCGCGGGCGAAAGTTACCGGATTGGTTCCCTCTCTTCCATCGAATTGAGGGAAGTACAGGAGAATCTGCTGGAAGCCAGCAGCAGGATGATCAAGGCCTTGTTCCGTGTAAAGATCCAGGAAACAGAACTGTTGCGGCTCAGCGGGATCCTGTTGCCGGAGGGGATCAAGTAAACTACACTTCCCTGTGTCGGCCTTTTAATTTGTAATCTGGAATTTGTTTGGATTTTGGTCTTTGTGATTTGGAATTTGTTCAGGTCACTCCAGCACATTCACTTCCAGTATCTGTATTAGTCCCTCTATCGATTGTCTGACGACAATAACAGACTCGCCTTTTTTAAGAGGCTGGCTGCCCACATTTCGCATGTCGTACTGGCAGTTGTGGGCGTCGGTGAATACGCAGCTCTCCCGTGGCCTTAGCGGGCAGGGGCTTTTAAATACCTCTCCCTGCTGGTAGACTTTGATGGGACAGATAATGCTCATGGTCCCGCCAGCATCTTTGACCTCACCCTTCCTCGGTAAAAGGATGATCAACGCAACCGCTCCAAGGATCAAGGCTACGATGACCGTCCAGACAAGTTTTTTTCTTTTTGAAAGATACATAAACTGACTGATTTGATGATGTCCTTATTTTTTCCAGCGGCAACCAGACCGGGCCCCCCCGCTATAAAAGATCATAGCTCCCAGGATGAATCCCAGGTTGTATAACTTGCCCACATTGTTCACCTCATAGATCGTCACGTTATCATTGAACAGGCTGATAATAAAGGTAAAAAAGGATATGAATCCGTGCCAGAGACCTGCCCAGAAATTGGCTGCTGCTGCATCGAATTTTTCATTGCCGGGTGCACAGGAGGTCAGGATCAGGAACAATGCTACGAATAAAAGCAGCGTGTGAGAAGGTAGGAGCTTTTTCATTGTTAAATTGTTAAATTGTTAAACTGTTAAATTGTTAAATTGTTATTCTGTCAATGGACACACTGTTGATATCTGTGGAGAGGGGGATCCGGCATGAGTGGAGCAGGGGTTAGGGATCACTTTCGGAACTCTTTCCTGCATACCTTATTGCGGTGACAAGCTCGGTCAGGATGGAGATCAGGCCCAGGATCATGACAACCAGGAGTATGATCTTCACGATCCTGTTGAGCTGTTCGGTTGGAAAATTAAAGGGAAAGACGACATAGAACATGATCGCGGAAAGCGAAAAGGCAATGTTCGTTATGGCCTTCAACAAATGCCGGAACCATTTGGGATCGTACAGCAAAAACACGGCATAGGCGATAATGGCTGCATAGAAGGAGGCACGAATGTACCAGAGCAGGCTGTCGTATTCTTCGGTCAGAAAGGGGACATTCCAATCGTAAAGATGGAGCATGATGTACATACAAATGAACTGCACAACGATGGTGATGATGTAACCCAAACGTCTTGCGGGCAGTGATTTCGCTTTTTTATCAGTGATTGATTCCATAAAATGTTAAAAAACATATAAAAATAAACAAAATGTCCTAAGATTGGATTTATGACCGTAAACTTGTATGAAATTTCTGTTTTTATTTGTACTTTTGATTTCACCAAAAAAAAGATTATGCATCTGAGCGGGAAACTCATTTCCATTTTACCAGAAGTACACGGAGATGGAAGAAACGGACCCTGGAAGAAACAGGAATTCATTATTGAGACGGAGGAGAGCTATCCAAAAAAGATCTGTATTTCAAGCTGGAATGACCGTGTGGAATTGAACCAGGATCTCCTTTACAAGCCGGTGAAGGTGGAAGTAACGATCGAGAGCCGTGAATTCAACGGGCGGTGGTATACGGATGTAAGAGCCGTATCCATGCAGGTGGAGAAGCCTGAAGCCCGCGCAGCAGATGCAGATGAGCGGTCAGCCAGGAGAGCTGAAACAAACGATGAGATCACAGAGGATACGTCAAACAGGGCATCCATGCGGATGGAAGTGGAGGATGACCTTCCTTTCTGATGATCGAACAAAAACTGACGTCACTTGTTTAGTTTTTAATTCCTTATTTACGTACCATGAAAAAGTTTGCCTTGGGGATTATCCTTTTCCTTTCCCTCGCATTTACCGTGACTTCTCAGGTTAAACTGGAAAAATCTGAGATGAACCCTGCTTTGCTGATCATTGACACACAGAATGCATTTATGCCAATGATGTCGAAGGAGGATCAGGAACGTGCCGTACAAATGATGAATTATGTCCTGACGATGTTCAGACAGCTTAACCTGCCCATCATCAGGATCTACCATTCCAGTGCAGAATATGGTGTCACACCGGATGTTCCCGAATTTGAATACCCGGAATCCATCCAGATCAAGCAGGAGGATCTCAGGGTGATCAAAACCTACCCCAGCGCTTTTGTCAGAACCAACCTGGATTCGCTGCTGAAAGCCAGGGAAATCAATACCTTGTTCTTATGCGGATTAAGCTCCGTTGGCTGTGTACTGGCCACCTATATGGATGCATTTTCATACGACTACCAGGCCTTTATGATAAAGGATGCCATGTTAAGTCATGATGCGGAATACACCGATCAGATCGAGGGCATGTTTAATGCCCTGGACCTGGAAACCATCATGTTCATGCTTAAGATCAGCAGCCAATAAGCTGATGTAGGATCATCGAATACCGGAAGGATATGCCGTACGTGGACAGCTCATTGAATTCTTAAAAGATATTACAGGCAGGAAAATATGTTAAACCTTAAAAACCAAATAATTATGAAAAAATTGTTTACTATTGGTATCATAGCTTTTATCAGCATGATCGGATCATTTGCTGCGAGCGCACAGACTAATCCGGGCATAAGGAAGGATGTCCTTAATAATCCGTATTTAAGCAAACTGGCCGAATACCTCGGTCCGGAAAGTATCCTGGCTGAAGGGCTTCCGCAAAAGACATGGGGCTATTACTGGATAACGGACTGGGAATTGCAAACGTATGTGGAAACGTCGTATTATCCGAATGGAAATGTTCACACTGAACTGGATTATGATATCACCACTAATCTGCCCACGGCCCGGTGGACCTATACCTACCAGGGACCTGACGGATCTGGTCAGCTGACGGAAATGCTTGGAGAATCAAACGAAACAGGGTCATGGGAGAATTCCATGAAATATTCCATTTCGTATGACTCGCATGGTAATATAAGTGAAGTGGCCGCCTATATGTGGACCGGAGACTCATGGTGGATCGTGTTCGGGTACCAGTCCATCTATGGCTATACGCCTCAGGATTATGTTTCTTCCATCACGTCAAAGACCTATGACTTCATGTCGGGATGGGTGTGGGATACAAAGGATATTTATACGCTTGACGGGAACGGATATCCTACTCAGGTACTATCACAGGTTTACAACGGAGCCTGGGCAGATTCTTCGAGGTACATTGATATTGACTGGTACGAATATTTTCCGCAGGTTGGTTACGGGAGCTTTGAATATTATGTGGAGGAGTTATGGGATGGAGGTGCATGGATCACAAACCTCCGGGAATTGACCGATTATGACGGAACAGGCGGCTGGGTGATGACCAACCAGGTCTATACGGGTGGCTGGGTGAATTCATTTCGTGAAACGATGACTGTCCAGAATAACAGGCCTACCCTCTATAAGTACGAGGATTGGGTTGACGGTGCCTGGTTCCAGTCCGGGGGAGAAAAGTATTTCTATACGTTCACAGGGGATAACCTTACCGAGGAGATCATTCAGACCTACGATTCCGGTTTGCCTGGTTATGTGAACTATTCCAAGTACGTCTACAGTGATTTCTTTTACACCACCGGGCTCACTGAGACCATCTCCGCCTCTGCATTTCGTATCTATCCCAATCCGGTGCAGAATGACATGACCATTCAGGTGGACAGCGAAGTGTCGGCTGAGTATTATTTCGAGGTGCTCAACCTCACAGGTCAGGTAGTTGCATGTGCAACCCTTGACCTGAGTACATCCCACATGATTATCATTCCTGTCGGCAATTTGCCAAATGGTGTGTACATAGTACGGGCAAGCGCAGGTGATCAATTGATTACCAGTAAGTTTCTTAAAGAATAAATAACTTGATGCGCTTTTTTTTGCTGACCGTACTGGGTCTGTTTTCATGCTCGCTTTCCAACGGGCAGCATCAAAATATTCTGATCAGTACGGCAGATTATCCGGAGGAACCCACCATCTTTATTGATCCCGGAAATACGGACCGGATCGTGGCAGGTGCCAATATTGACCGATTTTACATCTCAGAGGACGGGGGCTTTACATGGAGTGAAAGCTCCCTGTTCTCTGAATCACTGGGTGTCTGGGGCGATCCCTGTGTGGTGACCGACACAGCAGGTGCCATTTATTTTTTTCATCTCTCAAACCCACAGGAAGGCGAATGGATCGACCGGATCGTATGCCAGCGGTCTGATGATCATGGCAACTCATGGAATGATGGATCCGGAATCGGCCTGGTGCCGGGAAAAGCACAGGATAAGGAATGGGCGGTTGTCGACAGGACCAATAATCATATCTATGTGACATGGACACAGTTTGATGAATATGGAAGCTCTTTTTCCAATGACAGCACCATCATTCGTTTTTCAAAATCCACGGATCGCGGAATGACCTGGTCGGAGCCAGTGAGGTTATCCAAAGTAGCTGGCAATTGCCTGGATGATGACCTGACCGTCGAAGGAGCTGTCCCGGCGATAGGACCCAACGGGGAGATATACACCTCCTGGTCGGGCCCGGCGGGGATCGTTTTCGACCGGTCGCTGGACGGAGGAGAGACCTGGCTGGATGAAGATATTTTTGTTTCAGATCAGCCGGGAGGATGGGCTTTCGATATCCCAGGCATTTCCCGGTGTAACGGTATGCCGGTCACCGCCTGCGACATCAGCGGGGGACCTTACCAGGGAACCATTTACATCAACTGGTCGGATCAGCGCAATGGCGGAGATGATACCGATATATGGCTTTCCAGATCGACTGACGGCGGAAATACCTGGTCTGCTCCTCTGCGTGTGAATGATGACCCTCCCGGAAAGCATCAGTTCTTTACCTGGATGACCGTCGACCAGGCAAATGGCAATCTGTATCTTGTGTTTTATGACAGGAGGAATTACAGCAGTAATCTGACGGATGTTTATATGGCAGTTTCGGAGGACGGCGGACAGACATTTAAAAACTTTATGATCAGTGAAACCTCATTTTTACCTAACTCATCCGTCTTTTTCGGTGACTATACGAATATTTCCGCCCATAACTGCATCGTAAGGCCCATATGGACAAGGTTGCACCAGAATATACTGAGCGTCTGGACGGCTATCATTGATATGAACTCACTGAATGTACCAGAAAATGACCATCCGGTTTTTTCGCTGGATCAGAATTATCCGAATCCGTACGAGGAAACCACCTATATTTCATTTAAACTTTTCCAGCCATCACCTGTCACCCTGCGGGTGTATGACCCGACAGGAAAGATCATAGCTACCTTAATCGAAAATAAGACACTGCAGCCCGGAAAGTATGTGGAACGCTTCGATCCAGCATCGGCAGGGATCTCTCCCGGAATGTATTATCTTTCGATGATCAGCAACAACGTGATGATGAACCGGAAAATGATCTACATGAAATAGGCTAATGCTCCGAATAGACTTTCTCTCCTGCCGTGATGCTGACAGGGAGCTTATTCTGGTCGGGCGGCAGGGGACAGGTAGCAAATTCCGTGAATGCACAGGGCGGATTGTAGGCTTTATTGAAGTCAAGGATGACATGCCTGTTCCCGTCCGGCGGAGGAGCATCGATAAAGCGCCCCCCTCCGTATGTTTCCATTCCGGTCGTTTCGTCGGCAAAGATGATAAACAAAGATTCACTGCCAGGTTCCTGAACAGGATCAAGCCGGTAGGTTTTCCTATGCAATTTGAACGAAAGATACCCAGGTGCCGTCATGGTATCGATGGTCCCAATGACCGTTGCGATCGGCAATAGTTTCGGTGGATCATAGGGAATGAAATCCGCCTGCAGGCACCAGGACGGATCGACAGGGAAATATTCCACTCCCCTGAACTCACGGAGGATCTTGCTTTCGTGGTCTATCAGTCGCAATGCAAAGCGATGGCCTCTTTTGATGATATGCCACTTCAATGATCCCAGCGTAAGATAAGTTGGGATGCCATCCCTGTCAGTCGTCATACTGACCTCCCTGACAGGCTGGCCTTCGCATTGTACATCAACGCCTTCCTGGATGCGGATGGTCACCTGGTCATCCTTCTGAACGATGAACCCTACCGTATCAGGGCTGGTCCCACGGGGAAATATGATCTGGTTACCCCGGCCGGAACCGAAACTCTGTACGCCTTCTTTTATCCAGTACCGGCCTGTCAGTGCGAGCCATCCGTCAGGGGAGGTTAATTCCCTGGCCCGGCCCTGTTGCCAGGCAGCAATCGAATCCATGTAAGCGGATGATGAAAATCCGGGTACAGGAGATCGGTCACATGAAACAAAGCAGCTGATCACCATTAAGATCATCAGAACAGGAAATAATCTCATGACAACATGTATTGATTGATCTGTAAAAATACGAATTTTGACGTGGAAAGATGAATTACCATTTTCTAGCTGTTGATGATGCCCTTTTACCAGATCTTATATCAGATTTCCATCCTTGCCATCATCACCGTCATTGGTGCAGGGGTGTACAGGCTTAAAGTACTGAACAATGATTCCAAAACCATTCTTGAAAAACTTGTATTCCATGTCACCACCCCGCTGCTGATCCTGACGAACATCTCATCGCTCTCCGTGAATGCTGAGATCCTTCGCAACGGATTGTTTGTCATTGTGTTCGCATACCTTATCCTGCTGATACAGAATACAGCCGGCAAACTCTCCGCCCGCCTGTTACGGCTGCCGCCCTCGCAGGCTGTGATCCATCAGCTTCATACATATATGGGCAACATCGTCTTTCTGGGTTTTCCGGTGATCAACGCTATTTATCCGGGCGGGGAGGGATTATTGTACGGAGCGATCTATCAGCTGGTCTCCAATTCTGTCCAATGGACCCATGGAATCATCAAACTGGCACCCGAAAACAGATCAGGGGGACTGGCACAATTTAAGAACCTCGTCAACCCCAATACGGTGGCACTGCTGATTGCCATGATCCTGCTTCTGTTTCATCTTAAACTGCCTGCCATACTGATGGATTCACTCGGTGGCATCGGATCTACCACTATTTATCTGGCCATGTTTTATATAGGTATACAGATGGCTCAGTCTGATTTTTTTAAGGTTATCAGGCGTATTGATGCCATTCTTTTGAGCTTCAATAAGATGCTTATTATACCTCTCCTTATGGCATTCCTCGGAGGATGGTTGATCAACAGGTTATCCTTACCCATGAGTTTTCTGGCCTTTTCGGTGGTGATCATTCAGTCGGCCATGCCATGCATGACCCTGCTGGTGATCCTGGCAAAACGCTATGGGGCTGACGATGAACGTGCCATGGAGTATTTTGTGGTTTCCACCCTGTTGAGCATCCTCACATTACCGGCGGTCATTTATCTTACCGAACTCGTACAGCAGTTTTTTTAAATCGCTCGTACAGGGTGATGTTCATGATGAAAAGTCCGAAAAAGTAAATGAAATCGTCGGCAGGGATGGTATAAAAGCGAAAATTCAGGTTTTCGAGGTCATTGTAGGAAACCACCGGCAGGCTGGTCAGAACTCCGTTGACCACAAATTTCGGAATCAGGCATACAAGAAAACTGATATAGAAGAGGCTGAGATAGGTTTTATGCGCTCCTGTCACCAGCTGAATGACAATGAATACCAGGCCAAACAGGGAAGCGGCGAGCGTATAGACACGATCGTGAAATACAATGGTCAGCAGGATAAAAAACACTCCCAGCATTAGGGTTATCCACCTGGCCCCGTTAGGATAGTAAATCTTTTTTCCCCAATATGCGTCGAGCACCTCATAAATGAATACAGATGCATACGGAACGATGATAAAAAAGAGCCATTCCTCCACCGGAAGGTGAAGGATGAAAAGCCCAAGGACGTAATCCCTGTTGAATGACCAGATGCCATTTTGTGTAAATAGCGTATCCCATACGACAAAAACGGCCAGGGTAATTAAAATGGCAGGGAAAAGGTACTTCCATCGTGTGTGGAAATGCACCTTTTTATCGAAGCTGAGAATGAAAGGGAACAGAATGGAGCCAGCCATCAGCCCTATATAGATGAATTTTTCCATGAATTAGTATTTTCTGATCAGATGGTTGAAATAAGCCGCTACGACAAGGTACAGTTTTTTGGCATTTGAAATTCTGGAGCGATGTCTGACCAAATCTTCCGCTTTGATCTTCCGGATTTTTTTGAAAAGGTGTATATAGTAAAAATAAGCGATGTAAACTCCGAAGCGGGAATCCGTGGGCAATTTCCTGATTCCGATGAGCGATTCGTCAAAGTCGTGCTGGATGTCCTTTTCCAGTTCCTGTTTAGTCCTGTCATCAAAGCGGGTCATATCCACCTGTGGAAAGTAAGACCTACCCCGGTCGATGTAGTCATCTTTCAGGTCCCGGAGAAAATTGATCTTTTGAAAAGCTTCTCCCAGCTTCCGTGCATAGTATACCAGCTCCTGGTAATTTCCTTTTTCGCGGGTGAAGACCTGCAGGCACATCAATCCCACCACTTCGGCTGATCCATAGACGTAATCCTGAAAGCCTCCCTTGTCATATTCCTTGTGATAGAGATCCATTTCCATGCTTTTCAGAAAGCTTTCAATAAGTTCATGATCAATATGATACTGGTTGACCACGGCTTGAAAGCTGTGAAGGACGGGATTAAAGCTGAATCCCTTCGCAATGGATTCATAGGTGTCCTTCCTGAATTTCTCAAGCCAGTATTTCTGGTCCTGTTCAAAAAATGTATCAACGATTTCGTCGGCATACCGCACAAAGCCATAGATGGCATAAATGGCAGGTCGGAATTTTTTATCGAGCAGTCTGACGCCGATCGAAAAGGAAGTGCTGAATTTTTTCGTGATCAGCTTGCTGCAGGCAAATGCACTGTCGTTATATAACTCGATCATGTTTGAGAATTCTTTCGGTGACCAGACGGGAGCTGATGACAACCATGGGCAATCCGGTGCCGGGTGTAGTAGAGGCTCCTACATAGAATACATTCGGGAACTTCTCATCATAGTTTTTAGGCCGGAAAGCGCCCATCTGATTCAGGTCGTGGGCCAGCCCTAGTCCGCTGCCACGGTGCAGGTTGAATGTTTTTTCCCAATCCACCGGATCGTAGATGGTTTGAGTCAGGATATTGGAGGCAACATCGTACCCCGAGCGTTCGGAAAGATCCTGGATGATGTTCCTGGCCAGTTCCTCGCGGTCGGACCAGTCTGGCTTGTAACGCAGATCGGGCACGGGGCACAGGATAAAGATGCTCTCGCACCCTTCGGGAGCGGATTCGGGATTGAATTTGGAGTTGACATTCACGTAATAATAGGGTTTATTCAGGCTGATCTGGTTTTTGAAGATCTTACCGGCATATTCCCTGAAGTTGGTTCCCAGGTAGTAATTGTGATGGTGAAGCGTATCTATCTTGCCCTTGACACCCAGGTAGATGGTGAAAGGAGCAAGCGTCCATTTCATTTTGTCGAGATGCTCCGTGGAGTATTCCGTCCGTTTGAAGATGGCATTCCTGAACCATGCAGCATCCGCATTGACTACATAATGATCGGCGGTAAAGGTGTTTCCAACACGATCCGTAAAACCGGTAATTCGACCATTCTGTTCTGTATAGCCTGTGATCTCGGTGTTGTAATGGATATGCACGCCTTCTTTCTTCAGCTCTTCCAGGAGGCTTTCTACGATCCTGTACATCCCGCCCTTAACGTTGTGGTACCCATCGTGGACCATTTCGGTATACGACAGGATCGTGTATACGGCGGGCGTGTCGAATGGGGTGGCTCCGAGAAAAAAGGCGACGAGTGAGAAAATCTGTTTTACCTCATCGGATTCAAAATAGCGGTCGAGCTCCGACCAGACACTGCGGATCATTTTCGGAGCGTGTCCCCAGGGTACCCTGGCCATTTGCTGCAGATAGCCCATTTTGCTATTGAAATTCCGGCGGATGATAATATCTTCCACATCATGGAACAGTTTACCGGCTGAAGTGAGGTAACGCTTCATTTTCTCCTCAAAGCCCGGTTCAATATTTTCGAATTCGGCGGCCAGCCGGCTCAGGTTCTTGTGGATCTGGTAATACCGCTTGCTTCCTGCGAAGTTCACCGCATACAGGGGATCCAGTTCCACAAACTCAAAAGGCATATCCATGCCGCACGATGCCATCAGTTCCCTGAATTCATAGCTCATGCTAAAGAACGTGGGTGCCATATCAAAGGTAAAACCTGCTTTTCTGATCTGGTTGAGCCGTCCTCCCGCCTGGTGGTATTTTTCTACCATTTCAACCGTATAACCTCTCTTGGCCAGACGCAGGGCAGTGCTCAATCCCCCCAGGCCGGTTCCGATGATGAGTGCTTTTTTCATAATTAAAATTTGCTTGTCAGTTAACAAACATACCTTTTATTTTGTTTACTTGCATATTTATTTTTAACAATAATTTCAATAGCGTGAAGAAACATGCAGCCATCATAGGTTCGGGGGTATCCGGCATCGCTTGCTCCATATGGCTTGCAAAGATGGGCTATGAGGTGGATGTGTACGATAAGAATGAACATCCGGGCGGAAAACTGTCGGAATGGAGGATGGGTGGTTACCGTTTCGACATGGGACCCTCGCTTTTCACCCTGCCCGATATGATCGGAAATCTTTTTGACCTTTGCGAAGTCCCATCGGAAGAATATTTTACCAGCAAACAACTTGATATTGTTTGCAGGTATTTCTATGCGGATGGGACCCTTATCAATGCCTTCCGGGATCCTGACCGGTTCGCACAGGAAGTGGAATCCAAGACCGGCGAACCAGCGGAGCATGTTCGGCGGTTTCTCCGTCACAGCAGGGACCTTTACAATATAACCAATAAGGTATTCATATTCAGTGCATTTCATCAAATAAAAAATATTCTTACTAGGGATGCATTCCTGGCCTTGTTCTCGGCGTGGAAACTGGAACCCTTTACGACCATGCACCGTTCAAACAGCAGGCGTTTTAACGATCAAAGGATTATCCAGCTATTTGATCGCTATGCCACCTATAATGGATCCAATCCGTATGTGGCACCGGCCACACTGAATGTCATCGCGCATCTTGAACACAACCTGGGTGCTTTTTTTCCTGAAAAAGGAATGTATCAGATCATTGAAAGCCTGGTCAGCCTGTCCGACAAGATGGGTGTGAGGTTCTTCATGAATTCACCGGTGACGTCCGTAGTTCTGAATGGCAAAAAAGTAACGGGTCTTGTGAGCAACGGGATAGAAAAAGCATACGATATCATTATCAGCGGGATAGACATCTATACCCTTTACAGGCAGTTGCTGCCTGAGAAACTGGCTCCCCGGCGCCTGTGGAAAACTGAACGATCCTCTTCCGCATTGATCTTTTACTGGGGAATCAACAAAGCGTTTCCTGAAATGGACCTGCATAACATCCTGTTCTCGGAAAATTACCGGGATGAATTTGATCATATTTACAAGAAAAAAATCATTTACAGTGATCCGACCGTTTATATCTTCATAAGCTCAAAGGTGGTGAAAGAGGATGCACCCGCTGGCGGCGAGAACTGGTTCGTCATGATCAACACACCGGTCAATCACGGTCAGGACTGGGACGGGCTGATCCGTTCAGCCAGGCAGGACATCATCCGCAAGATCAACAGGATGCTCGGCACTGACATAGAAAAATTCATCGAGCATGAGCATGTTCTTGATCCGGTTGCTATTGAAAGAAATACAGGCTCGGCGCACGGGGCCATTTACGGCACCAGCTCCAACAGTCCCTTCGCTGCATTCCTGCGTCATCCTAACCGTCGAAAAAGGATTCGCGGGCTTTATTTTACCGGCGGAAGTGTACATCCTGGAGGTGGAATTCCGCTGTGCCTCGCCTCCGCTGCCATCGTAGCCGAAACAATCATGAACGATGAAAAATGAACGTTATAATGAATCATAAGATAAAAGCTGTTTACGCAATCGCTGTTCTGATCCTTTTCTTTGCAGTGGGAGTCGCCGGGCTGGCCATACCCGCCACCCATTCCCTGTTCGTAAGACTGACACCACTGAGCCTTCTGCTGAGCTTGACTGTATTGCTGCTTTTTCATCCTGCCTGGTCTACCCGTCTGGCGATCTACTTTCTGATCATTTTTACAGCAGGATTGCTTGTCGAGGCCATCGGAGTGAACACTGGGGTGATCTTTGGTGAATATGCCTACGGATCCGTGCTTGGCCTGACCATCTGGGGCACTCCCCTGATGATCGGGGTAAACTGGCTGATGCTTATCTACACTACATGGGATATGACAGGTCGGATCAGGATGCCTGTCTTTCTTCGGATTCCTGCTTCTGCCATTCTTATGGTCACCTTAGATTTTGTCATGGAGCCGGTGGCCATCAAAATGGGCATGTGGACCTGGAGCGGCCATGTGATCCCGCTTCAGAATTACCTGGCGTGGTTTGTCATATCCTTATTGTTTTTCGCGCTTGCTTCCATCATGAAAATTGAACTCCGGAATAAAATGTCCATCCCGATCTGGCTGATCCTTTTTACATTCTTCATTCTGCTTCAACTGTTCAATATCTGATCCTATGGGAATTTTCATCGCCACACTGATTCTTCTTTGCTGGGCATGCCACCTGTTCTATTCGCTCAGTAATGTGGCTGTTGATCCTGCATCCCCCTGGCTCTACGTTCATATCCTTATCCAGGCCTATCTGTACACCGGGTTGTTTATCACAGGCCATGATTCCATGCATGGCACGGTTTCCCGGAACCGAATCATTAACCGGTCGTTTGGCTACCTTTCTGTTTTTCTTTTTGCAGGCATGTGGTACCCCAAATTGCTTAAAAATCACTGGGATCATCATTTTTTTGTGGCCACTGAGAAAGATCCCGATTACAGCACCGGTTCACAGAACTTTTTTGTCTGGTGGTTCAGGTTTATGATGCATTATACTACCCTCATTCAGCTGATCATTATGGCTGTCCTTTTCAATGTGCTGAAGATCTGGTTCGATACCTGGTCCATTGTCGCTTTCTGGATCATTCCCGCATTTCTTGGCACCTTTCAGTTGTTCTATTTCGGAACGTATATCCCTCACAAAAGACCTCACACCGCAGAGATGGCGCCGCACCAGGCACGTACACAGCGGAAGAACCACCTTTGGGCGATGATATCCTGTTATTTCTTTGGATACCACTGGGAGCATCATGAAGCTCCTGCCACACCCTGGTGGCAACTGTACAAGTCCAAAAAAGCCACATCGCGATGATCAGGGCCCGGCATAACTCCTTTTGGGTCTGGTTTTTCCGGATGTATACAAAAAGCATGATCCGCTGGCATTTTGCCAGTGTCACCATAAAGGGAGACTGGACCAGCCGGGACCTTCCTGTTTTATTGATGGGAAACCATTTTAGCTGGTGGGACGGATTTTTAGCTAACTATCTGAATATTAAAATATTTAAAAAAAGATTCCATGTAATGATGCTGGAGGAACAGTTAAAACAGAGGATGTTTCTCAGCGGGGCAGGAGCATTTTCCATCGACAAGGGGAAACGTTCGATGGTGGAAACCTTTTCTTATGCGGTGGACATACTGAAAAACAAGAAGAATCTCCTGGTCATATACCCCCAGGGCAAATTCCAATCGATCCATGACCGTCCCATCCTTTTCGAGAAAGGGTATCTCAGTATACTCAAAAAAGTTGCAGAATCCGGATTTCAGCTTATCTTTTACGTAGCTTTGACAGATTATTTCTCGTTTCGCAAACCCATGCTGACGATCCATTTTAAGGAGCAATCCTTTTCTTCTATCATTACCGCCACCGAGTTGGAAACCATGTACAACGAATTCTATCTGGATGCCGCAGACCAGCAAAAGGAGTTGGTATGATCGTACTGGCCATTGTTGCATGGGTGTTTCTCCTGGTCAGGTTGGGAGTGGTTCTTTCGAACCTGCTGGGGAGGCAATGGCTGAAAGATCTGTCGACGGATGTCATGCCTGCGGTTTCCATCCTCATTCCTGCCCGTAATGAGGAAAAAGTGATCGGCAGGCTTCTGGACTCCGTAGCAAAGCTGGAATATCCTGCCCTGGAAGTCATCGTGTATGATGATGATTCCACGGATGGCACCTCACGCATCGTAGAGGATCGTACAAAGGGTGATACAAGGTTCAGACTGATCAGGGGAGGGCCGCTGCCTGAGGGCTGGCGTGGGAAAAACCATGCCTGCCATCAGCTCGCGATGAATGCCAGTGGAGAGTATTATCTTTTTCTCGATGCAGATGTCGAAATTGGTCCAAGGCTCATCCAAAACGCCCTGGCGCACCTCATAGGTAACCATCTCCAGCTGTTTTCCATTTTCCCGCAGCAGATCATGATGACCTGGGGTGAAAGGATCACCGTGCCGGTGATGAATCATATCCTTCTGACGTTGTTGCCTCTGGCGCTGATAAAAAATGATCGCCGCGCTTCCCTGTCGGCCGCCAACGGCCAGTTCATGCTCTTCGACAGTGCCATTTACAGGCACCACTGGTTCCATGAGCAGCTGAAGGATCAGGTCGTAGAGGATATCCGGATCATGCGGTATATGAAAGAAAAAGGATTGCGGGTGCACACCCTGTTAAGCGACGGACAGATCCGATGCCGTATGTACGGGAATTTTAATGAAGCCATCAGGGGCTTTTCAAGAAATGTCATCGATTATTTCGGTGGTAATATCCTGGCCATGATCCTCTATGCGGTTTTTTCGGTGTTTGGATTCATCTTTGTGTTTTTTAGCCTTCCCCTTTGGTACTTTATCTTCTACCTGCTGATCAACGCCCTGCTGTCGGTTTTTGTTTCATGGCTCAGCCGGCAGCCAGTACTTCTTAACCTGTTGCTGCTGCCTGTGCAAAAAATTGCATTTGTCATGATGGGGACAAGGGCCATCACGAACAGAATTACAGGAATACCAGAGTGGAAAGGCCGTAAACCAAACTGAACAGAGTAAGCTAACGTTAAAATCATCCTATGAAGTCATTTCTATCCATAATGATCCTGGTTTCAGTGATGAACGTGGTATCTTCTCAGGAATCCTTTAACCAGGAACTTTACCGGTTGTACATTTCAAACCGGATGATCGGGTGGGAAACGCCCATGCAAAGAGTTAAAAAACAACTTCAGCTATCTCCGGACCGTGATCTGATGGTTGACCTTCTGCTGGCTGAATATGGATTTATCGGATACTGTTTCAGTCAGGATCGGAATGATAAGGCTGCGGAATGGATAGATGATGCCGATGCACTCGCGGATCAGCTTATTTCACTGGATCCTTCCCTGTCACCCGTGTATGCCATAAAAGCTGCCATTTATGGTTTTCGTATCACCCTCCATCCGGCCAAGGCCATCTTTTACGGCCCTAAAAATCAACGTAACATTGACAGGGCCGTTGAATTGGATCCTAATGAACCTCTTGGCTGGTTCGTATACGGCAACTCGGAGTTTTTCCGTCCTGCTGCATTTGGCGGCTCCAGGACCAAAGGTATAGAATACTATCGAAAAGCCATTGGACTCATTGAGAAGAACACTGCGGATACTCAGAATAACTGGCTCTATATCAATATGCTGATGATGCTTGCCGACGCCTATGAAAGGACCTCCCAGCCTGCCCTGGCACGACAGACCTATGAAAAGATCCTTCGGGTAGAACCGCGGTTCACTGCTTTGGAAGAGAAGGTCAAGTAAAGTCAAAGATCAAAGATCAAAAATCAAAGATTCAAAGGCTGCTTCTCGAACTTTAGTGGTTTGATAACAAAGTAAATTCCGAAGAACGAAACGATCACGGTGATGAAGTAGAACATCAGGCTCAGTGCCACCGACAGGTGGGTATCCACTCCAAGGAACTGTGCCCCGTAGAGGAACGTGATCTCCCTCATGCCAGCTCCTCCCACAGTGATCGGAATGATGGTGACGATGGACGAGATCAGAAAAAGGAACAGGTATGAAAAATTTTGCTCATGGTGATGAAAGGCCATCAGGATGCAAAAAGCACACAATACCTGCATGAGCTGCACCCCGATGGAATAGATGCTGATGGGCAGATAAACGGATAAGTAATCCCGGAACAGCCAGCGCATCCCCAGGTAAAGACCGGCAAACAGCAGCGGGATCGCGATAAAGATCAGGAACCGGTAGGGGATGTGTGGATCCACAAAATAAAGAAAGCAAAGGGCTACCACCCAGAGCATGACGATGCCGGCCACCCGGTCCATGAAGACAGCGCCCAGGATCTTCCGTGCCTTGACATCGAAATGCCTGTTCAGCAGGTAGATCTTGTATCCGTCGCCACCGATCCCCCCGGGCAGGAACAAATTGTAGAACATTCCGATCAGGTACAGCTTCATGTTGGTGGCCGACGAAAGCGGAATGCCGATACGATGGAAAAGAAGGTTCAGACGAAGGGAAGACAGCACCTTGGAGCCTGCAAAAAGCAGCAGGGCCGCGATAAGATACATGATGTCAGCAGTCCTGTAGAGAGCAAGGATCTCCGAAAAATTGATCTTACGGAAAACAAAATAGAGCGCAACGGCTGTAACGCCGAATTTCAGCGTTGTCAGGATATATTTCTTAAGCTTGCCTGCCACCCCTGTAAATGTTTCTGATCCGGTACGGCTTTTTGTTCTGTGACTCGAAGTACGTCCTCATCTGGAGTTCCGCAATGATGCCGGTGGTGATCAGTTGAAAACCAGCGATCACCAGCAGGATTCCCAGCAGCAGAAGTGGCTTGCCCCAGATGTCATGGCCTTCGATTTTGAGGACGAGCATGTAAATGTTGATGATGACTCCTGCCAATAAGATCAGAAATCCCCATTTTCCGAAAAAGTGCATCGGACGTTGCAGGTATTTCTTATTGAAGGTTAGCAGCAGAAGGTCGCTGATCACCTTGAGGGTGCGTGAAAGGCCGTACTTTGATCTCCCATGGATCCTGGGATGATGACGCACATCCACCTGCGTTATCCGGGCTCCTTCGAGCGCGGCCAGCACGGCGATAAAACGGTGCATCTCACCGTAAAGGCCCAGGCTCTTTGCCGTATCGCTCCTAAAGACCTTCAGTGCACATCCATTGTCCCTGATCCTGACACCGGTTGTCTTCATGATGATCCGGTTGGCAATGAAGGAAGGTATCTTACGGATAAAAAAATCATCCCTGCGGTTGACCCTCACACCGGCCACCATGTCAAAATCGCCGCTTTCTGCCAATCTGATCATGGAGGGAATATCAGCAGGGTCATTCTGGAGGTCACCGTCCATCGTAACGATGAAATCGCCTGTGGCGTAGTCGATGCCCGCCGCCAGGGCGGAACTCTGTCCGTAGTTTTTCTTAAAAACGATCAGGTGAATACGGGGGTCGGGGATGGTGCGGATCACCTCTGCGGTGCGATCCCTGGAGCCATCGTCCACGTAAATGACCTCATAGTCCATACCCTGTAGCGCAGCTGTGATCTGTTCCACCAGCGGCAGGATATTATCTTCTTCATTGTATACAGTGACAACAACGGATATCTTACTCATTATTAAGTAGTTAAAATGTTATTTGCCCTCCGTGCGCCTCCGTGTTATCCTCTGCGCGCCTCTGTGGTAAAATGTATTTTTACCACAGAGGCGAGGGAGGTTACGCAGAGGCGCGCTGAGGGAGAACAAAAGTAACAAGATTAACGTAATTCTGCTCCGGGAAATATCCTATCTTTGAACCAGTAAACCACACAAGAGGACATCATGCCAACAGTTCTTCTGACCGGCATAGCCGGATTCATCGGTTTCCATCTCGCCGGCCGCCTGGCCAGGGAGGGCCACTCCGTCCTTGGGATCGACAACCTGAACAATTATTATGACCCGGATCTCAAGCTTGCCAGACTGAAAGAGCTGGGCATATCCCCCGGATCTATCCGGGATCATACAGAGATCCCATCCAGGATCCATCCGGAGCTGCGGTTCTTAAAGATGGATCTGTCTGACCGCAGCCAGGCCGAGCGGTTTTTCAGGAACGAAAACTTTCCCCTTGTCATCCATCTTGCGGCGCAGCCCGGCGCCAGGGCAAGCCTGACACACCCCTATTCTTATATCGACAACAACATCCTTGGATTCATCAATCTTCTGGAAGGCTGCCGCCATATGCATACCGATCACCTTCTCTATGCCAGCAGTTCCAGTGTCTACGGCGGTAATACAAAGCAACCCTATGCCGAGGACGACCGTGTGGACACACCCGTCAGCCTGTACGCCGCCACTAAGCGTTCCAACGAACTGATGGCCTATACATACAGTCACCTGTTCGGCATTCCTGTGACGGGTCTCAGGTTTTTTACGGTCTATGGGCCCTGGGGAAGACCGGATATGGCATATTATAAGTTCGTGAAAGCGATCGTTGAGAACAGACCGGTCGACGTGTACAACGAAGGCAATCTGGAAAGGGATTTCACATACGTGGATGATATCATTCAGGGAATCCTTAACATTCTGAAACGAAAACCTTCCGGTACTCCCCCGTACCAGCTTTTCAACATCGGTCATTCCGAACCGGTCAACCTGCTTCGCTTCATTGAGGTGATTGAAGGTGCACTTGGGAAAAAGGCCATCAAACGGTTCCTTCCCATGCAGGCAGGCGATGTTCTCTCCACATTTGCTGATACCCGTCGGCTGGAACAATTTTCAGGATATAAACCGACCACTTCGATTGAAGTTGGGATAGGCGAGTTTACGCGCTGGTACCTCAGGTATCACGCTTTAAATGAATAGCAATGCACATCAGAAGACCGCCATCACCGAATTTCTTCTTCATCCTTGCGATGGTGCTTGCCATTCCGGCCTTTCTGATGTACCTGGGACTGTTGCCTTTTATCCCCGACGAAGCCATCCGCTCACTGGTATCCCTCGAAATGATGCAAACCGGAGATTATTTTACACCCACCCTGGGCGGTGATCTCTATATCAAGAAACCTCCTCTTTATAACTGGATCATTACAGGATTTTTCTATGTCAGCGGTCACCCGAATGAATTCTTCATGCGGTTACCGGTCATCGTTTTTTTACTGATCTATGCCTTCACCATCTATCATTTTGTCAGAAAAGAACTGGGAGACCGAATGGGGATCCTCACGGCACTCATGTTCATTACCTGCGGCCGCGTCCTTTTTTACGAATCAGAGCACGGTTTGATCGACATCACCTTCTCCTGGCTGACCTACCTGCTTTTCATGCTTATGTACCGTTTCATGAAGCAGAAGAAATACCTGACCTTGTTTCTGACTGCATACGGGATCACTGCCATATCGTACCTGATGAAAGGATTGCCCAGCCTGGTTTTTCTGGCCATCTCACTGCTGGTGATCTTCGTTGCTGAAAAAAAATTCAGGCTGTTGTTTAACTGGAGACACTTTCTTGCCATGGGACTATTTGTGCTCATCGTCGGCCTTTATTATTTAGTCTATTTCAACAGGAACAACATCGCTCCTGAGTCGCTTTTTACTGCCCTGATGGGAGAAACAACGCGAAGAACTGTGTTACGGTTTGGCTGGGAAAGAACTGTAAAACATCTGGTTACATTTCCACTTGAAATGTTCTATCATTTTCTTCCCTGGACCATTCTGGCAGCACTTCTCTTTGTGAAGGGAAGCCTCCGCAAGATCCGGACTCATCCCTTTCTGTGGTTCAATGCGCTGATCATCCTCTTCAATGTCATCGTTTACTGGACGTCGCCGGAAGTCCATCCGAGGTATATATTAATGCTGATCCCGCCTTTCTTTACCCTGCTGCTTTACCTGTATTTCAACCTGAAAGATGAGGGAAGTATCCTATGCAGGTGGATTGAATATATCCTTGGAGGAGTGTTGATCGTACTTTCCCTTGGAATGCTGCTACCGTTGTTCATCGAGCCTGTCCGTCAGTTCCCGTTGATAGGTCTGACCAGCATCAGTCTTCTCTTGACCCTGGGACTGATCGCTTTCAACTACTGGAAGCAGGCTGCCGTGAGGTTTTTCTGGGTAGTCATCGCATTGCTGGTTTTGCGGATCGGTTTCAATCTGATCGTATTGCCCGCAAGGTATATGGAAGCTAAAGAAGTCCAGAGCCGTGATATCGCAAAAGGTGTAGGGACTCAAACCAGAGGGACGCCGTTGTATGTCTGGTGGAATCCGGACCGCACCCCGGATCCCTACTATGGCAGACGGCGGACAGAGTACGCATTCATGTTCTATATCAGTGCGGAGCGGAGGGAACAGCTCAGATTTTCATCGGAGATTGACACGCGGGCGCTCTACATTGCCAGGGAAGAAGACCTGGAAGGGTACGACGTTGATACGATCCAGCAGATCACCCCGCCCGATCATCAGGGCGTTCTCTACCTGGTTTCATTCAGACACGCGGAAGAGCCTTAAAGAAAATGCTCATCGGACCAGAGCTCTCCGGTAGGTTTCGATCGCTCTTTTTCTTGCCATTTCATGATCGACCATGGGCCCCGGATAACGCTGCGGGTCGCGGTATTCGGGGACCCACTGCTGTATGTAGATCTGTTGGGGATCGTATCGTTCAGCCTGCAGGTAAGGGTTAAAGACACGGAAGTAGGGTGCTGCATCACAGCCTGTCCCTGCGGCCCACTGCCATCCTCCGTTGTTGGATGAGAGCTCGAAGTCGAGGAGCTTTCTGGCAAAATAAGCTTCTCCCCAGCGCCAGTCGATCAGCAGGTGCTTTACCAGAAAGCTGGCTGTGACCATCCGGAGCCGGTTGTGCATGAAACCTGTTGCGTTCAGCTCCCGCATGCCGGCATCCACCAGCGGATACCCGGTACTCCCTTCGCACCACCTGGCAAACTCCTCTTCGTTGTTGATCCAATGGATATGATCGTATGCAGGTTTAAAAGAACCATTAACGACATAAGGGAAGTGCCAGAGGATGTTACCCATGTAAAATTCCCTCCAGATAAGTTCATTCAGCCATTTCTCGTTGAGCTGCATTGCCATGCGAACCAGGCGGCGTACTGGGATGGTACCAAAGCGCAGGTGCACGCTCATCCGGCTGGTGCCTTGCAACGAGGGGATGTCACGCGTGAGATGATAGTTACGGATGATGCGCTCATCAGGTTCTGCGTCGGGGAAAATGACCTCCGCTGACTGGAATCCTAACTCTTCAGGTGAAGGCAATGGGCTGGGTGGAGCCTTCCTGTAAGAGGAAGCATACGCATTTGTGTCGTAAGGGCTGGAATGATTATCAGAATAAAGCCCTTTCCACCGGTTCATGTATGGAGTGAAAACCGTATAGGGCGTTGCGTCTGACTTCAGGATTTCATCTTTTTCAAAGATGACCTGATCTTTAAATGTTTTGAATTCAATACCCAGATCCTGAAATAATTGGGAAATCCTGTCATCCCTCTCCCTTGCGGAGGGCTCATAGTCATGATTACAGTAAACGGCACTGATCTCGTGACGGGAAGCAAGCACTTTGAAAACCTCCGGCGGATCGCCATGGTAGATCTTAAACGAGCTTCCCAATTGGATAAGTTTGGATTGAAGGGAGGAAAGTGCTTTCAGGATGAACAGGATACGGGAGTCTTTCCTGTCTTCAAGCCTGTCCAGAATGTTCCTGTCGAAAATGAAAACGGGCTGCACATTTCCTTTCTCTTTCAAGGCATGATAAAGGCCTGCATTATCTTCAAGCCTGAGATCCCTCCTGAACCAGAATACGGTATATGCCATTAAGAGATAATATTGCTATCTACCAGATGAATTCTTCTGCATTGAATTCGTGCGTGTCGCCCTTACGGTAATAGCGCCAGTACCGGTTGTCCACCTGTTTTTTAGACCATTGGTTCCAGAAAGCAGGGGAGACCTTTTTGCTGTCTCTGGTTTTCAGGCGCATCTGGTATACGGCAATGACAGGATTGAAAACCAAGTCAGTAACACCAAGGGTCATCGTTGCCGGTGCTGAATCATCCTCTTTTTTGTCTTCCTGGAGGTGGACTTCAAACTGATTGTGTTCAAGCAGCTCTTTGAGAAATGCCGCACGTTTACCGTCAATTCCTTTTTCCACGATAGTACAACGTACTCCGTTCACCTCTTCCACGATATGCTTTCCCTTGTTCAATGCCATGGTAGAACGATTTATGGTCCGTTTATGCCAATGCTGAGTGTATTGATCCATTCATACACAGCGCTGTAAAAGCCAAGTGCAACGATGCCAGCAGTGCAGATCAGAAGACCTATCCGTGTGGTAACATCCGATCGGAAGGGTTCAATGGGATGATCGTTCTTATTGATGAACATGGCTTTTACCACCAGGAGATAATAATATAAGGAAATGGTCGCGTTAAGCACTGCGATGAGTACAAGCCAGTAATAACCTCCCGAGGCTGCGGATGTGAAGAGAAAGAACTTACCGAAAAAGCCTGCGACAGGCGGTATACCTGCCAGGGAGAACAACGACAGCATCATCAGGAGGCTGAGCCTGGGATTGGTATGGTAGAGCCCATTATAATCTTCCATATTTTCTTTTCCAGTTTGGTTGTAAATGGCAGCAACCACACCAAAGGCTCCCAGGTTGGAAAAGATATAGACCAGGATAAAATAGATGACGGAAGCCATCCCCAGCTTTGATCCTGCAATGATCCCCAGCAGGATGAATCCTGCCTGGGCAATGGATGAGAAGGCAAGGAACCGCTTCAGGTTCTTCTGGCGGAGTGCAAAAAGATTCCCGATGGTCATGGTGATAACGGCGATGAAGTAGATCAGATCTTTCCAAAGGAAGTCGATAGAGGTGAATACCGTATAGAGGACGAGGATGAAAATAAAAACAGCCGCACCTTTGGAAATCACCGAAAGGTAGGAGGTGACATTGACAGGGGCTCCTTCATAGACATCGGCCGTCCACAGATGGAAAGGGACAAGGGATATCTTGAATCCCATACCGGCAAAAAAGAATATGAATGCCAGTACCTGGAGCGGTTCACCCGTAAAGGAAGTCTTCACCTCGCTGAAGAAAATGGATCCGGTGGTGCCATAGATCATCGACAGGCCAAAAAGAAGAATCCCCGATGAAAGGGCTGAAATAAGGATCAGCTTTATGCCGGCTTCGGCCGACCGGGTCTGGTGATGAACATAGGCAGCCAGTGCCGCCATGGGGATGGTGGCCAGCTCCAGGCCGAGGTAGAACATCAGGAAATCGCCCGAGGAGATCATGAAGTTCATGCCGATCAGGGTGGCGAGCAATAATACGTAAAACTCGCTCATCTTCAGGTGGTTTTCTTCTTTTTTCAGCCATGCAAACGATTGCAGCATGACGATAAAAAAACCGATGTTCAGCACATTTTTCATCAGAATGATCAGGTTGCTGGTATGATACATTCCACCGAAAAGCGACCCTTCCCTGGCAGGGAGAAATCCGATGAGAAGATTGATGAAGAATAGTCCAATGGCAACCGGCAGGATGAAGCTTCTGTATTTTGATCCGGCTCCCAGGTCAATGACCAGGATGACCACCGCCAGCAGGGTCAACAGCAGCTCATGCCTCATGATCATAAGATCGTTCAGATTCATAATCTATCGATTAATTGAGTACCAGCGGTACATCATTTACCAAACCTGCTAATTTACTGACAATCGGACCCAGGCTGAAGTTGATCATATCCGACAGCCACAGGGGCGCCAGCCCGATTCCTGCAATGCCGATGACCAGTATGATCGTTGAAATCCGTTCATACCAACGAGCGTCACCAAGGTGTTCATAATGGTCGTTTTTGATTGGACCCAGCAAAAGGATGCCGATCACGCGAAGGATATACACTGCCGTGATCACGATGGATGTGGTCGCCACAATGGTCACCACCCTGTGAAATGTATCTGCATGCTGGAAAGCACCCACAAAAATGGTGGCCTCTGCTACAAAGCCGCTTAATCCTGGGAGTCCCAGGGAAGCAAGACCTGCGATCACATACACCACTGACAAAAAGGGGATCACCTTCATCAGTCCGCCCATTTCATCGATGATGCGGGTATGTGTCCGCGAATAGATCATCCCGATCAGGGCAAAGAAAAGGGCTGTCATAAGTCCGTGGGAGATCATCTGGATGATGGCCCCGTTCATGGCAGTCTGGTTCATCATCAGCAGTGCAAAGAGCACGAGTCCGCAGTGACTGACCGATGAATAGGCGTTGATGTATTTCAGGTCCTTTTGCCAGATAGCTCCAAAGGCTCCATAGACAACGCTGATGGTGGTCAGTATGATGAAGATCCAAGCCAGTTCGCTGGCTGCTTCCGGCATCAGGAACATGGCCACGCGGAAACACCCGTACCCTCCCAGTTTCATCAGGACGCCGGCGTGGAGCATGGAAACGGCCGTGGGTGCCGAGGAATGACCGTCGGGCGACCAGGTGTGCAACGGGAACAAAGCTCCCAGGATGCCGAATCCGATGAAGGTGAACGGGAAAAAGAAACGCTGAGCTGTGACGGGTATGCTGGCACGGGCAATCTCCAAAATATGAAATGTGCGCTGCCCGCCTTCAGGCGCTGAATAAAAATAAAGGCCAAGAATGCCAACGGTAAGCAGGGCCGATCCCCCCATCAGCATCAGGGTCAGCTTCATCGCCGAGTATTCTTTCGGTCCCGACCCCCAGATACCGATCAGCAGGTACATCGGTATGACCGCCAACTCATAGAAGAGGAACATGGTGAACAGGTCAAGGGAAATGAAGAATCCAAACACACCGGAGGAGAGCAGGATCAGGCTGATGAAGAACTCCCTGGAGAGAAACTCCATCTCCCACGATGCAAAGACACCTGCAAAAATGACGATCGCTGTAAGGGCGATCATCGCAACGGAAATGCCATCCACACCGATGGCGTACCGTATGTTCAGGCTTGGGAACCAGCTGGTGTCCGAAGTAAAAAGCATCTCATCCGTCACACCCGCCTTCCTTGCTCCGAGGTACATGAAAACCAGTGCTCCTGCAAGGATCAGCTGAATGCTCATGCCAACCGCACTGGCCCACCGGGCTCCTCTCAGATCCCGGGTGAACAGTATCGCCAGGATGGTCAGCGCCGGTACGATCACGAATAAATTCAGAAAGTGCATCTCTGTCCGGTCCTTTTAGTATAACAAATAAATGAAAACCAGGATCAGAAGTACAGCACCCGATACAAACACGATCGCGTACTGCTGCAGCTGACCCGACTGAAAACCCTTGATCCTGTGACTGGTGAACTCAATCACCCATGCAATCCCGTTCATGGTCCCGTCGACCACATGCCTGTCGAACCAGGCGACAGGAGTCGATATATACCTGAAGATGATCTTTTTGGTGACGAAAAGGTACACTTCATCGATATAGAACTTATGGAATGACCATGTGTACAGGTGTCTGAATGTTGAAGCCATCCTGGCAGGAAGCGTACTTTCTTTACGGTACATGACCGTCGCAACGGCAATCCCGGCTGCTGCAATCAGTACCGAGGGTATCGCAATCCCCCATTCGATATGTGTTTCGAGGTGCATTCCATCACTGGTAACCAGGTTATGGAACGGTATGAATCCCGTGAATATGGATGCGGCAGCCAGAAACATCAGCGGGATGGTCATTACATAGGGTGCTTCGTGCGGGGTATGGTGGTAGTGTGCCTGCCTGCCATGGAAAATGCTGTAATACAGCCGGAACATATAGAAAGCGGTCAGGCCGGCCACGAGATATTCGACAACGAACAGCACCTTATTGTGATGCCATGCTGCTGCCAGGATCTCATCCTTGCTGAAAAATCCGGAAAAGGGAGGGATTCCTGCGATGGTCAGGCATGCAATCAGGAAAGTGATGTGAGTGATGGGTAAGAACTTCCGTAATCCTCCCATCTCATTCATATAGTTGCTGTGAACGGCATGGATCACTGCCCCCGCACAGAGGAAAAGCAGTGCCTTGAACATGGCATGGGTGAACAGGTGGAACATGGATGCCATGAATCCCAGCCCCTCATGTCCTCCATAACCGGAAACCCCCAGCGCCAGCATCATATACCCGATCTGCGACATGGTCGAATAGGCAAGTACCCGTTTGATATCCAGTTGCGTACAGGCTATCACGGCAGCAAACAATGAAGTGAATCCCCCGACATAGGCAACCACATTAAGTGCCGGGATCCCGGCAAGGGCATAGATAGGGAACAGGCGGGCCACCAGGTAAACACCGGCAACTACCATCGTGGCGGCATGGATCAGGGCAGAGACCGGGGTGGGGCCTTCCATGGCATCCGGCAACCAGATGTGCAACGGGAACATGGCCGATTTGCCGGCTCCTCCCATGAAGACAAGGATCAGCGACCAGGTGATGATGGACAGTCCCAGAAATGTGGCGCCTCCCGCATGGGTCACAGCAGGTCCTGCAGGATCGGTGAGCGTTTTAAAATCGAACGTGCCTGTGGTATAGGAAAGTACCAGGATGCCGATCAGGAATCCAAGGTCGGCAAACCGCGTAACGATGAATGCTTTTTTGGAGGCCGCCACTGCGGAGGGCTTCTGATAGTAGAATCCGATCAGCAGATAGCTGGAAACGCCCACCAGCTCCCAGAAGATGTACATCTGGAAGATGTTGGTCGCCACCACCAATCCCAGCATGGAAAATGTGAATAGGGAAAGGAACGAGAAAAACCTCTCGTATCCCCGTTCCCCCTTCATGTAGCCGATACTGTAGATGTGAACCATCAACGAAACGGTGGTGATCACGATCAGCATCATCACCGAGATCGGATCCAGCAAAATTCCCATGTCAATGTGCAGCTTTTCCGTCAGGCGAAGCCAAACAGAGTTCATGGCAATGATCGCAGAATATCCGTCCTCACCGTGAAGTGATGTAAAGAAATACCGGTAGGCAGTGATCAGCGACAGGGCGAAGGAGACCAGCAGACCTGCCGAACCCACGATGCCCGAGATAAGAGGCTTGAACCGGTGGCCGGACAATCCCAGGAAGATGAACAGGAGAAAAGGGATCAGGAGAATATAGAGCGTAAATGCGTATCCGTGAATTTCCATAGACTTAATGTTTCATTTCGTCCACTTTTTCTACTTCGATCGAACGGAAATTTCTGTATATGTTGATGATGATGGCTATGGCAATGGCCGCTTCAGCGGCCGCGATGGCAATGACGATCATGCTGAAAAAATGCCCCTGCAGTTCATGGGGAAAAAGGTATCGGTTGAAGACCACAAAGTTGATGTTTACCGAGTTCAGGATCAGTTCGATCGACATCAGGATGGTGATCAGGTTCCTGCGGGTCAGAAAACCAAAGATCCCGATGAAAAACATCAGGGTGCTGAGGATCAGAAAATAATGAAGTGGTATACCTTGATGCATCGGAGGGGGTTTTTCTATTTGACTTCTTTTTTGGCAACAATGATGGCTCCGATCATGACGGCGAGCAGCAGGACGGAGATGACCTCAAAGGGTAACGCATATCCGTTATCGCCGTAATTGATCAGCTGATTTCCTATCGATTTCATGGTACTGGGTACAGCAGTTTCGGCTGAGGGTTTGAATGCATAGCTGTAAATCGTATAAAGCGTGACTCCCGCCCCCAGGATGACCACAAGGGCTGAAGCGATCATACGCCATCGGCCGGCCATAGCTGCCCTTTCACTGATATGGCTGGTGAGCAAAATGGAAAAGATGATCAGAACCACGATCCCGCCAGCATACACCGTCAGCTGAACTGCCGCCAGGAACATGTAATCCAGCATGAAATAAAGCCCCGCGGTCGCCAGAAGGACAAATAAAAGAAATACTGCCGAACGCAGGATACGCCGGGTGAGTACCGTCATCAATGAAAAGACCAGTATCAAGCCCGACAAAATAATAAACATGACCATATTGTTCATAGCCTGCCAGATTATTCTTTGATGCCCTCCATGATCTTTGATCCGGGCCTGTTCAGTACCTTGGTCAGCTGAGTGCGGTCCCACACGGCATGCTCAAAGGTCTGAGCCATGACGATGGCATCCGAGGGACAGTTCTTCACACATAGGTTGCACAGACTGCACATGCCCAGATGATAGATATGTTTGTCAATGATCCTTTTCTTCTTGCCGTCAGGGAGCAGCACCGTCGCTGTGATGATCTCGATGGAACCATTGGGACAGCTTATCTCACAGATTCCGCAACCTGTACATTTGTGCTCGTTGTTCTCATTGTGCGGCATGGTAACCTCGCCCCTGAACCGCTCGAACATCACCAGTTTGCGCCTGTTCTCAGGATATTGCTGAGTTACGATCAGCCAGGGTCTGAAAAAGTAATGACCCGTCACCCGCATACCCTGGATGAGTGTCCATATGCCTTTTAAAACGTCAGATAAATATTTCCAGATCGCTCTCATCTTCTTCTCTCTCTGTTAAAAATGCCATCCCATCAGTACGATCACGGTCATCAGGATGATATTGAACAAATTGATGGGTAAAAGGAATTTCCACTCCAGGGTCAGGATCTGGTCGATCCTCAGGCGGGGGAATGTCCATTTGAACCACATGATCAGGAATATCACGAAAAACACCTTGATGAAAAACCAGAAGACCGGTGGAATGAGATCCATCACATGGTTGAATTCCTCCAGGTTCCCAAAGTGCAGGGGCATCCAGCCTCCCAGGAAGACCGTGGTGGCCATGGCGGAAACGATGAACAGGTTGACGTATTCGGCCAGGAAAAAGAAAGCGAACTTGATCCCTGAATATTCCGTATGGAATCCTGCGGTGAGCTCGGATTCCGCTTCGGCCAGGTCGAAAGGTCCGCGGTTGGTTTCTGCCGTCCCTGCGATGACGAACACGAAAAAAGCAATGATGGCCGGAATGTGTCCGCGGTAGATGAACCACCCGGCGCGCTGGGCTTCGACGATCCCAGAGAGCTGCAGCGTGCCTGCCAGGATCACGATGGTGATCAGTGACAGCCCTACCGACAGTTCGTAGCTGATGATCTGTGCACCGCTTCTCATGGCACCGATCAGTGAATATTTGTTGTTGGATGACCAGCCTGCCAGCAATATGCCAATGACGCCCACGGCAGTGATGGAGGTCACGAAAAATACGCCTATGTCAAAATCGAAGGCCTGCAATCCTTTGGCAAACGGTATCACCGAAATGGCCAGGAAGGTGACGATGATCACGATGAACGGCGCTAGGTTGTACAGGAATTTATCGGCCCTGGCCGGCTGGATCAATTCCTTCATTAAAAGCTTGATAAAGTCGGCGATGGTCTGAACAAGACCCCACGGGCCCACCCGCATCGGTCCCAACCGTTGCTGGAAAAAGGCGCATACCTTGCGTTCGGCATAAACCAGGAACAATCCGAAGACCGCCACAAACAGCAGGATGACAATCCCTACGATCACCCATTCCACAGCAAGCGTCCCCGCGGGCGATAGCCGGTTACTCAGCCCTTCGTGGATGGACTGTGTGAAGGAGGAAAAATCGTATATACTGAATGCCATATCGTTGGTTTTACCTGTCAATATCAGGGATTACAAGGTCGAGCGACGACATGATGGCCACCAGGTCGGCGATCTTCCATCCTTTCGACATCGCATGGAGTGCCGATAGATTGCTGAATCCCGGTGAACGGAATTTCAGCCGGTAGGGGCTTTTCTTGCCGTCACTGATGATGAATACGCCAAAATCTCCCCTGGCTGATTCCACCCGCTGAAAATATTCTCCTTCCGGAAGTTTGACCACCCCCTTGAGTTTGACCTGGTAATCCCCCTCGGGGATGTTGTCAATCAGCTGTTCGATGATCGACATGGATTCCCACATCTCCCTGATCCTGACCTTATAACGGGCCAGCGTGTCGCAACGGTCGTCCAGGGCTTCCTGGAAGCTGACGAACGGATAGGCACTGTAGGGATGATGTTTCCTGACATCGCAGGAAAACCCCGATGCCCTTCCGGAAGGACCTGTGACGCCATAATTGATGACAGCTTCCCTTGGAAATATTCCGATGCCGCGCGTCCGCTCCTGGAAAATGACGTTGCCGGTCAGCAGCTGGTCGTATTCCGGAAGCTTTTCCCGGAAATAGTTCAGAAACTCGTGGACCCGGTTCCTAAAGTTCGGATGGATGTCGAACATCAGCCCGCCGGGGATGCTATAGTGAAGTGTCAGACGCGCCCCGCAGGTCTCCTCGAAAATGTCAAGAATTTTCTCCCTGTCGCGCAATCCATAGAAGAAGGTGGTCAAGGCTCCCAGGTCCATCCCCATCACGCACCACCATAACTGGTGGGAGGCCAGACGCTGTAACTCGCTGAATATGGTACGGATGTACTTCACCCGGTCGGGCACCTCCACGCCAAGTGCATTTTCAATGCAAAGGCACACCGCTTCTTCATTCATGTGCGCGGAGAGATAGTCCATCCTGTCGGTAAGGTAGGGGATCTGCGGATACGTGAGCGATTCGCACATTTTTTCTATCCCGCTGTGGATATAACCGATATGAGGATCCACATGATGCACGATCTCGCCTTCCAGCTTGAGCAGCAGCCTCAGCACACCATGCGTCGAGGGATGCTGGGGCCCCATGTTCACCAGGTATTCCTGTGTCTCGATCCTATCCTGTTCAGCTTCTCCCATGGTTTAACGATCAACGATCCTGACTTCATCCACATAATCTTTTCTCAAAGGAAATCCCCATTCCTCCGAAAGAAAAAGCCTCCGCATATCGGGATGCCCCTTAAACCGGATCCCAAGAAGATCAAAGACCTCTCGTTCATGAAATTCAGCAGTTTGCCAGATATCGCAAACCGTAGGCAGGACGGGATTGATCCGTGAAAGAGTCTTTGTCTTGAGTACGAGGACAGTATTGTGAACGGTGGATTCCAGATGGTAGATCACCTTCATATGATCTTCAAAGTCAGCTCCGGTAAGGCAGATCAGGTAATCCATTGCAGTGGATGGATTTTCTTTCAGTTCCAGTGCCAGCTGATGCAGCCTGTCATCAGGAACCATAACTTCGGGGAACTGCTTTCCCTGGACCACCTCAGCGGCCGGTTCGATGGACTGAATGAATGTGTTGAGATCTTCCAGGCTCATGATAGTTCCCTCGGTAAAGTTGATTCGGCTGCCGGTGCCTGCTTTTTCCCTATTGTCCGCTGCTTTTTTATCTTTTTCTGAAGCTGCATGATTCCATAGAGTACAGCTTCGGGGCGTGGAGGACATCCGGGAATGTACACATCGACGGGGATCACATGGTCGGCTCCCTTCACTACGGAATACGAATTATAGAAAAAAGGACCTCCGGAAATGGCGCAGGCACCCATCGCAACCACATATTTAGGTTCAGCCATCTGATCGTACAGCCGTTTTAAAACAGGAGCCATTTTGTATACGATCGAGCCGCTGATGAAGATCACGTCAGCCTGACGTGGAGTGGCCCGTGCCACCTCCGCACCAAACCTGGCGAAGTCATGCCTGGAGGCGCCGGTTGCCATGAATTCAATGGCACAGCAACGCGTTCCAAAGGTCAGTGGCCACAATGAGTTGGCCCTTGCCCAGTTGACCAGCGCGTTGAGGTTTGCCAGCACAATGCCGCCATCCGCATATTGCTCAACAATAGGGTACTGGTTTTTGTAAAAAGGATCGTGTATTTCTTTTTTCCGGATTATTCCCATTTAAGTGCGTGTTTTTTCCAGGCGTACAACAGGCCCAGTGAAAGAATAAAGAAAAATATCAGGATCTCCACCAATGCAACGATGTTGCCCCTGGCCACCGTCACCGCCCATGGAAATATAAAAACTGTTTCCACGTCAAAGATCAGAAAAAGAATGGCAAAGAGATAGTACCCAACGGTGTACTGCAGCCACGCTCCCCCGATCGTCGGGATGCCGCATTCGTAGGGCTCGAATTTCTGTGGATTATAGGATTTGGGCGGTATGAAGCCTGAAAACAACAGAGCGGCTCCTACCAGCACCACCGCAACAATGAAGAACAGGACCAATGACTGACTCTCCATAGGGATTTTTTTTCAGGATGGGCAAAAATATGAAAAAACATACATACATGTAAAAAAAATATATTAACAGGAGATTGTTTAGATTAAGTTTAATTAAAGCACAGAGTAATGAGAGGAGAGATGAGAGAGGAGAGAGGAGAGATGAGAAAGGAGATATGGAACGAGAAATTATTCTATATTTTCCTTTTGATACTCTTGAATGATGTTGAGGGCTTGTTCGTAGTGATTTTCGGTGACGTAGATCAGGGCGGAGTCTTCCGGAGCGCCGGACGCCCATCCTGCTATAATGCTTTCTTCCAGCGTGTTGCGAAGCATAGCTTCAATGCCGTTCTCCTGAAGAAGTTCCATCAGATAGGTGGCTTCAACGATGGATCCGGTATAAACGCGTTTAATCCCAGCCTGCTCTTCCATAGACATTTGTTTAATTTGCAAAATTAGGCAAAAAATACTAATTTTTATGCTTTAACCTGATAATTTTAGTATATTGCACAACTATAACGACCATTGGGATTGAGTCATTTAATCTCCATCGAAATGAAAAAAGCATTACTGATCCTGACCGGCTTATGGTTAGCTTTCGGTTCAATGTCCCAGACCCTCGACCAGCAGGTCATTGCTACCGCCGGAAATTACAGTGAAGCAGGCGGGATATCACTTAGCTGGACGATGGGCGAATGTGTCATTGCCACTTTCGGGAACAATGATATCATCCTGACCCAGGGATTTCAGCAGCCCCTGATGACATTTACAGGTCAGTTGTTGCATATTCCGGAAGGATGGAGCGGGATTTCAAGCTGGGTAGATCCCACTGTGCCACTTGCTGAAGATATTTTCGAACCTGTCGTCGCCAATCTGGTGATCCTCCTCAATCCACTCGGTCAGGTGTTCTGGCCGGCCCAGGGTATTAATCAGATCGATCCACCGCCGGCAGAAGAGCCGGGCTGGGTGCCTCATCACGGCTATATCGTCAAAATGGACCAGGAAGCACTCATCCTTGTGGAAGGTCTAGCCGAATCCGACCTGTCAGTGAATCTCCCGGCCGGATGGTACACGATTCCAATTCTTGCACAGAACACAGTGCCTTCCTCCAGTTTGTTCGGCCAGCTGGATCCCAACCTGGTGATCGTAAAGGAAATAGCTGGAAACCGGATCTGGTGGCCCGCCATGGGAGTGTTGTCACTAACCAGCATCGAACCCGGTAAATCCTACCAGATACTCCTGACCGCGACTGACGTGCTCGACTATACAGCCTTCAACGCTCCTGCCCCTGTAGTCCCTTCGAACATTGAGCTGAACCAGCTTGCCAATAATACACCGTGGAATGATGTGATCTTCACCGGTACCTCCCATACCATAGCCATTGATGAAAGTGCATGGGATCACCTGGCGGGAACAGGTTATGGTGACTATCTTGGCGTTTTCGACCAGAGCGGTCTTTGCAGCGGGATGATCATGTACTCCGGCAAAAGAGAACCCCTTTCCATTACCGCTTTTGGTGATGATTTGACCACCTCAGTCACGACGGAGGGTTTCATCCAGAACGAATACATGAGCTTCCGCCTTTACCGGCCCTCCACCCAGGAGGAATTTGTCATAACCGCCACCTTCGATCCAGACCTGCCCGATACAGATCGCTATCAAATCAATGGTCTCTCGAAGATCACAGATATGATGATGATGGCGACAGATATCGGGGAGAATGGACTGGGTGATGTTGAAATTTATCCGAATCCGGCATGTGACCGTGTGATGATCAAATGCATCGGCCATATTTCAGGGGATGCTGTCCTTTCGTTGTACAGCATGGGAAGCGGCAAGTTGATCAGGGAAGTTAAACCGGAAAAGAACATGACCGAGCTGGACATCAGCGGTCTAGCCCAGGGCGTGTATTTTATCAGGATTACCGATGGGCAGGATGTCATCATCAGGAAACTTGTCAAACAGTCAAACAGGATCAATGATTAAATAAGGAGAAATGACCATGAACATAAAGTCCTTTCATCTTCTTTTCAGCGTGCCGGCCATTATTTTCCTTTTGCCTTTTTCACTCAAAGCCCAATTGCCACCAGGATGGGAGTATACGCCATCCTATTCATCTCATGTTATTGTCATCCATCTCAGCGCCAATCCAACCCTAAACGGTGAACCGCTGAGCGCAGGGGATCATATCGGTGTATTTTATGATGATGCCGGTATATTGAAATGTGCCGGAGCTGTCATCTGGAACGGAACTTCCAATGTATCGGTCAGCGCCTGGGGTGACGACACCTATGAGGCAGGAAAACAGGGCTTTTACGAAGACGATCTGATCCATTGGAAATTGTACCATTGGGCCACCTCTCAGGATGCCGATGCTGAAGCGACCTGGCAGATCGGTTGTACGGGCTGTAATTTCTGGGACGGTAACTGGCACGATTTCGGACTCTCAGCCCTCGCCTCGCTGGGAGCCACTACCACCGTACCGGGGGATGCCAACTGCGATGGCATCGTCAACGTGCTGGACATTATCACGATCGTGAACTATATCATGGGACTGAATCCTTCTCCCTTTTGCTTTGCCAATGCAGATACCAATGGCGATACGGCCATCTCTGTCCTTGACCTGATCATAACCGTCAATATCATTATGGGAGGATGATAACCTTTATTCATTTGAAAGAACTTCCGATTTTTATTAATTTGACGATTTTACTTGACTTTCGCTTTTATCGTCGTACATTTAACCTTTAATTCTTTTCTTTACGCCTTTAACGTTTGCTGTCATGAAAAAACATGTACAACAGATCATTTCCATCATGGGATGGATGATTCTCTTCATGAGTTTGCCATCAATCCTGCACGCCCAGGCACCGCAATCCTTTTCATACCAGGCCATTGTCAGGGACGCTGGCGGGAATCCGCTGGCCAGCCAGTTGGTTTCCATTCAAATGAAGCTTCATCAGGGAACAGAAACAGGAACTGTATTCTATTGCGAGACGCATCTGCTCACCACCAATCCATTGGGACTGGTCATGCTTGAAATCGGGCAGGGAACGGTCGTTTCAGGCAGTTTCCAAGCAATTGACTGGGGCAGCGGTCCTTATTTTCTTGAGCTGGAACTGGATCCTGCCGGCGGAACCGCTTTTATGCCGATGGGGACCACCCAGCTGGTATCGGTTCCGTATGCCCTGTACAGCGATAATGTTGCACGTATTCAGGATAATCCTGTTGCCCCGGCAACTCCCTCAGAGGGTCAGGTACTGCAGTGGGATGGATTGCAATGGTTACCATCAACGATATCAGAAGAAAGTGGAGGCTGGTCCCTTACCGGCAACAGTGGGACCGATCCTGAAGTGAATTTCCTGGGCACTACAGATAACCGGCCTCTTAAATTCCGGGTAAACAATCTGTCTGCAGGAGAGATCAATCCGGTCAATGACAATATGTTTTTCGGCAGGCAGGCAGGAGAAAATTCAACCGGCGCTCCCAATGTGGCTATCGGATCCTATGCTCTTCAATCGAATGTTGCGAATTCCCGCACCACTGCCATTGGTTACGGCGCTATGTCCAACGCTGATGACAGGACGATCGGCAGAGAAACATACAATACTGCCGTAGGCTTTGAAGCATTGAAAGGTAGTTACCTTCCTGCAAATAATACTGGTTTGTTTAACACGGCCCTAGGCGATCGGGCGCTGTATGCAAACACGACCGGCGACAATAACACAGCCAGCGGAACCGGTTCTCTTTACTCCAACACAACCGGGCAAGAGAACACAGCCGTCGGAGCCGGGGCTCTTCATCGCAATACGGAAGGCTATAATAACACCGCTACCGGAACCTATGCTCTTTTCTTCAATACGACTGGTCACAGAAACACCGCCATCGGAGAACAGGCACTGAATGGCAATAGAACAGGCAACGGTAACACTTCTACCGGTGTTGCTGCACTTGGTTGCAACACGGAAGGCAATAGCAACACAGCCAGCGGTGAACAGGCACTATATTCCAATACGACCGGAAGCGTAAACACAGCCATTGGATCCGCTGCCCTTTATTCCAATAAATCCAACAGCCGAAGCACTTCGGTGGGTGCTGGTGCTATGTTTTATGCTGATAACCGGACAGAGGGAAGAGACACATATAATACTGCGATAGGCTATGAAGCATTGAAAGGCAGCAGTACGCCTGCGAACAATACTGGCCAGTACAATACAGCTATAGGAGACCAGGCGCTTTATTCCAATACTACCGGCCACTCCAACGTAGCTGTCGGTGTAAGTGCTTTATACAGCAACACTACCAGAAACAATCTTATCGCTATCGGAGACAGTGCACTGTATAATAATGGACTTGGTGCGACTTACAACGATGATGCAGCTGCTAATACGGCGGTCGGATACAAAGCACTCTATTCCAACACGACTGGCGGCAATAATACTGCCAGTGGATTCCAGGCACTTTCCTCCAACACTTCAGGCGATCAAAACACCGCCATTGGAACCTCGGCACTACGTAACAACATAAGTGGATTTAATAACACATCCAGTGGATATTATGCACTTTATTCGAACACAACAGGGGTAGGTAATACTGCCAGCGGACGTTCTGCGCTTGCTTTCACAACGACAGGTAACAATAATACCGCTAACGGACTGCAAGCTCTTTATTCAAATACAACAGGATCTAGTAATACTGCTATTGGGATTGATGCACTTCATTCCAATACGTTGGGCCATTCGAATGTAGCTATCGGATCGGGAGCTTTATACAAAATCACTACCAGTAGCAACCTGGTTGCTATTGGTGACAGTGCATTATATAACACTTATATTGCAGGTGCAATAGCGAGTACGGCCATTGGTTCTAAGGCGCTCTATTCCAATACGTCCGGCAGCAATAATACTGCCAACGGAGACCATGTATTATATTCCAACACAACCGGCAGCGATAACACAGCAAGTGGAGTTGGTGCACTTTACTCCAATACTGTCGGCAGCCATAATGCGGTCTTTGGAATCCATGCATTGAAAAACAATACGACAGGCAGCTATAACACTGGTTGCGGAAAGGAAGCACTTTATGCGAATCAAGCTAATAGCCGCAGCACAGCAATAGGTTACCACGCTATGTTCAATGCTGATAACAGGATATCTGGTGCTAGAGAAACATTCAATACTGCTGTGGGGTATGAAGCATTAACTGGTGGCAGTATACCTGCAAACAATACAGGTCAATGTAATACAGCCGTGGGCGACCAGGCGCTGTATGCAAACACTACAGGCGACAATAACACAGCTGTTGGATGGCATGCTGGAGTCCTCAATCAGACAGGATATGGCAATACTTTCATTGGGGTTAATGCTTATTCTGAATATGAGAATGCGATCAACTCCACCGCTATAGGTCACAATACCGTGACCTATTCTAATAATGTTAGAATAGGCCACATTGGAATAGACAAGATCGGAGGGTACTCAGCTTGGTATCACTTCTATCCGAATGTCAGGTATATGAAGAGTATACGTGAGGATGTCCCTGGACTCGCATTTATCAAGCAACTCAAGCCAATCACCTTCATACTGGATATGACCTCCCTGAACACAGACATCCAAAAGAATAGATCCACTAAATTAGGAGAAGGTGAGGAACTCCTGGTGGAATCACCTGAGGAAATAAAATGCAGAGAAGCAAAGGAAAAAATCGTGTACACCGGTTTTTTAGCTCAGGAAGTAGAAGAAGCTGCAAAGAAGATTGGTTATACCTTCAGCGGGGTGGCGGTACCACATAACCAGAGTGATAATTATGGCCTTGCATATTCCGAGTTTGTGGTTCCCCTAGTCAAAGCCGTGCAGGAGCAGCAGGCGATGATCGAGGAGCTGCTGAGAACCGTTGAAACACTGGAAGTCAAGGTAAATCAATTAATGAACGATCAGACACGTAAATGAAGATCAAAGAGCAGAGAGTAAAAAGCAAAAATTAAAAGTGATTTTTACTCATAGCAGGAACAGTTTTGCTTTTTGAAATTTGCTTTTTGCTCTTTGATCTTATAATCCGTTCATCAGGTCGACAGGATACAGGATACGGGATACTGGATACTGGATGCGGGAGGAGGAATACAGTTTGGAATTTGGATATTGGAATTTGCTTGGACCTTGGATCATGGAATTTGGAATTTGCGATAGCTAGAACTCCGACACATCATAGTACTTCCCGATCGGCATGATGTACAAGGGCTCTTCCTCTTCGGGCAGTTGCATCACTTTCCGTACGGCTTCATCCTCGAAAGCACCGATGGCACAGGTCCCCAGGTGCAGCGCTTCGGCCTGGAGATAAACGTTCTCGGCTGAATGCCCCAGGTCCATGCACACATATCGCTCTCTCCCCCGGTCGCCGTACCTATCCGTTGTCCTGCTGTAGACCGCACTGTAAAACAAACATGCCGGGGCCTCGCTGATCATCTCCTGATTCAGCGCAGCAACAGCCAGCTCCTGTTTGATATCCCTTTCGATGACCCTTGATATTTTATGCTCCCTTGAATCATACCTGTATACTCCCGGTTCGATGCCCCTGACGTTGCCGACAAGCGCGTAGATCTCAAGGGGGTACCGCGCACCGGCTGAGGGAGCGGTCCTGAGCCCTCCACGGGTCTGCGGATAACCCTGCAGAGGCTTGCTGATCCCATAGGCGGCCCATAGAACCTGCGACAGTTCCTCGGCCGTAAGGGCATCGTTCATATAGGACCGGTGGGAACGCCTGTGATTGATGGCTGTCTCCACCGAGGTGCTCCCTTCCACCCGGGGCGAAGGAAGAACATAGGTCAGTTGTGGATTTTCTATCATGGTAAGATCATTTTGTACTTCCGGTGTCTGTACCTTTTGGGTGCATCCAAAACCTATAATCAACGGAAGAAGCATCAGAAAACTTCGTTTAACAAGTTTCATTTCGGTTCAGTTTGTTGTTAAGTTGCACATAATGACAATTACTTTTACCAGTAAAATCAAAGAGCAAATATCAAAGAGCAAATATCAGAAGTACTTTTGATATTTGAAATTTACTTTTTGCTTTTTGATCTTCAGATCGGTCCTATGTTCAGCAGAGATCCTTATCAGTGTTGAATTTGACATTCTGATGATGAGAATCTGATCCATCACTCTCCCCACGAGATGCTCCTGTCGGTCACCCCAGCGGCAGACGTGATTTGAGTAAGGCCTGTACGGTCGGTTTTGATCGTGTAAATATGCGAACCGACGTCCTGGCCATCCGGTCTGGTAAATGCGATCTGCGATCCATCGGGTGACCAGCACAGGGAATAACTCTTATCGCCCAGCCACATCTGGTTTCCTGTTGCAGGCATAGTGACCAGTGTATCCGCATTGGTGCCGTCGGGGGCGTACAGCACCACTGCCAATGACTGGACAGCACCACTATCCCATTGGAGTTCCAGCACTGCCAGCTGGTCGCCTTCGGGCGACCAGGCAGCGCTATAATGATGGTAATCCAGTGTTGATTCAATGATGTACGTTCTGTTTGATCCATCCTGATCAAAGGTGAAGATGCCATAAAAAGAAGATACTGCTATTTTGCCGCTGGAAGAGACGGAAATGGAGCCGTCCTGGGGTGAGGGATCGAAAACAGGATCCAATGCAGAGAAATTAATGAGCAGCTCGCGATCCGGAGGATCCTGGGCAGGGGATTGCCGGTAAATACCGGTCACAACTGTCGAAATGGATGGCAAGGTAAAGGATCTTGCTGCCGGTTGGATTCCAGCAGGGGATGTGTTCCTGGCCGGGGATATTGGAAATCCGTTCACGGTAAGCGCCATCAATGCCCATGATATAGACGTCGTAAGCAGTTTCATCGTTAGTATAGGTCGTGAAGACAATTTTCTGTCCGTCCGGTGAAACAGCCGGGCCGTCCAGATCCCCGTCGCTGATGCCCCATGCCTTTTGTTGAGATACATCGAGGACGTAGATGCCGCTGTACGCATTATCCATTGGGCCGATACGTTGAAAGACTAGTTTTCCCTCGCCCAGCGTATCATAAGGAATCACGTCGGATAGCGGTGGGAAGGTGGGTATGACGGGCTCCTCATCGGGTGGATCCTTGCAGGATGAGATCAGCAATACGGGAAACAGAAAGAACAGGAATGCTATGCAATTGGCAGATCTACGCATGTCGCATCGTCCTATGGAACCAATGATGAATTTACCCTTTATCTCAAACAAATATAATTTAAAATACCATGTATCCATGACCCATCAGGTATAAATTGTAGGCAATTGATCCGGATCCGTAAGATAGCTGATCCCATCATGTTTCTTCCTTCATTCGCAGCTATTTTGTCCGGATAAATCTATCCGGACATATTTTTCCATTATTTTCGTTAACGGAATCGGCATTCTACTGTAATTTAGCGGTCATTAATCACAAATTCTGATCATATCATGAAAAAAGTCTTTTCGGTTATAATCATTTTATGCCTTGCGTTCTTTCAAGTAACAGCGCAGGACGTATCAAATTCAGTATTGCCTGATAACGGCACAGACAACAAGGAGGTCGTCAAATTGTCTTCAAACAGGGCAGATCAACATGCCATGCAGATGGAAACAGATCTGGGGAATGCCGGAGCGATACAGCTGGTTTCGATCAGGCCCATTCCGGATCCTGATAGCAAAATGAAAAGCAGGGAAGTCACCGCAGTAAATAATGATCCTGGCATTGTCAATCAAAAAACGGAGGGCAGCTCAGGCAGCCGGGCTATTACTGATCTCACCTGCCCTGAATCATCCATTTATTCACAACCCCCATTGGGGAGTTTTGGTATAAGCATCGTAAACGGATATGCAGCATACGATAATGTGCTCACCGATCCTGGTGAACCAACCATCAGCATCACCTGGTGGATGGAAGAAGATTATGCTGAACCGGCACTCACTTTCGACATTACCATCAGGGAAGATGATGGTACAGGGAAACCTGATATGGTGAGTTTCCCTAAAGCCAAGTTCACCGGCCTGGTCGTTCCGGGGGTCAATACCGGTGAGATAGCCTTTGAACACCCCCTCTATGTTTTTACCTATTATTTCCCCTACGAAATTGACATCAATGCGGGCGACTGGATCGGCATTGCAGATTTCCCTGATAATGGATTTCATCATTTCTGGATCAATTCAGGTGTGGGGGATGGTAAATTTTATCTACCAAGCATAAATGGTTTTAATAACCGCGATCTTGCTTTCTGCCTTGGCGGATCAGAACTGGACCTGTTTTGTCCCCCCGGTTCGATCTATTCCCAGACTCCTAACGGAGTGAATGGATGGTCGGTCGGAGGCGGAAATTTTATGTATGAGAAGGTCCTTTCCAATCCTGGAGACCTCGTCACCAGCATCAGCTGGTGGATGTCCGAAAGGGATGTCGAACCTGATCTTTCGTTCAATATTGAGATCAGGGGGAATGATGGCGGAGCGCCCGGCACATTGAGGTACAGCTATACTGATGTCGATTTCGATGAAGTGAATACAGGCGAAACATTAGAAGGAGATCCAATATTCCTGTACACATTTGAGTTACCTGATCCTGTATATGTCTTTAATGATGATTGGATCGGAATAGCTGTTCTGCCAGGTTGGTCTGACGGAGCAGACGCTCATCATTTCTGGTGCTCATCATTCACCGGGGATGACCTATGGCGTTATGGACCTTCATTCACTCCATACAGCGGCAATGACCTGGCCTTTTGCCTCGGGAGGTATGAACCAGGTCTATTCTGTCCTGACGGATCCATCTATTCCCAGACGCCCTGGGGATGGCCCGGGTGGGCAGGAGCAGGTGATGTGGTCATTTACGATAATGTCAGCGGGGCATTGTATGGTAACATCGCAAGTATTACCTGGTGGATGGGTGAGTCAGAAATTATTCCCGGACTTACGTTCGACATTTTCATCAGGGAAGACAACGCAGGGGTTCCTGGCAACCTGATCGCCAGCTTCACCGGTCTGACCATCACCGGTACCAATACGGGCAAATATCTCTGGACAGACCCCATTATCTCTCCGATATACTCATATACCTACAATTTCCCAAGCCCTGTCGTGATGGGGGCGGGAGACTGGATAGGCATCCGGGACAATCCTACAGGATTTCATCATTTCTGGGTGACATCGCATGATGGTGACGGGACGGGTTATACCCTTTCAGGGAGTGAGTATACGCAGTGGGACTATGATTTCTCTTTCTGCCTGAGTCCTGAGCCCATTGTACCCCTTTCCAACTGGGCAATCGGCGTTGGTATTTTCCTGATCATCGCATTTACTGTCTATCGTTTCAGAAGGGCATGATGGGTTGATTTGTTTAATAAATGGTGAAGAGCTGTCCTCGGTGGGGGCAGCTCTTTTTTTATCATGTCGTTTGGAAATTGGATCATGGGATTTGGAAGTTATGCCTGGCTATTCGATCTTCCAGGTTTCCCGTCGAACCGATATAAAACCTCCCAGTAGTGACAGATTGAATGATGTAGGTGTGAAACATCGTAAATATAAAGCTTCAGGAAGAAACTTTCATCATTTGGCGTCGGGGTAGCAGGATTTGAACCTGCGGCCTTCCCGACCCATGGTCGGGACGCACTAACCGGACAACGTCATTTCATCCAGGAATCTTCGGGCACCGTAATTTTTGATTTTCATTTCCATGATAACAGCCTCGGATCGAGAAGGGAATCCGTGGCTATAAATCAGTTTCCAGGGGCCTTTGGATTTGGTGGCAAGAGAGCGGTTTTGGTTATGCCTGGCTATTCGATCTTCCAGGTTTCCCGTCGAACCGATATAAAACCTC